>SMVA01327768.1_pt1 | contig 14191 bp, 14 predicted proteins | sample 2456451 | NCBI WGS metagenome assembly SMVA01 (sample SAMN11095933, study PRJNA526329) | marine sediment metagenome | biome: Marine sediment; feature: Surficial sediment; material: Deep marine sediment; isolation source: Hadal surficial sediment | place: Pacific Ocean | collected 2014-05 | depth...
GAGTTCGATATTCAGCGATGAGATGACCTCCTTGGTTATTTCATCCTGCAAATGGAAGACGTCATCGAGAACGCGATCGTAGCGTTCAGCCCATATGGTCTGCTTGGCATCGACATCGGTGAGTTGCACCGTCACCCGGATGCGATTCCCGGCTTGCTGCACGGCGCCCTCCAGGATGTAGCGAACGTCCAATTCGGCACCCACCGAGGTGGCGGACACGTCCCTCTCACGGTACGTATTGAGGACGGGAGCATGGACCAGGAATAATCCGGAAAGCTGAACCAGCGTCGCCGAAATACCGAATCTGATGCCATCGGCAATATAATCTTTATCGGGATCGGACCCTAAACTCTTGAAAGGGAGGATCGCGACGGACGGCCGATCTGGGGGTGCGAATTCGAGTGCGCGCGCTCTCGCGGGCGTCTCCGACAACCCTTGGTCGGTAAAGACGCGGTAGGCGCGAACCGGCGCCTCGATGTTCTTGAGCGTTTGCGCGCCCATGAACTCGAACGCTTGTGAAATTTTTCCCGCGACCTGATCGTAGACCGTACCGCTGATGCAAATGCCGCCGGCGTCGGCCAAGCCCTCCAGCCGGGACGCCACGTTTACGCCGTCGCCGAGGAGATCGTCACCGTCGACCATGACGTCGCCCAGGTTGACGCCGATACGAAAGCGCATGAGGCTATCTTTCGGTAGATCGGCGTTGCTCTCCTCCAGGTTCCGTTGGATTTCGACGGCGCAGCGCACAGCCTCGACCGGGCTTGCGAACTCGGCGATCACGCTGTCGCCGGCCGTACCGAACACACGGCCGCTGTGGCTGGCGACCAGCCCATCAATGATCTGGCGATAGGCCCTGAGCGTGTGGAGCGTCGTTTCCTCGTCCACGTCCATGAGCCGGCTGTAGCCGACCACGTCGGCGGCCAGGATAGCCACGAGCCGTCGCTGAACTTGCTCTTCCGTCATCGCTCCGGTGTTCTCCCGCCCGCGCATCCGGGCAAGAGATATTACGTCTGAAAAAGGGCAAGTCCATCGATGGCGGATGTCGGCTTGGGGTTTTGGCTGTGTGAGAACGTGGGACCGATTGGTTGTGATTTCGAGGCTTCGGGTTTTGGCGGTGTTGTGGGGTGGATTTTGCGGTTTTGTCGATTTGCTTGGCTCACGGGGTCCTCGTGAGCCGGATGTTGCCGTTTTGAACGGCGATTTGGCCAGACAGGAGCGCGAATTAACGCCGAGGAGCGCCTATGCTGCCCTGATCGCCTGGATCAACGGGCCGGAGCCGAGGATGTTCATGGTCCGCGTTAAATTATAGGCGAGCACGCTCAACGCTATCTCAGTTCGCACGTTCTTCAGCCTCTTTATCAGGAAATGGGTCGCGCCCATCCGTGCCTTGATCGTGCCAAAGGGATGCTCGACCGTTTCGCGGCGCTGCCGCATGGCTTGCGGGTTTTCATCGAGCCGCCTCTGAACCGCTTCGAGAACAGGCTCATGCTCCCAGCCCCTACCGCGGAGAAAACAGCGAACCCGACAGGTGCATCAAGGGAGAGCTTGACATCCAACCCCGAGTTAGAGAACAGCCAGGGTCAATAAATTTCTTCCGTGCCCCCCCCAAGGAATGCCTGATCCTGGGGGGTTCAGCACACCTCGAATTCAGGAGACCGGACTTCCGTTTGAGCCACAAGGGGACACCAGCGCCAAAATCCATCGCGCCTAAACCGGCTGACTAGGTCTTCGCTACGGATCGGCAGAAGTCGGATCGGCCCGTTACAAAAAACCGTGCCGTGACTATGGCTTGTATGGCTCGACTCCAAGTGTTTTTGTGGCCTCGTGCAGTGCTTTTATCGCATCCGCGTGTTTTCCGTCCTTATGGAAAGCCATGCCTTTGTCGCGCAAATCCTTGACATTTGTCATCTGCACTGTGGTCAATCCCGTGGCCTTTCCCAGAGCTTCATCAATGATCTTGGCATCCAACGGACAGTGTTTGGCAAAAGCCGGCGATGTCATACCAACGAGCACGGCCACAGCAACGATAAGTCGTTTCATGGATTCCTCCTCGGCGTGATGCACCTGTCAATCGCGGGTGACCACGCGACATTGCGAGCAACCCAGAAGTAAGTCAAATAGCTAAATCCCGCACTGGCGACACGGCTCGAACTTCTCTTGTTTTAGCCACAAGTTGACGTTGGAGCATTCCCCTACCCGACGTAGGTGAGCGTCGTCATCATCCCTGCCGCCATGTGATAGAGGTTGTGGCAGTGCATCACCCAAGTGCCGGGGTTGACAGCGTCGAAGGCGACCGTCACTCGCCCGCCGTTGGCCGGCACTAGCACCGTATCACGCATCGCGCCGGCGAAACGCTCGCCGTCGATTTCGACGACCTGGAAGGGGAGTCCGTGCATGTGCATGGGGTGCGCCATCATCGTCTTGTTGCGGAATGCAATCTCGATGCGCTCGCCCTGGCGCAACTCAAGCGGTTTGTGGTTTCCGTAGGCGACGCCGTTCAGGCCCCAGTTGTAGCCCGTCATGCTGCCGGTGAGATCGAGGACGTGGGTTCGGTCGGCCGGCCGCGGGTCGAGCGGGTGAACCGCGGCGAGGCGGCGTTCGAGATTGAGTCCGACGACCGGCGCCTTGTGCTCGGCATTAACGGCAAGCCGCTCGATCCGCGCCTTCGGCGTGGCAAGCAAAATTCCGGTTCTCGCGGTGTCACCTTCGCGGTGGGCGAACACCGGATAAGCCCCCTGCCCAGCGGGGAGCTTGACCCGGATGTCGAGTCGCTGGGCGATGGAGATTGGGAAGCGCCGGCCGCGAACCGGCGCGACCGGCAAGCCGTCGACGGCGATCAGCTCGCCCTCAATTCCGCCGAGGTCAAGGAAGAAGTTGGTGCTGGCGGCGGCGTTGATGATGCGCAGCCGCACCCGTCCACCGGGCTCGACGCCAACCACCTCGGGGTCGGCGAGCGTGCGGTCGTTGGCGAGGTAAGCGTCGAACTCGATATCGTTGAGGTCCATCTCCATGCCGCCCATCGTCATGTCGCCCGCTGCGCCGGCCGCCATGTTCATGCCCGCCATGTCGTTCGCCTCCGCATGCCCGACGCCCGCCTGAAGTTCGGCGAGAATCTCGTCGGGATCGCGGAAGGTGAAGTCGTGCAACATCACGACCACCTCCTGCTCGTCGAGGCCGGCCTCAGCGGGATCTCGGATGATCAGCGGCGCCGCCATCAACCGCTGCTCCTGGAAGCCCAAGTGCGAGTGCATCCAGTGCGTACCGGGGTCGATCAGCGGGAAGTCGTAAGCGTAAACGCCGCCGGGCTCGAGCGCCGGTTGGGAGACATCCGGCACACCGTCCTGCTGATACGGCGGCATTAGACCATGCCAGTGGACAAGTGTGGGTTCGCCGAGATGGTTCTCAAGGTTGACGCGGTATCGACGCCCGGCCTCGGTATAGACGCCCCTCACCCCGTCTGACCGGCCGATGTGTAGCACCGTCGCCGCCTTGCCGTTGACCTCGATCGTGCGCGACTCCGCACGCAAAACGATCGGCGCCTCTTCGGCGCGGACTACACTCGACACCGCGGCTGTCGCCAAGGCGGCGCCCGCCGTCGAGACAAGGAATTCGCGGCGCGTGAACTTGGTCATTGTTGGTTTCCCGTATCTCATTTCCAATCGTGGCAGCAATATCAACACATTCGACCAGGGTTCGTCGAATGGCTCGACATAGTTGCCGACGATGGTAACACAAAAGGCGTCCTATCACGATTCCGGCTCCGAACCAGCGTCGTAGGAGGGAACGTTAGCGGGGTCAAAAGCGACCCGCTCCAATGGCCGCTGTGGGTCAACTTAAGACGTACCCGGCCTTGCCCGAAATGTCGCCCGCTGGGGATAAGGTGGTCGAAATTGGCATGAAATCGGATTTCGGTCAGCGAATGTGGCCTATTGATGCGGTGGGCGGCTCCCATCACCGGCATCGCAATGTGCCAAATTACGGTTGCTGCATGAACCGTTCGTCATGGTCGCGGCGCGCCTCGATCGAGGGCGTCCAGGTACCCGCGCCAATCGCCATATTCGGAAATGTCCTTGTGACTGGCCTCGGCCAGCTCGCGTGGATAGAGGATGCCGTAAATGTCGCGGCCGCTCGCCAGCCGGACCGTTCCGCGGTAGAGGCCGGGTGGTTCGCCGGCCTCGACCCGGAGCCAAACCGGCTCGGGAACGCGGTAAATCTCGCCCGCGACGGAAACACCGCCTTCCTCGACTTCAAACATGCCCGGGTGAAAGTCGTCGATCGAATAAAGCCGGTAGCGCGGCGCGGTGCGGTCCGCGCTCAGGAACTCGGCGCCGTCGAGATTCCCGTGAAGCGCCATGCCCCGCATCAGCCCTCCGTTGACGAATAAATCGAAGGACATTCACATCCCCCCTCTGTTCTGGCTCCAACCCGCGATGCCATGCTCCCGCGGCACCCGGACGACAATCCCGCAACCCTTACCAATAATCTCGTCGGACTCGCCTTTGGGGTCAATAAACAATGCGGTTGGTATAAGATGCGGCCATGACCTGGTATTGCGGTTGCTCAAGGTTCCGGGCACCGGCGTTGCGGGCCGCTTCGGTCGCCGCGACGGTCCTCGCGGTCGCGGCGCTGGTGAACGCGGCGCCGGCGCCGGCCGGCGCGCCGGTCGACCTGGAGCTGGTTTTGGCGGTCGATGTATCGAGCAGCGTCGACGACGGTGAGTTCGAGTTGCAGATGCAAGGGATCGCGGCGGCGTTCCGTCATTCCGGCGTGCAGGCGGCGATCCACGCCACCGGTGACCGCGGAATCGCCGTCGCCTTGGTCCAATGGTCCGATTTCGTCCACCAGCGGAAGACCATCGACTGGACCGTGGTGCGCGGCGCGGCGGATGCCGCCGCGTTGGCCGATGACATCGCCACCGCCGGCCGTGCGATTCCCGGCGGCGGCACGGCGATCTACGGCGCGATCAACTTCGCGCTGCACGAGTTCGACACCAACGGCTACGACGGACGGCGCCAGGTGATCGACGTTTCGGGCGATGGCCGTTCCGACCTCCTGGTGCCAACCATGGTGGCGCGCGACCGGGCCGTCGCCCGTGGCGTGACGATCAACGGTCTCGTCATTCTCAACGGCGAGCCGCACCTCGACCGCTATTACCGGGCAAACGTGATCGGCGGCGCGGAGGCCTTCGTCTTGACGGTCGCCACCTTCGAAGCCTTCGCCGCGGCCATGGTGACCAAGCTGATCCGCGAAATCGCCTACGCGCCCGCCGTATCTTCCCTGCCGGCGCCGCGGAACGATTTGCGCGATTCGGCGCACTGGCTAGAATATCCTAACGCGGCTGCCCGCGCCGGGAGGTACACCTCATGACCGCCGACCAGATTACCCTTTTCGCCATCCTGGTGGCACTATTCGGGCTGCTCGCCTGGGGCCGCTGGCGCTATGACGTGGTCGCGTTCGCGGCGCTCATGGCCGCGGTTGTGACCGGGGTGGTGCCGGCGGGCCAGGCCTTCGCCGGCTTCGGCCATCCCGCGACCATCACCGTGGCCGCGATCTTGATCCTCAGCCGCTCGCTGACCACCACCGGCGCGACCGACTGGATCGCGCGCGCGGTGCGGCCGGCGGCCGGCGCCACGGCGAGCCACATCGGGGTTCTGTCGAGCCTGGCCGCCGCCATGTCCGCCTTCATGAACAACGTCGGCACGCTGGGCCTGCTCATGCCGGTGGCGCTGCAGTCGGCGCGCAAGGCCAAACGCTCGCCGGCGGTCGTGCTGATGCCGCTTTCGTTCGGTGCGATCCTGGGCGGGCTGGTGACGCTGATCGGCACGCCGCCCAACATCATCGTGGCGACCTATCGTGCCGAGGTCGTGGGCGCGCCCTTCGGCATGTTCGACTTCACGCCCGTGGGCGCGGTCACGGCCCTCGCCGGGGTTGCCTTCGTGGCCCTCGTTGGTTGGCGACTGGTGCCGAAAGCCGCGCGCGAGCGCGCGGTCTCCGACGAACTGTTCGACATCGAGCACTACGTCGCCGAGGCGCGGGTGCCCGAGGACTGCGCGGCGATCGGCAAGACCCTCGGCGAGCTCGAAGAGGCGACCAAGGAGATCGATGCGCTGCTGGTCGCACTGCTGCGCGGCGCACGGCGCTACCGGCCGACGGCCGGCGTGCCCGTGCAAGCCGGCGACTCGCTGATCATCGAGGCCGGACCGGAGGAAATCGACAAGCTGGTAAGCGCGCTCGGCCTCGAACTCGGCCCGGACGCTGGGGACGGCAAGACCCCCCTGGGTCACGCCGGCGGCGCATTGGTGGAGGCGGTGATCGCGCCGGGCTCGGGCTTGGAGGGGCAGACCGTGGGCCGCCAGCGCCGGATCGGGCGGCACGGCTTCACGCTGCTCGCGATCGCCCGCCAGGGCCAGCCCTACCGCGGCCGGCTCAAGGCGTTCCGCTTCCGGGTCGGCGACGTGCTGCTGCTCCACGGCGAGGCCGAGCGGATGCCCGATGCGCTCACCGCCTTCGGCTGCCTGCCGCTGGCCGAACGTGGCCTCAGCCTGGGCCAACGCGGCAAGGCGCCCTATCTGATCGCGATCTTTGCCGCCGCCATCGCCGCGGCCAGTTTCGGCTTGCTGTCGATTCCGATCGCACTGTCGCTGGCGGTTGCCGCGACGGTGGTATTCGGCCTGTTGCCGGTGCGCGAGCTCTACGAGGGAATCGACTGGCCGGTGATCGTGCTCCTGGCCGCGCTGATCCCGGTCGGCGGCGCGCTCGAGGCGACCGGCGCGACCGGGGTCATCGCCGATGCCATCCACCAGGCGACCGCCGGCCAATCGGCGGTCCTGGTGCTGGTCCTGCTCATGGTCGTGACCATGACGCTCTCGGACATCCTGAACAACGCCGCCACCGCGGTGGTGATGGCGCCCATCGGGGTGGGCATCGCCGAACGCCTGGACGCGAGCCCGGACCCGTTCCTGATGGCGGTGGCGATCGGCGCCTCCTGCGCCTTCCTGACCCCGATCGGACACCAGAACAACGCGCTGGTCATGGGCCCGGGCGGCTACCGCTTCTGGGACTACTGGCGCATGGGCCTGCCGCTCGAGGTCCTTATCGTCGCGGTCGCGACGCCGATGATCCTGTGGGTTTGGCCGCTATAACGGCGCATGCGCCGCCTGCGGTTATTCCCAACCGGCCTTACGAGTCTCGATGGCGCGGTCGGCTTCGATGAGTTGTTCGGGGGAGATCAGCGCGCCCACCATCTCGCGCAGCTCGAGCGCCTGCTCGCGCCTCTTGCCGTGCTCGAAACGATCGGCGGCCAGGTCGAACCAGACGTAGGCTTCGAGGAAATTGCGCCGCACCCCCAGGCCCCTGCTGTACAGGATGCCCAAGCCGTTCTGGGCGCGCGGATTGCCCTGTCGCGCCGACATCTTGAGCCAGCGCGCGGCCTCGGCGAAGTCCTCGGGCTCGGAGCGGCCGGCAAGGAAGGCGGCGCCCAATTGGAACTGGGCATGGGCATTGCCACGCAGGGCCCGGGGCAGCCAGGTCCGGAACGCTTCCGCCTGCTTGTCCAGGCGGTCCGTCACCACACCATCGCCACGGCCGGCCCAAGCGGGCCCGCCCGGCATCGATCCGGCCGCGGCCAAACAAAGGATCAGCGCGGCCGCCAGAGCCGCCAGCGACCGGCCCCGCGGTCGCGCACGTCTTTGATATTCACCAAGTCCCCGTCCGCCGCGCCCCGTCACCCGAAACCTCCCCCGGGGCCCCCCAAAGGCCCCTTGAAAAACTACATCGTACTATCGGCTTTCTGAACGCTCGCCGACCTGGCCCGCGCGGTCTTCGCGCGCAGCTTGGCCAGGAGTCCACGGATTTTGCCGCCGTCGCTCTTGATGACCGCCGCGTATTCCGAACGCTGGCTCAGCACCATGCTCATGCCCTCGACAACCACGTCGACGATGCGCCAGGAATCGCCCCGGCGCCGCAGGCGCCAATCGATTTGAATCGGCGCGCCCGCCTGGCGCAGGATCCGGCTGGCAACCGCCGCCTTCTTCTCGTTCTCCACGCGGATCGCCTGAACCTCGAGGGTCTGGCCGCTATAGTCCGAGAACCTCCTCGAATAGGTCGCGACGATCAGGTCCTCGAACAGGCCCATGAATTCTTCGCGTTCGGCCTCGGTCGTCCTGCGCCAATAGCGGCCCAATACGAAGCGGCTGATCGCCTTGACGTCGAAGCCGGCTGTCAGTAACTCGCGAAAGGCCTGCTCGCGGCGCTCGCCGCTCAGGTTCCGGTCGGCCAGAACGCCGATCGCCTGGGCGCTGAATTCGCGTACGAATATCGCCGGATCGCTGAGTTCCGTGGCAACCGCCGGGCGCGGCGCGCCCAAGGCCACCAAGGCGATCACGCCGGCAATCGCGAGACCGCGCGTGAACCCGCGCCTGGAAATGGACTGAGCTACCTGCTTGGACATGGCCATTCTCCCTGATCGATGATTGCGCTACTTGCGACGTTTCCGCTACCTGCGACCGGCCCTCCCGGCCCCGGCGGAACATCCGGGGCTGCGGGCGTATAAAATTTCCGACTAGTCGACAGTTCTAGGTATTTGATACAACAGTATACTATATTATCGAAGTAATCAAGTCATAATTCAATGAAATACTAATAACTATCCTTAATTTGCATGTTAACTGTATTTATTATTTACGAAATCTACATAATTTTCTTTTCAATCAGCGCGTTGATGTCCAATAATTACTATGCTGAATCGAGCATGCGCCTGGATCGTGGCTGCAATACGACCGCAATTCGGCCGCGGCGTGGCGCCCCGCCGAGGGGAAGCGTCAACCCAGCGAAAGCGCGAGGATCATGGAAAGTTGGCTGAGCGGGCGGCCGGTGTCCGCGGCCCAAGCGTTGAAGGCGGCTTGGGCCTTGCGCCGGTCGCCTTTGCCCTTGGGCGGCCGATCGACCACGCCATGGGCCTGGAGGACGCGGCCGACGTCGCCGGTCAGCAGGAAACTGTCCTTGCCCGCCATGCGTAGAAAATAGGGCCCGGAATTGCCGCCCATCTGGCGCAGCCGCTTGGTCAGATCGTCCCACAGGCCGACCACGTCGGTGCCCGGCCAATCGGCCAGATAGGCGCCGAAGGAGCCTGCCTCCCCGGCGATCTCGCACAGCACCACCGCGTTGGCGCGCACCGCATGGATCTTGGCGGCGTGGCGGATCAGGCTTTTGTCGGTCAGCAGCAGATCCAGGTCCTCGTCGCTGAGCATGCGCAGGCGCCGGGGCTCGAAACCCTCGAAGGCCGCCTCGAAGGCCGGCCACTTGGCGTCGACCATGGCGTGCTTGAGCCCGGCCCGGAATATGCGCAGCGACATCAGCGAGAGATAGCGGTCGTCGCCGAGGCCGCGTAATTCGGCCGGTGTCTTGGGCCGGGGCAGCCGGGCCTCCAGCGCCGCCGCCCCGCCGGCGCGCGCCCGGGCCGCTTCGAGAATGGGCTGGAACGGGATCATGGGTGGCAGTCTAACGGCGGCCGGGGGGTGTCGCAAAGGCGCCAATGACCAGAGCGGTGCGACCCGGGCCGGGCGCCACGGCGCGCGCGGGCTATTTCCAAGGGCGATATCCGGAACTGGGCCGGCGCGAACCCGATCGCCCCCTCTCCGCTCTAGAAAATTCCGGCCTCGAGCCCGGCGGCCACGAGCGTGCCGAGTTCCTCGCAATCGTCGAGGAAGGTATCTTGCCATTCGCCACGGCAGAGCAGCGGTTCCCGGACCGCACGCCAACCCAGGCCCGTGACGATGGTCTCGACCGCGCGCCGGGTGCCGGTGCCGTCGTGCCCGGCGCGAATATAGAGCGCGTAGGACAGGCCCCGGGTCCGGTCCAGGCAGGGATAGTAGATGCGGTCGAAGAAGTCCTTCAGCGCGCCGCTCATGTAACCGAGGTTCTCGGTCGTGCCGAGCACCAGCGCGTCCGCGCCGAGCACGTCGGCCGGACCGGCCTCCAAGGGCGGCAGGTGCCGGACCGCGACGCCATCGATCTCCGGGTTGCGGGCGCCGCGCAGCACCGCCTCGGCGAGCCGAAGCGTATTGGCCGAGGGCACGTGGGCCACGACGAGGAGCTGTTTTTCGGGCATCGCGGGACCTGAGTCGCCCAACCGGCGCCGCCGGTCAAGCCCGTTTCCGCCACCGGTTGCGCCCAAGCGCCTTGTCCGCAGGTCCCGCCCGACCTAGGTATTAGCTAGGATTCCACTTCAATTCCGGACTGGCATCATGGCAAACGATTCCGCGACCCAACCCTATTCACCGCTGTTCCCCCTGGGCGCCGACGACACCGATTACGAGAAGCTGACCGGCGACCACGTCTCGCTCGCCGAGTTCGAGGGCCAGGAGATGCTGAAAGTGGCGCCCGAGGGCCTGCGCCTGCTGGCCGAGCGCGCCTTCATCGACATCAACCACCTGCTCCGGCCCGGCCACCTGCAACAACTGCGCAACATCCTCGACGACCCGGAGGCCTCGGACAACGACCGCTACGTGGCGCTCGATCTGCTCAAGAACGCCAACATCTCGGCCGGCGGGGTCTTGCCCATGTGCCAGGACACCGGCACCGCGATCGTGCTCGGCAAGAAGGGCCGGCGGGTCTGGACTGACGGCCCCAGCGGGGGCGCAGGCGGGGGTGCGGACGAGGCGGCGCTGGCCAGCGGTATCTTCGACGCCTACCACAAGGCCAATCTGCGCTACAGCCAGGTCGCGCCGCTTTCGATGTACGAGGAATCCAACACCCGCTCCAACCTGCCGGCCCAGATCGAGATCTATGCCGAGGGCGAGGACGCCTACAATTTCCTGTTCATCGCCAAGGGCGGCGGCTCGGCCAACAAGTCGTTCCTATACCAGGCCATGCCCTCGGTGCTCGGGCCGGAGCGGCTCTACGCCTTCCTCGACGAGAAGATCCGCACCATCGGCACCGCCGCCTGCCCGCCTTACCACCTGGCGATCGTGATCGGCGGCCTGAGCGCGGAGCAGACCGTGAAGACCGTGAAGCTCGCCTCCTGCCACTATCTCGACGCGCTGCCGACCCAAGGCTCCGAGGCGGCCCACGCTTACCGCGACCTGGAGCTCGAAGGCATCGTCCAGACCATGACCCAGGAGATGGGCATCGGCGCCCAGTTCGGCGGCAAGTACTTCGTCCACGACGTGCGCGTGATCCGCCTGCCGCGCCACGGGGCCAGTCTGCCGATCGGCATCGGCGTCAGCTGCGCCGCCGACCGCCAGGCGCTGGGCAAGATCACCCGCGACGGCATCTTCCTCGAGCGCCTGGAGACCAATCCGGCCAAGTACCTGCCCGAGGTGACCGAGGCGCAGGTCGGCGACCGGGTGGTCGAGATCGACCTCAACCGGCCGATGAAGGAGATCCTGGCCGAGCTCGGCCAGCACCCGGTGCGCACCCGGCTCTCGCTCTCGGGCACGATCACCGTGGCCCGGGATTCGGCGCACCGGCGCCTGCGCGAGCAATTCGAGGCCGGCACACCCCTGCCCGACTACTTCAAGGACCACCCGATCTACTACGCCGGCCCGGCCAAGACGCCCAAGGGATATGCGTCAGGCGCGTTCGGGCCGACCACGGCCGGGCGCATGGACGACTTCGTCGGCCAGTTCCAGGCCGAGGGCGCCTCGCTGATCATGCTCGCCAAGGGCAACCGCGGGCCCCAGGTGCGCGAGGCCTGCGCAAAATACGGCGGCTTCTACCTAGGCTCCATAGGCGGCCCCGGCGCGCGTCTGGCCCAGGACTGCATCAAGAAAGTCGACTGCATCGACTTCGAGGACCTGGGCATGGAAGCGATCTGGCAAATAAAAGTAGAGAATTTTCCGGCCTTCATCATCATCGACGACAAGGGGAATGACTTCTTTCAGGAGTTGAATTTGGGGTGACGGGGGGGGGTGCACGGCGCAGTGCCTCGTCCTTCTTCGTGTGCGTATCTTGTTCGCTCACTTTCTCATTGGAGGATTGCTTAGTCATGGCCGTTGGCGTAGGAAAAATGACACTCCCGTCCTTCCAAATGAAGGGCAGCGGAATCAGCGGAATCATCGCCACCGTTATCCAACAGAAGCCGCTACCGGACGATCATCCATTCTACCCGTTGATCGGCCGCATCGTAGCCGAATGGGCACGGCTCGAACACGAATTAGATTTGATCATTTGGGAGCTTGCTGAAACAGACCGCGCCGTTAACTCCTGCATGACCGCTCAGATTGGCAGTTACGCCGCTCGATTTGAAGTCATCTCGGCTCTCGCTGAATTTCGCAAGCGACGCAACAAGGCAATGGAAAAACGAATCAGCGCCTTAAAGGGAAAAATAGGCTCCCTTGCAAAAGAGCGGGCTAGATATATCCACGACGCTTGGTTCATTCAGTCATCTGGCGATGGGCCAAACGATACAAACGAGGCCGGGCAGTTCTCGAATTTCTCGGTCACTCATAAAAAATTCGGGTTTCTGCCAATTACCGAAGAGAAACTGCGTCGCTTCACCCAAGACATTAGGCAATGTGCTGAGAAATTGTCTACACTTCGTACAGACCTTTGCGGTGAACCAAAGCCATAGCCCAATAAGTCTCGAAAACGGTTTCGCGCATTTCATCCATGGTCGGCTCACTCGCGGCAAAGAGGTGGCCATATAACTCCTCCATCCCCGGCTCGATCATCCATCGTTGGGATCTAAAACCACTCCGTTAAACGCCCGCAACGGGCCGATATCGATTGAGACAAGCGAATCCTCTCCAAAGTCCAGAGGACTATCCATATCGTCAATCAGAATGTACATGCCGCCTAGCACATAGATTAGTAGGACCGACGCAAAGAATCCCGTTAGGCCTGGAACGGCAACGATTACAATTGCAGCGTACGTAACGGTGACATACCGCAGAAAATTTTCGTAGGCTTGAGGCGTTCGCGCCGCGGCTCGGTGAAGTACATATTCCACGTCTCTATGGAAGCCGGCCGTGACAGGACCACCTACTCCGGCGGCTTCCAACACTTCTTCTAACTCGTCGGTCCGAGATTTCATTTGCTGAATCGCGTCCCTGCTGGAACCCACTAGCACAGCTTCGAACTCACGAGCCCAGGAGCGGATGGCATCCCCTATCTCTCGATTGGCCTGCATATCCCGCAAAGAACCGATGATTCGGCAGACAGCATCCTCGACCGCATATAATCGGCCACTGATGACACGCATCTTTGTTCCAAGGAGGATTGCGAGCGCGAATCCTGCCACGCCGATTACAATGGTTAGGTTTCCAAGTTTGGGCCACCAGGGTTCACCCTCGAACGCGACAGCCAAACCTTTAAACCCGAGGGCCAGTGCAAAATAGGGAGCAAGCCGACCTGTCACGCCTCCGAGCAGATCTCCCGAGCGGAGAAATTTAAGAGCGCGGCCAAATCGGAGAATGCGAAAAACTCGAATCCACGAGGAATCGCTGGGTATCGGGACTAAGAAACCAAGCAATCCGGGCGCGACTGCTATCAAATCGACGAAGCCATAAAAGGTGCCTAGATATCGCCAGCCGCGTTTATCGCAAATCAAGCGAACGAGAAGCTCAAGTGAGAAAATTGCTAGTACGGCGTATTGGATCGTCTGCAGAATTGCCGCGTGATCCGTAGCGAGAATCGGGTAGCGCATTTCGACGACGAGTTGAGCAATAGAAAAGTATATGAGGACAATAAGAGATATAACGACGAACCGGCCGCCTCGCGTTGATGGTTCGTCCAAGAATCGAATGATCTTCGCGCGCATATTTCACCCCCTTGGATAATTCTAATTATGCGCGCATTATGATCTCTTAAGTCAAGTTAAGGTGTCTATCCCAACTAGCTATTATGGCCGATTTCTCAGAGCGGCTTGTTTAATTAGCGGAGCTATCAGCTCCCCCCCTCAAACCGGCCGGTCTCCCGGCTTCACCTCTAGCGTCCGGCTATCCACCCCGGGGAGCATTTTTGCGGGGTCTCTTGTGACCACCACGTCTAGGAGGGTGGGGCGGTCGCGTTCGGCCATGCCGCTGGCGAGCGCACCTGCGAGGTCGGCCGGGTCTTCGACGCGGATGCCGTGGCAGCCCATGGCCTCGGCGACGTTCGCGTAGTTGGTTTCGGTCAGGTCGCTCGACTGATAGCGGCCGTCGAACATCGCGTGCTGCAGCGCTTTTACGTAGCCCGAGGCGGCGTTGTTGAC
>SMVA01163837.1_pt1 | contig 14186 bp, 12 predicted proteins | sample 2456451 | NCBI WGS metagenome assembly SMVA01 (sample SAMN11095933, study PRJNA526329) | marine sediment metagenome | biome: Marine sediment; feature: Surficial sediment; material: Deep marine sediment; isolation source: Hadal surficial sediment | place: Pacific Ocean | collected 2014-05 | depth...
AGTAACATTTCCTTGGTCATTATTAAATCACTGCGTTTCTCACCGTGATATTCAAAGATGCGGGTTTCGACAATAGCATCGACCGGACAGGATTCTTCGCAGAAGCCGCAATAAATACATTTGGACAGGTCTATATCATAGAGTGTCGTACGACGACTTCCATCTTCACGTTCTTCAGATTCAATGGTGATAGCAACTGCCGGACACACCGCTTCACATAATTTACAGGCAATACATCGCTCCTCACCATTTGCATAACGACGTAGCGCATGCAGTCCGCGAAACCGTTGTGACTGTGGTGTTTTCTCTTCTGGATATTGCACGGTTATTTTCTTTTTGAATAAATAACGTCCGGTCAGTCTCAGGCCTTTGATTAATTCAAGAAGGAATAAACTTTTTATGTATCGTATTGTGCTCTTCATAGTATTTGCACCTGATCAAACCACCATGGCATATTTGTAACGACCATTACTGCGACAACTACCAGCCAGACAATTGTGATCGGAATAAATATTTTCCAACCCAAACGCATAATCTGGTCATAACGATAACGTGGGAAAGTCGCACGTAACCATAAAAACATAAACAGAAAGAATGAAGTTTTGGCTAGTAACCAGAAGATACTTGATGCTGTTAACAACGGTCCAAGGACCGGCATAGAATTCAATAATGGGACCCCCTGAAAAGGCGATAACCATCCACCAAAAAACATCACGGATGTCAGGATCGCAATAATGATCATATTGGCATATTCAGCCATGAAAAAAACTGAGAAGGCCATGCCACTATATTCCACATGGAAACCGGCAACGATCTCGGATTCACCTTCGGCAACATCAAACGGTGCGCGATTGGTCTCTGCGATACCAGAGATAAAAAAGACCACGGCCAGTGGTAGTAAAGGCAACCAGAACCAGTGAACAATACTGCCATTCTGCGCATCGACAATGTCGCCCAGATTCAAACTGCCTGCTGCAATTAATACTCCTACCAAAGCAAAACCCATGGCAATTTCATAAGACACAATCTGGGCAACAGAGCGCATGGCTCCGAGAAATGCATATTTTGAGTTGGATGCCCAACCGGCAATGATCACACCATAGACAGCCAAAGATGTCAGCGCCAGAACATAGAGTAATCCGGCGTTGATATCTGCCAATACCAGAGTATCGCCAAAAGGAATCACTGCCCACGCAGCGAGAGAGGGTGCGAGTGACAGAATCGGCGCAATAACAAACAGGGCCTTGTTTGAACCTGTTGGTATAATAATTTCTTTAAACATTAATTTAAAGGCATCGGCGATCGGCTGCCCAAGCCCCCAAAAGGAGAAACCAAAGAAGCCCACCCTATTAGGCCCGATACGTCCCTGAATAAAACCTATTACCTTACGCTCTGCATAGGTTAAATAGGCGACTGTAAATAGTACTGGAATGATAATGATTAAAATTTTCAGAATAACTTCAATTGTCAATGCAGTATGAGCATGTATCACAGCCGGGAACAGTTGTTCTACTAATGGCGTAATCAGATTAAATCGGACCCATTCCATCATGTTCATGCCTTGTTCAAGCTGACATTTCCATGCCATGCGCCTAATCTGGAGTGGTCCACATGTGCTAGCTTAATCAATACACAATTGTCAGAGACCGCATCATTGATCATTACAGGTGCATTGATGGTATTTTCTTCCTGTTCAACGACGACAATATCCCCTGCTGAAACATTAACCTTGCTTGCCAGCGAAGAATTGATCTGAATCATGTCTTTACTAGCCTCTGTGTTTTGTAATGCCTGTGCCCTTCTGGTCATGGCATCAATGCTATACATAGGGATTTCTGTAATTCTTTGTAGTGCGTCATTGTTAGTTGTGCTATTTTTCAGAGACTCTGGTGCTGTCCAGCTACCGACACTGCCTAAGGCAACATTTTCGATGATGTCACTGACTTCATCCTTGATTTCTTCTGAACTGTTGTATTCAAATCCCTCAAGGTTCAACAGGTTGCCCAACACACGTAGTATTTTCCATGCTGGCCGTGCCTCGCCTACTGGCGGCACTGCACCTGTGAAGCTTTGCGACTGTCCTTCACCATTAATATAGGTGCCGGAAGTTTCAGCAAAGAGTGCTATAGGCAAGAGCACATCTGCATATTGCTTCATGGCTTCTGATTCATATGCAGTCATCGAAACAACAAATTCAGCACCTTCCATTGCTTCAAATGCTTTACGTCCATCCCAACAATCAAGCTCTGGCTCGATCCCCAAGAGCAGATAGGCCTTTAAAGATTGTTCTAGCATATCATTAGTATTTAATCCGCAAGCATCGATAGCTTCACCGCCTGCTCCACGGTGAGGCAAGACGCCAGCCAGATGTGCACCACTGGTATTTGCTGCTTCGCTGAGGAAGCCATATTTAACGTCGGCAATTTTGGCGATCGCTAAGGCTAATATTTTTAATGTTGAGAATTGATCATGTGCTGTCGCGAGATTGCCTAATAATACCGAACCATTTTCAGCATCAAATAATTTCCTGGCTATCGCCCGATGTTCTTCATTCATGGCCACATTATTTGTTAATGATTGAATCTCCTCGTCCACTGAACGTTGCCCCATCTCAGACAATGCCTTGATGATCCCCGCCAGTGTTGTTGTTATTTCTGAAGGTGATGAAATGATCTTTTCAGAAACATCATAATTAAATTCATAATCGACTGAATTAACCATCATCACGTCTGCACCTTTTAATGAGGCCTTACGTAAACGATGGTTGATCATCGGCTGCTCTTTTCTGACATTACTGCCAACCACCAATACCGCATCAAGATCTTCTAATGCTGCAATCGACTGACCCAGATATGGGAACGCTGGATCTGCATCCTGTTGTGCAAAATCATTTTGGCGTAAACGGCTATCAATATTATTACTTCCCAGAGCGCGTAATAATTTCTGGAACAAATAAAGTTCTTCAAGTGTTGACGCAGGAGATATCAATCCACCGAGTTGATCACTACCATGGTTTGTCAGAGTCTTGTCCAGGCTATCACGCACAAACTCTAGCGCAGTTTCCCAGTCTGTTTCCTGCCACACACCATTTTGTTTAATCTTTGGTACCTGCAGACGATCATCGCTATACATTCCCTCATAACTAAATCGATCGCGGTCTGATAGCCAAACTTCATTAATGCTTTCATTCTCTGCCGGAACAACACGCATGATGCGATCGCCCTTGATATGAAGTTGTACGTTCGAGCCCACAGAATCATGAGGCGCAATACTTTCACGCTGTACCATTTCCCAGGCACGCGCCGAATATCTAAAAGGTTTTGAAGTCAATGCACCGACAGGGCAAATATCGATAATATTTCCAGATAATTCAGAGGACACACTTTTTTCAATATAAGTGCTAATTTCCATACGTTCGCCTCGTCCCACGGAACCCATCTCACGCAGACCTGCAATCTCTTCACCAAATCGAACACAACGTGTGCAATGGATACAGCGAGTCATGTCTGTTTGTATCAATGGACCTATGTTTTTATCTTTAACGACACGCTTGCTTTCCTGGTAGCGCGAGACACCCTCGCCGTATCCAATGGCAAGATCCTGTAACTCACACTCTCCACCCTGATCACAGATCGGACAATCAAGCGGGTGATTAATCAGCAGGAACTCCATGACAGATTTCTGTGCTTCAATGGCAAGCTTTGAACGAGTATGTACCTTCATACCATCCATTACCGGTGTGGCACATGCAGGCAATGGTTTTGGTGCTTTCTCAACTTCCACCAGACACATGCGACAGTTGGCTGCAACAGTTAATTTTTTGTGATAACAGAACCTGGGAATATAAATATCGTTGGCATCAGTGACTTCGATAAGCATCTGCCCACGTCGCGCCTCCAGCAACTTGCCATCTACTTCAATATTTAAAATATCGTCTGTCATAATCTTAAGTAAGCTGACATTTACGCCGCTCCTGTATCTTTATTTTTCTGATTGCACCCCGTTCCTGGCATGCAAGTTTTATGATCAATGTGATACTGAAATTCATCTCGAAATCTTTTGATAAAACTTTGCACCGGCCATGCTGCCGCATCGCCCAGGGCACAAATGGTTCTGCCTTCGATCTTGTTGGCAACATCGATCAATTTATCCAGATCTTCCTGTTCACCATGTCCGTTCTCGATACGTTTAATCACACGATACAACCAACCGGTCCCCTCACGACATGGCGTACATTGACCACAAGATTCTGAATAATAAAAACGAGAGATACGTTCGAGCATCTGCACCATGCACGTAGTTTCGTCCATGATTACGACGGCACCTGATCCAAGATAGGAACCGGCTTTTTGAATAGATTCATAATCCATATTCACTTGCATCATATCTTCGCCGTGCATCACAGGAACGGAAGAACCTCCCGGAATAACGGCTTTAAGTTGATTACCATTACGCACGCCACCGGCAAGTTCCAACAATTCTGCAAAGGGCATACCTAAAGGCACTTCGAAATTTCCTGGATTATTTACATGACCACTGACTGAAAAACATTTGCTCCCGCCACTATTGGGCACACCCATTTCAGCAAACCAGTTGGCACCATTTTTAATAATGGAAGGAACAGAGGCAAAGGATTCGGTATTGTTAATGGTGGTTGGTTTACCATACAAACCAAAATTGGCCGGGAAAGGTGGTTTAAAACGTGGCTGACCTTTTTTACCTTCCAGAGACTCGAGCAATGCGGTTTCTTCACCACAGATATAGGCACCCGCACCTAAAGTACTATAGATATCTACTTCCACCCCAGAGTCCATGATATTCTTACCTAGATAGCCTTGCTCATAGGCTTCTTTTAATGCTTGTTCAAAGCGTTGATAAGGTTCATCCATGAATTCTCCACGTATATAGTTATAGGCAACTTTGGTGCCCATGGCGTAACAGGCGATAGCTAAACCTTCGACTAAAGAATGAGGATTAAAGCGTAAAATATCACGGTCTTTGCAAGTCCCCGGTTCACTTTCATCTGAGTTACAAACCACGTACTTTGGACCATCAAAATTGCGTGGCATGAAGCTCCATTTCAGTCCCGTTGGAAAACCAGCACCACCACGACCACGTAAGCCAGACTCTTTTACGATTTCAATCACATCTTCAGGAGAGATCTTCTCATTAATGATCTTTGCCCATGCTTCATAACCACCAACCTGATAATAATTTTCAAGTGTCCAGGGTTCTTCAAACTGGCGTGTTGCGTAGCAGACCTGATCTAATTTTGCCATACGCAAGTTACTCCAGTTTATCCAGAATTTCATCGACCTTTTCAGGGGTCAGGTTTTCGTGATAAATATGATCAACCATCATCATCGGTGCTCCACAACAGGCAGCAAGGCATTCCTCTTCCTGTTTGATATGAAAACGACCATCTGCAGTTGACTCACCTTCCTTGATACCCAATTTATTCTCAATGTGCTGCATAATCTCACGGGAACCGTTCAGCATGCATGAAATATTAGTGCATACGGAAATACTATGCCGACCACATTTTTCTGTTTCCAACATGGAATAAAAAGATCCGACTTCGTAGACGGCAATATCTGGCATGTCGAGATATTCTGCAACCATATCCATTAATTCAGTCGTTAAATAACCCTGATTTTCATGCTGCACTTCTCGCAAGGCCGCCAGAACCGCAGACTGTTTTTGATCCGTGGGATATATTGCAATCCAGCGATCAATTTCAGCTTTAGCGTGTGTGCTCAGTTCTTTCATACAAAAATTTCAACACTAACGTATATATTTTTTAGCAAGTATTTTCTTTCAAAAATGAGGCGTAAATTTCTAATTTTGAGCAAGTATTTTTTGTCCAGGCAAGACACGAGATTCAGAGTGCCCGGAGCGTACACATCAGTACGTGAGGAACACGAAGAACCGAGTAACGCAGCATGGGCAAAAAAGATGTAGCTCACCGGTCGATTTCTCCGAATACAATATCCTGTGTACCAATTACAGTCACTACATCAGATAACATATGGCCTCTGACCATTTCATCCATGGCTGACAAATGTGCAAAGCCGGGCGCACGAATTTTCACTCGGTAGGGTTTATTCGCCCCATCCGAGATTAAATAAATCCCGAACTCGCCTTTGGGGTGTTCTATCGCTGTGTAGGTTTCACCTTCTGGCACACAATAGCCTTCAGTAAATAATTTAAAGTGATGAATGAGAGCTTCCATATCGCCTTTCATTTCTTCACGCTTTGGCGGGACTAATTTAGGGTCATCCAGAATCACTGGCCCCGGATTTTGTTTCAACCAGTCCACACATTGCTTGATAATTCGATTAGACTGGCGCATTTCTTCAATGCGTACCAGATAACGATCATAGCAATCACCATTTGTCCCAACAGGAATATCAAAATCAACCTTGTCATAAATATCATAGGTTTGTTTTTTACGAAGATCCCATTCAACACCTGAACCTCTTAACATCGGCCCGGTAAAACCAAGCTGCAAGGCGCGTTCTGCTGAAACAATGCCAATGTCAACGGTACGCTGCTTCCAGATACGATTATCCGTTAATAATGTTTCATACTCATCGACACAGCCAGGAAATTTGTCTGTGAATGCTTTGATAAAATCCAGTAAGGAACCTTGTCTTTCCTCATTCATATTTTTTATTTCTTTTTCGTTATGCCATTTTGACACTTCATACTGAGGCATGGTATCCGGGAGATCCCGATAGACGCCACCGGGACGAAGGTAGGTTGCATGCATGCGTGTACCAGAAACGGCTTCATAACAATCCATGAGATCTTCGCGCTCACGAAAACAATACAAAAACATGGTCATCGCGCCGATATCCAATGCGTGTGTACCCAGCCACATAAGATGATTCAAGATACGTGTTATCTCGTCAAACATGACGCGTATATATTGGGCACGAATGGGTGGTGTGATGCCCATCAATTTTTCTATCGCCATCACATAGGCATGCTCATTACACATCATGGAAACATAATCGAGTCTGTCCATATAACCGATACTCTGGTTGTATGGTTTAGATTCAGCTAATTTTTCCGTGCCCCGGTGCAATAAGCCAATATGTGGATCGGCCCTTTCAATTACTTCACCATCCATCTCCAGCACCAGACGCAGGACGCCATGGGCAGCAGGGTGTTGCGGCCCAAAGTTCATGGTCATGTTTCTAATTTCTGGCATTTCCTATATATCCAAAGTGAAATGTGAAACGCGAAATGCCGTAAACACTATTTTCATTTCACTCTTCATCCTTCACTTCTTCAACACGATTGTCATGGCGAATGACTCTCGGAACCAGAACACGATTGGTGATAGTGACAGGTTGATAAATCACACGCTTTTGTTCAGGGTCATAACGCACCTCAACATTGCCTTCAAGCGGGAAATCCTTCCTGAATGGATGCCCGATAAAACCATAGTCAGTCAAAATTCTTCTCAGATCAGGATGGCCTTCAAAAAGAATACCGAATAAATCAAAGGCTTCGCGTTCATACCAGTTTGCTGATGCCCAGATTTTGACCACAGATTCAATCTTGGCGGGTGTTTCATCAATCATGCAGCGAACGCGTAAACGATGATTATTCCTAATCGACAATAAATGATAAACGACAGCAAAACGAGGCCTTGCTTCTGCTTCATCATCAAAAATGTCTTTGCTGACACCACGGCTGAACCCGGTGTCGGAAGAGCTTTGAGTCTCCCAGTCTGCCTTGCCATAAGTAGAGTAATCAACGCCACAAAGATCGATTAACTGCTCAAACGAATATGCTTCGTCATCTTTAAGTAACTGACAAATTTCAAGTAAATGATCCGGTGTTAATTCGATGACAGCCTGCCCAAAGGCAACTTGAGCATCAAGCAAGGTATCGCCAAATCGCTGTTTCATGGAATTCACTAATGCTTCAACAGAATTTGCCATACTTTTGAGAGTCTTATTTGTGCAATTTCGAACTAACGAGCGATCGTGTTAGTTCGTTTGATTTTATTTTGTAGTTGTATGATCCCAAACAAAAGTGCTTCTGCAGTGGGTGGACAACCTGGCACATAAATATCTACAGGAACAATACGATCACAACCTCTGACCACAGCATAGGAGTAGTGATAGTAACCTCCTCCATTTGCACATGAGCCCATGGAGATCACCCAACGTGGTTCGGCCATTTGATCGTAAACCTTACGTAGCGCAGGTGCCATCTTATTAACCAACGTACCAGCAACTATCATGACATCAGATTGACGAGGGCTGGGTCTGAAAATGACACCGAAACGATCCAGGTCATAGCGAGAAGCACCCGCCTGCATCATTTCTACTGCACAACATGCCAGACCAAAGGTCATTGGCCACATAGATCCTGTTCTGGCCCAATTAACGACGCTATCTACCGTTGTCGTGACAATGCCTTTTTCGTGAACGGTTCCTTCCATCCCATGTGCCGTATCCATCACACCAGTTTCTTGTGTTACTCCCATTCAAGAGCTCCTTTACGCCATTCATAAATAAAACCGATCACAAGCACACCAAGGAAAATCATCATTGCCCAGAACCCTGCCATGCCTATTTCGTTGAGTACAACAGCCCATGGAAACAGAAATGCGATTTCAAGATCAAAGATAATAAACAGGATAGCAACGAGATAATAACGCACGTCAAATTTGATGCGGGCATTTTCAAATGCTTCAAAACCACATTCATAAGGAGATTGTTTTGCGCTATCAGGACGAGCATGCCCCATGAGTTTGCCCAGGCCAAACCCGATAATTAGCATTGAAGCACCCAGGACCAGACCGATGACGATGAATACAAGAATGGGGAAATAATTTTCCAGCATCTGTGTCAAAACACCCTTATTAATTCAAAAAAATGAAGAAAATCACATGCAAATAATCAACTAATCACTGAGCATATCTGCACCAGCTTCACTATGCTGACAGTATACAATCTTGCAACGCATCAATCACTGAAATAGTGATGGTTTTTGGTTAAAACTATGTTTATTTTTTGGTGTCGATGGCGAGACACCTACATGGATGTAGCTGGTAGGATTCCATGGACGGAATTGATTGAGCCTAGCCTGGAACAGAGACCGAGAAAACGTCTGGAAGTGCGAAGCCTGCCCCTGGGTACAAATTTTCGTTGAGAACCTAAACTATGCAAAGACTGGTCCTTAATGAATTGGTGCCGATGGCCGAAGTCGAATCGGTATTAAACCGGTATGCTTGATTATCATTTAAAACATAAGATACACCTGATTTGATTATTCCTTTGCCTTTGCCTTTAACAATTCATTATCAGGTCTTTCCGATGCTAATGCCTTCCAATAATCGTAGGCCTCATCACGCACGCCCATCTGTTCCAACAATATTGCAAATACAACACGCTCAGAATATGTTGCTTTATCCTTCGGACGTAACCGATTTATTTTTTCAAGTTCATCCTCATCTATCAAACTAAAACTGGTTGAGTTGGAATAGACAGCACCGGTTGAAAGCCGTGCCTCCACTTGCCATGAATATAAAACACCTTCTTCAATATTATTTTCTACAGGGAGTTTGAAACTATTTCCATTTGCCAGGGTTTCAATGACGGTACGTCCCGATTCATCAGTCAAGATAAAGCGGTACTGAATGACTTTCTCAATAGGCAACCACTCAAAGGTAGGGCGTGGGTCAATTACCTTACTATTGACAGGATAAATTAGTTTTATTTTTGGCTTCTTTCTCTCGCCACGTAAAACAATAGCCGCCTGACTATAGTTCTCGCCAGAGGGCAACAAAACACTATCCTTGATGATGGCCAGTTCTCTTGTTTCTGCCTTTGACCCTCTATTATTCTTTGGTCCTTCCGATTTGACACTAATTAATGTATTACCAGAAAATATATATTCCTTGGCTGAATTAAAATAAACGATCGTTAATTTTGAGCCTTCCACAACATTAATTTCATCACCGGCATACAATGACATTAAAATTTCACATGCTTTTTTATCTCCATCAGTGGTAATAGAAGCCTTGCCCGTAAGATCAGTGACCATTGCGATAGCTTCTCTGGCAGATACAACCGGCGATGATGAAATTAAAACGAACACAACACCGGGCAATAAAAGTAACCGGCTTATATATTTCTTATTCAACATCATCATTCGATCCTCCATTATTATCAGGTCTCCAACCGAACACCTCGGCTTCGGCTCTGCCTTTGATCGGTGTTTTTCCAAGATGGATTAATTGAATAGTAGAGTCTAGCTCCTTACTAACAGAAGCGGTACAAATAATCGGGTAACCCAACTCCTTGGTTCTTCCTTCAAGGCGAGCGGCAAGATTAACAGTATCGCCAATCACGGTGTATTCATGACGAGTTTCTGAACCAACATGACCAACTACCACGTCGCCATAATGTATACCGATCCCAATCTTTATTTCCTCAATATCTTTCTGTTTTAGTTTCTTATTTAATGTTTCGAGTCGTTGCAACATTTCCTGAGCGGCAGAGAAGGCCCGTTGCGCAGGATTGTCTAGTTGATTAGGCGCACCGAAAAAGACCATCAGACCATCACCAATGAACTTATCCACTGTGCCGCCATGAGAATGTACTGCCGCGGTCATTTCACTAAAATATTCGTTTAAAAGAGAAATAATCTGCTCAGGCGGTTGTGATTCGCTGCGCGTGGTAAAACTTCGTATATCTGAAAATAGTACGCAAAGTTTTCTTCGCTCTCCGATCATCTCCGGTGAAATATTACCCGCGAGGATTTCATCCAGTACATTCGGACTAACATATCTACCGAATGACGCGCTAAGTCGTCGCTTTTCAAAAAATGAAAAAGCAGCTTCCAAACTTATCCGACTGGAAAATGCCAGTAGCGAAATAAGTATTACAGTAATCACCTGCAAAATCACACCATGCCATAACCATAAGGTCGAAATAATGAGCAGTAATAATGTAAAAAACCCAAACAATGGCACACCCAGTTTGGGTTTGTGTCCAATCCAGTAAAACAAAACAGCAATTACCAGAAGAAACACCATGATCACTGGATTGGATTTCTGGATGACACTATCTGCCAGGATAGAACGGAGGATTTGTGCGTGGATTAAAACACCGGATATTTTGTGATTGTTTGACTCCCATTTCGCAATGGGAACTGACAATAGATGTCTATCTGAAAATGGCAGGATGCTTCCAATCAGTACTGGTCTATTATTGAATTGTGATTTCAATTCAGTAACGTCGTTATTCTCTAGCCAGGCATTGACCTGTTGTAATGGAATATAGGTAAAAGATTTTCCAAGTGAGTAATCAATATACCCATCGCCAGAGACGTACCCCATCTTTTTTGCCATCGATGTAGCAAGTGTTGGAATGATATGGTTCCCAAACCGGGCAGATGTACTAAATCTCCGTATGGTTCCATCAGGGTCATTCTTTACTATCACCAACCCAAGTGCATCGGGCCCAAGTAATGATATGAGTGGCGCAAATAGAGCGCGTAATTTACCCTTCTCATTAATAGTTTGTCCAAGCACAATGGGTACTTCCGCTTTCAATTTCAATAAACCTGCCAGTAATTTCTTATCATGACCTTTGATAAGAAAATCATAAGAACGATCAGGCAATACTAAGTCGAGACCAACAACTGCAGGTTTCGCGAGCGACATTGCCTCAAAGAATTTGCCAAGATAGGGGTGCCATAAGGCAAGCGGCTCACGGTAAGCGTCAAACGTTTGTTCATCAATACCGACGATGACTACATCTTTTTCTACCGGTTTTTGAAAATTAGAGCGCAAAAATTGAAACTGAGTATCAAGCATCTTGTTTTCGACGATTGATGACAAAGAGGAATACTGCATAAGAAGTGCCAAAAGTACGACGATTATAAACCCCAGTTTTATTATTCTTTCCTTTGGCATTAGTTTTGGCTGATTATGTAATTAGTGACTATTACTAAAACATATCACCTTCTTCCACGACCATCTACTAATATGTCTTGTTATACAAGCAACAATCTAATACAGGGTATTAGAAGACTGTATCACTTAGACCTCGTCGTACATTCTTGTTATATTCATTACAATACGATGAGGCCACATGACTTGTGAGGTATCGTTCGTCGGTACCACAAACGATTATAACAAAAAGCATCGCACCACGATTTATCATACCCACATCATAGGAAATGCACTAGTCAATTGATGACAAACTCAAATGTAAAGTATGTAAGAATACTGTCGAGGGTAGGTTCGTCCTTGATCGTATTTTTGGTATTATATTCGCTTGGTTCGGTCGTCTCTGCTGTTGAACTTCCGGGCGAGAGGCGTTCTGTGTTACCCGATTTTGTGCCACCGAAACGGACTCCGACTAATATCCTGCCTATTATTCCCTTGCCAAGTTTACCGAGCACTGGTAGTGCTGCAGCAGGAACTCGATTGTTCATTAGAGAATACAGGTTTATCGGCAACACAGTGTTCGATGATTCTGAGCTTGCAGCAGTGTCTTCCCCCTACACAAACAGAGAAGTCTCATTCGCAGAATTGCAAGCGTTACGTGACCAACTGACACTTCACTACGTTGAACGCGGTTACATCAACTCCGGCGCGGTGATACCCCCCCAAAATGTCACCGACGGGCGTATCGAAGTACATTTGGTTGAGGGCAGTCTTAGCGATGTAGCTGTGGAAACCGATGGACGATTTCGACCAGACTATTTCCGAGATAGGTTGATTGCACGAAGTCCAAAAGTTGTCAATGTGCAGCAACTTGAGGAACAGCTGCAATTATTTCTGCAGGATCCAAGGGTAAAGCGCATTGATGCGGAGTTTGTTCCAGGCAAGGTCCGTGGAGAGGCAATATTACAGGTGCACATAGAAGAGGAAGAGCCAGCGAGGTTCGAGTTCCGGCTCAGCAATGACGTATCGCCGAGCGTAGGCGGTGTATCTGGGCGTACACTATTCAACTATGACAACCCTTTCCGACGAGGGGATAGGCTGGAATTATCAGCGACAGTTGCGGACGGATTGAAGGAATTAGGTGTACGCTATGAGCTGCCGTTAACGCTTGCAGATACGTTGCTCGAATTGGAAGTCAACATTAGTGATATCGAAGTGGTCGAAGAGCCGTTCGAACCGCTCGATATTGAAGGACGATCGTATAGTTATACGATTGGGCTGCGACAGCCATTCTATCGATCACTCAGCACCACCATGACGGCATTTATACGTGGCGAATATCGTAAAAGCAGCTCATTTCTGTTCGGTGAACCCTTTGCCTTCTCACAAGGTACTGATGATGGCGTGGCACGGGTCAGCGTCATTCGTGCAGGGGCGGATTGGACATATCGCGACCAATGGCAAGTGATGGCCTTGCGTACAAATGTGAGCGTTGGTCTAAACGTCTTTGGTGCGACACATAACCAGGGTAATGTGCCGGATGGAGAGTTCGTTACCTGGCTCGGACAGGTTCAATGGGCACGTCGTCTGGGCTTCCTGGACTCGCAGCTCCTGTTACGTCTCGACGCGCAACTGAGCAACTCAGCGCTGCTGGCCATGGAGCAGTTTACTATTGGTGGCGAAGCAACGGTGCGCGGATATCGTGAGAAAGAACGCGTGACCGACAACGGCGTGGTCGGATCAATAGAGTGGCGTGTCCCGATGACCTGGCTCGATAGCACTTACGGTCGATTTGAGATTGCCACCTTTATCGATGCGGGCAATAGCTGGAACTATAATCGCGGCTCAACAAGTCCACACACGCTGGTTAGTGCAGGCCTCGGACTTCGCTGGCGAATCCGCGATCGGGCGCGGGCATACTTATATTGGGCAAACAGCTTGCGCGAGATTAGTCAGATTAGTGAAAATGATTTACAGGATGATGGTATTCACTTTGGGTTTTCGCTTGGATGGAAATGAGGCGCTTTAAACAATGGTTCGTATAACAATCTTCGCGCTTGTGTTTGTGACCACAGCTATGTCAGGGCTGCGTAATGTGACTGCTGATGTGGTTCGAGATGGTAGCATCGGACCGTCTACAGCTGTGCAGCCAGCCGGGCCTAATTTTGTTATTGACGAGACAATGGGGCAGATAAGTGGTACCAATTTATTTCACAGCTTTGATCAATTTAGTCTAACCAGTAGCGAGAGCGCCACATTTACCGCG
>SMVA01032697.1_pt1 | contig 14185 bp, 13 predicted proteins | sample 2456451 | NCBI WGS metagenome assembly SMVA01 (sample SAMN11095933, study PRJNA526329) | marine sediment metagenome | biome: Marine sediment; feature: Surficial sediment; material: Deep marine sediment; isolation source: Hadal surficial sediment | place: Pacific Ocean | collected 2014-05 | depth...
AGAGTCTCAGCTTAATAAAGAACTACAGGATGTTATGACAGTATTAATTTCTCTACCTAATATAGGTGATGTTACTGCCAAACGTTTATATAATGAGGGGTATCATACCTTAGAAGACATTGCGTTTTCTGACCCAGATGCAATAGCCAAAGCTGGTAATCTAAAATCCGGTGAGGAAGTACAGAATATTCAAAAGGCCGCCCGTATCGCCTTAAAAGATAAGCTAGAAAATATTAGTATAGAAGATGAATCTGATGATATTCAAAATCCGAAGTCTGATTCAAATTAGCCGATAAATACTTTTAAGTATCACTTTTGCTTAAAATACTTGTTTAGGTAGTATAATGGATTAAATTAAAAAATAAATTTTATATAAATAGGCATAATTTTATTCAAATATGAGAGTATACGAACTATCCAAAGAGCTTGGCATAATAAATAAAGATCTGATAGAGACTGCAAAATCTATTGGGATTAGTCTAAAAAGTCATGCAAGTTCGATAAGAGATGATGAAGTAATAAAAATAAAGGATAAACTAGGTAAATCTAAACAGCCTGTTAATGAAGCTCAAAATGCCGGTTCTGAAGCTGTTCCAGATACCAAAAAAGTGAAAGTATTAAAATCCGATTCAGGTCAACAAGTTGTAGAAAGACGTAAAGGGCCAAAAGTTATTCTTCGCCGAAAAAAGAAGGTCGAAGAAGATATACAGCCCGGTAGTACCGAGCAGACCCAAGAGGCTTTGTCTGAAGCAAAAGATGACCTACCTGCAGTAGAAACAATACAGGAAAATCTAGAATCTCTACCTGAAGAAATACCTTTAGAAGCTGAAGTTAAAGAAGCTACTCTTGATGATAAATTAACAAAAGAGACATCAAAGGATACCGATCAAAACAAAGAAAGTCTTAAAACAACTGACGATGTCGCTGCTAAAAAAGATAAAAAACAAAAAGAGTATAGGACTCCAGAAAAGAAAGCTGGTGAAGTAGTTAAAGATACTAAAAAAACTAAGAAAAAAGGAAAGGTAGTAAAACCAAGAAAGGAAGAAATAATAGATGAAGATAGTTTAGAACAATTAAGAAAAGCCTTTAGAACAAAACTACCTGTAAGAAAGAAAGAATATCTTGTTGAAAATAGGAGACCAAAAGCTAAATTTCATGATTCTTCCAGATACTCCAAAAGATCTGACAGGGGAGCTCCAGCTGCAAGAGGCGAAGCGCTAACTACAGAGCAAACAACAACCAATGGTCAGGTTATTCCTATAATTCCCAGGCCTTCTAAAAAAGTTATTAAGATTTCAGAATCAGTTAATGTTTCAGAACTGGCCAAAAAAATGGGTGTAAAAGCAGGCACAGTTTTAAGAAAGTTGCTTTCCCTAGGAGTAACATCCTCTATAAATCAATCTATCGATCACGAAACTGCAACTATCCTTGGACAGGAGTTTGATTATGAAGTGGTTTTAGATATATATCAAGAAGACCTACATCTTGTAGAAGTTGATTCAGACGAAGAGTCCAATTTAGTTTCCAGATACCCAGTTGTAACGGTAATGGGGCATGTGGATCATGGTAAGACAACACTTCTAGATACAATTCGCAAAACTAAAGTAGCTGAAGGAGAAGCTGGAGGTATAACACAGCACATCGGTGCATATAGTGTTTCAGTTAAGGACAAAAAAGTTACTTTTATTGATACTCCTGGTCATGAGGCTTTTACGGCTATGAGAGCCAGAGGAGCGCAAGCTACTGATGTAGTTATACTTGTAGTTGCTGCTGATGATGGGGTAATGCCTCAAACCATAGAAGCTGCAAATCATGCTAAAGCCGCAAAAGTACCTGTTATAGTTGCAGTGAATAAAATAGACAAACCCGAAGCTGAACCTGACAGAGTAAAAAGAGAATTATCTGAAATAGGGCTTGTGCCAGAAGATTGGGGTGGAGATACACTATTTGCTGATGTTTCAGCCAAAACGGGTCAGGGAATTGAAGAACTATTAGAACTTATTTTACTGCAGGCCGATATCTTAGAGTTAAAGGCAAACCCAGATAAACGAGCAAATGGAATAGTTGTCGAATCTAAGCTTGATAAAGGCAGAGGGCCAATTGCTACAGTAATAGTGAAAGAAGGAACACTGAAAGTAGGAGATTGTCTAATATCTGGAGTAGATTACGGTAGAGTCAGGGCACTTATAGATGATCTAGGAACCAATATGAAAGAGGCAGGCCCATCAATTCCTGCAGAAATTATGGGGTTTTCTACAATTCCTACAGCGGGAGTTCCTTTTTACGTAGTTAGCGATGAAAAAACGCTGAAAGAAATACTTTCTCACAGAGAAATTAAAGAAAGCGTAGGCGTATCAGTGCAGGAAAGAAAATTATCACTAGAAAATTTATTTGAAAATTTAGAGAAAAGTAAAACAAAAGAACTGACGCTTATTATTAAAGCTGATGTCCAGGGATCAGTAGGGGCACTTATAGATTCTATAGAAAAACTTAGTACAGATAAATGCACAGTCAAGATAGTTCATGCTGCAGTAGGGGCTATTAATGAGTCAGATATTGTTTTAGCAAGCGCCTCAAATGCCATTGTTTTGGGATTTAACGTTAGACCTGATCCTAAGTCTCTTATGCTTTCTGAAAGGCAGTCTGTAATTATAGAACTCCACAGCATAATATATGATGCAATTGATAGAATCAAAAGTGCAATGGAGGGTCTGCTAGAGCCAATCAAAAAAGAAAATATACTTGGTCATGCTGAGGTCAGGGATACTTTCCATGTATCAAAGATAGGCACGATAGCAGGTTGTCATATAGGTGATGGAAAATTTGTAAGAAATTCTAATGTTAGACTAATTAGAGACGGTATAGTTATTTACGACGGCGTTCTGCAATCACTAAGAAGGTTCAAAGACGATGTAAAAGAAGTTCAAAACGGATATGAATGTGGTATAGGCATTCAAAATTTTAACGATATAAAAGTAGGAGATGTTTTAGAAAATTATATTATTGAGGAAGAGAAACAAAAGCTTTAGAAACTAAATGGTAGTAGGTGTTCTAAAGATCGAGCTTTTTATTGAAGGAAGCAGATCTCTTAAAGATAAACGTACAGTAGTTAAAAGCATTACTGAAAAAGTAAGAAATAAATTTAAGAATGTCTCTATTTCTGAAGTAGGCTCAAACGATTTATGGCAGAAAGCTACCCTCGGCGTTTGTATAATTACCAATGAAGGTCCTTTTGCAAATTCAGTTCTTGACCAGGTTTTAAACTACATACAAACCATAAGTGCTGACAGAATATTTAATAATGAAATAGAAATAATACATCTATGATATAGATACTGGAGAACAAAATTTGGGTTTTGGAATTAAAAGAAATACAAGAGTAGGCGGGCTTATAAAAGAAGAAATAGCAAAAATGCTCGTAAAAGGCGATATAAAAGATCCAAGGCTTATCGATGCTGTTATTACCGGAGTGAAAATGACAGATGATCTGGGGCTTATAAGAATCTATTTTAGTACCATGAATAGGGATCACCCTATAGAGGATATAGAAAAAGGATTTAATAGCGCAAAGGGTTTTATCAAAACAAAACTATCAAAAAAATTAAGATTAAAGAAATTTCCTGAATTTAGATTTGAATATGACAAGTCGGTTGAATCTGGGTACAGAGTAGACGATTTAATAAAGGAATCTCTTAGTGAATGACTTTGAAAATATTGCCGATCTAATTAATAGCAACAGCAATTTTGTTATTGCATCACACGAAAACCCTGATGAAGATGCTATTGGCTCCACTATTGCACTTGGTCTGGCATTAGAACAATTGAATAAAAATGTTTATTTATACAATGAGACTGGGGTGCCGGCAGCACTGAAGTTTTTACCTAAATCAAAGAAAATACATAAAAATATTAAAAACATTCCTTTTGAACCCGATGCAGTTGTAATAGCAGACTGTACCGATTCTCTCAGAGTAGGAAAAGTATTTGATAGATATCTGCATGATTTGTCCGTGATAAAAATAACCATAGATCACCATTTTACTAAGAAGACAAAACCCCAATATAGTATTGTTGATCAGCAAGCACCGTCTACTGGTTTTTTAATATATAAATTACTGAAAAAGTTGGAAATAGATATTACAAAGGATATAGCTGTTAATATTTATGCTACGATTGTCGGCGATACAGGATCATTTGCTTATTCTAATACAACATCAGAGACCTTCATTATTGCATCAGAACTTTTGAAGTATGGCGTAAATCCTTATGAAATATCAAAAAACATTTATGAAAATGAATCACTGAAAAAAATAAAGTTATTAGGAAAGGTTCTAAACACTTTAGAGCTGAGTCACGGCGGTAGGGTAGCTACAGTACTAGTATCAAGAGAAATGTTTAAAATTACAGACACAACAAAACAGCATACAGAAGGTCTAGTAAATTATCCAAGGTCAATAAAGGGCGTGGAGCTTGCAGTCTTAATGAGACAGGAAGAAGACGAGCTAAAAGATGAGAACTGGAAAATAAGTTTAAGATCCAAAAATGATATTAACGTAGCACTTATTGCCCAAAGTTTTGGGGGCGGAGGTCATAGGTCTGCCGCTGGCTGCAGTATAAAGGGCGATCTTAGCAAAGCAAGAGAAAAACTAGTTAGCGAAATTGAAAAGGCAATTAAGTGAATGGCATTTTGATAGTAGATAAACCTACCGGTATTTCTTCTGCCCAGACACTAAATAAGATTAAAAAAAGTATAAGAGTAAAGAAGGCAGGTCATACGGGAACTCTCGATCCATTTGCTACCGGGGTGCTCACCGTTTGTTTAAACGAGGCTACTAAAATAATACCATTTCTTAATGAAAATATTAAAGAATATGAAGCTGTTATGAAGTTTGGAGAAAGAACCGATACACTGGATCTTACGGGAAAGGTTACTGATAGAGCCAAAAATATTGATATATCGATTTCAGATATCATTTCTACAATAAATAATTACGTAGGAAATATAGAACAACAACCGCCTGATTATTCCGCAGTTAAGATAAATGGTAAAAGATTATACCAACTAGCAAGAAAGAAAATAAAGGTAAATAAACCAAAAAGAAAAATATATGTAGAAAAAATTGAAATTTTAGATTATGATAACCCGTTTGTAAGAATATTGGTGAGGTGTTCTACAGGGACCTACGTTAGATCACTTGCTGATAGTATAGGTGAGGATTTAAAGGTTTTTGCACATTTAGTTGAATTAAGAAGGGTTAAATCCGGGGTTTTTGATATTGAAAATTCATATACTCTTGAGGATATAGATTCAGGGAATTATAAAATTATAAATATGAGTGAAGCAATTTCTTATGTTAAATCTTTAAAAATTAATAAAGATAATACATACAAAATTAAAAGTGGCATAAATCTTAGAAAAGGTGATCTTAATAGCTCTAATCTGACTGATATTAGAAGAGATGATGTTATTAAGGTTATGTATGATAATAATTTAATTTGTATAGCTAAATCACTTGTATCGTTGGAAGATTTAGTTATGATGGATGACAGTGAAGAGGTATTTAAAATCTTGAGAGTTTTCAATTAGATTACTCTAATCGGAGGGATTTACATGGATGTAACAGTTTTGGAAAAAAGTGAAGTAATAAAGCAGTTTGCTTTACACAGCACTGATGTTGGTTCACCTGAAGTAAAAATTGCGGTACTGACAAAGAGAATAAAGAATCTGGCAAAACACCTTCAGAAGTCAAAAAAGGATGTTCATTCAAGAAAAGGTTTAATTGATATGATTAACAAAAGAAAAAAACTGCTTAGATATCTAAATAATGAGGATAATAATCGGTATCTTCAAATAGTTGAAAAATTAGAGTTGAGAAAATAATAAAACGGAGGAATTACTATATTGAGTTCTGGACATCGTAGGATTACTGAGCAATTATTCGGAAGAACACTAGAGATTGAAACAGGCAGACTGGCAAAACAGGCAAATGGCGCGGTTTTACTTCAATATGGAGATACCGTTGTTCTTGCAACTGTTGCAGCTTCTAAGGAAGCTATAGAAGGAGAAGACTTTTTACCTCTAACTGTAAATTATCAGGAGAAATCCTATGCTGCTGGAAGAATCCCAGGAGGCTATTTTAAAAGAGAAGGAAGACCTTCGGAAAAAGAGATTTTAACATCGAGGCTGATTGACAGGCCGATGAGGCCACTGTTTCCTAAAACATATACCTTTCCAACTCAGATTATTGTAACAGTTATGTCTGCAGATCAACAAAATGATCCCGATGTTTTATCTATAACTGCGGCTTCATCTGCACTTATGACATCTAATATACCTTTTGCAGGACCAGTGGCCGGAGTAAGGGTAGGAAGAATAGATGGAGAATTTGTTTGCAATCCCATAAAGTCTCAAATTGAGGAAAGCGATATTGATCTTATAGTAGCCGGTACTGAAGATGCGATTGTTATGGTGGAAAGCGGGTCAAAGGAAGTATCTGAATCTGATATAATTGATGCGCTGATGTTTGCTCATGAGTGTATTAATAAATTCATAGAGCCACAGAAAAAGTTGATTTCCGATTTAGATATTATAAAAATTGAGCTTCCTCAAGAGCAAGATAACTCTGAGCTATATAATGAGATTAGCAGTTTTTCTAAGGATAAGCTTATTGAGGCTTTATTTACAAAAGAGAAGCAGGAAAGAGCTACAAAAGTTAATCAGATATTTAGTGAGATAACTGAAAATTTTAGCGATAAATACCCCGATAGCGAAGAACTAATTACAAAACAGTTTGAAATTTTAAAAAGAGATTTGTTAAGAAAGACTGTAGTAAACGATGAGAAAAGAATTGATGGCAGGTCATTTACTGATATAAGAGATATCTCAATAGAAATAGGATTTCTGCCGAGAACCCACGGATCGGCACTTTTTACAAGAGGTGAAACACAGGCTGCCGTAATTGCTACTCTTGGTACATCTTATGATGTACAAAAAATCGATTCTTTAGATGGAGACATAAAAAGAAGCTTTATGCTGCATTATAATTTTCCGCCATTTTCGGTTGGAGAAGTAGGCAACCGCTTGGGGCCTGGCAGAAGAGAAATAGGACATGGCGTTTTGGCTGAAAGATCAATCAGAAATATGATCCCTTCGAAAGATGAATTTCCTTATACCATTAGGGTGGTTTCTGATATTCTGGAATCAAATGGTTCTTCATCAATGGCAACAGTATGCGGCACATCTCTGGCTTTAATGGATGCGGGTGTACCTATAAAAGATCATGTTGCAGGAGTAGCAATGGGACTTATCAAAGAGGATGATAAGGTTGCCATACTAACTGACATACTTGGGGATGAAGATCACCTGGGTGATATGGACTTTAAAGTAGCAGGAACTGAAAAAGGTATAACTGCTTTGCAGATGGATATAAAGATAACGGGAGTTACAAGAGAAATACTTGAGACTGCCCTTACTCAGGCAAAAGATGCCAGGATGTTTATACTTGGAAAAATGAAAGAAGCACTAACAGGGCCAAGGGATTCCATATCTGAATATGCGCCAATGATAACCTCTATTAAAATAGATCCGGCAAAGATTAAAGATATAATTGGCAGTGGTGGGAAAATAATCAAGAAAATAGTAGAAGAATCTGGAGCACAAATTGATATTCAGGATGATGGTACTGTTAATGTGGCTGCTGTACTAAGATCTGCCTCCGATAAAGCAATTAAGATGATTAACTTAATTCTTGAAGAAATAGAGGTTGACAAGGTGTACATAGGAAAAGTTAAGCGCATCCTTGATTTTGGCGCCGTTGCCGAGCTTATGAATGGAAAGGACGGACTAATACATATATCTGAGCTTGCTCCAGAAAGAGTCAAAGAGGTTACAGATATACTTAAAGAAGGTGACGAAGTTTTAGTGAGATGCATTGAAAAAGGCAGGGACGGCAAAATAAGGCTAAGCAGGAAAGCAGCATTAGATGAAGATATAGAAAATTATAGATAAACTGTAAATTGAGCTGTGATTTACCAAAACTTGTTATAATTTTAGGACCGACTGCTTGCGGTAAATCAGAGCTTGCCATAAAACTTGCCGTGGATATCGGTTTTGAAATAATAAGTGCCGATTCACTTCAAATTTATAAACATTTTGATATTGGTACGGCAAAGCCAGCGGTACAAACACTGAGTTCCATTCCACACCATTTAATAGATATTGTTGAACCAGACTGCGAATATAATGCAGGATTATTTCGTAAAAATGCTATCCAGGTAATAGATATATTACTAACAAAAAACAAAAAAATATTAGTTGTTGGAGGAACATACTTATACGTAAGAGTTCTTACCGAAGGATTGATTGAAGGAGTAGAGCCGGACAGTAATTATAGAGAGCAGTTAAAAACTGAGCGGTATCTTTATGGTAACCAATATATCTATAAACAACTAATTAGATGTGACCCCGAATCTGCTACAAATATTGCTGAAAATGATTATGTACGTTTGGAGAGGGCATTAGAAGTTTACCATCTAACAGGTATTAAAATGTCACAGCTGCAAAAGGAACATAGCTTTTCAGAAAAACGCTATGACGTCTTCAAAATAGGAATTGATATAGAGAGGGAAATACTTAAAAACATAATAGAAATTAGATTAGATAAGATGTTAAAAGATGGTTTTACTGATGAAGTTATAAAACTTAGAGATATGGGCTATGATAAAACCCTAAAGCCCATGCAATCCATTGGTTATAAAGAGATAAACGATTACCTGGACGGACTGATTTCTTTTGAGACTGCTAAAGAAAAAATAATTATAAATACAAGAAGGTTAGCTAAAAGACAGATGACCTGGCTCCGGAGAGATAAAGATATCCGATGGTATGAACTGCCCGATGCATATGCTAGCGTTGTAAATGACTTAAAACAATTTTATCAGGTGTAGGTTAAACTATTTACCTAGTATCATCTTGATTGAAACTACAAATAAAAGTGAACCGAATATTTTTTTGAGCATTGGATCAGAAAGTTTATGTACTAAAACTGAACCCCCATATGCCCCAATTATAAAGCTTATAGCAATGAACAAAGCTATTTTAAGTTGAACATTCCCTTCATTATAATATTTGAGGGCGCCTAGAAATACTACTGGTAAAGTCAGCACGGCAAGAGACGTTCCCTGGGCCTGATGCTGGGTGAGCTGAAAAAAATATACAAGAGCAGGAATCATTACTAGTCCACCGCCAATACCAAAAAGACCACTTGCAGTGCCTGCAAAAAGTCCTATTAATATAGCTCCTAAAATCTCCATAATTTCCTCCTTCAATTTTGGAATAAGAATTATGCGATAAAAAAATAAAAGTAATTTAAATCAATTCTATTCTATTGTGGTTAAAATGAATTAGGATACATATTTGCAAGAATCTTATTATAAATTACAGAGGCTTGGTCGTGTTTGCCCAGCTTTTCTAAAGCAAGTGCTTCGGTCATTTGGGCATTATCTGAGTAAGGGCTATTGGGATTAGTAATTCTTGATGCAAAATCAACGGCATTTTGATAATCTTTTTTATTTAAGTATGAGACTGCTATCAAAGAATATGCCGCATCTATCATATTAGAATCTTTAGGGTTTTTATTAACAAAATTAACTGCAAAACTTATAGCTTGATCATAATTGCCCTGATTGTAATAAATAGAGGCAGTATAATATAGAGATATGTCAGTTATTTTTTGACCAGCATATTTGGTCTGAAGTAAGGTGAATTTTTCAATTGCTTTATCATAATCCCCTGAACTATTAGCAACAATTGCTTCATTGTAAATTGAGTTAGCATCAGAAGATTTTTTACCTAAATAGGCGTTACCTAAGAAAAATATAAAAATAAAACAAATAATCGCTAATATGAAATATACTATTAATTTATAGTTGTCTGCTAAGTAATTTGTAGACTTATCAATAAATTCTAGAAACTTATCCGGTTTTTTTAATTCTTTTTGAGTTACTTTAACTTTTGTTGCCATTGCGCAATTATAATAAGATGATTTTAAAAGACAAGTTATGGAATATAAAATTATTAACTATATTTTACTTGCAGTTTGTTAGTCTAAAAGCTACAATATTTTTGTGTATAAACTAACAAGAAGAGCAAAAATATATTTATTACTAATTTTACTTCCTTTTATTATTACATCGATAAGCGGTATATATGCTTATTCTCAATCTAAAAACAGCATAGTTTTAATAAAAATTGACGGAATGATAAATCCGGCAATTTCTGATTATATAAGGTTTGCGCTTGAGAAGGCCAAAGAGAGTTCAGCAAATGCTTTAGTAATAGAAATGGATACTCCGGGCGGGCTACTCAGCTCTACTAAAGATATAGTAAAGATGATTTTAAATTCAGAAGTGCCTGTAGTTGTATATATACATCCAAGTGGCTCATCGGCAACATCTGCAGGAGTGTTTATTACACTTTCTGCTCATGTAGCTGCCATGAATGAAGGAACCAGTATCGGCGCCGCCCATCCAGTTAGTATAGGGCAGAGAGGTAACGATAAGAAAAAAGATACTGAAGAAGAAAATGATGATAGTGAAAAAGATGATAAGGATATAATGAATGAAAAAATAGAAAATTATGCTGCCTCCTTTATCGAAAGCATTGCCGAGAAGAGAGGAAGAAATGTCCAGTGGGCAATTGATGCGGTTAGAAACAGCGCCTCTATTACATCAACCGAAGCCTTAGAAAAAAATGTAATAGATATTATCTCACCATCCTTAAATGATTTGTTAACCAGAATCGACGGTAGAAAAATAAAGGTAAATGAAAAAGAAATAATTCTAACAACTAAAGATGCCTCGATTCACAATATAGAAATGAGTGCTAAACAAAAACTGATAAACGTCCTTAGCACCCCCGATATAGCGCTTCTTCTAATTTCTCTTGGTTCTCTTGGGCTACTGCTTGAATTTTATAACCCGGGATTAATATTCCCCGGTGTAGCAGGCGCTATTTGTCTTATGCTTGGTTTTGTGTCATTTCAAATATTACCATTCAACTATGGTGGAGTAGTACTTTTGCTAATTGCCGTTGGTTTGCTGATAGCTGAAATATATGTTACTAGTTTTGGACTGTTGGCCACGGGGGGTATTATAAGTTTTATATTCGGCGCATTGTTACTATTTGATACTCCTGAATCGGATATAAGAGTAGGATTTGGTGTTGTAATATCAGCAGCTTCAGCAATTGCTTTGTTCTTCTTTTTTATTGTTTATTCATTGATTAAAGTCAGAAAACATCGGTTTTATACTGGATACGAAGGTATGATTGGCGAGATAGGAGAAGTCTTAAATACGGTCGATGGAGTTGTAAAGATATTTGTGCAGGGTGAATACTGGAATGCTAAGAGTGATGAAATTGTAAACAAGGGTGATAAAGTTGAGATTATTAATGTTATGAGTAATATGAAGCTAAGGGTTAAAAAACATAAGGAGGAATAGTATATGTCGATGTCGCCTATATTGATATTTGCAGGAATTATAGTTCTTTTCATTCTTTCTGGAATAAAGATTATAAATGAATATGAAAGAGGTATAGTATTCAGGCTTGGTAGAATTATAGATCCTAAGGGACCTGGTATAAGATGGATTATCCCACTTGTTGATAAATTTCAGAAGATAAGTCTACGTATAATAACAATGGATGTACCATCTCAGGATGTTATTACAAGAGACAACGTATCGGTAAAGGTTAATGCAGTAGTTTATTTTAAAGTAATTGACCCTATTAAAGCCATCATTCAGGTAGAAAATTATCTTTATGCGACTTCCCAGTTAGCACAAACTACCTTAAGAAGCATTTTGGGTATGGTAGAGCTTGATGAGCTGCTTTCCGATAGAGAAAAACTTAATCTTCAGCTACAAGAAGTACTGGACAAGCAAACCGACCCCTGGGGTATAAAAGTAACTTTAGTTGAAGTTAAGTATGTTGATCTACCCCAAGAAATGCAGAGGGCCATGGCTAAACAGGCTGAAGCAGAAAGGGATAGAAGGGCTAAAGTAATAAGCGCTGAAGGTGAATTTCAAGCATCTACAAAACTTTCCGATGCTTCTGATATTCTTTCTAGAAACCCTATGGCTTTACAACTGAGATATTTACAGCAAATGAATGAAATAGCATCAGAGAAGAGTACAGTAATAATATTTCCTATACCAATTGATATTATTAGTAAATTTTTAGGAAAAGGAAATTCAGAAAATAAATAATATAACAAATTGTTACTCCCATCTTTTGTAATAATCAGATATTAAAAAATGATTAGAAGGGTTCTAATTTTATCCAGTTTTTTAATCTTTTCTTTCATGTTTACTGCATGTAATTCTTCAAATGAATCAAATGAAGTGAGCAGCACTGATTCTAAGGTAATGAAATCTGAATTTAATGATAGTAAGCCTGTAGACGGTGACTGGCTTATTTATCACCTAGGGGCAGAGCCTGGTACATTAAATCCCATTACTGCCAGAGACGTGTATCAATCCATTATTAATGGAGATAACATTTATGAATCTCTTGTTAGAAGAGATAATAAAACACTTGAAATCGTACCTCAGCTGGCAGAGTCCTGGGAAATTTCAGAAGATAAACTTACTTTTACATTTAAGATCAAAAAAAATATAAAATGGCATGATGGAAAACCATTTACTTCTGAAGACATTGTATTTTCATATAACAAAATTATGGATCCTAAAGTAGATTCTGCAAGACTTAAAGCTTATTATCAGGAGATTGAAAAGGTTGAGGCAATAGATAGTCATACAGTGAAATTTACTTATGCTAGACCTTATTTCTTAGCTTTAGAATCCTGCGGTGGAATGCCTATTGTGGCAAAGCACATTTTTGAAAGTGGAGATTTCAATAAAAATCCTGCTGGAAGACAGCCGGTTGGGACCGGGCCTTATAAATTTACCAAATGGGAGACTGGCCGGCAGATAGTTTTAGAGAAAAATCCTGAATATTGGGGTGAAAAGCCTAAAATTGATAAAATAGTTTTCAAGATAATTAACGACCGAAATGTTGCCTTTCAGGTATTAAGAAAAGGCGAAATAGATTTCTCAAGCCTTACTCCAATTCAGTGGGAAAAACAGAGTAAAACTAAAAAGTTTGAAGAAAAATTCAATAAATATGCTTATTTTACACCTAATTACAACTATATAGGATGGAATATCGACAGGCCTTTTTTTTCTGATAAAAGGGTTCGAAAAGCTATGACACATTTAGTAAATAGAGAACTTATACTGGAAAAGATTCTCTTTAATTTAGGCGTTACTGTTACTAACCCATTTTATATTAACAGTAAAGAATACGATAAATCTATAAAGCCATTAATATTCAGCCCTGAAAAAGCGAAGTTGTTGTTGGATGAAGCAGGCTGGGTAGATAGTGATTCAGATGGAATAAGGGATAAGAATGGGATAAAGTTTGAATTTGAATTTTTGATTCCAAACGCTTCTGATACAAGTGAGAAAATATCTACTATATTAAAAGAAGAAATGGATAAAGTTGGTATTGTAATGAATATCAGAAAGATAGAATGGGCTGTATTTGTTCAGAGGCTAAATGAAAGAAAGTTTGATGCTGTAACACTTGGGTGGTCAATGGGGGTAGAATCAGATCCTTATCAAATATGGCATTCGTCACAGAAATCTGGGGGTGGGTCAAATTTTGTAGGTTTTGAAAATGCTGAAGCAGATAAGATCATAGAAGATGCCCGAAAAGAATTTAATAATGATAAAAGAGCCAAGTTATATAAAAAGTTTGCAAACATAATTCATAATGAACAACCTTATACATTTTTATTTTGCAGAAAATCTCCAGTTGCTGTAAGTAATCGCTTTAAAGGCGTAAAAGTACATCCACTGGGACTAGATTTTCTTGAATGGTATGTTCCTGCGCAATTACAAAAATACCATTAATATTATTTAATAATTTTTTACTTTTCTAAATTCAATGAAGTCCTATATAGTTAAAAGACTGCTTTTAGCTATTCCTACACTCTTAGGAATAACGATTATAACTTTCGGTATTATTCAACTAGCCCCTGGAAATCCTGTCGAGAGAAATCAGCAGCTTGAGCAGGGCATTCAGTCTGAACAGATTACAAAAGAAATTATTGAACAAACAAAAAAA
>SMVA01090863.1_pt1 | contig 14177 bp, 12 predicted proteins | sample 2456451 | NCBI WGS metagenome assembly SMVA01 (sample SAMN11095933, study PRJNA526329) | marine sediment metagenome | biome: Marine sediment; feature: Surficial sediment; material: Deep marine sediment; isolation source: Hadal surficial sediment | place: Pacific Ocean | collected 2014-05 | depth...
ACTGTGGACCTCTAGTTGCTGCATGACCAACTCGATCATCGCGCGATTGATGTCACTGTTTATTTGGGTAAAGTCAGTCGGCAAGAACTTTATCTCAATCCCCCGTACGCGATAGCTGAGCTCGACTGTATCGTGATCCAACGCATGCATCGTGTGCTCGGCGCCCGGCTGGAGATAAATACCAATCCCTGTGCGTTGCTGGAATTCTGCCAGCAAGGTAAGGTCTTCGTCGCTAAGCGGCGCCAGGTGGCGAAACACAAGGCCGACGGTTTGGTCGCCCACCGCGACCTCTATCTGCGGTATCCGATCGGAAATCGACAAGCCGTTGATCAAGTGCCGCAAATCACCCAAGCGGTGACCAACCGACGGGTGCAAAACCTCACAGGCACCGATGTCAGCAATATACGGGGCAAATTTCTCCCTAAATCCGACCAGAGCGCCGCCTTTCTTTTGCACGAATTTCACGCCGAGCCGCGCTTTACGACGATAACCCCACTGCGGCCCGCGGAGCGCCGGCAATCGTTCACGAGGACCTATGCCCGCATGGTGCTGCAACATTTCGAACAGCACGGATTCCTTGTGTTCAATCTGCTTATCAGCGGATAAGTGCTGCAAGGTGCAGCCACCACACACCCCCGCATGTCGACATTTCGGCTCGACCCTGTCCGGGCTCGCTTCCAGTACCTCCTCGACCACCGCTTCGTCAAAGCTCCGACGACGTCGAACGGTTCGCGCAATGACCTTCTCATTTATCAGCGCACCGGTGACAAACACCGTCTTACCATTAATCCGCCCGACACCGCGCCCTTCGTGCGATAGATTATCGATATCAATCGCAAATGGCGGCCGCCGTTTGTGTCGCCTCATGGTGAATTCGGCTCCTTGCGCACGTTAATCAATCTGCGATCCTTATGTCCCCTACCGGCCAGGCCGCGAGAAACTCGGCAAAATGGGGTTTTTGCGCATCAGCGAGAAACGATCTCATCCGCTGCAACTCCGCCTCGAATTGTGCTTCCAGCAAGTGCCCGCGCATACGTTCAAAGCTGAGGTAAACCAAATAAGTATTTAGCACGTCGGTTTCGCAGTAATCGCGGATCGCCTTGATCTCTCCATTGAGATATTGCGACCAGACATCCTTCCCGGTCATGCCAAGCTTACCGGGATAGCCGAGCAGTGTGGCGATGTCATCCAGTGGCGCAACCGCCCGGCCCTGATAACCGGAAATAACGTCCATCAAATCGATATGGCGCCAATGGAAGCGACCGAGGTAGTTGTTATAGCGAAAGCTCGGATCCTCCGCGCCTGTGTCCCAATAACGCGGCGCGCTGATGCCATGTTGCAAGGTCCGGTAATGGAGCACCGGCAGATCGAATCCGCCGCCATTCCACGAGACCAACACCGGGGTATATCTCTCGATCCCCTCGAAGAACCGGCGGATCAGCTCCGGCTCGGACGAATCCTGCTCGCCCAGAGACCACACGGACAACCGATCTTCGCAGCGCAGGACCGCCGCTATGGCCACGATCTTATGCAAATGAAGGCGTAAGAAATTCGAGCGACCGTTGGTCTCCTGCTGCCGTTTGCTGAACATGATATTCGCGACATCTCGATCTTCGAGCCCGTCGATCTTCCACAGCCGACGCGCACCTTCAACGTCGGGCACCGTTTCAATATCGAATACGAAGACATTCATCCAAAAAGCCCCCAGCGGCGACTAGAGGTCACGGAGCCACAATCCACACGATCGCCGTTCACTTCTGCTGCCATTTGCCACCACTGTTGTACCACCATCCCTGTGGGGCATTACCCACCCAGCGTTCGGCGAAAATTCCACGGATATCCTTTTTCCATTCAGGGTGAGCATTGGCCTTCGCAATTTCGCCGTAGAGGCGATTTCGATCCGCGTTCTCGTCGGCCACCAGCTTCTTAACCACGTTTCGCTGTTTCAGCGGCACCACTTTCGGCTCACGCAAGATGATAAGCCCGGTCGCCGACATACCAACCGCGCCTGAATGGTAATGCGGTTTCAATTGACGGTGGCGCTGCGCCATTGCGCTACGCAAGACATTGATCGCCGGTGTGGAAATATTGATATCGGGCTGCTGCGCGTGTGCGACCGGCAGCACAATTTGACCGATGTCCGACCACAGCGCGATAAGCGTCGATACTGGCACCTCTATCGCGCCGGTTGGCGCACCGCCTGTCGGTGCTGAGGAGTCTTGCACATCCGGATCATCACGGCCATAGACATCCTTGACAAAGACATCAGCGGCGCGCTCGGCCGCGGATTCGGGAAAATAGACGTTGACGGTGACGCACGCCGCCAAGCATACGCCTAAGACCACGATGAAAAGCTGACGTGTTTTCATAATAATTCTCCGATTACTCCAAGCACAGAATTCTCTAGCGCTGCCCTTCGCCGAAGTTGAGTTCCCATTTTCCGCGGGCAATCTGCTTGATCCCATCGACAAGTGTTTGCCACTTGATCCGACGACCCGAACCTTTCACATCGATCCATGGTGGCAAAAGTCCACCACGGGTTAGTATGTAGAAATTGCCATCCGGTGCGTTCTCAACTCCACTCATTAAACAGTGTCCACTAATCAATCGACAGCCGATTCCCAAACGACCGTAGGAATAATTGGCGACCAATCCAAGCCATCCCTGTGCCAGCCCCGTAGCGGTGCCTGCACCTAGGCGCCCCAGATTATTGACCGCCTGTTGGCTAATACGGTGTGGCGTGTCATCACCAATTGGGGTAGCAAATGACGCGTCGAATTCGATCGGCTGCCATGCCTGGAGCACTAGGTCGGTGATCTCCCCATCCAGGCGACCGGTGATGTTACCAAACGAGAATGTGTGGGACAGTGCCTCCAAATCCAATTGCTCGAGCCTAATGTTCGCTGATAATACCGGCACCGTCGAGAGCAATTCGTCGATCCGCAATTGTCCGATGACGATACGTCCATCGAATACCTTGACCTCCAGATCGCCGTCCATTTCGAGTCGATTCGCCGAATAGGTCAAGCGCGGAATAGTACCGGAGAGTTTACCCGACATCGGCGTCCATCCGAACGCCGAGGTGACCGCGCTAAGGGTGATCGGGCGGAGCGTGCCAGACAACGATACGCTCATCTGTGGAGAACCGAAATCCACTAGTTCAAGGGCATCCATATGGAATTCGCCATCAAATATCGCCACGTCTCGCCAGCTGGCGATCTTGATATTCCGATCGTTTGAAACCCAGTCAATCCGGCCAGGGCCCATCTGAATTTGATACAATGAAGCACCGGTCCATGAGATATTCGACTTGCGCAGATCATGACCGGCGTGTAAGACGATTTCTCCATCGAACCCATAGAGCGAGAAACGGCCGGCCTCATCATCGAAAGTGACGTCATCGAACCCGAGCACAAAATTATCGAATTGGTCAGCTGATCCAGTAACAGCGAGGTGCACTGCGCCGGCGATTTCGAGCGACCCGAACACTGTATCCAATACGACAGGTTGCAGATAAGTCGCATAGAGCCTGCTCAAATCTGGCGTATCCAGTGCGAAATCGAGCTGCCCCCAGCCTGGCGACGGCGCAAGCGCAAGATCGCCGGACAAGCGCATCGCGACGATACCCGGATGCGAAAAATTGACGTTGACGATGCGCACCTCACCGGAAGCCAAACGTATGATTCGCGCGGAAAGATCGATCGGTCCATCTTGCACCTCAAGATAGAATCCCGGTTTGATCCCGCCGAGCGTGAAGCCAGGCTCGATATAGGCCGCACCCGCGTCCATCGAAAGGCTAAATTCGAGATCGGCACCGGACGCAGTACTGAAGTAGACCGCCGTGAATTCCATCGCCACGTTTTCCGCCACATTGACCCCATTCAAGTTGAGGTTCGCAATTTTTCCGGTCATGTTACAGGTGGTTCTGCCCGTGCCCGCGGCCCGGCACTTGGCGCGCAAGGAAAGCGTGCCGGTTTGGATATCATGCTCGGCCACGACCGGCGATTGCAATGCAAGCACGTTATCCAGGAGCGATAATTCAAATCCATCGAGGTCCACTACTACTTGCATCGCTGCGTGCGTTTTATCCACATCGAATTCAAGCTTCGCGGTACCCAAACCACCGTTTCCTTCAACGACCAAGCGACCACTACCGCGATCCAAATCGATTTGCACGTCCAACGTAATTCGACCGAACGGAGAATGTCCGACGACAAGTTTTGCGCGCGCGCAGCGGACGTGTTTATCGGCCACCGCCAATCGTTCGCAGCGCAGTGTAATATTTCGCAACTGGATCGACGGAGAGAATGTTAGATCGTCAATGCTGAACTCAAGGTTAACAGGGAAATCCGCTGGCGCATGTGCATTCGGCTGATTAATATTTGGCTCCGCCCGCAACCACAGCGGCACTAGCAACACCAGTACTGCCCATAACGCCGACCACCGATGCCGCCGGGGCGAAACCTCGCGGCAACTAATCCGCATTGCTTGGCCCAGGTCGCGACGATCGCGCAATCTCTCGAATTACCTGGAGATGGTCTAACCGAGCTGATAGCTGGTGGTCTTCAGAAGGGAAGAAAATCTTCATCCGATTCACCCGACTCGTGGACGCGCGTCAATCTGGTGAGAAATGCGGGCTCGCCCCGGCAGCGACCCCTGAGGAGGCTGACCGGCAACCGTGATCGTGACGATGGTCAGGCTGTTGGCGTCGGATGGTACGTTCATGGGCGGCGAATAGTTGTTCTATTTAACGATAATGAACACACAATCCGGCCGAACAGGCTGCACCGTAGTTGACCAAGCTGGCCGCGGTCAGCCTCCTACGGTCGCCGCGGCTTACGCCGGAAACACGGTTGTCGATAAATAGCGATCGCCACGGTCACATATGATAACGACAATGACCGCATGAGTGTTTGTCGCGGAAAGCCGTAGCGCTGCAGCGACCGCGCCGCCGGATGATATACCGCCGAATATTCCTTCTTTGGTCGCGAGCGCAACCGTCATCGCTTCGGCATCGCGCTGGCTCACATCCATGATTTGATCAACCGAGCGATGATCGTAGATCTTGGGTAGATAGGCGTCTGGCCAGCGCCGTATGCCAGGGATAGCGGCGCCATCACAAGGCTGCACGCCGATTATTTGAACCCCGGCATTCTGCTCTTTAAGATAACGGGACGTCCCCATAATTGTTCCAGTGGTACCCATTGCGCTGACAAAGTGAGTCACGTTTCCTTCGGTGTCCCGCCATATTTCTGGCCCCGTACCCTCGTAATGGGCGCGCGGGTTATCCGGATTAGAGAACTGATCCAGGATCAAGCCCTCGCCGCGATCTTGCATCGCTCTCGCCGTATCGATGGCTTCCTCCATGCTGCCGGCCTCCGAGGTCAATACAATCTCTGCACCGAAGGCCTTCATCACTGCCCGTCGTTCCACACTCATGTGTTCAGGCATGACAAGTATCATGCGATAGCCCTTGATTGCGGCCGCCATCGCCAATGCAATCCCAGTGTTTCCGCTAGTCGCCTCGATCAAGGTATCCCCGCGCTTTATCTCGCCTCGCGCCTCGGCGCCGCGGATCATCCACACTGCGGGGCGATCCTTGACCGACCCGGCGGGGTTATTGCCCTCGAGTTTTACTAGAATTGTGTTGGAGGTATCGCCTGGTAGACGCTGCAGTTTCACCAGCGGGGTATTACCGACGAAGTCTTCAATTGTTGGATAGACCATACAGTAATCTTAGCAGGTGCGCGGCACCGGCGAATGGCGGCACGCGAAGAAGGTGATCGCCGTAGGGATCTGTCACGAACAGACAAATTAATGGTGCGGCGTCATCCTCGGCGCCAGCGAAATGAAACCTGAGGTGGCTATCAAGCCTCTGGGGAGTAAGACAAAATCCTACGGAAATAGATAATGTGCGAAATGTTCAACCCTTCGCTGCGGCCAATTTGAGAATGGTATCGGACTCGGCGGCTTTAAAATCGGTAACCGAGATGAAGAACGTGAAAATTGATCCCCGGGTTATTGTCACCCAGACTGGCGTTGGACAGATGCTGGAAGCGATAGAGCAATTCATATTGTTGACGTACCCCAAAGCGCCAGCCACCACCAACATGGCTACCAAATGCGAAGGGTATGTCGAAGTCCTTATCGCCGATCGAATCGTCACTATGGAGATGCGCACCCACCCCGAATTCCAAAAATGGCGCAATCGCCGCACCCGATTTACGCTGTAGACGCAACACCGGCGTGATATTAAAATCGCCGAGCGAATCATTACCGGTTCGGCCGTTTTTGCCGTCCCAATAACTTGCTCCTAGTTCCCAATACCCGCCAAGCGTCCAATCACCGGCCGCAAACCACTGCGCGTCCCAATCCCACTTAAACGCGATACCAATTCTATCGACATCCTCATCGCCGGCTGCGGTACCTAGCTCCAGCGCAATGCCATCGAGCGCGTGTAGTGGCGCACTTCCGATACACCAGGCAACTAAAACCCATAGCGTGGCCACATGGCGAGGGGATCTGGATGTCATCAACGGCCGGTTAGTGTTAGAGGCGAGCAGGCTAGGCTAAGCGGTAATAGACATGGTTTCAAGCAACTCCCGTTGGCCAGGCCATGCAGTATCGAGTGGCTAAGAAAGTTCGGTAAGACACGCCAAACGGTGGCCTTAACTTTGGTGGTCCAACGGTGGATTCCAGCATCATTGGCGGCCGATCTGTTTACGCAAAACCAAGGCGTCTTCCCGTCCATTTTGGGCCGGATAGTATCGCGGCCGTGCACTTTTTTGGGTAAATCCAGCTCCAATATACAGTTTTAGCGCCGCCCGGTTCGACGGACGGACTTCTAAATAGGCGGTTTTCGCGCAATTAGACGCGGCGGATTCGAGTAATCGATCCAATAATGTGCCGGCGTAGCCTTGCCGACGAAATTCCAGATCGACGCAGATATTCAAAATATGGCACTCCTGTGCCGCGACGGTCATGATCCCGTAACCGGCCATATCACTGCTTTGGAAAATCGTCCAGCAACAATAACCGACACACAGACAATCTGAAAAGACCGCGACCGACCACGGAAAATCATAGCAACGGCGCTCTATTGCAACGACGCTGGGAATGTCGTGCTCGCGCATTGGCCGCAAGACGACGAGTGGATCTTCGACCCGCGCACTCACCCCATGGTTTCCTCGTAGGTCCTTTTCGCAAGCAACAGATCTTGCCAAGTCTTGCGCTTTTCCTGCGGCGAACGCAGCAGGTAGGCCGGGTGATAAGTGACTACCACCGGAATCGCCGATTCGCCGTACGTATATCGTTGGCCCCTCATTTTACCAATGGGCGTCGATAGCCCAAGGAGATTTTGCGCAGCAATTCGACCCAGTGCCAAAATGATACGAGGCGCTATCATATTGACCTGAGCAGCAAGATACGATGAACAAAGTGCAACTTCCTCAGGCCTAGGATCACGATTACCCGGCGGTCGACACTTCAAAATATTGGCTATATATACCTGCTCACGAGATAAACCGATCGCTCGCAGCATGGCATTCAATAGACTGCCGGCGCGACCAACGAAGGGTTCGCCCCTACGATCCTCCTCGGCGCCCGGCGCTTCGCCGATAATCAACCAATCGGCATGCGGATCGCCAACGCCAAAGACTGTCTGGGTCCGCGCTTGATAGAGATCACAGCGGGTACAGGCGGCCACGGCGACAGCCAACGACTCAAGGTCGGGCGATTTACATCCATCGATTACCGTCGTCGCCACCGGCGGCACCGATCCGACGTCGCGCGGCACCCAAATATCGATGCCCATCGCCGACAGATATTCGTATCGTTGCTGCATCGGGCGGTACCGAATCGCCAATTACGCAGCGTCGCGACGCTTAGCCTCGGCCGCCCTGCGCTCGCGGCGATGGCGCCGTATCAGGAGTAAGGTCATTATCGGTCCAGACGCCGCATAGCCGACGAAGAACAAGGCCAATATGGCCGCAGGATCAATAGAAATTAATACGAAACCGAGCACGATCGCCAGCACTGCCACGAATGGAACGCGGCCACGCAAATCGAATTGTTTGAAACTGGAATAACGGATATTGCTTACCATTAACACGGCCATCGCTATTGTGAGTCCAAATAAAACAGGCATCGCCACGATGTGAGACCGCAACGAATAGCTCTCAAAGAACCAAATGACGCCTGCAATTACCGCCGCCGCCGCCGGGCTCGGAAGCCCCTGAAAGTATCGTTTGTCGGCCATGCTTGCTTGAGTATTAAAGCGCGCCAGCCGTAGCGCGGCGGCAGCAGTGAATACGAAGGCCCCCAACCAACCGATCTTACCTAAATCGACCAGGATCCATTCGTATACAACTAGCGCCGGCGCAAGACCAAACGAAACCATATCTGAAAGGCTGTCGTATTCAGCGCCGAAGTCGCTTTGCGTATTGGTCATGCGCGCGATGCGTCCATCCATTCCGTCGAGCACCATGGCGACAAAAATAGAGATAGCAGCAGATTCGTAGCGTCCGTTGATGGCGGCGACAATGGCGTAAAATCCAGCGAATAACGCGCCCGTGGTCAAAAGATTCGGCAGCAGATAGATGCCCTTACGGCGGAATTTTCTTGCCCCATGGGGTGCCACTTCTCGCAGTGCGCCATCGTCTCGATTTCGTTTATCCATAGCCCATAACTGTAGTCTAAATTGAATGTGCGACCTACGATCCTGTGGGACGTAGGATTGCGCTACTGCGACAGCGCGAAATCGGTCCATTTTTCCGATCCTATGCGTTAAATAGACCCGTTATTCGCCTCAAACGATCATTAAAAATAACCTCGAATTCTCAGTTACTTCGCGACGAACACCTTCGTCAGACAGACTGTTAGAACCCGCGGTTTGGCGCGAACACGCGACGCAAGGGTTAGCATTGGAGAGATATTAATTTTGAGCGCGGCTACCCCAAACCGGATCAATGCACGTCATCAGCAGTGGCAGACGCGACAGCCGCCTCCCCGCTCACAACGGGGCGTGCCATACGGGTCAAATGGATGAGCGTGCCAACGATCGAACTTCCAGCGGCAACTTTGCTTGCCCGTGCGACCTCATAACGGCTTCCCAGTGGTAAATAGAGCCGGGCCCTGCAGCCCAAATTCGCGAAGCCAATCCGCCTACCGTGGCCGACTCGTTCCCCGGGATGATAATCAAAACTGATCCGTCCACCCCACGCCCCCTGGGTAATGACCAAAACGATGTCGTCGCCTTCGTCCGTTTGGATCCAATAAGCGCTCGAATGTGGCGGATCATCGTCGTTGGGTGCGGGGTTCGGCACGGAACGCCACTGTTCCATGATCTTACCCTCGGTCGGTGCATAAATACTGTGCACATCGAAAAGCCCTGTTTCGATGACAATTGATTCCGCCGTTCGTTTTAGCCAGGGGTCGCGCGCCGTGCCGAGTCGCACTATGGTACCGTGAATTGGACTGACAATCGCCAACGGTAGCGGCGGGGGGATCTCAGTTGGGTCGCGGAACTGGTAGAACAACGAGACCAGCAACAACCAGGCGGGGATCGCGGCATAAAAGCCCAAAAAGGCATTTAGCACGCTCGCGCAAATCGCGACCAGCAGCAACGTGCCATGGCCCTCGCGAGCTATCGGTGCGTACTGCTTAGTGGGCATTACGCAATAGGGGCGCAAACCCTTAGCCGCGGTGAGTTAATCAATTTCACATCGGTTGGCACCGAAGGGCGGTTGCTTCGATGATTGGCATCGTTCATAGAGCAACGCCCGATTGGGTTATCTGGGCGCAATATTGTTCATAGTCAATGAACGACTGCCTAATTTTTGCTGCGATCGACCAACTTGTTTTCTTTGATCCACGGCATCATCGATCGTAACCGTTCACCCACCTCTTCAATACCGTGCTGGCTTGCAAGGCGTCTTTTAGCCTTCAGCACCGAAGCACCGGTTTTGTTTTCCATCATCCATTCGCGGGCGAACTCGCCACTTTGGATTTCTGCCAGTATTTCCTTCATCGCTGCGCGCGTTTCAGTCCCGATCACACGCTTGCCGCGCGTGAAATCGCCGTACTCAGCCGTATTCGAGATCGAATACCGCATATTGGCGATACCACCTTCATAGATCAGATCGACAATAAGCTTGAGCTCGTGTAAACATTCGAAATAGGCCATTTCCGGCGCATATCCGGCCTCTACTAAGGTCTCGAAGCCAGCTTGAATCAACTCCGATACGCCACCGCATAGTACGGTTTGCTCACCGAAAAGATCGGTTTCCGTCTCCTCACGGAATGACGTTTCGATGACGCCTGCACGCGCACCACCGTTGGCGGCCGCATAGGACAGGGCAATTTCCTTGGCTTGTCCGGACACATCTTGCGCGACCGCAATCAAGCTCGGCACCCCGCCACCGGCCTGATAGGTCGAGCGCACCAGATGCCCGGGACCCTTTGGCGCAACCATGATAACGTCAAGATCCGCGCGCGGCTCGATCTGGCCAAAGTGAATGTTGAACCCATGGGCAAAAGCAAGTGCTGCACCTTCAATGAGACTGGGTTCTATTTCGGCGCGATAGAGATCCCCCTGAGTTTCGTCGGGGGCCAGAATCATTACGACGTCGGCATCGGCGACGGCCTCGCCGATCGACTTAACCGACAAACCGGCCTGCTCGGCCTTGGCCCAGCTCGTCGAACCTTGGCGCAGGCTAACAGCAACTTCGACCCCCGAATCCTTGAGGTTATTGGCGTGCGCATGTCCTTGTGATCCGTAGCCGATGATGGCGACACGTTTGCCTTGAATGATCGACAGATCGGCGTCTTTATCGTAATAAATATTAAGGCTCATTGTTAATTTTCCGTCTATTGCATATGGGGCAAAGGGTTAGGGATCTGTCTCGCTTAGACGCTTGATCGCCGTGCGCTTAGGCACGCAGCGCTTTTGTTCCACGGAGAATACCGAGCGCGCCGGAGCGAACGACCTCCAAAATACGTTTGGCACCGACAAGCTCAATAAAAGCGTTGAGCTTATCACCATCGCCGATGAGCTCGACGATAAAGGTCGAGTCCGTAACGTCGACAATCGAGCCGCCGAAGATGTCGACCAAACGCTTCATTTCTTCGCGCTGCTCGCCGCCGGCCGCGCGCAATTTGATCAACATAACCTCACGCTCGATTGCTCGGCCTTCGTTCAGATCCACCAAACGAATTACATCCACAAGCTTATTTAGTTGTTTCGTAATTTGTTCGATGATCGCCGGCGAACCGCTGGTAACCAGGGTCAATCGAGACACCGTGGGATCTTCGGTAGGAGCGACCGAAAGCGATTCGATATTGTAGGCGCGCGCGGAGAATAATCCGGCCACACGTGATAACGCTCCGGATTCATTTTCCAGCAGCAGCGAAATAGTATGTCGAACGTTCATGCGAGTTCGCGCTCGTCGGACGCTAGATGCATTTCATGCTGCCCCTTACCGGCGGCAATCATCGGAAATACATTTTCATTTTGATCCGTGACAAAATCCATCAGCACTAACCGATCCTTCATCGCAAACGCTTCTTTCAGCGCAGGGGCAACATCTCCCGGTTTGTCCACCAGAATACCTACGTGGCCAAAACTCTCAGCTAGCTTGACGAAGTCCGGTAATGATTCCATGTACGAGTGCGAATACCGGCCTTCATAAAAAAACTCCTGCCATTGGCGAACCATACCCATATATCGATTGTTAAGGCTGATCACTTTGATCGGGAGCTTGTACTGCAAACAAGTCGATAATTCCTGAATGCACATGACCAAACTCGCCTCTCCGCTAATGCACGCGACGGTCGCATCGGGATGCGCGAACTGGACACCCATGGCCGCCGGCAAACCGAAACCCATCGTGCCAAGACCACCCGAATTAATCCACCGACGCGGCTTGTCAAACTTGTAATACTGCGCCGCCCACATCTGGTGCTGCCCGACGTCAGAAGTAATAAAGGCATCACCTTTGGTGATCTCATAAAGCGCTTCGACCACCGCCTGAGGCTTAATTAATTCGCTTGACCGATCGAATTTGAGGCAATCGAGTTTCTGCCATTCGCCAATTTGCTGCCACCACGGATCGTTTTTACGATCAGTCGGCCTAACGTCATCATCGCGCAGCAGGCGATTCATTTCGCCGAGCACGTTTTTAACGCTGCCGACGATCGGCACGTCTACGGGGACATTCTTGGCGATGGACGACGGATCAATGTCGATGTGAATAATCTTCGCCTCGGGGCAAAATTTCGCAAGGTCACCAGTCACTCGGTCGTCGAAACGAGCACCGATGGCAATCAAGATATCGCAATGATGCATTGCCATATTCGCCTCATAGGTGCCGTGCATCCCGAGCATGCCGAGAAATTGCGGGTCCGTGCCCGGGTATCCCCCAAGGCCCATCAACGTATTAGTGATCGGGAAGCCTAGTAATTGGGTAAACTCGGTTAAGTCCGCTGAGGCGTTGTCGATGATCACGCCGCCACCGCTGTAGACGATCGGCTTGCGCGCCTGGGCGATAAGCTGCAGGGCCTTTTTAATCTGCCCAGGATGGCCTTTCGTGGTCGGTTTGTACGATCGCATCTCGACCGCCTCCGGGTAGTTATACTCGGTCTCGTTGGCGGTAACATCTTTGGGCAGGTCGACGACCACCGGGCCTGGCCTTCCTGTGGTTGCCACATAAAACGCCTTCTTAATTGTCACAGCGAGATCTTCGACCCGTTCGACAAGATAATTGTGCTTCACGCACGGCCGGGTGATGCCAATGGCATCGACCTCCTGAAAGGCATCGTTACCGATAAGGTGGGTCGCAACCTGGCCGGTAAACACGACCATGGGGATCGAGTCCATGTAGGCGGTCGCGATGCCGGTGACGCAATTGGTCGCGCCGGGACCAGAGGTGACCAGCACGACGCCCGGTTTGCCGGTGGCTCTCGCGTAACCATCTGCCGCGTGGGTGGCCCCTTGTTCGTGGCGCACAAGAACGTGTTTGAATTTGTCCTGTTTGAATAATGCGTCGTAGATATGAAGCACCGCGCCACCAGGGTAGCCAAATACCGTCTCCACACCTTCGTCAGCCAGCGCCCGGCAGAATATTTCGGCGCCCCTTAGTTTCTCGCTCACGTTGGCTCTTCCTAACTAGGTCTAAGAATAACTGCAGGCACCCCATCGCTGCGACGCCCATGACTGGCCCACGGTCCGCGACATGGCCGACAGGCGGTAGAACTAACGCGTAGCGGCGGATGAGGTGCGGGCTCGGCCGCACACAAAGGTGCAGCGAACAGGATAAATTACTGGGATTTAAACAACAGGTCAAGCAGCGGGCGGGCGCCCGGTTCCTGACCGCAAGTTGCACAATTGGTGCTATCTACCGAGAATGCGTACGCCGATTTTCGGGCGAAAAGCCTTTAGACACGAGCGCTGCCGCAGACACCGGGCCACGGGCGTCTATTTAAAAGGCCCGAGGACATTCGAGGCACGACGGCTACCAATGCAAACCGGGAATTGAACGACCGATGAGATTATCCAATTTATTACTGCCGACGTTGAAGGAGTCACCCGCCGATACGGAGGTCATCAGCCATCAATTGATGGTGCGGGCGGGGATGGTACGCCAGCTCGCCGCGGGCATATACACCTGGCTCCCGCTCGGCTTGAAGGTCTTGCGGCGGGTCGAAAATATCGTTCGCGAAGAGATGGATCGCGCAGGCGCACAAGAGGTGTTAATGCCCAGCGTACAACCGGCGGAATTGTGGATCGAGTCCAAACGCTGGGACGCCTATGGTCCAGAACTGCTCAGATTCGAAGACCGACACGGACGCCGCTTTTGCCTCGGCCCGACGCATGAAGAAATTATTACCGATCTGATTCGCCGAGAGATCCGCAGCTATAAGCAACTGCCGGTCAATTTCTATCAGATCCAAACGAAATTTCGTGACGAGATCAGGCCGCGGTTCGGCATCATGCGCGCGCGCGAGTTTCTGATGAAAGACGCCTACTCGTTTCACATCGACCAGGCCTCGATGCAGAAAACCTACGATGAAATGTATGACACTTACTGCCGAATATTCGATCGTATTGGGCTCACCTACCGTGCTGTCATCGCCGACAGCGGTAGTATTGGCGGCTCTACCTCGCACGAGTTTCACGTCCT
>SMVA01428016.1_pt1 | contig 14176 bp, 11 predicted proteins | sample 2456451 | NCBI WGS metagenome assembly SMVA01 (sample SAMN11095933, study PRJNA526329) | marine sediment metagenome | biome: Marine sediment; feature: Surficial sediment; material: Deep marine sediment; isolation source: Hadal surficial sediment | place: Pacific Ocean | collected 2014-05 | depth...
AGCGCGCAGGCTATTTGGCGATGTTGCCGTGGAGATGGGCTACTTCCACCTGCGCCAGGTTGAACTGGCGGGGATACCGCTGGTTATCAGCCGCACCGGTTGGAGCGGAGAGCTGGGCTATGAATTGTATCTTCAGGATGGCTCGCGGGGTAGCGAGCTTTGGGATGTGTGTATGGCCGCTGGCGAGGAGTATGGAATCACAGCTGCAGCGCCGTCCACTATCCGTAGCGTGGAAGGGGCTATCCTGTCCTATGGATCCGACATCACTCGCGCTGATAATCCCTGGACCGTGGGCCTCGAGCGGCTGGTCGACCTGGACAAACCCCATGACTTCATTGGCAGGGCCGCGCTGGAGAAAATTGCTGTTGAGGGTGCAGCCCGCCGCCTGGTCGGCGTGGAGATTGAGGGGGCGCCCCTGCCTGGCAATGAAAGTTTCTGGGACGTAGCTGTGGACGGCACCATCTGTGGGCACCTCACTCGTTGCGCCTGGTCACCCCGGCTAGAGCGTAATATCGGTTTGGTAAACGTACCTGCGGAAAGCGCAGAGGAGGGTAGTCGCCTTCAGGTGCTGGTGGCTGGAGAAAGCCGTGAGGCAGTTGTGGTTGCCATTCCCTGGTTCCGTTCGGAAACGAAGATTCCAGCTGAGTACCGTCAGTGAGGGTCAAACAGTCATTTGGTGGGAGCTAGGAACACCCAAGCTCAGGGAAATAGCGTTTACTGGTAGTGTGGGGCTCCGGGACGCCGGACCGGCGAGCCGTCGCACCGCCCCCGTGAGAGGTGCGGACCGTTCCCATACAAAAACCCCTGCAGAGCAATCTACAGGGGTTTTTCTTTGCCTACTTTTTTGTCAGAAGCTGTAACTTATGGCCCCTGCCAGTACTTTCTCTGCGCTGGTCTTGCCAGCCAGGCAGCTTTCCAGTTTTTTGCGTTCAAACACGTAGTACAGATCATCGCGACCGGGTTTATCACGCACCACATTCTCAAATACCAGGGTGACGTATTTGGCGTCCCCAATATTCCGCAAGGGGCTACCGTAGGTGCAGATAGCCTCAACGGTGTTGTTGGTGAGCCTGTTTATGTCTTGCTGGCGCTTCTGTTCCCTGACCTGGGCCTGCTGGTTGAGCTTTTCACGATAGAGGTCGCGGCTCTGCCGATAGCTGAGACGCTCGGCTTCAAAAGCCTTCTGGGCATCTGCTATCTTCCGCTGCAGGGTGCTTTCGTCGCCTCCGCTATCCAGCTCATCCTGTAGTTTATCCATCTGCCGCTGATAATCTTCCAGCACCTGTTCAAAGGCACGTCGCTGTTTGCGCTGGGCATTGTATTGCTGCCGTATGGCCTTGACCTCCTCGGGGTTGCCGCGGAGGGCTATGCCCTCGGTATGCTCCAACAATTCAAGGATTTCGAGATCATGCAGTCCCCCCGGTTCCGGCGCTTCGGGAATTTGCAGTGCGATGGCCATCTCGTAGCCAATTGCGGATTCCACGTCCGCCATCACGCCATCGACAAAACTGTCTACCTGGAGATGGAAATCACCGCCATCGAAACTGAAGTTGGGGCCCGAGCGCATGTGGCTCCAGCCGCCGCCCGGGCGGATTCGCAGGACAATGCCCTGTCCCGCCAGGTACTGGCCGCTGATGTGGACACGCTTGATCCGGCCAACGTCTGAAGACAGGGCGGTTTGCAGCATGCCAGTCAGTATCTTCAAGTCCTTGTGAATGGCGTCAATGTCTTCTGCCGCGGACAAGCCAACGGTGGCAGAAAGCAGGGTTGCCGCAATCAGGGTTTTTCGTATGCTCATTGTATGTCCCTCTGGGGTAAACGGGTGTACAGGTGCTGGATGGCCAGTTGGCCATCAATCTGGCGGTCGGCAAGATTCTCCATGACCATGCGGTCGCTGGAGCGTGACTCGGCCCAGTAACGGGCCAGTTCACGCATATCCCGACGGCGCTCGTCGCGGTTGTAGGTCAGCGCTGCGGTGAGCAATTGCCGATTCACGGCCGCATTTTTTTGCTCCACAGCGAGGATCTGCTGGTCAACGTAACTGGTCTGTTGTATTCGCAGGGCCAGCAGGTGCTCTTGCAGCAGTTGCTCTATTGTCACGGCACTGCTGCCGCTGAAACTGATGGTGAATCCGTCTGCGGTGCGGGTAAATTGAATTTGCAGGACAATTAGCATCACCGCGGCCATGGAGGCGGCAAGCGAGGCCCAGTTCAACCAGGGCCAGGCGGGATTGGAAGGCAGGCGACGCACGCTGTTGAGTCCGTGCAAGCGTCCCCAGTGAGGTACTGCTTGATCCTGCCAGTCGAGACCCGCGGCCTGTAATTCCTGAAGTACGCGGTATTCCTCTCGCAGTTCCGGGTTATTTGCCAGCGCTGTTTCGAGTTCCCTGCGCTCGGTGCTATCCAGTTTGCCGTCTATGTAGTCGAGTAGCCGAAACCGGCTGTGGTCAGAGAGCATGAAACACCTCCGCGTGTTGCTGTAATTTTCTGATTGCCCCGTAGAGGCGCGTTTTCACGGTGTTCGAGGATATGCCAAGCTGTTGTGCGATTTCCTCGAAAGTCTGTTGCCGAAAAAATTTGAGCTCCACTACCAGGCGTTGATCGGCCGATAACTGTCCCAGCATCTTGAGAATTTCCCGGTTGCGCTGGCTCAACTGGACACTGTCATCGGGCATTGTTCCCCCGGGAATTTGTTCCAGTTCTTCGCCTGAGTTTTGCGGCTGTCGCTGGCTGGAGCGCAGGTGATCATTACTCCGGTTGACAGCGATCCGGTTCAGCCATGCCCCGAATGCGCCATCGGCCCGGTAGTTGGGCAAGTTTCTATACACCGCAATAAAAACATCCTGGGTGAGGTCGAGGGCATCCGCCTGGTTACCGCTCAGGCGCAGGGCCTGGTTGTATACCTGCTTTTCATAACGCCTTACCAGCCGGTCCCAGGCTCGCTCGGAGCCGTTGAGTGCCTTGTCGATCAGTCGTTTGTCGCTATCCAGGCCGAGCATGTGCAATCCAGGAGTTTTCGCTTATTAATAGTATTGACGATCAACTGCAGGAAAAAGTTTGTTTGTGAAGAAATATTTTTAAGTAGGCGGTCATTGAGGATTGGGGTCAGGAGAATAGGGTCAGGCTGGCTAGAGAAGCTGAGGGGCGAAGCCCGGAGAAAAGACCCACTTGGGTCAAGACTGCGAGTTAAGTAAACTGTTCCCGGAACTCACTACACTTATGCCCGGGGAGTATTGTTATGAAACATGTGTCTCTGTTTGTATCCCTGTGCTTTGGGGTTACTTTACCTGGCATGGGAGCTTTTGCGACCAGGGTAAATGCGCAATCTCCTGCTGCTTGCGTGGGCGAGGAATATCGGCAGCTGGATTTCTGGCTTGGAAACTGGGATTTAACCTGGACGCCAACCGGCGAGGGCGACACAGCTAAGGGCACGAACGACATCACACTCATCATGGATGATTGCGTGGTTCAGGAGAGCTTCAAAGGCGCTGGCGCCATTGGACACTCTGTTTCCCTCTATCACGCGCCACCGAAAAAATGGCGTCAGACCTGGGTTGATAATACGGGTGGCTACTACGCTCTCGTGGGTGGCCCAGACGATGAAGGCTTCCGGCTGGACATGACGCGGATTAGCGATAAGGCCCCCTACATGCGGATGATCTGGCGGAACATTGAAAAAGATTCTATGGATTGGCGTTGGCAACGGAGCCCGGATGAAGGCAAGACCTGGGAAGACAGTTGGGTCATTCATTATGTACGCCGGAAACAGGTAATCGGGAAAACTGGGGATAGTAAATCACCACCATGAGCGACCCTATGGGTGCAATGACTAAAACGAGCTGGGAAGAACTATGAAAAGCATGGCACACGTGGCACTTTTAACTGTTCTGGTATCGTCATTGAGTTACCGGGAGGAAAAAAACAATCAGCTTGCCAAAAACACATCTTGTCCACCTGCGGGTAGTTAACGCATGAAATGGTCATGGAAAATAGCTCGTATCGCCGATATTGATATCTATATCCATGTCACCTTTCTGTTGCTCATCTATCTTGTAGGTATCAGCTACTGGAACCAGCATGGCACGATAGCTGCTGTGATTTCCGGGGTTGGATTTATTCTCTCAATATTTGGCTGTGTGGTCCTCCACGAATTTGGTCATTCCCTCACGGCCCGTCGTTACGGAATTCGAACTCGAAGTATTACCCTGTTACCCATTGGCGGCATCGCCTTACTGGAAAAAATGCCCGACGATCCCCACGAGGAGATCAAAGTAGCCATCGCAGGACCTGCCGTAAATTTCGTCATTGCTCTTCTCCTTTATCTCTACCTGGACATTAGCGACTTTCAGATTACGGCAGAGGAAGCAGGCTTGATGGAAGGGGCCTTTCTATTCCGCCTGATGATGGTGAATATATTTATTGGCGGATTCAATTTGCTGCCGGCTTTTCCCATGGATGGTGGACGCATATTGCGCGCGGCTCTGGCGATGCGCATGGATCACGCCCAGGCCACACAACAAGCCGCTCGCATTGGCCAATATATCGCCGTTGTTATGGGGCTGTTGGGCATGATGTACAATCCATTTCTGTTGTTTATTGCAATATTTATCTGGTTTGGCGCATCCATGGAAAGCAGCGCAGAGCAGCTTAAATCAATTCTCAGCCATGCCAGCGTTCGACATGCAATGCTTAGCGAATTTCATACTCTGTCTCCGGATGACAGTCTGGCAAAAGCTGTTGAGTTAACACTTGCAGGTAGCCAGAAGGATTTCCCGGTCGGATACCGGAATCAACTCGACAAAGTGCTACATCACAGTGATCTGATAAAGGGACTGCAGGAAAAAGGTGAACACGCGCAGATCTCCGATTTGGCACTACAAAACATTATCAGTGTGGATATCAATGAGCCTCTGGGAAAGCTGCTGGCAAGGATGCAGGGAAATCCCGCCCAGATGATCTGTGTAACTGATGCCGGGCAAGTAGCCGGCTTGCTTAACCTGGAAAATATTCTGGAGATGGTCCGAATCCAGGAAGCTGTTGAAAAACACCATACTCCCCAGGGCTAGCACTCCTGAATGCACTGGCTGTTCTTCAAAACTCCACATTTCAAAAGGGGAGTGCTGTGCGTCCCGCAGGGTACGGTATACTCAATCGCAAAATAAAGTACCGGGCGCGCTGAGTGAACATAAAAATTCTGGATGATCGCAATATAGCCAGACTGCTGATAGCGGTGTTTTTGTTATCCGGCTTTTCCGGCTTGATCTATCAGTCCATCTGGACACATTACCTGAAACTCTTCCTCGGCCATGCCGCCTATGCGCAGGCGTTGGTACTTGCCACATTTATGGGCGGGTTGGCCCTGGGCTCTTTTTGGGCTGCGCGTCTCACCTCCAGCGGGCGCTCTCTGTTGATCATGTATGCGCTGGCTGAATTACTGGTTGGCATATATGCACTGGTTTTCCATGACATTTTTGTGCTCACGATGGACCTGGCGTTTGACAGTCTGTTGCCCGCGCAAACATCGCTTGCCGCCGCCTTTGTGATCAAGTGGGGCCTGGCGCTGCTGCTTATCTTGCCACCTTCGATACTACTGGGCACAACGTTTCCGCTCATGGCTGAAGGGCTGATCCGCAGGCGGCCCCAGCAGCGTGGATGGGTTCTGGCGTTACTCTACTTCAGTAACAGCCTCGGCGCCGCTATTGGAATCCTGGTGAGCGGGTTTTTGCTCATTCGAACCCTGGGCTTGCCAGGAACAGTTGCTACCGCCGGTGGGCTCAATGTCCTGGTTGCGGTGATGGTGGTCGCGATAATCAGTTTGGCAAAGTTTCCTGAACGGGCGCCGACGGAAGAAGCCGCCACCACGGCTGTCGTCAGTAACAGCTCTGTTGCAATAATATTGTTACTGGGCTGCGCTGGCTTCACTGGCCTGGCGTCTTTTATCTACGAACTTACCTGGATTCGCATGCTCAATATGGTGTTGGGGAGTGCGACCCATTCTTTCGAGCTAATGTTGGCCAGTTTTGTTCTGGGTCTGGCGATAGGTGGCTGGTTGATTCGCAATCGAATAGATGGTGTGCAGCGCCCACTGGTGCGACTGGCCTGGATACAAGTTGCCATGGGTGTGTTGGCTGCGGCAACAGTGCTGATTTACAACTCATTGTTTGGGCTGATGCATGGATTAATGGCAGCACTGGATCAAACTGAGCAGGGCTATTACCTGTTCAAACTTGGCGGCATGGTGTTGGCTATGGCGGTTATGTTACCGGCGACTATATGCGCTGGTATGACGCTGCCCCTGATTACGGCAAGCCTGGCGCGCTACGGTTATGGTGAGCGCGCCGTGGGGCATGTCTACGCCATCAACACGCTGGGTGCGATTGCTGGCGTCGCTCTTAGCATAGGCTTGCTGATTCCCTATCTGGGGCTGCGAAATACCTTGCTTATCGGCGCCGCGATTGATGTCGCCCTGGCGATATGGTTACTCGCTTCTTCCGCCAATGCCGAAGCAAGCTCAAGGCGTTCGTGGGTTTTTGCCACGGCAGGGGTGCTCTGCCTGGTGCTGATTCAGCAGAGCACTGAGTTTGATACCAGGAGATTGTCCTCCGGTGTATTCCGTGGCCTAAATATTGATGCTTCAAATAGTGAGGTTTTATACCACCGCGATGGCCGTACGGCGACGGTATCTGTTTGGCTCACAGACGGAACCCATTTGGCTATCAAAACCAATGGCAAGACGGATGCATCAACGGATGTTGCTGCGGATGAACCCACGGGCGATGAGGAAACGATGTTACTGCTGGGACTGTTGGGTATGGCGGCCAACCCCTCCGCAGAGGATGTTGCAGTCATCGGATTTGGAATGGGTTTGACTACCAGCACCATATTAGCCAACCCCAGCATTCAGCGGGTGGATACCATTGAGATAGAACCCGCTATGGTGGAGGGGGCCAGGCAATTCGGAGACCTGGTATCTCGAGCATTCAATGACAAGCGAAGCCATATTTATATCGATGATGCGAAGACCTTTTTCAGCACGCATCAGAAGCAATATGACATTATCGTTGCGGAGCCTTCCAATCCCTGGGTCAGTGGTGTCTCGGGGCTGTTTTCGCGGGAACATTATCGCCGCGTAAAACGGCACTTGCGACCGGGTGGTGTGTACACTCAGTGGGTACAACTCTACGAGTTTGACGTCGATTTGGCGCTGAGTGTAATAAAGGCATTTGCCAGTGAGTTTGATGACTATGCCCTTTATTCCGGGGGCAGGTCAGACCTGATCATTCTTGGAACAGTTGGCGGAGAACTGGGGGAAATGAGCGGAGATGTTTTTCAGTCCAATTTGATGCGCGAGGAGCTTGAAGCATTCAGAATCAAAAATGTGGCGGATCTCCTGGGGCACAAGATTATCGGTAAACCAGTGCTGGACACCTTTTTGGATGCAAATCAGGTGCCGATAAATACGGACTATTATCCCTATGTCGATCAGCATGCAGAGAAAGCCTTTTTCCAAAAGTCAGACGCGAAAAAAATTCTCGAGCTTAAAAGAATCTGGCTTCTCACCAACCCTTCGCAGCAAAAGTTTGTCCTCGAATCCCACACACGGCGCCGCGGCACACAGCTAGCGAAGAGCGCTTTCGATTCAATTTTTCTACAGCGTTTATTCAAGGATAACCTGCGCCTGGATCGCTACGGCGATGCAAATGTCCCTGTTGAACCCTATGAAAGAGCCGTGAGCGTCAGTCGAATTTTGTATCGCTGTAACCCCCATATCGTCGAACAGAGTTGGCTGAAGGACGCCTTCTGGTTGTCGGATATCACAACACTATTTGGCGTTCCTGACTTGATTACACCTTTTTGGGAAGTGCTGATAGACAGCGATTGTTTTCCCAGGTTACCGGAGCAAGTGCAGACTGTATTTCGCTTTTTTCTGGCGGCATCGCAACGCAATAATCTCCAGATTATTCGCGAGGGGCAGCTGCTGGCGGAAGTTGATTTTGACATTTCCGGTTTCAACGATTACCGGATACTGCATATGTTGGCCGCCTATGAGCGACTGGGCCGGCCCAGGGCGGCAACAGCTTTTATCACCACTTTCAAAGAGCCGGGTGAACTCGCTCTGGAAAATACAGTACTCGCCTCCTACCTCGTGGGTGAGGCGCGGAAGATGGCGGTAGAGGCGCCGGCACCGATCCTGGTGCGCTAAGCTCCCCAAAAAGGGTTTGTTGACTAACAACTATTAGTTTATAGTCTCTAGTGACTAATATTGCCAACTAACACTTCATGAGGTGAGTTCGATGAGCGAATGTCCTTTTGCCGATTTCCGCAACATGATTGACCCCGATACCTACGCCGAGGGCATGCCCTACGATGAACTGGCCAAAATCAGGGCATCCGGCCCCATCCACTACATGGATGACCCCACCATGGGCATACCCTACTGGCTGGTTACGGGTAGAGAGGAGATCGACACCATCTCCAAACAGCCACTGGTTTTCTCCAGCGAGGCCCGTTCTGCCCTGGCGGATGAATACACCGAAGAAGAGATGGAAACCATCCATCGCAATATGACCATCAACATGGACCCGCCACGCCAGCTCAAATCTCGCAAAATAGTGCGCGCTAGCTTCACCCCCCGGGCCGTCGATTCCTACGAAGCGCGCTTTCGCGAGCATGCCAGGAATATTGTCGACGCGGTTGCCAGTCGTGGTGAGTGTGAGTTCGTCACGGAAGTGGCCGCTGAATTGCCGCTACTGGCCATCCTCGAGTTGTGCGGTATTCCCGCTGATGACCGCCAGGATTTCTTCGCCTGGACCAACGCCATGATATTCAACCAGGATACCGACATGGCCGCCGACAAGAATGTCGCCGAAGAGGCATCCTTCAAGGTAATCGAGTACGCCATGAAGCTCGCCGCAGATCAGGAAGAAAACCCCAAGGACGATATTATCGGCGCGCTGCTCAGAGGTACCAAGCGGGAAGATGGCCTGAGCCTGGATGAATTTGTCTGGTTCTTCCTGATGCTGATCTCAGCCGGTAACGAATCTACCCGCACGGTTACCAGCCATGGCATGCGCCTGTTAATGGAGCATCCCGATCAGCTGCAATACCTGGTCGATAATCCCGACAAGATCCCCAACGCCTGCGAAGAAATTCTGCGCTATAACACCGCCTTCATCATGATGCGCCGTACCGCTATGGAAGACGCAGAAATCGGCGGCGCCAGCATCAAAAAGGGTGACAAGATCATCCTGCATTACCACACCGTGAATCATGATGAATCCATCTTCGGCGACGATGCCATGGAGTTCGATGTAACCCGTGCCGAGCGAATGCCGGATCTTTACAACCAGCACCGCTCCTTTGGCATCGGCCAGCACTTCTGCCTGGGTACGCACCTGGCACGACTTGAATTACGGGTGATGTTTGAAGAGATTATTCCGCGTCTGCGTAATCCGCAACTGGTAGACGAGGTTGAATACACGCGCTCCAACCTGGTGAACGGTATCAAACGTATGAATATTACCTTCGATCCCGAGCTAAAAAGCGCCCACCAGGCCGCCTGAGCGCAGGCAGCCGGCCTGCTTATGATGCCCGCCGGTGATTCCTTCCGGCGCCAAAAGCTGCTATTTTGACGTCCTCAGTCATGCGCTGCTGGGCAGGAGCATCCCCTGTGCTGATAACGTATTGATACTACTAATAAAATAGGCTACCTCCTCGTGAGTGCACCGTAAGCACGCCATGGAAAATCTCCCTCTATGACATATTGTGTGGCTGTTTCCACCCGTGAGGGCTTGGTATTTTGCTCTGACTCGCGAACCAATGCCGGTCCGGATATTCTCTCCACGTATAGCAAGATGCACGTGTACGAACTCGGCAAGAATCGCATGATCGTGTTGCTCAGCGCCGGTAACCTCGCCACCACACAGGCCGTGATCAGCCAGATTGATTCCGATCTGGAGTATTCCCGGGAAGCGTCCCTGTGCACCGGTGAGAAGATGGTTGATGTGGCGAAGTACGTGGGTAAAGTGAGCCGGGAACAACAGGATGAGGTGAATGAGGCTACCGGTGATGCGGATGTCAATACCACGGCATCCTTTATCGTCGGTGGCCAGATTGGCGTGGCGGCGCCTTCTATTTACATGATTTATGCCGCTGGCAACTTTATTTCAGATTCAGAGAGCACTCCCTACTTGCAGATTGGCGAGAGCAAATACGGCAAGCCAATTCTCGATCGTATTCTCCAGCCGGATACCGGCCTCGAAGATGCAGCACGTTGTGCCCTGGTGTCCATGGACTCCACCATGCGCGCAAATGCGACCGTGGGCCCGCCGGTAGAGGTTCTCATCTACGAGTCCGACACCTATGAAGCTGACCACTATGTCAAAATGGCTGAGGAAGACTCCTACCTGCTGACACTTAGGCGGGCGTGGGGTGAAGCCCTGCAGTCAGCTTTTGGTGACCTGCCAAAATTTGAGTGGGAAAAACGTTCTGCGCCCTCTCTGCAGGCGGTGACTGAAGACAAGCCGCGCTAGCCAGCCCTGGCAATGGCCTCGTGAACGAAGGCCAGCTTTTGTGCAATCTCCGCGGTGATGACGAAAGGATAGGCATCCCGCTGTCCGAGACTGCGGCTGATTTCGTTGAGCCCCATCGACAGTGCGGACCAGGCCTGCAACTGTTCACTGAGGTTTGCGCTGTCGCTGATAGTCGCCAGCTTGCAAGCAGTTGCAGTAGTCAGCGCATCCCGCATATGCAAATAGTGGGCAAAACACTCGGCCCAGTCTTCCAGCGGATGGCTGCAAGCATAGGCGCTGATGAAATTCCGACCCCAGTCCGCCGGGGGACCATCGCTGTAATAGGCCGCCAGTGCTGAATCATAATCCTCTGAGGGGTCACCGAAGAGCTGCATGAACGCGGCGCAGTCCGGCGTCAGTTCAGCATAAAAAAAGTGCCCGGCCTCATGGCGAAAATGTCCCAGCAGGGTTCGGTAACGCTCGCCCATTAACTCGCGAGCACGGACTCTTTGCACATCGTCAGCCTCGACCACATTGATGGTGATCACACCGTTTTTGTGGCCCGTGGACACAAATGTCTCCAATACATCCGGATGGCTGCGTTGATCTTCCATGAAATCGAAGCGCATGCCCGCTGAGTGGCTGTTAATTTTGGAGCGCACATCAAGCCCCAGCCTTGACAGTCCGGTGATCATGCGCCTTTTTGCGCTCTCGAGTTTCTCCCAACGACGCAGATTTTCGGGCCGATCCAGTACCGGGATGGTGCGATTGAGAGCGCAGCCTGCGCACAGAGCCCCCGGGGTGACCGCCTCTGTGAGACCATTGCAGACCTGGTGTAGCTCACGGTTGGCACAGAGTTGCCAGAGCATTCCGTCTGAGTCCTTAAGGCGTCCGTCGGGCTGGGCATCCAGGCTGAACATTTTTCCCAGGAATGGATCGAAACCCAGCACCCGTCCGCAGTTGATGCACTGGGTATTTTCGCTAAAGACGGTTTGTCCGCATTGACACTGCAGTTGATGCACAGCTATTGCTCTGGAGTAAACCAGGAATCAGAAACAGCCTGATGCAGGGTATGTAGTCGGAGTTGGAAGTCATCGATAAAATCATGCAGCGCCTGTCCATGAAGTTTCCGGCAATTTGTCCGCTTCAATTTTCGTTGCACTGACCGTGCCACCTTGATGGCGCGTTCGTGCCGGGGCAGTGAGCGCATGCTGCTTTCAATTTGTTGCAGGCAATGCGCAGCCGCGCGCGGAAAGTTTTGGTTGCGCAACAAGAACTCTACAACATCCTCGGGTTTTACATTGGCCTGCACGCTAAGTCGATACATCTGATATGCACTGAGTGATGCCAGTACGCTGATCCACAGCATGTTCTGGTAAGGCAGAGCATCTTCGCCGGCAGTTGCCAAACCTGCCGAGGCAACATCGATTATTCGTGTGCTCATGTCGGCCCGTTCAAGATAGCGTCCCAGGCGGACGAATTGATAGGCGGCATCGTGATTCATTGTGCCCGCCAGCATGCCGGTTATCTGTTGGCAGGACTGGATAACAGCATTCAGAGCCGTGTGCCGGGATGCCCGGGGCAAACCCTTGCTGGCACGTCGCGCAACGCTCAGGTAGAGGCTGTTGACCCGCTCCCACGACTCGCTGGGCAAAACCTCACGTGTCGTACGCATGTTCTCCCGGGCAGATGTCAGGGTGCTGATTATTGAGGCGGGGTTCTCGCGCTCGCTGAATACATAGTTGATGATGTTCTTCTCAGTGGCGGCACCGGGCAGCATGGCAAAGGATTCTTTCGCTCCCAGCACGTCCAGCAATAGCTCCCAGCCCGGTTGTAAGCTGCGCGGCATGTCCAGTATCGAGTGATGCCTGACCAGAATCAATCGCGCCGTATCTTCAGCGCGCTCCAGGTAGCGCGCCGACCAGTACACCCGTTCAGCAACTCGCGATAACATCAGCTGGACTCCGTATCCACAATCCAGGTGTCCTTGCTGCCGCCACCCTGGGAGGAATTAACCACCAGCGACCCCTTGCGCAGGGCGACCCGAGTCAAACCGCCGGCGGTTACATAGTGTTTCTTAGCCTGCAGGACGAAGGGCCGCAAATCCAGGTGACGTGGTTGTAGGCTGGAGCCGCACAGGGTGGGTGCCGTGGACAGAGCCAGCGCAGGTTGTGCCATATAGTTGCGGGGATTCTTCTTGATCAGGCCAGTGAACTGCTCCAGTTGCTTCTTGCTCGCAGCAGGGCCGATCAACATGCCATAACCGCCAGATTCATTTGCCGGTTTCACCACCATGGTTTTCAGGTTCGCCAACACGTGCTTGCGGTGCTGGTCATTTACGCACAGAAATGAGGGAACGTTGGGTATAAGAGGTTCCTCTCCCAGGTAGTAGCGGATGATGTCGGGTACAAAGGTATAAATGATTTTGTCGTCGGCGACGCCGGCGCCGGGTGCGTTGGCCAGCCCAACATTGCCTTTGCGCCAGGCCTTGAACAGGCCGGGTGTTCCCAGTTGAGAGTTGGGGCGAAATACGCTCGGGTCGAGAAAGTCATCATTGATGCGACGATAAATAACATCCACACGCTCCAGTCCACGTATGGTTCGCATGTACACCTTGTCATCATCACCGACTACAAGGTCAGAGCCTTCTACCAGCTCGGCACCCATGCGTTGGGCCAGGTAGGCGTGTTCAAAATAGGCCGAGTTGTAAATGCCGGGTGTCATTACCACGATCTCGGGTCGATCCGCAGAGCGCGGCGACAGAGAGGCCAGGGTCTCAAACAACTGTGAAGGGTAGTCATCCACCGGTTGAATGAAATGTTTCTCGAACAACTGCGGTAGCACCCTCTTTGACACGGCCCGGTTTTCCAGCATATAGGAAACACCGGAAGGCACCCGCAGGTTGTCTTCGAGTACGTACATCGTGCCGTCGTTGTCGCGCACCAGGTCGGAGCCGCAGATATGCGACCATACGCCGTACCGTGGTTTCGCACCCATGCACTGCTCGAGGAACCCCGGTGAACTGTCGATGAGTTCCCGGGGCACCACGCGATCCTTGAGAATCTTCTGCTTGTTGTAGAGGTCATCGATGAACATGTTCAGCGCGGCCAGGCGCTGCACCAGGCCCTTCTCCAGCCCCTGCCATTCGCGCAGCGCGATAATCCGGGGAATGATATCCATAGGCCAGGCGCGGTCAATATTTTCGCCTTCGCTGTAGACCGTGAAGCTGATACCCATCTCCTGGATTGCCAGGTCAGCAGCCTGTTGGCGCGAAGCAAGGTGTTTCATGGTCATCTTGCGGACAAAGGAAACCAGGCCACGGGCAGCCGCCCGCGCGTTGCCCGGCGAACTGATAATCTCGTCGTAAAAGTCGCCGGGGTCATAATCGCCCCAATCAATGCCGGGGCGTGATCGTTGGTATGGCGCTGGCGACTTTATGGCAGCTGTTGCCATGGGTATCTTTCCTCGGGCTACATCGATTGGGAATCTAGCATATATTATAGATGATCGCTGCCCCGGCTTGATTGGATAGCCCGGTTTGACACGCTCCCGGACTATGCCTAGTCTGCTGCTAGAGCAGAGTTTGGAAATTCACTTATTACAGCAATGCTAACTGCGGAGAAACCACATCAATGCCTGGACGCCTATTGCAATATCTTTTCTTAT
>SMVA01097919.1_pt1 | contig 14174 bp, 15 predicted proteins | sample 2456451 | NCBI WGS metagenome assembly SMVA01 (sample SAMN11095933, study PRJNA526329) | marine sediment metagenome | biome: Marine sediment; feature: Surficial sediment; material: Deep marine sediment; isolation source: Hadal surficial sediment | place: Pacific Ocean | collected 2014-05 | depth...
CGAGCACGGCGGCCCGGTCGGCGTGCGGGATCGGGGCGGCTTCGAATCGGCCCTCGCACCGCCCCAAAATCCGGTCGTTAATAGGGGCCGCGACGAGGTCGGGACCCTGGCCGCGGCGGCGCTGTTCATGGCATTGAACGGCTTTCGGTTGACCGCGACGGACGGCGATTGCGTGGTGACGATGATGGGCGTGGCCGACGGCACCTTTTCGGCGAAAGATTTGGTCGATTGGTTCCACGCCAACATCGAGGAGATATGAGGGCCGATTGAACCGGGCTTCACCCCGCCCCGCCGGCATCCCAAGCGCGGGCACTGTGTCCTATGCGGCATCCAGGGTATTCGGGCCGGCCATGTAGACCGCGACATGGGTGAATTTACCGTCCTCGACGCGAAAGAAATTGCAGTTTGATTTGATCGTCAGGCGGCCATCGAGTTCGGTGTTGACGACGGTGAACTGGGTCGCGATGCGATCGCCGCTCGGCGCCGCGACGAAGGAAAAATCCTTGTGTTCGACGGCGCTGTGGTTCGCCCACAATCGCGAAAACATCGCCTCGATCTCGGCCCGCCCTTGCAGCTTGACGCCATGGGTTTCGACCGTGAAAACGCAATCCTCGGTCAAGGTCGCCGCGATTTCGTCGAAATTCCGCTGATCCGCGCCGCGGAAATACCTCCTGACCAGGGCCATCATTTCCGCTTCAGTCATGGTCTTGATCCTTGGCTGATATCTTTATGGAACGGTCGGCTTGCGCGATGCGTTCCGCCAACGGACCGAGGCTCGCGGCCTGGTCCAAATTCATGATCTCCCGATAAACCGCATCGCTGTTCTTCTTATCCCACAGCCTTGTCGTCAGGCTGTCGTACTTGCCGCGCAGTTCGGATTCCGTGTAGGGATCACGCCAATCGCCGCGGTTGGTCTCGGTGCTGGCCTCCAAAACCGAGCCGTCCTGCAAGGTGACGGCAATTGCCGCGGGGCGTGCCTCGGGCAACTTCGCCGACATGGCCGGATCTTCCGAAACGAACACCCGCTTCGCCAAATCCTGGATCGCCGCGTTTCGAACCGCATCCCAGGTGAAGCTGGCGACCTCGCTTGAGCCGTTGAATATCGTCGTGGCGACCGCGAACGGCACACTGAACTTCGCGGCCAGTGTGTTGGCCGGGCCTTGATTGTCCAGTTCAGCGGCCAGGGAATACGTTGTCACGTCTATCCGGGCAATATTCGAAGGTTCGCAAACCCGTCCGTGTCGTTCGCTGATGATCGCCAAGGCGTCGAGGGCCGCATGATTGTAGCGGCAGCAGGAATGCAGCTTGAAATAATTTCGCGCCACCTCCCACCGATCGCCCAATCGTTCGGTCATCGCCGCCTGCGAGAAGGTATCCGACACCACGCGGCCGAAGACGTTGGCGATGCCGTCACGTTCACCGGTAAAACCGGCCGCCACGAGATGGCAGGCCAGCGTCCCCAATTGCCCGGCGATGCCGGCATACATGTTGCGCACGGTGCCGCCTTCCAACATCGTCGGCCGGCTGGTTGCCAGGCACATATTCGAGCCGATGTTGAGGAGGGTTCTCATTTGAGGGGCATCGAAGCCGGACAACCGCCCCACCCCGACGGCCGCGCAAATCGCTCCCCAGGTGCCATGGGGGTGCATCGCGGGGCGAAGGTTGGTGGCGATTCCGACCCTCGCCCCCACTTCATATCCAATCGTTACCGCGGCCAGAAACGCCGGGCCGCTGACCGTGCGGCCCGCGCTCGCGGCGTAGGTCGCGGGGATCGTATGCATGCCTGGATGACCCTTGCAGAACTGATTGCCTTCGTCCATTTCAAGGAATGTACCGGCGCTCCCATTGAGCAGGGCGGCCACGGCGGGATCGACGGTTTCGCCGGTCCCCATGACGATGGAACCGCCGTTGCTGGTCCGGGATAGGCGCGCCGTCAGAGCGCCGATCTCCGGCTCGGCCGCACCGCCGACAATGGCCGCAACACTATCGGCAACGATCAGCTTGGTTCGGTCCACCGTCGCGGCCGGCAGATCTTCGGCACGAAATTCGGCGGCGAATTCCGCCACCTCGGTCAGATAGTCTGTCATCCTGGCCTCTCTATCGCCGAACCGCTGATCTATCGTCTATATTTACCACCGCGGACAAAAACGTGCTTGAAAATTGTTCGAATGATATGCCATTATAACATTTGATCGAAAGACAAATTTGTGTCGAAATGATGCATATTGGTTTGAGGATCCAAAGAAATCGTTTTCGAACCGTGCCCGCGCTCGGCCCAATGCCTTGGTACGACCCATTTCGAAAATGAGAAGTCGCAACTGTTCTTGATAGGGAGGAACGACCATGACCAAGAAACCAACCAAATTAGCGATGAACCGCCGATCCTTTGTGGTCGGCACCTCCGCCGGCGCCGCAACCTTGGCGGCCGCCAGCCTGGGGTTCCCCCATGTGGCCTTTGCCGCCGGCACGGTAAAGATCGGCCTCATTCACCCGGTGACCGGCTTCCTGGCCTTCCCGGGCGCGCAGCTTCGCTATGGTAGCCTGCTGGCCATTGCCGACATCAATGCGGCGGGCGGGGTCAAATCGATGGGGGGCGCGAAATTGGAAGCCTTGCTGGGTGATTCCCAGACCAAGCCCCAGATCGGCGCCGCCGAAGTCGAGAAAATGCATGAAGCGGGCGTCCATGCCTTCTCCGGTTGCTATCAAAGCGCCGTTGGCCTCGCGGCCTCCGCGGCGGCGGCGAAGTACAATATCCCGTTCTCCATCGACGTCGGCGTTTCGGACAAATTGGTCACCCGCGGCCTGAAGAATGTCTTCCGCATGATGGATGGCTATGGCCGCATCGCCAAGGACGCCGCCGTCAATCTCGGCTTGATCAACAAGGCCGCCGGTTCACCGGCCAAGACCGTCGTGATCGTCCACGAAGAAAGCCTGTTCGGCACCGGGACAGCCAAGCTGATGGGCGACTATCTGCCCGAGCAAGGCTTCGAGGTGGTCGAGGTTATCAAGCATGCCAATCCGACGCGGAACTTCGACAATATTGCCCTCCGCATCAAATCCAAGGCGCCGGATATTGTCATGCCGATCAACTATCCCGGCGAATATGTCCTGTTGGCCCGCACCTTGCGCCAACAGAAAGTCGATTTTGCGGCCAGCTACTCGGTCCTCGGCGGCGGGTTTAATTTCAAGTTCGTCGAGGAAATGCCTGACATCGCCGAAAACATGATCGACGTGAACCACTGGTATGACCCGAACTCGGAATTCGGCCAAGAATTGCGCAAACGGGTCGAAGCGGACGGCAAATACTTCACCTTCGAAGTTTACACCGCCTACAACTCCATCCGCTTGTTGCATGACGCGTTTGAACGCGCCGGTTCGACCGACCCTGATGCGGTGAACGCGGCATTGGCGTCGAGCACCCTCGACCCGTTGTTCATGCCCTACGGGCCGACCAAGATGGTCAATGGTCAGAACATGGGCGCCCGTGCCGTGGCGATTCAGGCACAGAATGGTGACGTTGAATTGATCGCTCCGGCCGAATTCGCGTCGGCCAAGGCTGTCTTCCCGCGCCCGAAAGTGTAAGGGGAAAGGCCACTAAACGAGAATAGCAAGTACCCGAATGCGGCGAATTCAAACTGTTCGCCGCATTCGGGCTTTCTCCAAACAACCCTTGTTTCAACGTCGATCGATTATCTGAATGCTAATCGAAATGTTGCCCGCGGCCTTCGTGAATGGCTTGATGTTCGGGGCCATCTACGCCCTGGTCGCCCTTGGCCTCACGTTGATCTACGGGGTCCTGCATATCATCAACTTCGCGCATGGGGCGCTGTTGATGCTGGCGATGTATGCGACCTTCTACCTGTTCCGAAATTTTGGCATCGACCCCTATCTCGCCATCATCTTCGTTGTCCCGGGAAGTTTTGTCTTCGGCTACACCATTTATCGCTGGGGCATCGGCAAGCTCGCCCACGGCAAGGACGAAAACATCCTGCTCGTGACCCTTGGATTGGCGATCATCATTGAAAATTCCGCGATCTTTTTCTTCAGCGCGGATCAGCAAACCATCACCCTGCCCTACTCCTATGACACAATCGATCTTGGGTTCGTTTTTCTGTCGAAACTAAAAGTCATTTCGTTTTTTGCCTCGTTATTTGTTTGCGCCTTACTTTGGCTATTGATTGCCAAGACCGATCTCGGTAAAGCGATCCGCGCGGTCGCCAAGGAACGCCAAGGCGCCCGTCTGGTCGGCATCAATGTCGAGCATATCTTCGCCGCCACCTATGGCATCGGCATCGCCTGCGTTGGCGCCGCCGCTTGTCTATTGTTGCCTTCCTTCTATGTCGATCCCTTCACCGGCAATGTCTTTGTCCTGATCGCCTTCACCATCGTCGTCCTCGGCGGCATGGGAAGCATCGTCGGCGCATTGGTCGGCGGCTTCATCATCGGCGTGACCGAATCGATCGGCGGCCTGATTCTGGGCGAAAGCCTGGGACAAATCGGGATTTCGCTGATTTTCATTCTGATCCTGGTGTTTCGTCCAACCGGCCTGTTCGGAGCAAAGTCGTGAAGTCGGCGATGAGCCGCAATGGATTCTTTTGTCTGGCCGGTTTGCTGCTGGCGTTGGGCCTGCCGCAAATCATCGCGAGCAATTTCATCATCGATGTTTTGACGCTTATCCTATTTTCCGCCTTTCTCGGCCAATCCTGGAATATCCTCGGTGGCTACGCGGGGCAGTTTTCCTTCGGCGGTGTCGTCTTCTTCGGCACCGGCGCCTATGCCTCCTCGATTTTGCTGGAGACCTTCGGGATTGATCCGTGGATCGGCATTTTCGCGGCCATCGCCGCTGGCGGCGTGATGGGGTTGTTTATTGGCTTCATCAGTTTTCGCTATGGTCTCAGGGGATCGTATTTCGCGCTGATTACCTTGGCGTTCGCCGAATTTTTTCGCATCATCGCCAATTCGGTGGAGTTTACCGGTGGCGGTGTCGGTATTTTTATCGACTATGAGCCCAGCCTCGCGCGGCTGCAGTTTCAGGATACCGCCGGCTACTACTACCTCGCCCTTCTCATGACGGTGATCTCGCTGTTGATTGCCTGGTGGCTGGAACGTTCGCGTTTCGGCGCCAGCCTGATCGCGATTCGGGAAAACGAAGACGCGGCCGAAGCCCTCGGCGTCAATGCGTTCCGCTGCAAGATGTACGCGATCTGCATTGCCGGCGCCATGGGCGGGGCCGGCGGCACCTTCTACGCCCAAAAATTCCTCTATCTCGATCCGCCCATCGCTTACGGCATCAGCACCTCCGTCGAGATGTTGCTGGTCACGATCGTGGGTGGCCTGGGCACGGTCTTCGGGCCCCTGGTCGGATCATTTGTCCTCCATGGCATCAACGAAATCGCCCGGCACTATCTTGAGGCGCCGGGCTTGAGCTTGATCGTCTACGGTTTGATTCTCGTCATCATCGTTGGCTTCCTGCCGAACGGCCTGATCGGCCTTTTCAAGAGAAAGGCAAAAAAAGCGCCGGGAGCGAAAAATGCTTGAGGTCACCGGCTTGAGCAAATCCTTCGGCGGTTTGACGGCGGTCAACAATGTCGATCTGAATGTCGAGCAGGGCCGGATCATCTCCCTGATCGGGCCGAACGGTGCCGGCAAGACAACGCTTTTTGCCATGGTCGCGGGGTTCTTGAAACCAAATGGCGGCACCATTCTGTTCGAGGGCCAGGATATCATCGGCCTGAAGCCGCATCGAATTTGCGAAATGGGCATGGTGCGGACTTTCCAGGTTACCCAACCTTTCGCCAAATTGACGACCCTGGAGAATATCATGGTCGGTGCCTATTGCCGAACCGCGCGCCGCGACCTGGCGGAAGCAAAGGCGAGAGAGGTCGCCCAACAAGTCGGCATGACCGCGGCGCTCGACCAGGATGCCGATAGCTTGACGGTCGCCGGGCGCAAACGATTGGAACTGGCACGGGCGTTGGCGACGGCGCCGCGATTGTTGCTGTTGGATGAGGTGATGGCCGGCCTGAATCCGATCGAGATCGATGAGATTGTCGCCGTGATCAAGAAAATTCGCGATTCCGGCGTCACCATCTTCCTGATCGAACATGTGATGAAGGCGGTGATGAACCTCTCGGACTATGCCTATGTCCTGAACGATGGCGTCCGAATCGCGGCCGGAACGCCAGCCGAGATTGCCAATGATCCGCAGGTGATCGAAGCCTATCTCGGGCATGGTGCCGCCAAGCTCATGCAGGGCGGGGGCGCGGCCAATGCTTGAGGTCAGGGGGCTCGAAGCAGGTTATGGTCAAGTGCAGATTCTCCGCGGTATCGATATCGACGTTCAGGCCGGTGAGATCGTCGCCGTGCTCGGCAGCAACGGGGTCGGCAAATCGACGCTGAACAATAATATCAGCGGTCTTTACAAACCCTTCGCGGGCAGTATTCGCTTCGACGGCAAGGACATCACCGGCCGCGATCCGGCGAAAATTGTCGCCGATGGCTTGATCCAGGTCCCGGAAGGCCGCCGGATTTTCCCCAATTTGTCGGTCCGGGAAAACCTTGAGATCGGGAGCTATCGGCGGGGCAAGTCGAAGCGCAAGAAAAATTTCGACCGGGTGCTGGGAATCTTCCCGAGGCTCAAGGATCGCCTGGCCCAGGCGGCGGGCACGCTGTCGGGCGGCGAGCAGCAGATGGTCGCCATCGGCCGTGGTTTGATGGCTGATCCGAAGCTGTTGATCCTCGACGAACCGTCGCTTGGCCTGTCGCCGATCTTGGTCGAGCAGATGTTCGACTTGATCAAGCAAATCAATGATGACGGCCTGTCGATCGTGCTCGTCGAGCAGAATGTCATGCAATCGCTAAAACTGGCGAACCGCGCCTATGTGATCGAGGACGGTCTTGTGACCCTTTCCGGTCCGGCGGCGGAATTGATCGAGAATGCCGAGCTGAAAAAGTCCTATCTCGGCATTTAATACCAAGGCGAAGTCTATTTCGCGGTAAAGCCGCCGTCGGCTGAGATCACCTGGCCGGTGATAAAGGAAGCGGCATCGGAAAGAAGGAAGACGATCGTGCTGGCAATTTCCTCGGGCTCGCCAAAACGGCCAAGCGGAATGCCCGACAACAAGTCGTTGCGACGCGCCGGATCGGCACGACTTTCGGCCGTCATCTCAGTTGCGATAGGTCCCGGCGCAACGGCGTTTACACGCACATTCGACGGTGCCAACTCCAGCGCCATGGCCCGGGTCAGGCCATTGATCCCCGACTTGGCCGCGGCATACGAGGCGGCACGCGGATGACCGACCAAACCGATCTGACTGGAAACCATCACCAAGGCGCCGCCGCCGCTTTCCGTCATGTGCCGGGCCGCCGCGCGCGCCAGATTGAAACTGCCGGTCAGGTTGACCTCAATAATCCGCCGCCACACCTCGTCGGTTGTTTCCGTGGCCGGCAGGAGTTCGATGATTCCAGCGCAAGCCAAGGCGCCATCCAACCCGCCGAACGCGCGAACGACGTCGCCCACGGCCGCATCGACTTTTTTCGCGTCCCGAACGTCGAGGTCGAAGATATCCGACGGGTCGGCGTGGTCGAGGAGGGCCCGGCGTTGGTCGGCGCCCCGCACCGTTCCGCCGACCCGCGCGCCCAAGGATGTCGCGAGCGCCACCGTGGCCAAGCCGATTCCCGAGCCCGCACCGGTGACGAATATCCGCCGTCCCTCAAGGTCGATCATGGTGCTTCATTCCTCATTTGTCCTATCGAAGTGATGCCATGCCAGCCTCGTTGACGCCATCCAAAATCGGAGAAAAAATGGCCAAAGTCCTGGTCCTCGTTCCGTTTCCCATGAGCGAGGAAAATCGCGCGCAAAGACGGGAACAATTGACCGCGGTCGAACTCGGCCCCGACATCGAATTCCATTTTGAATCGGTTCGCGCCGCGCCGCGGAATTATGTCAGCCACTATGATCTTGTCCTGGCGGACATGGGCATGGTGGAGGCTGGCCTCGACGCTGAGGCGCGTGGCTTCGACGCGGTCTGCATCGATACGATGAGCGATTCCGGTGTCGCCGCCCTGCGTTCGATCCTGGATATCCCGGTGTTCGGTCCCGGTCGCGCTTCGATGTTGATGGCGATGATGCTGGGCGACCGCTTTTCCATCATTACCATGTGGGAGCAATGGAAACATCTCTATGCAAAGACGATAAAGGACCTAAGGCTGAGCGATCATTGTGCGTCCGTCCGCTCGATCGATATTCCGCCCGACAACCAAGGGCTATTGAAGGGCAAGGAAGATGAAATTTTCCCCTTGCTGGAGCGCGCGGCCCGGCAATGCATCGAAGAGGATGGCGCCCATGTCATCTTGTTGGGCTCCACGACCATGCATCAGGCCCATGGCTATCTGCGCGACCGACTGCCGGTGCCGATCATCAACCCGGGTCCCTTGAGCTATAAGATGGCGGAGCTGGCGCTTGGCCTTGGCCTCAGTCATAGCCGCGCCGCCTATCCCAAGTCGCCGGCGCCAAAGGACGATATGGTGCGGGCCATGCTGGACGCCGGCGCGGCGTTCGATCATTGACGGAACAGCCGGTTGCTTGGGAATTAGATCCGATTGACCTATTGTCATATCAATTTATCATTACGACTTAAGACGATGGAACAGCGGTCCTCGAAGAACGCGGAAGGTGCCAAAACAAGTGGCTGGTGAAGCATCAATTACCCGGCGTACGGATGCGGTGGACGGCAAATTTCCGACGCCGCTCTACCATCAGATTTACAGCATTTTGCGCGGCAAGATCGTCGAACGCGAATATGCCGATGGCGATCAATTCCTAAGTGAGAAAGAGGTAGCGGAGGCCTATGGAGTCTCGCGCATCACCGCCCGCCGCGCCTTGGACGACCTGGCAAAGGACGGTTTGGTCGTTCGCAAACGGGGGCGTGGCACTCAGGTCACGTACAATGCCCCCAGCCGACCCCTGCAGGCCGGTATCGAAGGGGCGTTGGAAAATTTATTGGCCATGGGGTTGGAAACGGAAGTCAGCCTGCTCGAATTCGACTATGTGACGCCGAATGAGCAGGTGATGGACGCCCTCGATTGCGCCGCGACGGATCTGGTCCAACGCTCGGTCCGGGTCAGGCGCTTGGACAAATTGCCGTTTTCCTACCTCACGACCTATGTTCCGGAGTTCGTCGGCCGCACTTATGGCCGCGACGATCTCGGCTCGACGTCCCTGCTCTCCTTGTTGGAAAGAAGCGGCGTTGAAGTGATCCGCGCCGAACAGACCATTGACGCCACCCTGGCGAGCCCCGAGGTGGCGCGGTCCCTGGACGTGGAGCTGTGCTCGCCGATCTTGCGCGTGCGCCGCGTCGTCTACGACCAGACCGACACGCCCGTTGAATTCATCACCAGTCTTTACCGGCCGGACCGTTACCAATATCGGATGCAGCTCTCCCGCGTGCACGCCGAAAATTACAATACCTGGTCGCAATCAGACCGCCCAAAAGACTAGGAAACCCCGCCAAGAGCACCGTCCGGTCATGGACATGCAAGTTTATTAATGTTATATCTATGTAACATTTAACCGACAGTCCCCCTTATCGCCGACAAGGCGATATCGCGGAACAAATTGCGACAAAAAGAGGCTTCGACGGTGCGGCAAACCCTGGCCGAAAAACTGATCGCCCGTGCCGCCGGCACCGATTCGGTCGTTCCGGGCGAGATCGTGACGGTCAAGGTCGACCTCGCGATGGTCCACGATTCCAGCGGCCCGCGGCGGCTCAAGCCGATCCTCGAGCGGCTCGGCGCGACGGTCTGGGACCCGACGCGGGTCGCCGTGGTGACCGATCATTTCGTGCCCGCGGTCGATGCCGGCAGCGCGGCCATCCTCGACCTGACACGGAAATGGGTCGCCGAGCAGGGGATCGATAAGTTCTACGACATGCAGGGCATCTGCCATGTCGTCCTGCCCGAGCACGGCCTGCTGCGGCCCGGCCTTTTCGTCGTCGGCGGCGACAGCCATTCGCCGACCGGCGGCGCCTTCGGCGCCTATATGTTCGGCATCGGGGCAACCGACATGGCCGGGGTGATGGTGACCGGCGAGACTTGGCTCGAGGTGCCGGGCACGATCCTGCTGCGCTGGGACGGCACGCTCGGCCCCGGCGTCGCGGTCAAGGACATCATGCTCCATCTCTGCGCCGTCCTCGGCATGGACGGCGGCAAGTACCAGGCCGTGCAATATACCGGCTCGACCGTCGACGGGCTCGGCATGGAGGACCGCATGACGCTGTCCAACATGGCCGCTGAACTCGGCGCCCAGGCCGGCCTGATCGCGCCCGACGAAACCACCGCCGACTACATCCGGGCCGCCGGCGGCGATCCCGGCGACATCGCCGCCTGGCAGGGCGATGCCGGGGCCGACTATTTGGAGGTCCACGATTTCGATGCCGCGGCGTTGGCGCCCCAGGTCGCCGCGCCGCACAGCCCGGCCAATTCGGCGCCCGTCGGCGACCATCGCGGCGAACCCATCGACCAGGCCTATATCGGGGCCTGCACCGGGGCCAAGCTGGCCGATTTGCACATGGCCGCCGCCGTGCTCAAGGGGCGGCGGGTTGCCCCCGGTGTGCGCCTGCTGGTCGCCCCGGCGTCGACCCAAACGACCGCGCGCGCGGCCGCCGACGGCACCCTGACCACGTTGACCGAAGCCGGCGCCATCCTGATGGCCAGCGGCTGCGGCGCCTGCGCCGGCTATGGCGCCGGCATCCTGGCCGAGAACGAGACCTGCATCTCGTCGACCGCGCGCAATTTCAAGGGCCGCATGGGCCACCCGACGGCGCGTATTTTCCTCGGCTCGCCCTATACCGTGGCCGCGGCGGCGGTCGCCGGCGAGATCCGCGACCCGCGCGAGATGTTGGCGGACGCGCCATGACCGGGCGGGCCTGGGTGTTTGGCGACAACGTCGATACCGACGCGTTGGCGCCCGGTTACGCCATCCGGCTGCCGATCGAGGAGCTGGCGCGGCACTGCCTGGAATCGATCGATGACGACTTTGCCGGCGCCGTGGCGGCGGGGGATTTTGTCGTCGCCGGGGTCAATTTCGGCATCGGGTCGTCGCGCGAACAGGCCGCCGAGGCGCTGCGGCATCTCGGCGTCGCCGCGGTGATCGCGCGCTCCTTCGGCGGTATCTTTTACCGCAACGCCTTCAACCTCGGCCTGCCCGCGCTGGTCTCGGCCGAGGCCGGCCGCATCGCCGCCGGCGACGTCCTCGACCTCGACCTTGAACACGGGCAAATCGCCGACCGGACCCAAGGGGCGACCTTCGACTGCGAACCGATCGCGCCCCCCTTGCGGCAGCTGATTGCCGATGGCGGCCTGGTCGCTCAATTGGAGAAACGGCTGGCCGCGGCAAAACAGGAGACGACGCGATGACGACGGGATCGCTACGCGACCGCCTGGCCGGCGAGGCCATCCTGCCGACACCCGGGATCTTCGACGGGCTCAGCGCGCGCCTCGCCGCCGAGGCCGGGTTCGAGGCGCTTTATCTGTCCGGCGCCAGCATCGCCTACAGCCGCTTCGGCCGGCCCGACATCGGCCTGATCGCGATGAACGAGGTCGCCGAGACCCTGGCCGCGATCCGTGAGCTCGTCGAACTGCCGATCGTCGTCGACGCCGATACCGGCTTCGGCAACGCGCTCAACGTCATGCGGACGGTGACGGTGTTCGAACGCATGGGCGCGGCGGCGATCCAGCTCGAGGACCAGACCACGCCCAAACGGTGCGGGCATTTGAGCGGCAAGACCCTGATCGGCGCCGGCGAAATGGTCGGCAAGATCAAGGCCGCCCTCGACGCCCGCCGCGACGACGGGTTGCTCATCATCGCGCGGACCGACGCCATCGCGGTCGAGGGCATCGACGCCGCGCTCGACCGCGCCGAACGCTATGTCGAGGCCGGCTGCGACATGCTGTTCGTCGAGGCGCCGCAAACGCGCGACCAATTGGAAGCGATCGGCGCCCGCTTCGGCGGCCGCCTGCCGCTGCTCGCCAATATGGTCGAGGGCGGCCGCACGCCGATCGCCACCGCCGGCGACCTTCAGGCCCTGGGCTTTGCCATGGTCATCTTTCCCGGCGGCCTGGTTCGCGCTTTCAGCCATATGGCGCGGGACTATTTCGCCAGTCTGCGGACGACCGGCAGCAACGCCGCCTTTGCCGACCGCATGTTGAACTTCGCCGCCCTTCAGGACCTGATCGGGACCGCGGACGCGACCGCAATCGGCGCCCGCTACGACGGCGCCAATTTCGAGGGCAGCGGTCATTAGAGAGGAGACCTAACGCGATGGAAGAATCGGACCTGACCCCGCGGCAGTATTATGAGCAGATCAAGGCCAATCCGGCGCGGGCGCGGTTCGGCTTCGGCCGCAAGCCCGCCTTGCTCAATATCGACCTGCAAAAGGCCTATACCTCGGTCGGCGAGTTCAAGACCGCCTACCAGACCGATCCCAAGCAGATCGACTACGTCAACCAGCTCGCCGACCTCGCCCGGTCGAAGGGCCTGCCGGTGATCTGGACCCATGTCGCCTACATGGACTCGGCCGCGGACGCGGGGGTCTGGGGGACCCGTACCGACACCCCCGATTCGCTACAGAACATCAAGCTTGGCTCGCGCCGCGCCGAGTTCGACGATCGCCTCCACATCGACCACAAGCGCGACGTCATCTACAACAAGCGCATGGCTTCGGTGTTCCACGAAACGTCGCTGCAATCGCTGCTCGTGTGGCACCGGGTCGACACCCTGATCCTGACCGGCGGGTCGACCTCGGGCTGCGTGCGGGCGACCTGCGTCGACAGCCTGTCCCATGGCTACCGCACCATCGTCGCCGAGGAATGCGTCGCCGACAAGCACGAGATCCCGCATTTCGCCAACCTCTGCGACATGTTGCTGAAATACGCCGACGTGGTCCCGGTGGCCGAGGTCATCGAGCATCTCGACGGCTACACGCCCGCCAATTCGTGAGGCCCACGATGCAGAAAAGCGACCCCGGACTCTACGACTACCTGCCCTATGTCGATCGACCGAAGATCACCTGGCCGGGCGGCGCCCGGATCGCCTTCTGGGTGGCGCCGAATATCGAGTTCTACGAGCTCGACCCGCCGCCCAATCCGACCCGCACGCCCTGGCCGCGGCCGGTCCCGGATGTCCTGTCCTACGCCCAGCGCGACTACGGCAACCGGGTCGGGCATTGGCGGCTGATGGAGGTCATGGACCGCTGCGGCGTCCGCGGCAGCGTCTCGCTGAACGTGGCGCTTTGCGACCATCACCCGGAGATCATCGCCGAATGCGTGGCCCGCGACTGGGAGTTCTATTCCCACGGCATCTACAACACGCGCTACTGCTACGGCATGGACGAGGCCCAGGAGCGGGCGATTATCGAGGACGCCTTCGAAACCGTCGAGAAACACACCGGCCAGCGCATCGCCGGCTGGCTGGCGCCGGCCCTGACCCATACCGAGCGGACCATGGACCTGCTCGCCGAATACGGCATCAAATACACCTGCGACCTGTTCTGCGACGACCAGCCGCAGCCGGTCAACGTCAAGCAGGGCCGCCTGATCTCGCTCCCCTATTCCTTGGAGATGAACGATATCATCGTCTACAACGTCCAGAATCAGGCGCCGCGCCGCTACGAGGAGATGTTGAAGAACAACTTCGACCGGCTCTACGCGGAAGGCGCGGAATCGGGCGTGGTCATGTGCATTCCGCTGCACGCCTACGCGGTCGCCACGCCGCACCGCATCGACGCCTTCGCCCGGGCGCTCGAATATATCACCGGCCACGACGAGGTCTGGGTGACCACCGGGCGCGAGATCGCCGACCATTATCATGCCCATCATTACGACGATTTCGCCGCCGCCATCGCGGCCCACAACGAGGGGCGGTAGGGACATGGGCTTGCCTGACGACTACCTCCGCTATCCCCATCGCCGCCACGGCATGGACCACGACCGCTATGACTGGACGACCCAGCCGGCGCGCCCGAAGGTCGCCTGGCCCGGCGGCGCCCGGGTCGCGCTGTGGGTCGTGCCGGTGCTGGAATTCTTTCCCCTCGACATGCCGGCCAAACCGTTTCGGGCTCCGGGCGGCATGGTGACGGCCTATCCTGATCTGCGCCATTACACACTCCGCGACTACG
>SMVA01343213.1_pt1 | contig 14169 bp, 15 predicted proteins | sample 2456451 | NCBI WGS metagenome assembly SMVA01 (sample SAMN11095933, study PRJNA526329) | marine sediment metagenome | biome: Marine sediment; feature: Surficial sediment; material: Deep marine sediment; isolation source: Hadal surficial sediment | place: Pacific Ocean | collected 2014-05 | depth...
GGTCGCTATTCAAAGTAACCGACTGACTCGAGTTGTTCGCGCGTATGCTCATCGATGGCCGGTGCCGCGGCAGCTTCCGGCGCGCCTCGCCCGCACGCCTCCAGCCACTGCTGCGCCAGTTTCTCCAGCTCATCCGCGAGCTCCGTTTCACTGTCGCTGACATCACGAGCTTCACCCGGGTCCTCGGCAAGATTATATAGCTCCAGTGTCCCGGGTTCCGCATTCCAGATCGCCTTCCAATCCCCCTTGCGCAGCGCGATGTTGCGGTCGCCACGGCGCTCCTTCCACGGCTGGTAGTAGGTCCGCCGATCGTCGCGAACGCTGAGCACGCGCGCATCCCGCCCGGGCTCCGCAACATCACCGGCATCCGTGTCCGCCAGCAACGCCAAGAGACTCCGCCCGCTGCACTCCTCACACAGCGACGGCGCGCCCAGGGCGTCGAATATCGTCGGCATCACATCGACGAGCGATACCGGCGTATCAATCCGCGTCCCGGCATGCGCCCCGCCGGGAAAATGAATGATCAACGGCACGCGCACCTGCTCCTCGTAAAGCCCCTGTTCGTGACTCCAGCCCCCGTGCTCGCCCAGCTCGGTGCCGTGATCGGACAGCACGATTACGATCGCGTTGTCCCACAGGCCGCCCTCCTTGAGCTGCTGGATGACTTTGCCGACCTGATCATCGGCCTGATACACGCTCGCATCGTAAAGCTTCTCGATGCGTGCCTGCAGATCGCTCAGCGACGCCATGAACAACTCCTGCTCCGAAGCATTGTCGGTCGTGCCGCGTGGTCGGCCATGCGCGAGGTCCACCGTCGTCGCGGCACGATAACTGAGCCACAGCGCCCTGATGCGATCGATTTCGGGCGTCGTGAACAAGCCGAATCGCTGCGAAAACTGCTTGGTCGTCAGGAAGAAATTGTGCGGCTCGAGCGTATGCAGATAGAGGAACAGCGTGCCTGCGTCCGGTCGGGATGCGTGGTGCGCCGTAAACTCGCTAAACTGGTACGCACCGACGGGCGCCTCGAAGACATCGAATCCGCTCGACAGGCCGGAGCGTTCGCCGAGCAGCGGGTTGGCGGACATGCCAATCGTCGTATATCCGGCCGCCCTGAGGCGGGTCGCGAGCGTTTGTGGCCGTGGCCCGAGCCGGCGCGTGTTATCCAATACCCGGTGCTCGCACGGCCACGTCGAAGTCAGCAGCGAGGCCATCGACGGCAGCGTCCAGGGCGCCGGCGCATACGCGGCATCGAAAACAACGCTCTCGGCCGCCAGCGCATCGAGGTTCGGTGACGGTGACCCCGCCCGCGTGTTGCCGTATACCCCGAGGCGATCGGCCCGCAGGCTGTCCACGACATATACAACGACCGGCACGCCCGGCCGAACGTCCGGCCGGTCGGTACAGGCGCCGATGAACATCACACACAGGATCAGGAGTGCCGCACGAATACGGCGAGTCGGCGCGAACACGAGGGCGACGGGCATGCCGGCACGATACCTGCACCGCCTCCGGCCACGCAACCGGAGTCAAAAAAAAAGCCGCCCGAAGGCGACCTGAAACGTTTGGTGCACAGATTGTTGTTCTGGATTCTATTGATACTCCAGATGCACCAAATCTACTTTGGGGGGAGATTCAAGAGAATAAGCTTAACCTCGCCGAGCGTCCGGTGAATCGAGGTCAGGATCAGGTCATCTTACCTCACGCGGCACCCGGGTGGCCGGAATACATCACCCCTGCCCCGGTGCCTTCTCCATGACAGGGTAGATGCCGTCGGGCAATGGGGACCCGCCCCAAGCGACGAAATTCAGGAAGTGTCGAACGACGCCCCTTCATGCTTGCTCGGCGCGCTCGGCGCAGCCGATACAACGCAACGCAATCGGGTCGAACTCCAGGCGCCGTAGGCCGATCGGCTCGCCGCAGTCAATGCACCAGCCAAAGTCATCCGTCTCGATGCGACCTAATGCAGCCGCGACGTCTCGCAGTTGCGATTCGCGCCGCCGTTTTGCCTCCTGCGACATTGCCTGCGCCTGCATCGCGTCCATCCGCGACAGCCGGCCCTGGCGGGTCTGATCGAGTTCCACGGCCTCCGCCGCGGCATCACCGGTCGCGCGAATTTCGGTCAGCTTGCGACGCAGGTCGAGTAATCTCGCCCGCAAGTCATCGAGATCGACGTCATTCACGGCGCACCGAATCTCAGACGCAGTGTCTTGACCTTGCCGTACCACGGTATGCTGACGATATAAAGATTATCGTGCTCGGTATCGGCCATCGGCGGCAGGCGCTTGCTGCCATGGAAGCTGCGAATCAGCAGCGGGAGCGCCTCGCGATCGGTGATGACGAGGACAATCTCGCCCTTGTACTCTTGCAGGATCATCTGATTCAGTCCGTTGACGTTCTTCGCGTCGACGACCTGCACGGGTAGCTGCAGCCGCTCGGCCACCGGCTCTGCGGTTTCCTGTGTACTGCGAAATTGCGTGGCAAAAATCGCATCGATTCCGGCGACCACATCGATATCACCGATGAGCCTGGCCAACGCCTCGGCACGCGCCTCGCCCGCCGGACTCAGGCCCGGGTTGCCACTGTCACCCGTGGCGAGCTCGGCATACCGGACGAAGATGACGGTCGTCGTCGACTGGGACTCGAAGATCCAGGCGAGTGTCAGCGCGAAAGTCAGAAACAGTGCGCTGGCGATCATTCTGCGGCGACGTCGGCGCCTGCGTCGGTTGTCATCCATGGATTTGTCGATTGATTGCCCTGGCTTTCCGAATTAACGATCGTCGTCGTGCGCGTTTGAATCGATGACCTGATACTCGGCCTCCACGAAATCCGTGGCTCCGTCGGCCCGGCTCCCGTGCGACCCCCGCCTGGGCGGCGGCCGCCCGCCCGGCGACGTCGACCGCGCCTGCTCCCGCCGGTTGCCGAACCTGCTGCGCAGCCACCAGACGCGCAGGTAAAGCCACAGCGCGATCAGCAGGAACAGCCCGAACAACCCGGCCAGTACAATGCCGCCAATGAAAATCGCCAGCCCGAACACGATCAGCGCACCGACGGAGGCCAGCGCCCTTACGAACAGGTTCGCCGGCTTGCCGCCTATATTAATGTATCGAATCTGACGCACGTGCGTATTCTAACGGCGCAGGCGCGCCACGTTAACTCCCCACCACCAAAAGAATCAGGAATCGTCGGCCGCCACGCCCTCGATGATGGACACGGCCGATGGCGCCGCCGTCGGGATAATGCGCGTCAGACGCAGGCCCGCGGCCGCGAAAAGCGTAGCGAACCCGGCCTCGGTGCGCTCCTTGCCGGGCGTCAGGGCCATGATGCTCAGATCGAGTGTCTTGTTGGGGTCCGGGTCGTTCCCGGGGAGCATGACCGCATCGGCGACCGCGACCCGGCTGCCGGGAGGCATCGCCCGAGCGCAATTGCGCAGGATTCGGACGGCACGCTCGTCGTCCCAGTCATGGATGATTCGCTTCATGAAATACAGATCGAACCCCACCGGTACGGCTTCGAAGAAATCGCCGCTCAGGCATTCCACGCGTTCGAGCAGACCTGCGCGGGTGAGATCCGTCGGCTCGGCAAGCACCTGCGGCTGCTCGTACAGCGCCGCCTCGACCGTCGGATAGCGCTCGAGCACGGCGACCAGCAGCCCGCCCCGCCCGCCACCGACGTCGACGACACGCTGGAAGTCGCCAAACGGATACGCCTCGGCGATCAGCGGATTCTCGGCGCGCGAGACTGACGCCATGCGCTGGTCAAATGCCGCGTTCATCTCCGGGTGCGCGGCCAGGTATTCGAAAAAGCCCTGACCGAATGCCCGATCAAATGCGATGTCGCCCGTCCGGATCGCATCGGGCAACGCGCGGAACGTATCCCATTGGAGGTTCTGCCACGTCATGCTCAACAGATCACGCAGCGAATCGGGATGATCGCTCCGCAAGACATCTGCCCGCGGCGTCGAACGGATGCGCCCGTCCGGCAACTCGGCGAATACGCCGTGACCGCCCAGCATCCGCAACAGGCGATAGAGCGACTCCGGATGCGCGCCGGTCGCCTCCGCCAGCTCCGCCAGGGTGCGCGGAGCGCCCGCAACAAGATCGGCGATTCCGAGCTCGGCCACGACGCCGAGTGCGCGCGCGAGCAGGAGATTCCCCGCAATACCCTGAACGAATGCGTGCGGCGACTGCGCGTGCGATGCCTGTTCCGCCGGGTCCGGCGTCCGGTCCGTCATGTTCAGCCGGCCTACTCGGGTATGGCCTGCAGCTTGTACATCGCGACAAGCACCGGCGAAGGTTTGATGCCGACGGCCGCGAACCATTTCTCGAACAGGGACTGGAACTGCCCGGTGCGGTAGATCTGTGCGATCGCCCGGTTCGCGACGAGGCGGAAATCGGCATCGTTCCGCCGCACCATGAGTCCATACGGCTCGAACGAGAACAGATCCTGCGACAATACATAACCGCGGATATCACGGCTCTCGATAATCTGCCCGATCAGCGTGACCTGGTCGGAGGCGAACGCATCGGCCTTGCCGTCTTGCAGGCTGGCCATGCCCTCCGGCTCGTTCGCGACCGTCACGACCTTGGCATCGATCAGGTTCTCGCTCAGGAATGCCGTCAGCGCGGTCTCGGTCGTCGTGCCCCTGATGACGACAACCGTCTTGCCGGATAACTCATCGGCCGTGCGAACCGGTGCGTCCGAGCGTGACAGCAGAGACCCGCCGGTCACGAACGTCATCAGCGTAAAATCGACACGCTCCAGTCGCGACATCGTGATCGTCGACGTGCCGCACTCGATATCGACCAGGCCGCTCTCGACCGCGTCGAAACGGTTGTCGTTGGTCAGCTCGACAAACTTCGTCTCGAGCTCCGCAAGACCCAGCCGCTCCTTTGTGGCCGTGGCTATTCGCCGGCACAGATCCAAAGAATAGCCGACCGGAGTCCCCTGCGGATTGAGGAATGAAAACGGCTGTGAATCGCCGATGTAACCGATCGTGAACACCCCAGTGTCCTGTATCTTCTTCAGCGTACCTGTCAACTTCGCGGCGTTCGCGCCGAAACACAACATCACCAGCCCGGCTGCCACAATAAAATTTCGCATTATTCTGCTCCTCGACATTCGTTAGGGGGTTTGATTTCAGAAAATCGCCATCGGATCGCCGCGCGACATCAGCCCTCGTCGGGCTCGCCTGCAAGCACAGCCAGCGGATCATCCAGCACGTCCGGATGGTACTGCTCGGTCAACTCCAGGTAGTACGGAGGCAGATCTTCGATGCGCGCCGCGCGTGTGCCGGAACCTCGTGCCGTCGTATGCCCCGGAGTATCGCCAAAGCCCATCCACGGACGAAACGTCACGAGGCCGTGGAAATCGACGTTTGTCGCCACGGTCGCCTGGTCCGGATCGGCCAGATCGGACAGCCGCGCGTGGTACGTCGACATCTCGTTGTAGACGAACCGCTTCTGACCGGGCCGCGCGCCGTCGACCCCGATCACCTCGGTTACCCAGACGTCGTCACCGCGCACGATCGCCGGGTTGAAACGATGATTCAACTCGAGCCCACGCGCCTCCCCTGCCGGCACCGCGATATCCAGACCGTCGGCGGTCACGATCAACCGCGCCGGCCCCATGCGCGTCTGCGGCACCTCGACCGTCTTGCCCGTGACGGGGTTCTGCCAGGTCTCGATCAGCTTGCGGTCCTGCAAATCCGTGAAATACGCAACCTCGATCGACCTGACCTCATAGGCCTCGTCGCTGATCTTCCGCCCCCGGGTAAAGGTGGCCGCGATCAACCCCATCATCGGGATCGCCTTGTGCTCGACAACCGCATACCGGGTGCCGATGACCCAGCCGATGCACAGCCGCTCGTCGATGCTGCCGCGCATCTTCATGCACGCGGTCAGGAAATCAGTTCGGTTGCCCAGGTTGAACGACGGTGTGGCCAAGCCCAGTGCGGGCAGCCCAAGCCCGCCGGCGGCGGCCATGCCGCCGAGGCCGGTTAGCAGATTACGTCGATCGATCATGCATTTCCCCTACAATTTTCAGCCAGTCTAACAGCTACGTATGGAATTTCGCCGAGTGCGCGGCTCGCGGAATCTGATGAGTCGAGCACCGGCCGGACACAGCACGTTGAATCCGCCCACAACGCGGTTGGCTTACAATCACTCGTCGATCGACTAACATCACCCGCTGGCAGCACGGGGCGTATAGTCAACATCGTCGCGGTCGATGCGCGGAGCCGATATCCATCAGACAGAGGACGTATCAGATGAAAATATTATTGATCCTCGCGCTTGCCTTCGTGACGATCGGCTGCGCAACCAAGGCGCCGACGCTGGCGACGGGCCCGGACGTCGAGGAGACGTTCGATGGTCTGGTGCCGGTCGAGAATTCCGCGTTCAAACGAGCATGGGCGGCCCCGGACATTGACCTCAGCCGCTATACGAAGATTCTGCCCGGCCCCGCCGAATTCGAGTTTCGTGCGGTACGTGGGGGGAACCAGACAACCCGTTCGTCCGCGACGGAATTCGCGATCAGTGATGCGAACCGCAAAAAACTCGTCGAAGTGGTCAGCGAAGTGTTCAACGAGGAACTGGCCAAGAGCACGCGTTTCGAGATAACCGACCGCCCCGGGCCGGATGTCCTGATCCTGCGTGGCGCCGTTCTCGATATTGTCTCGCGCGTTCCGCCCGAGCGCATGGGGCGCAGCGACATTTTCCTGTCCCGAATCGGCGAAGCGACGATCGTGCTCGAGTTGATGGATTCGATGAGCAGCGAGACCCTGGTCCGGGCGGCGGAGCGCAGTGCCGCCGAATCTGCTGGCGGCCGGGGCATGAGAGCCAGCCCGGTGACGACCTGGAACGAAGTTCGCCGCATGGCGCGCCGCTGGGCGACGAAGCTGCGCGCTGGCCTCGATGCAGTCCCGAATAGCACTCAGGGGTCTTGATACCAGATACCTGCTGCCCGCGTTAGACATCACCGCTGCACAGACCGGAAAATGGTGCCTGGCACCACTTTCAGGCGCCTCAAGCAAACCGGCCGTTCGGCCGATATCCTGCACAGCGCCCCGTTTTGTAAGGCGGCCTGGCGCGAGTCAGGCCAGCGCTGCGGTGACCCGCACATCATGCGACGTCGCGGGCTGCGCCGATGGAGCTGTGCCCGGATGATGACTCGTCAAAAATTGTTGCTCGCGATTGCCTTACTGCTCGTGCTGATCCTCTCGCTGGGCGTTTTCGCGATCGGCGGAATGAACGATTTGCGACGCATGTCAGACGACGCGCCGGGATATCCGGCACAGATGCTGGATTTTGCGTTTCGCTCGCTCGCTACGGTGAATCACGTCGCCGCGACGCTAAACGTGGCGGCCTCGACAACGGACGGGGCCCGCTATGTTGATGAAATCGATACGGCCCGCGGCGAATTGACGATCCTCTCCGCACGAATCGAGCTGCTGACGCCCCGCATCATCGTCACCGAGACCGAAAGACAACTGGAGTTGCTCGATAAGCAAATGAGACGCGCAAGGAACGATCTGTCCGCGTATCGCAACCGGCCGTTTTCGCTCGATGCGGACGCCGCGCGACAACTCGTAAGTCCGATCAATCAATCGCTCCACGCGCTAACCGACACCGTGATCGCCGGTAGCAATTCCTATTCGGAACGGACGATACGTAATGGCCGGAAAGTCTTCCGACTGCTGCTCGGCGCGTTGCTGATGGCCGGCCTGGCCGGCCTGACCTTCGCGCTGGTGATGTCGAGGAAGCTGCGCAATTCCCTCTGGCCATCACACTGGACGGTTGGCGCCCTGCTCGGATCGCCCAGCCAATTTCTCCGCCGGGCTGCGGGGCAGGACCCGGGTTCAGATCGATGTCCGAACGCGTTCTCGACAGCGGCGACGCCGGTTGCCAGGCACGAGTTGAAACCCCCGGCATCACCGCGTGAGCATGACCTGCTCGCGCGCACCGAGGATCACCTGCGCCAACTCCGGCTTGCGCTGGACCTGACGGCCGATGGGCTGATCATCATGGCCGTCGACGGTACGATCGAATACGCAAACGCGAGCTTCGCCAGGCTGGCAGGCGACCGGGTCCGCAACGTCGTCGGACGACGACCAGAGGACCTCATTCCCGGTCTCGCCGACGCTCGGGCGTATGCGACCCTGTGGAACAAGCTGTCCGGCGATCAACCGTGGGAAGGCCGCATTCAAGTCACCGACACCGATTCCGAAGTACGCCAGCTCTACTGGTCCGCGACCCCGATCGGTCAAAGCAGCACCCAACCGACGACCTACGCGGCGTACGTGCGGGACATCACGGCACAGCAACGACTTGACGAGTTGCCCCTGGATAAGGACGCACCCGTATAGGAAATCGCAGGTATGCAAAGAATCCTCTTCGTAGACGATGAAACGAGCGCTTTGCGAGAACTCAAGTGCGCCCTCCGGCCGATGGAGGAGAAATGGGCAATGCACTTCGCCGATACCGGACTCGGTGCCCTGGATGAATGCAGTCGGTACAGCTTCGACGTCGTGGTCTCGGACCTGCAGATGCCCGGTATGGATGGCACCGAGCTGCTGTCGGAAATCAGACGACTGTACCCGGGCACGATCCGCCTGATGTTGTCCGACCCTACAGACAACCAGGCGATTCTGCAGGCGCTCGGGGCCACCCACCAGTTCCTCTCCAAGCCCTGCGATCCGGAAACCCTGCAGACTGCAGTCGAACGCGCGTATGCGCTGAAGCACCTGCTGGCCAATCCAAGATTAACGAAGCTGGTATCCGGAATGGACACCATCCCGACAATGCCGGACGTGTACCGGAAGATCGTAGCCGTCTTGCAGAGGCACGACGCCTCGCTGCTCGACGTCGGTGCGGAAATCGCCAACGACATCGGCATGACCACCAACATCCTCAAACTGGTCAACTCGGCTTTTTTCGGCCTCGCGCAGCCGGTCTCGTCGATCGAACGCGCTGTTTCCTTGCTCGGGATGAGCACGATCACGGCGCTGGTCCTCGCCGAGGGCGTTTTCTCGAAAGTCGATCCGCGCCAGATGACACCTGAATTCGATATCGAGGGCCTGTGGCAACACAGTATGCGCACGGCGAATATTGCAAGGTCCATCGCGACGCACGAGAAACTCGATGCAGCGGTCGTCGACGATGCGTTCCTCGTCGGCGTTATTCACGACGTCGGGAAACTGCTGCTGACAACGGAGATGCCGGAAGAATACGGAGAGGTCATTAACCGGGTCGGCGGCCAGAATGCATTTTCGGACGCGGTCGAACGGGAACTGCTGGGCGCGACCCACGCGGAAGTCGGCGCGTATCTCGTCGCACTCTGGGGATTTCCGGACACGATCGTAGAGGCCGTCGCGTACCATGAGGACCCGGGAATCTGCCTGAACTACGAATTCGGCCTGCTGGCGATCACGCACGCGGCGGTGCGCCTGGCCATCCATCCCGATGCGGACCCGGCCGACCCCGCACTGAATATCGATACCGAATACCTGGAGGCGGTCAATGCACTGGACAAATGGCCCGACTGGCGAGGCTTGGCGCAGCCGGACGATGGTGCTTGCTGACGATCACGGGCAACATGCTAGACTCGCGGCCTGATTGATCGCCGCACAGACTCAGGAGAACACAATGCAACCAGTACGCCGGATTGACCGTGGTCAGAATGGACCGACCGCCATGTATCAGGATGCGATACGCGAATCATCCCTGGCCACTAATAAGGTTCTGAAGAACACCTATATGTTGCTGTCCGCGACGCTGATATTCAGCGCGGTCATGGCAGCCGTCTCAGTCGCCATCAACATGCCGCATCCTGGCCTGCTGATATCGCTGGGCGGTATGTTCGGCCTGCTGTATCTGACCCACAAATTCAAAAATTCGGCAATGGGCCTGGTCTTTGTGTTCGCCTTTACGGGCTTTCTGGGCCTGCTGCTCGGCCCGATGCTCAATATTTATCTTGAATCCGTCCCGAATGGCGGACAACTGATATTGACGGCTCTCGGAGCGACCGGCCTGATATTCCTGAGCTTGAGCGCCTACGTTTTAACGACGGGTAAGGACATGAGCTTTATGGGCGGGTTCCTGATGATCGGGCTTTTTGGCCTGGTGGGGGTGGTCATCCTCGGCCTTTTCGTTAATCTTTCTGCGTTCCAGATGGCGATCTCAGCGGGCTTTGTCCTGCTCATGTCGGGGTTCATCCTGTTCGACACGAGCCGGATCATCCACGGCGGAGAGACCAACTATATTACGGCCACGATCGGCCTTTACCTGAATATCTACATCATGTTCCAGCACCTGCTGATGCTGTTTGGAATGGGCGGTGATGACTAGCAGCCGGCGTCGATAAACGCCAGGTTCGCCATATAGGGTCTCAATACATCAGGAATTCGGATTCGACCGTCCTCGGTCTGACAGTTTTCCATGATCGCAATCAGCGCCCTGCCGGCGGCCACGCCGGAACCATTGAGCGTGTGTACCAACTCGGGCTTACCCGTTTCCGGATCGCGCCAGCGAGCGCCCATGCGCCTCGCCTGGAACGATTCGCAATTACTGCACGAAGATATTTCCCGGTAACGGCCCTGGCTCGGTATCCAGACTTCCAGGTCATAGGTCATTGCCGCACTGAACCCGGTATCCCCGGCGCACAAGGCGACCACCCGGTATGGCAGATCGAGTTGCTGCAATACTGTTTCAGCGTGACCCGTTAATTCCTCGAGCGCCGCATACGAATCAGCCGGTCGTGCAATGTGGACCAGCTCGACCTTTTCAAATTGATGCTGACGAATCATGCCACGAGTGTCTTTGCCGTGAGAACCGGCCTCCGAGCGAAAACACGGCGTGTGTGCGACAAACTTCAGCGGCATTTCGTCAGTCTCCAAAATTCGGTCCCGCACCAGGTTCGTAACCGGAACCTCTGCCGTCGGAATCAGGAAAAGCTCATGTTCTCCGGCCAGTGCAAAAAGATCGTCGCCAAATTTTGGTAACTGGCCGGTCCCTTCAAGACTTTTTCTATTTACGATGTACGGTGTATAGACCTCGGTGTACCCGTGTTCCTGGGTGTGGAGATTCAGCATGAACTGGATCAGGGCCCGGTGCAGCCTTGCAAGTGGACCACGCAATACACTGAACCGGGCACCAGTCAATATCGCTGCCGCCTCAAAATCCAGCCCCCCCAATCGCTGACCGAGATCGACGTGATCCAGCGGATCGAACTCAAATGTTGCCGGCGTGCCCCAGGTACGGATTTCCCTGTTGTCCGACTCGTCGAGACCGTCCGGCACCGAATCATGCAACAAATTCGGCAAACCGAGGTGCACATCGAGCAGGCCCGTCTGTACGGTTTCCAGAGTCGTCTCGGCTTTTTTCAGCGCTTCGCCGAGCGACTGGACCGTATCCATGATCTGCTGGACATCTTCACCGGCGGCCTTAGCCCGTCCGATCTCCCGCGATTGCACGTTGCGCTCACTGCGTAACTCCTCGACCCGAACCTGCAACGCCTTGCGCTGCTCTTCCAGGCCCTGATAGGCCGCCACGTCGAACTCGAACCCGCGCCGTTTCAGGTTGGCCGTGACCCCCACGATTTCATGCCGCAATAACTTCACATCTAACATTAATAAAACTCTCTAATTATTTGTTTTCTTAAGTTTTTTTAATTTTATTTCGAGCTCGCAGATCTGCCAGCTTCTCTGCGATGCTGCGTTCCAGGCCACGATCAACCGGCGCATAGTAAACCCGCTCACCCATTTGATCTGGGAAGTAATGCTCCCCGGCCGCAAACGCATCGTCCTCATTGTGAGCATACCGATAGTCCTTGCCGTGTCCGAGCGCTTTCATCAATTTGGTCGGCGCATTGCGCAATCGAAGCGGAACCTCCAGCGTTCCGAGCGTCCGCGCATCGGACATCGCTGCCTGGTGCGCCAGATACACGGCATTGCTCTTTGCCGCGCAGGCCAGGAACACGATCGCCTGTGCAATGCTCAATTCGCCCTCGGGGCTTCCGAGTCGCTCATAGGTCTCCCACGCGTCCAACGCTAGTCTCAACGCGCGTGGATCTGCGTTGCCAATGTCTTCCGACGCCATGCGCACGACGCGCCGGGCAATATAATGTGGATCACAGCCGCCATCCAGCATGCGTGCGAACCAATATAACGATGCATCCGGGTTCGAACCCCGTACCGCTTTATGCAGGGCCGAGATCTGGTCGTAAAAAATATCGCCGTGATGATCAAATCGACGTACGCCACCGGCGATGACTTCTTCGACAATGGCCGCAGATATGTCTCTCGGACCGGCAGACTTCGAAGTTGATGATTCGGCAAGGCCAGCGGCCAGTTCCAAAAGATTCAGGGCCCGTCTCGCATCACCGTCGGCGGCAACGGCCAAGGTCCGGACCTGCTCATCTGCCAGCGTGATTTCGTGGCCCCCAATTCCGCGATCGGAGTCGTCGAGTGCGCGTCGTAACAGGCTGACCAGGTCTTCCACATCGAGCGCTTTCAGGACATAGACACGCGCCCGCGACAGCAATGCATTGTTTAACTCGAATGACGGATTCTCGGTCGTCGCGCCGATAAAAATCAGGGTTCCATCCTCGACAAAGGGCAGGAGCGCGTCCTGCTGGGCTTTATTGAATCGATGAACTTCATCGAGAAAAAGCACGGTCGGCTGCCCCGGATTGGCGATGGCTTCCGCGACCGCCGCGCGAATATCCTTCACGCCCGCCATAGCCGCCGATAATGCAAGGAAACGCGCATTGGCACTCTTTGCGACGAGGCGCGCCAATGTCGTCTTGCCGGTACCGGGTGGCCCCCACAATACTGCGGAATGAAGGCTCTCGCCCGTTACCAGGCGGGTCAGTGGCTTCCCTTCACCCAACAGATGGGACTGACCCACCACATCGCCCAGGCACCTGGGCCGGATGCGATCAGCGAGTGGCCGAAATTGAGGGTCAGGATCCCGCCTGTCAGCGAGGCTCATATAGGAATCTCTTTAAAATACCCTGGATCACATGGATTAGATGGAGTTCACCCCATGATATAAGGAAAAGTCAGGCTCGGCAGCTTACGAATTTTTAACCAGAAACCGAGACTCGATCACCCCGGCCCAGCGACCTAAACTAGTCGCGGCAAGGGCCCAGCCGAGTAATATGCCACCAAGATCAAACAATGCATCGGCCACTTCAGCTGACCGGTACTCCAGGCGGCTTTGCAATAGTTCGATCAGTATGCCAAATGCCAATAGGCTCAGGGCCACGAATGGGGCCCTTCCCAAGCGGAAAATGCCTCCGAACCAAAGCATAAGTGACGTGAACACCAGGAAATGGACGGCCTTGTCGGATGAAATTATCACCGGCCCGCTGGCGGGCGCGAGCGCGAAGTAGAGCACGACACCCAAGAGCATTATCCCACCCGCAAGCCAAAAATATGCGTATTGAAGGGTTCGCATCATTAGCAAGTCTATAGATCAGTCTCGCCAATTACATCGACTCCGTCGGGAATATCAAAATGAAATTCATCATCCGACACGAAATTCGGATATTCGATAGCCGTCAAATAGATCCGGGTTCGCTGTCCGAGCCGGTCGTCCAGTGCAAGTTGCACAAGATCCTTGCCGTCAAAACCCAGTCCAATCGATTTGAAATCTGACGTCGTCGAGCGGGGCGTAAGGTGCAGCCAATCGATCCCGGCGATCCGTTCCGCTCCAACGAAATTGAATTGGTCTAACGCTGCGGTATCGCCGGTCAACAGTGCGGCCGGTGTTTCGCCTAACTCCGCGCCCATCTGACGCACGGTCACCTGCTGAAGATCCGCCTCGTACAGCCAGACACGGGTCCCGTCGCCCACAATGACCCGCTCAAAAGGGTCAGTGTAATGCCAGCGAAACCGGCCGGGTTTTTTCAACACGACGTGGCCGCGACTCTCTTCGATAATTTCCCGGTCTGAGTCGATTACCTCCTGGCGGAATTCCGCCCGAACCGCATCGAGATTCTCGAGATAGCCGCGTAATCGGGTCAGGCCAACGGCGTCGGGACCAGATTCATCGGCGACGACAGGGGCGGCGAGCATAACGAGACCAGCGGCACCGAGTACCGCCAAAAAACGGCTATCGAGCGCCACGCGGGGCACCACTCACCGGTCTTCCGGGAGCGGTGGAGCAAGCA
>SMVA01311195.1_pt1 | contig 14168 bp, 13 predicted proteins | sample 2456451 | NCBI WGS metagenome assembly SMVA01 (sample SAMN11095933, study PRJNA526329) | marine sediment metagenome | biome: Marine sediment; feature: Surficial sediment; material: Deep marine sediment; isolation source: Hadal surficial sediment | place: Pacific Ocean | collected 2014-05 | depth...
ACTTCCAGCATCTCACCCTGGTTTATACCCATGCGCGTGCTGATACGATACTTGCCGTTAACCATCATCTCGGGCGTGCCGCTGATCTTGGCCGCCCGGGCCCTGGCGGTCGCCTGGCGCACCATGGAGCTCACCCCAAAGGAGTTAAACGCCTTGCTGAAATCTTCCTCGGACACGCCGTTGGCAACAAACAGGGCGGCAATTTCAGACTCAGATTGCAAACGCTTTTTGTCTACATTCATGGCCTGGAATAACACCAGGTGCATTTTGTCCAGCACCCCCAACACCTCGGCGGCGAAATACATTTTGGAATGCAACTCCATCTGCGGCGCCCACACGGCGGGCGAGCCTTTAAACTCTACATCGTCATCCAGAGATTTCTTCCAATGGCCAATCACCGGCTCAAAAGTGTAGCAATGGCCACAGCCGTACCAGAAGAACTCCACCACTTCTATCTTGTCGGGATTGGCGGTGCGAATGGCTGGCGTAATCACATTATACTGTTTGCCCTCTTCGAAGGTTTTCGCGCTATTCTCGGCAGACAGAGAGGCGGCAAACAAGGGTGCGGCAATCAATACCGTCAGTGACAACAACAAATGCTTCAACATGGTTTTCTCCAAGATTCTCGATGTACTTGTGACAACGGTAGCAGTACCGCGTTCTGCCTAAAAGTAAAAAAAGGTGGCCAAAGCCACCTTTTGCCGCCCCGGAGTTTCTACTTCAGGCCGGCGATATAACTGGCTACCGCTTCAATTTCCTTGTCGCTCAGACCAAAGGCAATGGTGCGCATAATTTTTGCATCACCGTCATTGGTGCGCCCGGTGTCGTCCTCATAGCCTTTGCGGTACATACGCAACTGATCCGCGATGTACTGTGCATGCTGGCCGGCCAGAGACGGGAAGCCGGCGGGGGCATTGCCGTGTCCTGTGGGGGAGTGGCAGGCGCTGCAGGCTGCAACGTTACGCGCGGCAATACCGCCGCGATAGACCGTTTCGCCCAGGGCCTGCAACTCGGGTTTAGTCTTGCCGCCGGACTGGGTCTGGCTGGAAAAATACGCCGCCAGGTCGGCCAGGTCGGCATCGGATTTCCCATCCAGTTGCCCGGCCATGGTGGGTACTGGCCTGGCACCGTCGCGAATGTCCTTCATCTGTTTGACCAGATACGCTTCGCCCTGGCCCGCCAGCTTGGGAAAACTGGGAGCCATGCTATTGCCATCGGCGCCGTGGCAGGCGGCACAGACCGCACTGTTACTTTTGCCAGCAGCGGCATCAGCTGCAACACCGGCCTGTGCCCATGCCACCAGCACCACAAACATTATTACTAGGTTTTTCATTTCAATTCCAAATAGCGAGTGTTGGCGAACCTACTTTATTCAGCGGCTTTGGCCATGAATTCGATCAGGGCTTTGTAGTCATCATCGGTGCAATCGAAGCACATACCCTTGGGTGGCATGGCATTCAGACCGTCGGAGACCGATTGAACAAGGACCTCAGTGCCCTTGGCGAGCCGGGGCTCCCAGGCGGCGACATCACCTGTTTTCGGGGCGCCGGCGGCACCGGAGGCGTGGCAGACAGCACAGCTGCGATTATATTTGTCCATGTCCGGGGCAGCGTAGACCGCCGTTGCCCCCAGCAACAGCGCAATAGTCAAAAAATTCTTCATGGTCGACCTCACTTCAGTTAAAATTAGCGCCCAGTAGTCACAGTGAGCGGCAAAATAGCTGTGGCATTATATACGAGATACCCCCGGCAGCAAAAGGCAAACACCAGCCATGGATGACCTACATCAAGCCACGCAAATTTCGGCCCCCGACTACCGTCGCGCACAGTTTCTCACCAGTGCCGCCAAGGTCTCTCAATGCCCCCCGGACGACGGTTGGGAGGTGGCATTTGCCGGCCGCTCAAATGCCGGAAAATCAAGTGCAATCAACAGCTTAACTGACAACAAAAAACTGGCCAGAACGTCCCGCACCCCGGGCCGCACGCAGCTAATCAATTTCTTCGAGCTGAGCCCGCGGCAGCGCCTGGTTGACCTGCCCGGCTACGGTTATGCCAAAGTGCCCCTGGCAATAAAACGCGAATGGAATAAACAACTGGAAAATTACCTGCAACAGCGCGAAAGTTTGCGCGGACTGGTGCTGTTGATGGATTCACGGCGGCCCATGCAGCCCTTCGATGAGCAAATGTTACTGTGGGCGCGCAGTGCAAATATGCCCGTGCATATCTTATTGACCAAGTCTGACAAGCTTAAAAAAGGCCCGGCCAAAGCCACCTTGCTCAAGTTACGCGCCCAGTTGGCCCCGCACAAGGCGACGGTCAGTGTGCAACTATTTTCCGCCCTGAAACATACGGGTCACGGCGAACTCATTGCGGTGCTTAATAGCTGGCTGACTGACAGCGGCAGTTACGTCGACGGCAAGGCCTGGGAATCGCAAGATCTGGCGGACAAAAAAAGACCCGATTGCCAATAAGGGGGGGCAGGCAATCGGGCCACATAGGAGCCTCTGGGGTTAGAGACCTCCCCGGGCAGGCAAATGGAGGAAGCCGGCACGGGGTGTAGCATCCGCTACAGAAGATAAGACCGGGCACTGTGGGTTTAGTTCCGCCAAAAGATGCTTTTTCAGTGCGCCTCGTCCCAATTGTCCCCCACCCCGGTATCAACCACCAGGGGAATGGCCAGATCTGCTGCGCCGGCCATCAGCCGCGACAATTCATCCGCCACCGCCTCCACTTCCGCGCTGGCGACCTCCAATACCAGTTCGTCATGCACCTGCATTATCATACGGGCATCCACCTCGCCCGCTTGCAACCACTGGTCCACAGACAGCATGGCAATTTTGATAATATCCGCCGCCGTGCCCTGCATGGGTGCATTAATCGCCGTACGCTCTGCCGCCTGTACCCGCATTTTGTTGCGCGCATTGATCTCGGGCAGATACAGCCGCCGCCCAAACAGCGTCTCCACATACCCCTGCTCTTTTGCCCGCGCCCGGGTGTCATCCATATAAGCCTGCACCCCGGGATAGCGCTCAAAATAGCGGTCTATGTAGTCCTGCGCCTCGTGTCGGCCCAAATGTAATTGTTTGGCCAGGCCAAAGGCCGACATGCCGTAAATAAGGCCGAAGTTAATGGCCTTGGCCTTGCGCCGCTGGTCGCCGGACACCTCATCCAGGGCCACCTCAAACACCTCGGACGCCGTCGCCCTGTGTACATCCAGGCCTTCCTTGAATGCTCGCAATAGGCTCTCGTCACCAGACAAATGGGCCATGATGCGCAGTTCAATCTGGGAGTAATCCGCCGCCAGAATCTTATAACCCGGCGGCGCGATGAAGGCCTGACGTATGCGCCTGCCCTCTTCCGAGCGAATGGGAATATTTTGTAAGTTGGGATCGGAAGACGACAGCCGCCCGGTGGCCGTCACCGCCTGGTGGTAGGAAGTGTGTACCCGTCCGGTGGCCGGGTTGATCATCTCCGGCAGCTTGTCCGTGTAAGTGGACTTCAACTTGCTCAGTGTGCGGTATTCCAGCAACAACTTGGGCAAGGGATAGTCCAGGGCCAGTTCCACCAGCACGTCTTCCGCCGTTGAGGGCGCACCCTTGGGGGTTTTTTTGATAATGGGCAGTTCCAGCTTGGTAAACAGAATTTCGCCCAACTGTTTTGGTGAGCCCAGGTTAAATTCCTGGCCGGCCAGCTCATAGGCCCCCTGTTGCAAAGCCGACAGGCGCTCACCCAACTCGGCGCTTTGGGTCAGCAACAGCTCTTTGGAAAGCAGCGCGCCCTGGCGCTCAATGCGCGACAACACAGGAACCAACGGCAGCTCGATGTCGTTGAGTATGCGACTCAAGCCCGGCTCCTGCGCAAACCGCGGCCATAGCGCCTGATGCAGACGCAGGGTGATGTCCGCATCTTCCGCCGCATAGGGCCCGGCTTGCTCCAGCTCGATCTGGTTAAACGTCAGCGCCTTGGCGCCCTTCCCCGCCACGTCTTCGAATTTGATGGTTTTCACACCCAGGTATTTTAACGCCAGGCTGTCCATGTCGTGCCGCGTGCCCGTGGAGTCCAGCACATAGGACTCCAGCATGGTATCGAACTTGATACCGGCCAGGGCGATGCCGTGATTGGCCAGCACGTTAGCGTCGTACTTGAGATTTTGCCCCAGCTTGGCGACGTTTTCATCTTCGAGCAGGGGTTTTAGCTGGGCCAGCACCGCTTCACGGTCCAGTTGTTGTGGCGCACCCAGGTAATCGTGGGCCAGGGGCACATAGGCCGCCTTGCCCGCCTCCACCGCGAAGGAGACGCCGACAATTCTGGCCTCCATGTAGTTCAGGCTGGTGGTCTCGGTGTCGAAAGCAAAAAACTCGGCGCGTTTTAGCGTTTCCAGCCAGGCGTCAAATACCACCTGATCGGTGATAATTTCATACTCGCCGACCACAGCTTCTGCCTCAACCGGTGCCTCCGACTGCCCCATTTGCTCCTCTATCCAGGACCTGAATTCCAGGCGGGTAAACCAGTCCAACAGGGCCTTATTGTCCGGCGGCGCGTTTTGCAATTGGGCCGGTGACAGCGCCAGCTGAACGTCGGTTTTGATGGTGGCCAACGCGTAAGACAGGGTGGCGTTATCGCGCTCCGCCTCCAGTTTGGCCGCCATGTTTTTGGCCCCGCGAAATTCCAGCCCCGCCACTTCGTCCAGTCTTGCGTAAATTTCGTCCATCCCACCCAGGCCCTGTAACAGCGCCAGGGCCGTTTTTTGACCCACGCCGGCCACACCGGGAATGTTGTCTACCTTGTCCCCCATTAACGCCAGGAAATCGATGATAAGAGCCGGCGGGATGCCAAATTTTTCCACCACGCCGGCTTCATCCATCACCGTCTCGGTCATGGTATTCACCAGGGTAACGTGGGCATTCACCAACTGGGCCATGTCTTTATCGCCGGTGGAGATAACCACCGCCAGGCCCTGCTCGCTGGCCTGCCTGGCCAGGGTGCCTATGACATCGTCGGCCTCCACACCGGGCTCACAGATAAAGGGCAGGCCCATGGCTTTGACAATCTCGTGGATGGGTTCGATCTGCTCGCGCAACTCGTCTGGCATGGGCGGCCGATTGGCCTTGTAGTCGGCGTACATGTCATCGCGAAAGGTTTTGCCCTTGGCATCAAACACTACTGCCACCGGGCTGCCCGGGTAATCCTTGAGCAGACGCCTGAGCATGTTGATCACGCCTTTCACGGCACCGGTCGCCTGCCCCGTGGAGGTGATCAACGGCGGCAGGGCATGGAATGCCCGGTACACATAGGAGGAGCCGTCAACCAGTACGATTGGGGGGGTATTCTGTGCAGCCACTTACGTTACCTCTCAAGGTTTATTGGTCCCACCAAAGCCGCGCGGAGCGGTAGGTCACCTTCATTTTGCCCAGGTCCAGGGGCGCCCTGAAGAAGCCGTGATAGTCCCCCCGGGGGTTAATGAGAACCACGTTGGCGCTGTGGTCTATCTGGTAATCTTTGCCCTGGCCCGGGGTTTTGCGAAAAGGCGTATTGAGTGCGGTGGCAAAGCGGTGAATATCCAGAAACTCGCCCGTTACACCGATAAAATCAGGGTTGAAAAAGGGCACATACTCGGATAGAACCTCCACCGTATCCCGGGCCGGGTCCACGGTCACCATCACCACCTGGGTATCCTCGGCTTCGGTGCCCTCCAGCCTTTGCATAAACTGGTTGAGGAACGCCATGGTGGTGGGGCAGACATCGGGGCAGTGGGTAAAGCCAAAGAAAACCAGCGTCCACACGCCCTTCAGACGGGCATTGGTGAAGGCCTCGCCATTTTGGTCGATTAGGGCTATTTCGCCGATATTTCTGGGAGTTTCTAGTATATAGGCGCCATTTATCTTCATATCGGCGACAGTCATTAACCTGGGCTGTTGCACTCTATAAACAAAACTGGCCAGCACAAAGGCGATAAAGAGCAACACAATGATGACGGTTTTTCTGACACCGCGGGTGCGCGCCGCTGCAAGGTTCTCTGTTTCGGGCATCAGAGCGTACTCACGGGAAAGATATAGTGATCGACCAACATAAACAGGAACAGCAGCATGAGGTAGGTGATGGAAAAGCGAAACGTTTTTATCGGTGCCAGGTGATTCTTGTTGCGAAGCATAACCACCGCCCAATACAGGAAGCGCAGGCCCAATATTACCGCCGCCGCCAGGTACAGCGGCCCGCTCATGCGGGTGGCATAGGGCAGCAGGGTAATAACAAACATAATCAGGGTGTAGAGCAGAATATGCAGCTTGGTGAATTCCACGCCGTGGGTGACCGGCAGCATGGGAATGTCCACCGCCGCGTATTCATCCTTGCGGTGAATGGCCAGGGCCCAGAAGTGAGGGGGTGTCCAGGCAAAAATTATCAATACCAACAGCAGCGCGTGGCCGTGAACGTCCCCGGTGACAGCCACCCAGCCCAGCAGCGGGGGGGCGGCGCCCGCCAGGCCGCCAATCACAATATTCTGCGGCGTGGCGCGCTTCAAAAACATGGTGTATACGACGGCATAACCCAGCAGCGAGGCCAGGGTCAGCCAGGCGGTCAGTGCGTTCACCCAGATAAACAAAATTGCCATGCCCAGCCCGCCCACCACCAGGGCAAACACCCCGGCTTGCAGGTTGCTCAGCCGGCCCTGGGCAATGGGCCTGTTCTTGGTACGGGCCATGCGCAGGTCGACCTGATGGTCTACCAGGTGGTTGATGGCGGCGGCGGCACCGGCACACATTGCAATGCCCAGGTTGCCCAGTATCAATGCATTCAGCGGTACCATGCCCGGTACTGCCATAAACATCCCAATGGTGGAGGTCAGTATCATCAGGGCGACTACGTTGGGTTTAGTCAACTCCTTGTAGTCACGCCAGGTGGCTTTTTGACTGGCTTGTAGCTCGGGCATTGCGCGTTTACTCAGTGGAATTTTTTAGCAGGAATTTAAGGTCGGCCATAACGTCCTTATAGCTCATGCCGCTGTTATAGGACATCATAATCCAACCGGCGGGATCTACCAGGTACCAGGTGGAACTGTCCTGGGTGTACTCAACAAACAGCCCGGAAAAGTTTTCACCCGGCACCACCAAGGTTCTCAAGCCCCGTTGTTCACGCTCCAGATAATGCTGAAACGTATCGGGGGCAGGGTGCTTGTCGCTCAGCCCCTCTACATCAAGGGACGTTGCAGCCACCGCGGTATCGCTGACATAAAATCGCCGAATACGCTTGGACTCTTTTCCCATGGCCAGGTGAATCTGGCGAGTGAGATAGAGAACGCCCTCGCAATCTGCGCCACAGCTGGCACCGCCGGGAATCAGAAAGGTCCACTGTGGAGCCAGGTCGGCATAGACGAACTCAGTGCCACTGCTGTCGCGCAAGCCGCCTTCATCCAGTGCCCGTGGCGGTTTCACCAGGACGCCATGGTTGGACGTGCCGAGAATGGCAATCAGGTCGATATCGCCCCTGGCCACGAAAAACCACAGCCAACTCGCCGCCAGTACGACGGTGAGGGGAATGCCTATGATGGATAACAGAATCAGGCGATTGCTCTTGGTCTGGTCTGTGCTAACTGTCACTTTCTTTCCTCGACTCACCTTTGATCAACTGCCACAGGTTACTGCTGCGCAGAACAAAGAAAATAAACAATGCCGCGGCCATGGCAAACCACTGTACGGCATAGCCCGTGTGTTTTTCCGGGCTGACATTTAAAATTTGCCAATCCACCGTCAGCGCTGCGCTCTGGTGCGGGTCAATGCGCACAGAGTAGGGGAATAACGGCCCCTGCGCTACACCTTCCAACGCCGCGCCCAGCTTATCCATTTCTATGGCCTGGATGCGCTTTGGCCAACCGGCTTCCAGTGCCAGGTCTGCCAATAGATAGGGGGCCCCCGGTGGCACATAAACATGTCCGGTCAATGCCGTTGGGGCACTTACCGGGGGCACCACCGGCAAGCTCAAACGTGAAGAGTCGCCGGCAATCCAGCCCCGATTGACCAATACACTGCCACCGCGGTCCAACTGCATAATGGCCAGCACTTGGTAGCCAAACACACCCCGGTAAATTCGATTATCGAGCAGGAAATACTGCTGATCCAAAAACCGTCCACTGAATTTAACCGGCAGGTACGCCAGTTCGTGGGCAGCGGCGCTGGCAAGCCCTTGCAGCGGCGCGGGTGACAGCATAGAACGCTGCTCCCACTGGGCGGCGATAGCCACTTTTTCGTCTGCACGTTGCAGTTGCCACAGACCCAGGCCCACCAACACAGGTAATAGCACCAGAGTCAGCACGGTAGTGCGCCACTCCAGATCGAGGCGTATCCCTGTGAGGGTCGGTTCTGTCACTGCATAAATCCTGTCACCCCAAGCAGACGCTGGTTTATACTACAGCCCACTGACCCGGGAGAGTTCCATTGTTAAAAGTTGTGATCGTACTACTGTTACTGACGCTGATTGCCAGCCTGGGAAGCGGGTTTTACTACCTGATGGTTGACCAGGGTGACAAAACCCAACGCCGGTTATTGCATTCCCTGGGAGTTCGTCTGGGATTGACGGCAACCTTGATCGCCGTCGTTATCTACGGCGTGGCCACCGGCCAATTGGGGCACCGCAACACCTGGGACGCTGGACCGGGGAGGGCGGGAACACCCTCTCAATCATCCCCGGGGCAGGAAAACCCGTAATGCCGGGCTTACAGTATATAGACAAACAGAAATAGCATTACCCAAACCACATCCACAAAGTGCCAGTACCAGCTGGACGCTTCAAAGCCAAAGTGATCATCGGCGGTAAAGTGGTTGTTCTTCAGTGAGCGAATAAGCTGAACGGCCAGCATGGTCATGCCCATAAACACGTGAAAGCCGTGAAAACCGGTCAGCAGAAAGAAGGTAGAGCCATAGATACCTGAGCCCAGGGTCAGGCCAAACTCAGAGTAGGCTTCATGGTACTCCATGTACTGTAAGTACAAAAACGCCAGGGCCAGGGCGACACTGATACCCAGCCACCGGTTGAATTTGGGCTTGTTACCCGCCAGCAAGCCGTTGTGGGCGATGTGTACGGTCACGCTGGAGCTCAACAGGATAATGGTGTTCCACATGGGTAACCAGGCCCACCAGACGTGTGCATTGGCAAAGGCCATGCTCTTCTCGGCACCCAGGAAGGTGCCGTTGTTGGCGAGTAGCTGCGCACCGGCACCGCCGACGGCATCCTGGGGTGTTGTGATCAGCGGCCAGCTGTACTCGAAGCCCTCCCACAGCAAGTGGCTCATGCGGCCACCGTCACCCTCGCCGCCCAGCCACGGGCCGGCCAGGTTGCGCACATAGAACAAGACGCCAAAGAAGCAGAAAAAGAACATAACTTCTGAAAATATGAACCAGAATATGCCCAACACATAGGAGTGCTTCAGCTGTGCGCTGTTCATGCCGGCGCGATTTTCAATGATGGTCGTGCGGAACCAGGCAAACAGGGTCGCAACAAACACAAACAGGCCCGCCAGAAAGACCGGCCAGGAATTGGTCGCTACATCCGGGTCGCCGAAAGTCATGTCATTCAGCACCAGGGATGCACCTATGATGCCGAGCATCAGGCCAATGGTGGCGCTGATAGCCAGCCGGCTCTTTGCGGGCACGTAGTACTTTTCGTACTCTGTGGACGTCTGACTTGTCATTTTTCTCTCTCCATTATTATCACTCCCAGCCCAGCTTGGCGGGCTGGGGAGTTAACGAATAGCGACAGCGCTATTCGCCATATCTGTTACATCAAAAATCGTATAGGACAGTGTGATGGTCTTGATATCCCGTGGCAAATCCTGGTCTACGATAAACTGTAGCGGCATTTCGGCTGAGCTCTCACCATCCAGCGGTTGTTGGTTAAAGCAAAAACACTCGGTCTTGTGGAAAAACTCGGCGGCCCGGGCCGGTGAGATACTGGGTATCGCCTGTGCAACCATGGCCTTGGGCGTGGGGTTGCGAGCAAAAAATACCGTATCGTTTACCGCGCCCGGGTTAACCCGCATCAATTTGACGGTGGGGCCAAACTCCCAGGGCATGCCGGCATTGTTGGACGTAACGAACTGAATGCGAATCTCGCGACTGGTATCAACTTCAACGTTGACGGCGATATAGGCCTCACCGTTGGTTTTGCCATTGATGCCCAGAACATCACACAACACATTATACAAAGGCACCATGACCACAAATACAAAGGCAAACATCGCCACCGTTACCACGGCCAACTTGACCGTGGTATCCATGGTGGGATTTTTGCTCAATTGCAGCATGGCAGCGCTCTACTTAACCGCCGGCGGTGTTTCAAAAGTGTGGTGTGGAGCCGGGGTAGGCAGTGTCCACTCCAGCCCCTCAGCACCTTCCCAGGTCTTCTCTTCACTGGTGGGTGTACCAGAGCGAATTGTCGCAATCACGTTGTACAGGAAGAATATCTGCGAACCACCGTAGATAAATGCTCCGATGCTGGACAACATGTTGAAGTCGGCAAACTGCAAGGCATAGTCGGGAATACGCCGCGGCATACCCGCCAATCCGACAAAGTGCTGGGGGAAGAACGCCAGGTTAAAACCGATAAACGAGATCCAGAAATGTGCCTGACCCATTTTTTCGTTGTACATGCGGCCACACCACTTGGGCAACCAGTAGTAAATTGCCGCTGTCATACTGAAGATTGCACCCGCCACCATCACATAGTGAAAGTGGGCCACAACAAAGTAGCTGTCGTGGTACTGGAAGTCAGCCGGCGCGATGGCCAGCATCAAACCGGTGAAACCGCCAATGGTGAACAATATCAGGAAGCCGATGGAGAACAACATAGGCGTTTCAAAGGTCATCGAGCCGCGCCACATGGTGGTGACCCAGTTAAAGACCTTCACACCCGTGGGTACGGCAATCAGCATGGTGGCGTACATGAAGAACAGTTCACCGGCAACAGGCATGCCCACGGTATACATGTGGTGAGCCCACACGATAAACGACAAGAAGGCGATGGAGGCCGTGGCGTACACCATGGAGTCGTAGCCAAACAGACGCTTGCGTGAGAAGGTCGGAATGATTTGCGAAACCACACCGAAGGCCGGCAGGATGATGATGTACACCTCCGGGTGTCCGAAGAACCAGAACACGTGCTGGAACAATACCGGGTCACCGCCGCCAGCGGCGGAGAAGAAGCTGGTGCCAAAGTGCACATCCATCAACATCATGGTCACCAGGCCCGCCAGAACAGGCATCACCGCTACCAACAGGAAGGCGGTAATCAGCCAGGTCCAGACGAACAGGGGCATCTTCATATAGGTCATGCCCGGGGCGCGCATATTCATCACCGTGGCGATGATGTTAATGGAGCCCATGATCGACGAGGCGCCCAACAGGTGAATCGAGAATATAAAGAATGTTACCGAGGGGGCAGCGTAGGTCGTAGACAGCGGGGCGTAAAACGTCCAGCCGGCTGCGGGTGCACCGCCTTCCATGAACAGAGTAGATGCCAGTAACAAAAAGGTCGGTGGCAGCAGCCAGAAGCTCAAGTTATTCATCCGCGGCAGGGCCATATCCGGAGCACCGATCATCATCGGAATCATCCAGTTAGCCAGGCCAACGAAGGAGGGCATGATAGCCCCGAACACCATGACCAGGCCGTGCATGGTGGTCATCTGGTTGAAAAAGGCAGGCTCTATCAATTGCATCCCGGGCTGAAACAGCTCGGCACGAATTATCATGGCAAAAGCGCCGCCCAGAATAAACATTGAGAATGAGAACCACAGGTACATGGTTCCGATATCTTTGTGGTTAGTGGTGGTTATCCACCTTGTTAGGCCCTTGGCGGGTCCGTGATGATCACCCATCGTTATCTCCTCCGCCTTTTTTGTGGTTGAAGACATCTATGGGCTGAACCATATCGCCCATATTGTTGCCAAATGCGTTGCGTTGGTAAGTAATTACCGCCGCCATGTCGACATCGTTTAGCTGACCGCCAAAGGCCTGCATAGCCGTGCCGGGAACGCCGTTGATGCCCACTTCCAAATGACCGGACATGTCGCCGGTTGCAATGGGGCTGCCTGCGATGGCTTTACCCAGGCCCCCTTCACCGTTGGCACCGTGACAGGCCAGACAACTGCGGTCATAAACTGCCTTGCCGCGCTCTACCAGCTCATCCAAGGTAAAAGTTTGGGCCATCAGCTCTTTGATTTCTGCCGCTTCGCCCTGCTTGCTTGCCAGCCAGTCATTGTATTCTTCGCCGCTGACGACGTTGACCACAATCGGCATAAAGCCATGGTCTTTACCGCACAGCTCGGCACACTGGCCGCGGTAAACGCCCTCTTGCGTGGGCAGTGTCCAGGCTTCGTTGATAAATCCCGGAATCGCATCTCTCTTGACCGCCAGTTCGGGTACCCACCAGGAGTGCAGCACATCGTTAGCGGTTATCAAGAAGCGCACCTTGGTGTTCACCGGAATCACCATGGGCTCATCCACTTCGAGCAGATAGTGCTCGCCCTTGGCTTCTGTGTTGTAAATTTCACTCTGCGGCGTACGCAGGTTACTGAAAAACATGACGTTCTCACCCTCATCGGTGAGGTATTCGTACTTCCACTTCCACTGATAACCGGTAATCATAATGTCAATTTCGGCATCGTCGAAGTTGTACACGCTGAGCAGGGTCTTGGTGGCGGGCACTGCCATGGCTATCAAAATGATAAAGGGCACAACCGTCCAGGCAATTTCTACCGCGGTGCTCTCGTGAAAGGTCGAGGGGGTAACACCCCTGGACTTCCTATGATAATAAATGGAGTAAAACATTACTCCGAAAACCAGCAGCCCAATAATTACACTGATCCAAAGAATGAGCATGTGTAGGTCATATATTTCACGACCCACCTCGGTAACACTAACCGGCATGTTCAACTGATTCATCTTTGACTCAGCCGCCCAGGCACCGGAACTTATCGCGCTCATTAGTATCAGCACAGGACCGAGCGCCGCCTTACACAGCCGCTTCACGTCAAAACACATATCCCGTGTCTCCATTTAATTTATTCATTAGTTAGTCCCAACTTATAATATTTGCCGGGTACTGCGATAATAGCGCAATCGATCACTGCGACAAAACGCGGCGTATTATAGCTAAAGTTGCGAAAAAAAACACTAAGCCGCTGTTTTTGTGGGGATTTAACAAATAGTCGGCCAGGTTGAGAGGCGCCGCCGTTTTTCATTAAAAGCACGATATATAGAAGTAATGAAGCCAATAAACCACAAAATATGGGGTATTGCCTGGCCCGCCATCCTGTCCAATATTTCCATCCCGCTACTGGGGTTGGTGGATGCGGCGATTTTGGGGCACCTGGGCAGCACGCAATACCTCGGGGCGGTGGCCATCGGGGGCGCACTGTTGTCTTTTTTGTACTGGGGCTTCAGCTTTCTGCGTATGGGAACCACCGGCCTGGTCGCAAAGGCGATGGGGGCGCGGGACACACAGGGCGCCAGCTTGTTGCTGGCCCAGTCAAGCATCCTCGCCGTGGTATTCGCTTTGGCGGTCATTGTGTTTCACCCCGCCTGGCTGGACATGGGGCTGGGCCTGATGGCCGCAGGCGGCGAGGTGAGCGCACTGGCCGAGAGCTACGCCTCCATCCGAATTTCCAGTGCCCCGGCCGTATTGCTCACCTACGCCATCGTGGGTTGGTTTATAGGCCGCCAGGATACGCGCTGGCCTATGCTGATAGCCATAGCCACCAATGCGATCAATATTGGCCTGGATTTTTTGTTTATCGTGGAGCTGCAATTGTTCAGCGATGGGGCGGCCTATGCCACCGTGATAGCCGAATACCTGGGTTGCACCCTGGCACTATACGGTGTGTGGCGTAATCTGCCCAGGCCGGTGGGGCCGGGGTTTTACCGCGAGCTTAAAAGTTGGGCCGCCTATCAGCGCTTGCTGCGCAGTAATCGGGACCTCTTTATTCGAACCATGTGCCTGTTGTTCAGCTTCGCGTTCTTTACCGCCATGGGCAACAAAATAGGCAGTGATGTGTTGGCGGCAAATGCCCTGTTGATGCAACTGGTACTGCTGGCGGCCTTCGCCATGGACGGTTTTGCCTTCGCCGCCGAGGCCTTGACGGGAAATCGCCTGGGTGCCCGGGATTTACCCGGCTTTTACCAG
>SMVA01144335.1_pt1 | contig 14165 bp, 8 predicted proteins | sample 2456451 | NCBI WGS metagenome assembly SMVA01 (sample SAMN11095933, study PRJNA526329) | marine sediment metagenome | biome: Marine sediment; feature: Surficial sediment; material: Deep marine sediment; isolation source: Hadal surficial sediment | place: Pacific Ocean | collected 2014-05 | depth 0-1...
CAGCGTCGATGGCCTGAACTGTGAAACCCTGGCCAAGGGTTTGCCCCCTGAAAAAGTCACCGGGATTGATGCTTCCTTCAGTGGTTCCTGGTTCGATCCCACCCATGACGGGGAAGGTTGGTTGATCGAGGTGCTGCCCGGTGGCGTGGCGCTGGTTTACTGGTTCAGTTACGACGGGGATGGCAACCAGGCCTGGTTCGTGGGCGTGGGGACGATCGAGGGGAAGACCATCACGGTGGATGAGGTGTTCATCCCACAGGGCACCGTATTCGGGCCCGGTTTCGATCCCGACGACGTAGAGTTGGCGCCGTGGGGCAGCATGGAGTTCACATTTGATTCCTGTGGTACCGGGACCATGAGCTATGCCTCGACCAAGGGCGGTGAGTTCGGCGCCGGTTCATTGAACCTGGAACGTATCACCGGCCTGGCCGGTCTCGCGTGCACCGAATCGCTTCGCCGGTAATGAACCGACACGGGTGCCGGGGTTCTGGTCGGATGTCATGAGCTTCGACAGCGCGGACTCCTGAGGAGAAACAGAATGAAAAAATTGACGATGTTTGCGCTCAGTCTGGTTTTGCTGGCGGGTACATCCCTGTTGGCCAGTGAGGATGCGACTGTGAGCCTTGGCAACACCCGGTCCCAGAACAATCGCTGGGCGCTAAGGGTACTGTCCATTGATGGTCAGCCGGTGGAAAAAACGGCTGTGGCCTCCCATCAACGGGTATTCACCCTGAGCCCGGGACGCCACACCCTGCGCCTGGCGCGCTGGTGGCGAGGAACGGGCTCACGCCTGGGTGGCACATCACGGGAATCCGGTGTCATCCGTGATCTGGAAGTGACCGTGGAAGCCGGCGGCCAATACCGGGTGGAAGGCACCGGTCGCGGCTCCAACTGGGAACCCAGGATCGTCGCTAACTGATCGTTCGTAATCCGGGGCCCGGTCCATGGCCGGGGCCCCGGTAGGGTGTTTGGGGTATCCTGAGGCTCTGTCCGGGTCACAGGAGGGGGAAACCATGACACGCCAGCACATTTTTGCCCGCATATCATGTGGAATTTTGTTTGCGTTGATCGCCGGCCTCCTTGGCCCAGCCGTTACGCTGGCAGGGGGGGAGTATGTGAAGGCCTACAGCAACGGCTTCAAGAATCCTGCCCTGATTTATGACATAAGTATCAGTACCGCCGCCCCACGGGTGCCGCCAGAGTGGGGCAACTGTGCGGCTGGGCCGCCGAACATCGCGTTTACCGGTTTCATCAGCGGCCTTGCTTACCGTCAGGGTGTGCTCTACGCGCTGGAATGGGATGAGACCAATACTATTCATTTGCTCGTCTTCGACGATCCGGTGTGCGCAGCGGGCACTCGCATTGGGTCAGGAAAAGCGGTCGGCGTCGACGGTTTGGAAAGCCTTGCGTACTGTTCCGATAACGATCGTTTCTACAGCGCGAACTTTGATTTCGGTACACACCTGGGCGAGTTTTATTGGATTGACCCCAGCACCGGGAATGGCACCCAGATAGGCGGGTCGCTACCCACGGACGTGTTCCTCGTTGGCATGACCTGCAGCTCGTCCGGAGATCTTTACGCTATCAGTGCAGGCTTTGCCAGTCGAGATGCGGCATTCTTCAGCGTTGATCGGAGCAACGGTGAAGTAAAACAAATCGGTCTTCTTGGGACCGAGCCACAGGAACTGCAGAGCCTTCACCTGTACGGTGATGGCAACTTCTATTCGGCCGGGAACCAGCTCCACAGGATCGACCACAAGACCGGCGTTGCAACAACGGTCCCCGCCAAAGGTCTGTTTGTTGAAACTGTCTGGGGTATGGGCGCGCAGAGCGTTGGTGATGTTGAAGGCGGCGGTGGTGGTGGCGATTTCGTCATCAACGCGGGCATGAGCGGGTCCTGGTTCGACCCCAGCCATAACGGGGAAGGCTGGCTGCTGGAAATCCTGGTCGAGGAAACGAAACTGGCGAACGGTACGAAGGCGCCGGGCGTGGCGGTGGCGTACTGGATCACCTATCCGCCCGTGCACAACAAGGGCGGCGACAGCCAACAGGCCTGGTTCGTGGGCGTCGGCGGGGTATCCGGCAACACGATTACTTTCAACGATGCGATTCGTCCGACACGAGGCATTTTCGGTCCGGATTTCGACCCGGAGGACGTATTACTGGGGACTTGGGGTGATTTCGTTTTCAACTTCAGCGGTTGTGATGAAGGGAACATGAGTTATAACGGCGCCGCCGGGAAAGGAGTGTCTTTTGGCTCCGGCGAGTTGGCGATGGAGCGAATTACCAGCGTGGACGGGCTGGATTGCGAGGCGCTGTCCAAGGGCAAACCGCCACGGGAACGTCAGCCCTTTTCCAAGGTGACCACCATTGATGGCAGCATGAGCGGATCATGGTTTGATCCCTCCCACGACGGAGAAGGCTGGCTCATCGAAATCCTTCCCGGCGCAAGTCTTGCCGTGATCTACTGGTTTAGCTACGACGAAGACGGCAACGAACAGGCGTGGTTCGTGGGTGTCGGCAGCATTCAGGGTAAAACCATTACCGTGGATGCCGTGAATGCGCCGAGTGGTCCGACCTTCGGGCCGGGATATGATCCCGACGACGTGACGCTGTTTCCCTGGGGCACCATGTCGTTCACCTTTGATACCTGCAATACCGGGACGATGATGTACAGCTCCCAAGTAGTGGGGTTCGGTGCTGGGACTCTGGATTTGCAGCGGATAACGGCGCTGGCCGGATTAAGCTGCACCGACTAGTCGGCAACCGTTCGATTTTCCTGAAAAACGCTCGCAGCGTGGCCCGGCCCGACGGGGAGGCGGCGCTGCGGCTCCGCCTGTCTCGTCGCCAACACTGGACACCAAAAAACGGCTCAACCGGGCTTGAAAACATTCTAATACAATACGTGCATGATGCCAGGTGATCCTGTACAGATCGGTTGATGTTCGGTCGGCCCCAAAAATCGGTCAGCATGCGCTCCAGTCTCTTGTGGAGTGTGACCGGTGCGATGGTTGCCCTTGCGTTGGCCTTGCTGATTGCTGCTGCCGTTGACAACCGGATTTCCATACGTCAGCTCTCGGGCGCACTTATCACCCAGAGTCTGGAAAGGGCGGAGAGGGATGTCCGGGTTTTTTTTGAACCCGCGACGCGGACGGCATACCTTCTCGCGAGCTGGGGCCAGGATGGTATTTTGACCCTGGATGAACTGACCGACGAAAACGGTCAGCCGAGCGCTCAGTTCCACCGCTGGAATCTCGCCTTATCGAGCCTGCTTGAGTCTGCCCCGCAGGTATCGGGTCTGGCCATTCTCGACGATCGTGGGTCCGAGTACAGCATCGTCGCGAATGCTGACGGCTGGTTGATTCGTGTTGTGCGCAGCGAAGATAAGCCAGATCCGGTGCGCTACTACCAATGGACTTCGATCAGCGAAGGTCCCGTGGCCGCATTGGACCGATCCAGTCAGTTCGATGTGCATGCGCGGCCCTGGTTTCAGCCGACCATCGATGCGTTCCACCAAGCGGAAGAAAATCACGAGCCCATGGAACCGCGCTGGACTGCGCCTTATCTGAGCAATACAACCGGGAAGGCAGCAATCACGGTCTCCATTGCAGCCCGGGGCCCCGACGGTCTGGTCCGTGTGGTGGCTGTGTACACGTCGCTGGAACAACTGTCCCGGTTCACCATGGCACATCGCTTACGGACATCTGGACTGGTGCTCGTAGCCACCGAGGAACCGTTGGGTGAGGGCGACGACACAGGAACGAGGATGTTTGTGGTGGGTCTTCCCGCGGGTGTCGAGCTCGAGGATGGTGAACATTGGCGGTCGCTTATCGGTCGTCCGTTCGCCGAGCTGGGAATACAGACGCTGGTGGATGCTGTTTCCGCTTACGACGCCGTCGTTGCGAGAGACCCGTCCATAGAAGAGAGGAACCGATACAGTCTGAAATACCGATCTCAGGGGGAGACCTGGTGGGGTGCCCTGGAGGACCTTCGTCTGGATTCAGACACACGCTTGTGGATGCTGGTGCTCGTTCCGGAGTCCGACTTATTGTTCGGGGCGGACGAGGTGGGCTGGGGTCTGGCGGCGACGTTGTTGCTGATTTTCGCCCTGGGCGTTCGGCGCGCCGCGCGGCTGGCGGGCTTTATTTCCACGCCGTTGGAACACCTTGCCCACGAAAGCGAGCGCATCAGCCGGGGTGACCTGGAGCCGGGGGATGTGCTGCAGTCGCCGGTCAAGGAGATTCAGTCACTGGCCGAAGCCCAGGACCGCATGCGCGACGGGCTGAAGTCGCTGATGAAACTCGAGGGCGATCTCCAGTTGGCGCGACAGATTCAGCAAAGGACGCTGCCACAGGACATTCCCGAAGTTGACGGATTTGAAATCGCCGGGTGGAGTGAGCCGGCGGAGGAAACGGCCGGGGATACCTGGGATGTGATCGAACGGGACGACGGGCATGTCTGGTTGATTCTCGCGGATGCGACCGGCCACGGAGTGGGGCCCGCGTTGTCCGTCGTGCAAGCGCGCGCCATGATCCGCGCCATTTCGCACCTGGGCACATCGCTGTCGGAAGCCGTCAACCAGGTCAACCAGCAATTGTGCGCGGACCTTCCACCTGGGCGCTTTATTACGCTCTGGTTCGGGGAGTTGGATCCGGGATCACGAACTCTGACCTCATTCAGCGCAGGCCAGGCCCCGCTGTTCCACTACCGGGCGGCCAGTGACGAATTTGAATCGGTCGAAGCGGACACCTATCCCTTTGGGATCGATCCCGGCCCGATCGAGAAAGAACCGCGCATCATTCAAATGGACAAGGGCGACATGTTTATCGTGATCTCCGATGGTATTTTCGAGGCCGAGGCGCCGGATGGCGAACAGATGGGGACAGAACGGGTTCTGGATGCCCTGAGGACGGAGCGCAAACACGATCTCGACGGTGTTTTGACCGCGTTGCGTGCCACCGTCGAGTCTTTTACCCGGGGGCAACCGGCCAGGGACGACCAGACTATCGTGCTGTTGCGGGCCCGCTGATCCTGTGGGCCGGGTACAATGGCACATCCTGCCCGTGGGGGTGACTACGGCATCGTCGAGGAGATTCACGTGTTCAACATTACGACCCGCCGGTTCATGGCGGTGCCTCTCGTCCTCTTGGCGTCGATACTGACCGCCTGTGGGGGTCAGGACGAAGTTGAAGCGCCTCCACCGCCGGGCGTGGTGGTGATGACTGCTGAAGAACGCGAGGTGCGGCCAACCGGAGCGATCGTCGGTCGTACCCGGGCTCCGGAGGACGTGGCTATCCAGGCCCGGGTATCCGGCAATCTCATCAGCAAGAATTTTATCGAGGGCGATAACGTCAACCAAGGCGATCTTCTTTTTGAGATTGATGCGCGGCCCTATCAAGCGGCCGTGAGCCAGGCGCGAGCTGAACTCGCCGCGGCGAATGCCGAAGCCGAAAACGCGAAACGCAACGAAGCACGCGGCGGCCAGCTCGTCGGCACCGGCGCCATCAGCAAGGTGGAGTATGACCGGCTCGCCGCTGCAAAGGACACGACTGCGGCGTCGGTCGCGGCGGCACAATCCGCTCTGGAGCGGACAGAACTCGACCTGGAATTCACCAGCATCACCGCGCCCATTGATGGCCGGATCGGCGCGTCCACTGTTGCGATCGGTGATCTCATCAACGCCATGGCCGGGACCCTCGTTACCCTGGCCCAGCTGGATCCCATGTGGGTCTATATACAAATGCGTGAAAGCGTTTTGCTGGAAAGAATGCGCCTGAAGAACGCCGGGGAAGAACTGGCCGATTTCACGCTTAGGTTGCAGTTGTCGAACCAGGAAATTTATGAGCACGACGGAGTCGTGGATTTTGTCGACAACCGTGTCGATCCCCTGACCGGGACGATCAACGTCCGGGTCGTATTTCCGAACCCGGACGAACTGCTGCTGCCCGGACAGTACGTAACCGTGTTGGGGGAGAGTACAAAAGGTGTGATGATGGTGCTGGTGCCGCAATCGGCGGTGTCCCAAGACCAACTCGGGCGGTTTGTGCTCGTTGTGAACGAGGAGAACATGGTCGAGCAGCGTCGTGTCGAGCTGGGAGAGAAACAGGGGGTGGACTGGGCGGTTCAGAGCGGGTTGGAATCGGGTGCGCGGGTTATCGTCGAGGGTCTTCAGAAAGTCAGACCGGGTATGGTCGTTGACGCGCACGAGCGGGAAGCTGTTCCATTCGAGTAGAAATAACGGAGCAGCGCAATGTTCAGTCTTTTCTTTATTGACAGGCCCAAGTTTGCCTTTGTCATTGCTATTGTCCTGACCTTGGCGGGTCTGATCGCCATACCGCTGCTTCCCATTGCCGAGTTCCCGGAGATCGCGCCCCCGACGGTGCAGGTGAGTACCAGCTATCCGGGCGCCAGCGCCGAGGTCGTGCGCGATACGGTGGCGATTCCCATCGAGCAGGAGGTCAATGGTGTCGAGAACATGATCTACATGTCCTCGAAGAGCTCCAATGATGGTTCCTACACCCTGATGGTGACCTTTGCCATTGGTTCGGACCCGGATCTTGCCCAGATCAACGTGCAGAACAAGGTGAGCCTGGCGGATCCCGTACTGCCGGAAGAAGTCAAACGCCAGGGGGTCAAGACCGAGAAAGTCTCGACCACGATGTTGCTGATCATCAATCTGTACTCGCCAAACGGGACGTTCGACGGCCTGTTTCTGTCGAACTACGCGGGCATCAACGTTATCGATGCGATCAAGCGCATACCCGGTGTGAGCGACGCCAAGAATCTTGGTGCACTGGACTACGGGATCCGCATTTGGATGAATCCCGACCGCATGGCCAGCCTCGCGATCACGACGCAGGATGTCATCGGGGCCATCCGTGAACAGAACGTCCAGGTACCGGCGGGTCAGGTGGGCGCGCCACCCGCGCCGGAGGGTACGCAGTTCCAGTACACCTTGCAGGCTCAGGGGAGACTGTCCACACCGGAGGAGTTCGCCCGCATCGTGTTGCGGTCCTTCGAAGACGGGTCGGTGGTCTATCTCGGGGATGTTGCGCGGGTTGAGTTGGGCTCCCAGACCTACGCGGTCGCTGGCGAACTGGAAAATGCGCCCAGTGTGGTGCTGGCGGTTTACCAGTTGCCCGACGCCAACGCGTTGAAACTGGCGGATCAGATAAAGGCCACGATGGCGGAGCTGGAAAAATCATTTCCGCCTGACCTCGAATACGCGACGCTCTACGACACCACGGTGTTTGTCAAAGAGTCCATCGCCGGGGTTGTGACCAACTTGTTCATCGCCGTTTTTCTGGTGATCTTCGTCGTCTTTATTTTCCTGCAGGACTGGCGGTCCACCCTGATTCCGGCCATCGCCATCCCCGTATCTCTCATCGGGACGTTTGCGTTCCTGCTGGCCATGGGGATGACCATCAACACGGTGTCCTTGTTTGCCCTCATTTTGGCGATCGGTATCGTGGTGGACGACGCCATCGTCGTCATCGAGAACGTGCAACGCCACATGGATGACGGGCTCAGCCCAAAGGAAGCCACCCGGGTTGCCATGAAGGAAGTCTCGGGGCCCATTATTGCGACGACCCTGGTTCTGCTGGCGGTTTTCATCCCGGTCACCATGATGCCCGGATTGACGGGCGAGATGTACCGGCAGTTCGCCATAACGATCTCCGTCGCCGTGGTGATTTCGTCGATCAACGCCCTGACCCTGAGTCCCGCCCTGTGCGCGACCCTGCTGAAACCACGAGGGGGTGAGCCGATCTGGATATTGCGCAAGTTCGATGAGCTGCTGCACACGGTCACGGGTGGATACGTCAAATGGGTTGCCTGGCTGGAGCGCCGGCTGGTCATCACCGGCATGGTATTCCTGGCGCTGACCGGTCTGATGGTGGTGATCGCCATGGGCACGCCCACGGGCTTTATTCCCTCGGAGGACAAGGGCGCGTTCTTTGTCGATGTGACCTTGCCCGACGCGGCGTCGCTTAACCGTACGGAGAAGGTGATGACGCAAATCACCGACGAGATCATGGCCGAGCCCGGCGTGCTCAGCGTCATGTCCGTCAGTGGCTATGGAATGCTGAAACAATCCGTGGGGCCCAATGTGGGTTTGATGGTGGTCGTGCTGGACCCCTGGGAAGAACGCAGTTCGGGGAACCTCGGGATGGAGCAGATTATTCAACGCGTGCAGGGCCGTTTGTCTGCGATCCCCGAGGCCGTGAGCTTTGCCTTTGTGCCGGCGCCGGTCCCCGGCATCGGCAGCACAGCGGGCTTCGAGTTCGTTCTGCAGGATCAGCAGGGGCGTCCCGCGAGCGAACTGGGTGCGGTGACCCGGGCGACGGTGCTGGAGGCTAATCAACAGGAAGCCGTGGGCAGCGCATTCACGACTTTTCGCTCCGACGTCCCGCAACTGTGGGTGGACGTCAACCGGGAGAAAGTCAAAAACCTCGGTATCCCGATTTCTGACGTTTTCGATACCCTGCAGGCCCAACTGGGGTCGTTGTATGTGAACGACTTCAACAAATTCGGCCGGACCTATCGCGTCATGGTTCAGGCCGATGCGCAGTACCGGAGCAAGGAAAACGATGTTCTGAGATTGTATGTGCGCGGGCCTGAGGGCGGTATGGTTCCGCTGGGAACGCTGCTCTCCATGTCACCCATGCTGGGGCCGGACGTGCTGGACCGTTACAACATGTTCAACTCGGTGACCATTAACGGCACGCCCGCACAGGGTTTCAGTTCCGGTCAGGCCACCCAGGCCATGGCCAAGGTTTCCGCGCAACTTCCCTTGGGCTACACCAGCGAGTGGACGGGGATGACCTATCAGGAACTGGAAGCGGGCAACCTCGCGCCGATCATCTTTTCAATGGCGTTAATCTTCGTGTACCTGTTCCTGGTCGCGCAATATGAGAGCTGGTCCATCCCCATGGCCGTGATTCTTGCGGTTCCCGTCGCCCTGCTGGGTGCATTTCTGGGGCTGCTGATCGCGAGTTGGGAGCTCAATCTTTATGCCCAAGTGGGGCTGATCCTGCTGATCGGGCTGGCCACAAAAAACGCCATTCTTATCGTGGAGTTCGCGAAAACGCAGCGGGAAGAAAAGGCCATGTCCATTGCCAAAGCCGCGCTGGAGGCAGCCCGCCTGCGTTTCCGCGCAGTTTTGATGACGGCGTTTTCCTTCATTCTGGGTGTTATGCCTTTGGTGTTTGCCGTGGGTGCGGGCGCCAACAGCCAGCGTTCGGTGGGTATCGTGGTATTCGGTGGGATGGTCATGGCGGCTTTCGCCGGCACGATTCTCGTCCCCATCTTCTACGTGATGGTCCAGACCGTGCGCGAGAAGGTAAAGGGTCCCGGCGCGTTTCCTGAACCCACGGACACCTAAGTATTGTTGCGTTCTTCGTTCACGGAGAGCGACGCCTGGAACCCGGTGCGGTGCCATGCGAAACCGCTGCTAATGTAGAAAATCACCAGCAGCAACCCGAAGTTCCACTCGACCGCGTTCTTGGCCCAGTCGGCGTGGCGGGCGAAAGCTTCTATGGGCACGACCAAAAAGCCGAGCACGAGTTGCACGACGGACACGCCAAGCATCACGCGATACGGCCAGCCAAGCAGAACGCGCACCGCCGGTCCAAGCTTCCAGATACGGTTGACCAGGAACAGTTGCGCCAGGAACATGAAAGCGAAAAACAGGGTGACCCAGATTCCCCGTATCAGCTTGGTCGCCTGTCCGTCGGCGCCCAACATCGACAGATAAAAGATATAGGCAACACCCGCCATCAGACCGATGACGAGCATGGTCCGGGCCCCGCCCCGTCCATCGTCACCCAGCAGGATGAGCCATTGCCGGTTCAGCACCCAGTAGAGCATGGTCAGCACACCGACAGGTATCAGCAGCGCCCGGAAAACGAAACTCTCGGGAGCCGTGCGTCCCAGCGCGCTCAGCGAGGTACAGCCTTCGAGGTTCGGGACACAGGCTGGAGCATGGCCGAGGGTCACGGCGAGCGCGTAAGCCGTGCCGATGGCCGCAACGACGATCAGGGCTTTGTAGAAGGGCAGCGGGTGAAAATGCATGAGCGTCACCGGTGTTTGGTTGCGCGAAGCCTACGTCAGGCCCGGGGAACGCACAAGGCTGAGGGATGGCAGAGAACTGATCTTGCTTTCCGGGGTATCGTATGCGCCGTACTGCAACTGTTGAAGGAGGGGTGCAGGTGGCACGGTTATTTCTCGCGCCGTTATTGCTAAGCGTTACGCTGGGTGTTGCCGGGGCTGAGCCGGAGGCGCCGGTTCATTTCGTGCAAACTCTCGTCAACGCCGGTTTTCACGTGGATGGCTACGCGAGCGGTGGTGGGCCCGGCGAGCGGGTGCTGATGCTGGTGGGGCACAATGAGAAACGCTCCAATTTGCTCGGCGTCTACCCGATCGAAGCGGATGGTCGCGTGGCCAGTCCGGTTGCCCGTTTTCAGCTTCCTGAATCATTTGTTTTCTTCGATCAGGGTCCACAGGGCCGCGAACGTTCGCAACTGACTTTTCTGGCTACTGACGGTGTGTGGCGCTACGACGTGAACGGCCATCGGCTGATGAAGCTCGTCGAAGTGAAATCCCTGTATCGGGAACCCACTCATGCGGGGCTGTCGGCGCTCGATTTCGTCATGGACATCAATGGAGATGGCCGGGAGGACCTGGCGATTCCGGATTTTGAGGGATACCGGTTGTTTCTTCAGGATGAAGACGGAAAATTCGCAAACGCGACATTGCTGCCTGTAAGGCCACGAATGCAGATGATCAACCGGGTGCATTTGCCCAGGGGCGTTCCACGCTATCTTCGTTATCACATGTACCGGGTGGATCTGGATGGTGATCAGCGAATAGATCTTGCCTTTGTTCGCGACGGTGAACTCGTGGGTTTTATCCAGAACGAAGAGGGAAGCTATGACACGACAGCGCGCAATATCGTGCTGGACCTTGATCTGACGCCGGAATACCTTGCCCGGGCTCTGGACTCGGATGATGTGGACGTGGATCACTCACACCTGACCCTGCGGCAGGTTCAGGATCTGCGGGACCTGAATGCTGACGGGATTCCCGACATTGTCGTTCAGGCCACGATCAGCTCCGGGGTACTGGATAAAAAAACGGAGTACCACGTTCATCTGGGTCGTCTCGGGGATGAGGGGTTGAGGTTTAACGAGCAGGCGGACTCTGTCGTGCGTTCGGATGGTTTTCAGTTTTATCTGACCAAGGTGGACATGAACGCTGACGGCAGACTGGATCTCATGAGCCCATCCATCGGTTTCGGTGTCCGGCAGCTTATCGGCGCGTTGTTTACCGGCCGTATCGGGATGGATGTGGCGTTCTACGGCATGCAGAGTGACGGAACCTACCCGGAAGAACCCGCGATGACTCGTGATGTATCGGTCAAGTTCGATCTGTCCAGTGGTTATGTGGATTGGCCGGCCATGGACATCGCCGATTTTGACGGCGACGGGGTAGCGGATCTGTTGATTCAGAAAGACGGGGAACACTTCGAGATATTCCCGGGCAACGGCAGCGCCCAGTTGTTTGCGGACGATCCCTGGACCGTGAACACCGTTATGCCAAGGGATGGCGAAAGGGTGGATGCCCTGGACCTGGACCGGGACGGAAAATCAGACATCCTCATGCGCTATAGTTCGGCCGACGGCGAGGCCGAGGCGCTGAAGATCCGGGTGCTGGTTGCACGCTAGCAGCCTGTTGAAAAACTCTCAGGTGGCACGATAGGTTGTTGAAACCCGACTCAAAACGCTCATGTACTGCGTGTATGTTCCGCTTTTTTGTCCACCATTGTTTAACCTGGGCCTTGTCTCGCACTCACCTGAGAGTTTGCAAGAACCCGCCAGAGAATGGGCCCTGCGGAGGTTGCATCTGCTCTGAGTTCCCGTGGGACCCCGATGGCCCCGCCGGGAGCGTGGTCTGCTATGCTTGCGCGATATTTTTCCCCTGAACACAAGGACGAGACAGATGAAATCAGTGGTTTTGATTTTTGCCGGTGTGCTGTTGATGGCGACCGGCGTTTCCGCGCAGGAACCGGCAACGGCCCCCGTCGACGGGCCGCGCCCCGAGGTTTTGGGCAAGGAGCAACTGGACCAGGATGCGGTGACCATAGTCGACGGAAAAATGAGATTCGAGCGCATTCGTGTGTGCACTGTGCTCCGGCCCGAGGAGTTGGGCGGTGGATTTACACAACCGTTTCAAGCGCGAGTTGTCGCGGAAGCGCCGGCAGATGGGTTTATCAGCCGGGATAACTTCTTGATGGTGACCATTGACCTTGCCTTGAAAATGAGAATCTGGTTTGTTGATCAAATCATTCCCGGATTGACACCAATGCAGGCAGTCGGTGCCGCTACCTGTAAGAGTATCGCGCAGGCCATCGGTGACGTGGATATGGAACTGGAAATCGTCATGACGCCGAACGGCATCGTACGTACGCTCCGCGAGAACCGCACCGGGAGCGAAGACCAGCAGACCGCGAGCTGGGAACAGATCCTTTGAGTCTGGCTCCATAGGTCATCTGACCTATGGAGCGCACTCCGATTCGCCCCTAGAATCGGACAGTCCGCACCGTCAAACATCAGGAGTTTCCCATGATCCGAACCCGCTCAGTCCGGTGGCTTTTGCTCCTTTCCCTGTTGTTGATCCCTCTTACCCTCTTTGCCGCAGAAGGCGAGGACAATGGAGAAAACGGCGACAAGAAAGAAGAAGAAGAAAAGGAACCGAAAACGATCGCGGAAGTGACCGAAGACAGCGAACGAATCGACGGCCTTTTTACGCTGTTTCGCAACAAGGACGACGGCAAGGTTCACATGTTGATCACCAAAGATCAGGTGGATAAGGAATTCATCTACTTCTCCTTCGTCAAGGACGGTGTGGTCGAAGGCGGCCATTTCCGCGGTGCGTTCTGGGACAATGCCGTGTTTTCGGTACGCCGGCATTTTGATCGCATCGAGTTCGTCAAGGAAAACACATCGTTCTGGTTCAATCCGGACAGTGCCCTGTCACGGTCAGCGAATGCCAACATCAGTCACGCGATTCTGGCGGTGGAAGAAATCGTGGCGAAGGATGACGACAAGGGTGAATATCTGATCTCAGTGGATGATCTCTTTCTCAAGGAGAATTTCAGCCAGGTTAAACCATCCCCTGACCCGGACGCGGAGGATGAAGGTTTCAGCCTGGGTAAGCTCAGCAAGAAAAAGAGCAAGATCACCGAACTTCGGAATTACCCTGAAAACACGGATGTGATCGTGGAATACGTGTACGAAACCGGTACGCCAAAGCATTTCGCCGAAGGCCCGGAAGTAACGGACTCACGCTTCGTGAGCGTGACCTATCAGCACAGTCTGATCCGGATGCCGGAAAACGATTTCCAGCCACGTTTCGATGATCCCAGGGTTGGGTACTTTCTGTCCCGACAGACGGATCTGACGTCGACCGAGGTCGTTCCCTACCGGGACATGATCACCCGGTGGAACCTGGTAAAAAAGGACCCGAACGCTGCGCTGTCTGAGCCGGTCGAGCCCATTGTGTTCTGGATGGAGAACACCACCCCCGTGGAAGTGCGGCCGGTGATCAAGAAAGCCGGGGAAGCATGGAACCTGGCGTTCGAGCAGGCGGGTTTCCGCAACGCCCTGGTGATCAAACAGCAGCCCGACGATGCGGAATGGGATGCGGGTGACATTCGCTACAACGTGCTGCGGTGGACGTCCTCGCCGACGCCCCCGTTTGGGGGGTACGGCCCGAGTTTTGTGAACCCGCGGACCGGACAGATCATCGGTGCCGACATCATGCTCGAGTTTGTCTTCATTACGAATCGTATGCGCCGTACCGGCATATTCAACAAGGCATCGCTGTTTCCCGAGCAAAACAAGCTGATCGCGCGGCGCAATTACTGCGCCATTGGTGATCAATTGCATCAGGGAATGTTGTTCGGCATGAGCGCGGCCTACGCTGCCGGGGCCGATGACATGGAGGTGTCGAAATTGGTGGAAGACGGGCTGTATTTCCTGATCCTCCACGAGATCGGCCACACCCTGGGCCTCAACCACAACATGAAAGCCAGCCAGATGCTCTCCGTGGACGGCGTCAACGACGTCCAGCAGACCGGGGAGTTGGGTGTGGTGGGGTCGATCATG
>SMVA01021165.1_pt1 | contig 14163 bp, 16 predicted proteins | sample 2456451 | NCBI WGS metagenome assembly SMVA01 (sample SAMN11095933, study PRJNA526329) | marine sediment metagenome | biome: Marine sediment; feature: Surficial sediment; material: Deep marine sediment; isolation source: Hadal surficial sediment | place: Pacific Ocean | collected 2014-05 | depth...
AACAGGTGAGGCCGGCGGCGCCCATATCCTGGATGGCGACGACGGCGCCGGTCGCCATCAGTTCCAGACAGGCTTCCAGCAGCCGCTTTTCGGTGAACGGATCGCCGACCTGCACGGTCGGGCGCTTCTCCTCGATATCCGCATCGAACTCGGCCGAGGCCATGGTAGCGCCGCCGACCCCATCGCGCCCGGTCTTGGCGCCGAGATAGACCACCGGCATACCGACGCCCGAGGCTGCCGAGTAGAAAATCCTGTCCGCGTCCGCCAGCCCCGCCGCGAAGGCGTTGACCAGGCAGTTGCCGTTATAGCGGGGGTGGAAATTGACCTCGCCGCCAATTGTCGGCACGCCGAAGGAATTGCCGTAACCGCCAATACCGGCAACGATTCCGGCGACCAGATGGCGGGTGCGAGGGTGGTCGGGCGCGCCAAAGCGCAGCGCGTTAAGCGCCGCCACCGGCCGCGCGCCCATGGTGAAGATGTCGCGCAAAATGCCGCCCACCCCGGTTGCGGCGCCCTGATAGGGCTCGATAAAGGAGGGGTGGTTGTGGCTCTCCATCTTGAAGACGGCGACCTGGCCATCGCCGATATCGACGATGCCGGCATTTTCGCCCGGCCCGCAGACCACCCGTGGCCCGGTCGTGGGCAAGGTGCGCAGCCACTTTTTGGAGGATTTATAGGAACAATGCTCGTTCCACATGGCCGAAAAAATGCCCAGTTCTGTCAGGCTCGGCGTGCGGCCGATCAGGTCGAGAATGCGCTGGTATTCGTCCCGGCTAAGGCCGTGATCGGCGGCAAGCTCCGGCGTGATGGCGATTTCGGTCTTCAGCATTGACTAACAATCCGTGCCGCCGCCGGCCCAGCGCTCCACGTCGGCCTGGATGGCGGTGCCGCGGGAGGTGGCGAGCAGCGGTCCGAACAGCTTGACGACGGTGGCGCGCTTACCCGTTGAGACCTCGATCACAAGTCGTGGCAGACCGGCGGGGTCATCCTTGGGCACGACCAGAATACGCGGTTTGCCGGAAAAGGAATTGAGTTCCGGCGCATAGGCGAAGCGCAAAAAGGTGTCGTTATCGCCATCGAACCAGCAGGCGCCGACGCGCTCGGCGATGCGGGTAACGACAATATTGGCGTCCTGATTGGCGGCGTATTCCAGATAGTCCGGGGCGCGGGTGGCGCAGGCGGCAAGCGCGGTCGCCAAAATGGTTGCAAGGACGGCAGCGCGGCCGGGCACGATCCGCGCCCTCACGCGGCTTTCTCCTGCATCGCCGTGGCGATGCTCTGGAAAAGCGCCAGCCCGTCGGTGCCGCCGTGCAGCGGCTCGGTCAGGTCTTCGGGATGCGGCATCATGCCCAGCACATTGCCGGTTTCATTGATAATGCCGGCGATATCGCGCTGCGAGCCATTGGGATTGGTGCCATGGGCATAGCGCAGGACGACGCGGTTTTCCGCTTCCAGCCGGTCGAGCGTTGTCGCATCGGCAAAATAATTGCCGTCATGGTGGGCGACCGGGCAGCGGATGACCTGGCCCGGCCGATACAGATGGGTGAAGGCGGTCCGCGCATTGACGACTTCCAGCTTCACTTCGCGGCAGACGAATTTGAGCGAAGTATTGCGCATCAATGCGCCGGGCAGCAGGCCGGCCTCGCACAATGACTGAAAGCCGTTGCAGACGCCGAGCAAGGGCACGCCGGCTCTGGCGCGGCGCACCAAGTCGGGCATGATTGGCGAGTGCGCCGATATGGCGCCGGCGCGCAGATAATCGCCATAGGAAAAGCCGCCGGGCAGGACAATCAGGTCGAGGCCGTCGGGCAGGGCGGTTTCAGCGTGCCAGACGATGATCGGCTCGGCGTCAGTCACCTTCCTCAGCGCCGCGACCATGTCGCGTTCGCGGTTGGTGCCGGGGAAGAGGATGACGGCGGATTTCATCGGTTTTCGCTGACCATCTCCACCCGGTAATCCTCAATCACCGTATTGGCCAGGAGCTTTTCGCACATGGCCTCCAGGCGGGCTTGGGCATCGGCCGGGTCGTTGAGTTCAATGTCGATGATTTTTCCCTGGCGCACCGAAGCAACGCCGGCAAAGCCGAGAGCGGCGAGCGCGCCCTCGATCGCCTGGCCCTGCGGGTCCAGAACGCTTTCCTTCAAGGTGACGATGATGCGCGCTTTCATCGGCCTGCCGCCTCTGTTGCCGGCGTATTCGCTCCGCTCATTTCACCAGGACCGGGCCGCTTCTGGCGGCCGGTTCGTTCTCATTGAGGATGCCGAGGCGGCGGGCGACTTCCTGATAGGCTTCCAGCAGGCCGCCCATGTCCCGGCGGAAACGGTCCTTGTCGAGCTTTTCGTCGGATTTAACGTCCCACAGGCGGCACGAATCAGGCGAGATTTCATCGGCAACGATGATGCGCATCATGTCGTTTTCGTAATGCCGGCCGCATTCGATCTTGAAATCGACGAGACGGATACCGACGCCCAGAAACAGGCCGGAAAGGAAATCGTTGACGCGGATCGCCAGCGACATGATGTCGTCGATCTCCTGCGGGCTGGCCCAGCCGAAGGCGGTGATGTGTTCTTCCGACACCATCGGATCGTCGAGCTCGTCTTTCTTGTAGTAGAACTCGATGATGGAGCGCGGCAGCGGCGTGCCCTCCTCGATGCCCAGCCGCTTGGACAGCGAACCGGCGGCGACGTTGCGCACGACAATTTCCAGCGGAATGATCTCCACTTCGCGAATCAGTTGCTCGCGCATATTGAGCCGCTTGATGAAGTGGGTCGGAATGCCGATGGAATTCAGGTGGTTGAAGATATATTCCGAAATCCGGTTGTTGAGGACGCCCTTGCCGTCGATGATTTCGTGCTTTTTGTTGTTAAAGGCGGTGGCATCGTCCTTGAAATGCTGGATCAGGGTGCCCGGTTCCGGCCCCTCATAGAGGATCTTGGCCTTGCCTTCGTAAATGCGGCGGCGACGCTTCATGGCTCTCATCAATCGGAGTTGTTGAAACGGGAACAGCGATCATTTGCCGGGTGAATACCCGGCTTTGTCTGAATTGACGGGCCGGAACGAATGGGCCGGAATCGATGGCGCCCGTTGTTGCGGAGCGGAACCTAGCGGAAACGCCCTTGCGACACAATCCAAAGAAATGGACGAAGGAAAAGGGCCGAATCCGTGATCCGAACGGGTGCGCGATCGGCTTTTCGTTGCCGGTGGCGATGCTCGACCGTTGCGTCGCAACGGTTGCGCCGATAGGAATGTGACACACCTATCGGGAGGGAGGATAACGAGGCCATGACGACCTTCGACAAGCGCAAGGATGCCTATGAAAGCAAATTCGCCCATGACGAGGCGCTGAAGTTTCGATCGGAAGCGCGGCGCAACAAGCTTCTGGGTCTTTGGGCGGCGGAGCTTCTGGGCAAATCTGGCGAGGAGGCGGACGCTTATGCGCGCGAAGTGGTGCGCGCCGATTTTGAGGAACCGGGCGATGAGGACGTCTTCCGCAAGGTTCGCGCCGATTTCGATGCCGCCGGCGTCGATCAGTCCGACCACCAGCTTCGCCGCAATATGGACGAGTTTATGGAGGAGGCGATCCGGCAAGTCCGGGACGACACCTGATCCGCGTTATCGCGTAACGGAAAGGCCGGGTTCATGCCGGATACTCTGGCAGCGCGGCTGCGTGCTGGCGAAACGCTGCTAACGGCCTGGTCGACCATCCCCGACGCGCTTGTCGCGGAGACCTGCGCCCGGGCCGGTTTCGACGCGGTGACGCTCGACATGCAGCATGGCTTTCATGGCGTCGACAGCGTTCTGCGCGGCATTGGCGCGGCGCGGCTCGGTGGTGCGCCGGCAATCGTGCGCATCCCGGTCGGCGATTTCGCTTTTGCCAGCCGGGCCCTCGATATGGGCGCTTCGGCGGTCATTGCGCCGATGATCAATTGCCTAAACGACGCCCGCGCTTTTGCCGCAGCCATGAAATACCCGCCGGTGGGTGGCCGCTCCTGGGGGCCGTTCCGAGCGATGGCGCTCAAGGGCGCCGCCTCGAACCAGGCCTATCTTGAGAGCGCCAATGCCGACACTTTGGCGTTGGCGATGGTGGAAACGCGCCAAGCGGTCGATAATCTGGATCAAATCCTCGCCGTCGACGGCATCGACGGCGTTCTCGTCGGCCCGTCCGATTTTTCCATCGCCTGGAGCGGTGGCCAGACGATCGATCCCAATCTTGAGGAGATGCGCGGAGCGATCGCCGATATTGCCGGGAAAACCGTGGAAGCGGGCAAAATCGCAGCGATCTTTGCCGTCGATGGAGATAGGGCCAAACTCTATGCGGCGATGGGATTCAAGCTGATCGCACTGAGTTCCGACACCGGTTATCTTACCGCCGGCGCAAAAGCGCTGATCGCCAGCGCCCGCTTTTAGAGCAGTTTTAGCCGAATACGCGCTTGAATATCGTGTCGACATGCTTGGTGTGGTAGCCCATGTCGAAATTCTCGCGGATCTGCGCTTCGCTCAGCGCTTGCGCGACTTGCCTGTCGGCCAGGAGTTCGGTCAGGAAATCGGCGCCTTCCTCCCAGACCTTCATGGCGCTGCGCTGGACGAGGCGATAGGCGTCCTCGCGTGAGATACCGGCCTGGGTCAGCGCCAGCAAGATCCTTTGGGAATGGACCAGGCCGCCGAGGCGGTCGAGATTGGCCCGCATGCGGTCGGGGTAGATGAGCAGCTTGTCGATGATGACGGTGAGCCGGGCAAGCGCGAAATCGAGCGTAATCGTTGCATCCGGCCCGATCATGCGCTCCACGGAGGAATGGGAAATGTCACGCTCGTGCCAGAGCGCAACGTTTTCCATGGCCGGCAGGGCATAGGCGCGGACCATGCGGGCAAGGCCGGTGAGGTTTTCCGACAAAACCGGATTGCGCTTGTGCGGCATGGCCGAGGAACCCTTCTGGCCGGGGGAGAAATATTCCTCGACCTCCAGAACCTCGGTGCGCTGCAAATGGCGGATTTCGATCGCCAGCCGTTCCACGGAAGAGGCGACGACGGCAAGGGTTGCGAAAAACATTGCGTGGCGGTCGCGCGGGATAATCTGGCTGGAGATGGGTTCGGGCCGCAGGCCCATCTCCTTGGCGACATGGGCCTCAACGCGCGGATCGATATTGGCGAAGGTGCCGACGGCGCCGGAAATGGCGCAGGTGGCGATCTCGGCATGGGCGTATTGCAGGCGGGCGCGGGCGCGGCCGAATTCGGCATAGGCCTGGGCAAGCTTGATGCCAAAAGTCGTCGGCTCGGCGTGGATGGCGTGCGAGCGGCCGATGGTCAGCGTGTCCCTGTGCTCAAAGGCACGGCGTTTCAAGGCGTCCAGGAGGGCGTCGAGATCGGCGATCAGCAGATCGGCGGCGCGCACTAGCTGGATGTTGAAGCAGGTGTCGAGCACGTCCGATGAGGTCATGCCCTGATGGATGAAGCGCGCCTCAGGCCCGATTATCTCGGCCAGATGGGTCAAAAAGGCGATGACATCGTGCTTGGTCTCGCGTTCGATCGCCTCGATGCGGGCGATGTCGAAAACGGCGCCATGGCCCTTTTCCCAAACCGTTTCGGCCGCCTCTTTCGGTACGATGCCAAGCTCGGCCATCGCCGACATTGCGTGCGCCTCGATCTCGAACCAGATGCGGAATTTGGTTTCCGCCGACCAGATGGCGGTCATTTCCGGGCGCGAATAACGCGGAATCATCGGTTGCTCCTTGCCGCGTCGGTCATTGGCATGAGCGCGGCATAGCAGGGGCGGTGCGGGCCGGCAATGGCGGGCCGGCTGTTGCCGTCAGTTTGCGCGCGGCGGTGCGGATTCCTCCGGCCGGGCGGCGAACAAAACGGCGAACAGAACCATCAAAAGAACGCCGAGCGGCAGCAGGATCAGGCCGGCGACAGCAAGGAAGAAAAAGGCCGCCGACAGGGCAAGGCTGATGATCCACAAGACCGGCTGCAACCACGTGTCGAAGGGGACACGCTCGGCATGGATCAGGCGCTCGGCAAACAGCCCAAAGGCGGCAAAAACGGCCGTCGCGGCGGGAAGAACCAGCAGCGCGGCGGCAAAACGGGTGAACTTGTCGGCCCCGTCCAGTGCGCGCATCAGCCAAAGTGCGGCAATGCCGGCCAGAAGGCCCGCCGCAGTCATGATCGCCGTTGCTTTAAGGGAATTCAGCGTCCAGGCACGCTCCAGAATGCTCCAGGAGAGCGCATAGGCGGCGCCGATGGCCGTGCCGTAAGCGGCGGGAAGGAACAAACGCCAGCGCATCCGTGTCAGCCGCGCACGGCCCGGACCAGCGACCATACCCGGTCCCTCATTTCAACAATCTTCGCCGCGGGCAGCTTGTGCGGCCGCCCGGATCGCCGCGATATTGCCTGCATAGGCGCTTGTCCCGCCCTTGAAGACGGCCGACCCGGCAACCAGCACATTGGCGCCGGCGCGGGCGGCTTCGCCGGCGGTTGCCGGCGTAATTCCGCCATCCACCTCGATATCAATTCCGCGGCCGGCAATCATCGCCTTCAATTGCGTAATCTTTTCCAGCATGGCCGGGATGAAGGCCTGGCCGCCAAAACCGGGATTGACCGTCATGACAAGGATGAGATCGATGCGTTCCAGCACCGGTTCGATTACCGCTGCCGGCGTTGCCGGGTTGAGCGCCACGCCGGCGCGCTTGCCCAGATCGCGGATCGTCTGCAGCGAGCGGTCGAGATGCGGCCCGGCCTCGGCGTGGACGGTGATGGTTTGCGCGCCGGCCTCGGCAAAGGCTTCCAGATACGGATCAGCTGGCGCGATCATCAGGTGGACGTCGAAGGGCTTTTTTGTCGCCGGGCGGGCATGGGCGACGACCGGCGGACCGAAGGTGATGTTGGGCACGAAATGACCGTCCATCACATCGAGATGGATCCAGTCGGCACCGGCCTTGTCGATGGCGGCGATTTCGGCGCCGAGACGGGAAAAATCGGCGGACAGAATCGAGGGGGCAATGCGCAGGGGCTGGACCATGAAACCGGGTCGGTGGTGGATTTGATTGCCCGCCGCTAACACAGAGCGGGCCGGATCACAAACAGCGCGGATCGGGCCCGGATCAGGTGCCGGATCGGGGGCCGGGTTTTTTGCCGATCAATTTGGCAATGAGCGGCTTGAGGATGGCCGGCAGCAGATAGATCGGAAACTGGGCGAGCGCGAACCACAGCCATGTGTCGGGCGGCAGGGCGGCGCCGACAACGGCTGGTATCAGGCCCATATTGCGGTTGGAAGCGGCCAGAGCGGCGGTCAGCGCCTCGGCGCGGCCGGAGCGGATCAGAACGAGCGCGGTGACGCCGAGAATCAAACCGGCAATGGCGAATGTCAGGACGACGATAAGGATGATCCGCCAGGGATCTTCCAAGAAGCGCAAGGCCGTGTCGCCCATCAGCGCGACGATGAAGACGAACAGGACGACGACATTGATGCCGTCGAGCAATTCGCCGCCGGCGGTGATCCGTTGCCAGCCGACCAGCCGGCGCAGGACGGCGGCGATAATGGCCGCGCCGGCCATCAGCCCGAACAGGCGGGCGGCGATGATCAGCGGATCAAGGCTGACGGAGGGGTCAAGAACCGCGGCGACGAATATCGGCGCGGTCAATGGCGTGATCGTCATCGCAATCACCAGGATCGCCAGCGAATGGACGGCGTTGAGGCCAAGCAGGCCGGCAAAGGCCGGTGAGGAGACCACCGGCGGCGCGATCAGCATCAGGAAGATGCCGAGCGCCAGGCCCGGCGCGGCATCGGCGATGCCAAAACCATAAAGAGCGATGGCGAAGGCCGCCGGCACGATCAGCATGATCCACAGCGCCGCCGACACAGAAGGGGCGGGGCGGCGGACGGTATCCAGCAGCCGGTCACGCGGGACGCGGATGAAGGCGATGATCAAAAGCGTGAAAACCGCCGGCGCCAGCAGCGGACGGGCGAGAACAGCCAGTTGCGGCAGAAAAAGACCGGCAAGCAGGCTGGCGGCGACAGCTTTCGTGCCAAGCCGGCCGAGCCAGGCCAGGGGAGTTAAAAGAAGCATGCGGGCCTAAAGCATGTCGCGTTCATTGGCATTCACGCGCCCTGCTTTATCTTTTTGTTTGAGCCGTGTCTTTTTCGCAAAACCGGTGCCCACTTTTGCGCGACACGCTTTAGTCTCAACTCTCGCGAAGCGGCAAGGCGGGCGTGTCCTTGACGGTCGCCACGACGATCCGCGACTGAACATCGCTCACCAGTTCATTGTCCAGCAGCTTGTTGCGCAGGAACCAGTCATAGGCCTGAATGTCCACCGTGACGATTTTGAGAAGATAATCGACGGCGCCGGTGACCCGTTCGCAAAACAGCACCTCCGGCCACTGGTTCACCAGGCGGTCGAAGATTTCCATGTTCTGGCGCGAGGGAATGGTGAGCTTGACAAAGGTATAGGAAACGAAATGCAGGCCGGTCGCTTGCCGGTCAACGAGCGCGACAACACCGCGAATCACGCCCTTTTCCTTCAACTTCTTGATCCGGCGCCAGGCGGGCGTTTGGCTCATGCCGGCCTGGCGGGCGATTTCGGCAATCGAAAGGGAGGCATCGCGCTGCATGACGCGCAGAATACGGATGTCGCCCGGCTCTAGGGTGACGTTCATGGTCCAAACCGGCGATCGTTTCGATCGGTGTCGTCAGGATCATTTATACCAGACAACAGCCCTAATCGAAACATTGTTCTCGTATCCTGCTATTTCCCAGCGTTTGCGAAGCGCTCTTGCCAGGCCGGGACGGTGTCGCCGGGCACCGGCAAGGCTTCGAAGACGGCGCGGGCGATGGCGCGGGCAAGCGTGCTCACGGCTGCCGCTCCAAGCTCGGTCAGTACCGCGAGGGGATCGCCGGCAAGCGGCTTGTTGCCGGTGGACAGGGCAAAGACCGTGTCGCCGTCGAGCGGGGTATGGGCCGGATAGACGGCCAGCGCGATGCCATCATGGGCGGTGATCGCCAGTTGCCGCGCCTGCGCCTTGGTCAAGGCGAGATCGGTGGCGATGACGGCAAGCGTCGTATTGGCGCGCGGCCGGGCATCGAGTTTGGTGCGCGTGGCAGTAGCGCCGGCCGGCGGCCTGGCCGGTAGCCCGAGGCCGCCGAATTCGCCGTCCCGTTCAAACAGTGCTGCCCGGAAATGCGGGCTGTTGCCGAAAGTCACCTGGCCGAGGGAATTGACGGCGGCAAGCGCTGTAACGATTGCGCCACCGGAAAGACGATCGGAGGCGGCGCCGAAGCCGCCCTTCAGATCCGCCGTCGTGGCGCCGGTGCCCGCGCCGATCGTGCCCTGTCCGGTCGTCGGGCGCGCTGCTTCGCAGGCTTGCCAGCCGAGATCGAAATAGGGCGAGCGGGCGTTCTTGCTTGCCATGTTTGGGCCGCCCATCCCTGGAATGGCGCGCTTGTCGCCGGCACTTGCGAGATCGAACAGGATCGCGGCGGGCACGATCGGCACGCGGATTGCGCCGACCTGAAACCCGCGGCCATGTTCGGCAAGCCAGGCGCTCACCCCGTCGGCGGCGGCCAGGCCAAATGCCGAGCCGCCGGACAGAACGATCGCATCGACCCGCTCGACAATCCCTTCCGGCCGCAACAGATCGGTCTCGCGGGTACCGGGTCCGCCGCCGGCAACGTGAACGCTGGCGATGCATGGTTCATCGGGCAGGATGATTGTAACGCCGGAATTGAGGCCGGGATCGGCGGCGTGGCCGATGCGAATACCGGCGGGGAGTGTGAGTGGAACTGCGGAGGCTGTCATCATGCAGGCAGCCTGCCATGATCGGCGGCATCTGAAAAGGAACCCCGGCGGGGCCAGGCCGCGCCGGGGGTCATTGTCATCTCAAGCGGCCGTATCGCCGCGCCAAGCGCGCCAAAAAAACGCTCAGGCAAGCCGGTCAGGTCTTGCCCAGATTTTCAAGTACCTCCGCCGCCTCCTTGAAGGCGTGGTTGGCAACCGGCACGCCGCAATAGATCGCCGCTTGCAGGATCACCTCCTTGATGTCGTCTTCGCTCAGCCCGTTGGTGATGCCGGCACGCACATGCATGCGGAATTCCTCCCAGTGACCGAGCGCCATCATCGCCGTCAGGACCATGCAGGAGCGCGTCTTGCGGTCCAGCCCCGGCCGGGTCCAGATCTCGCCCCAGGCATAGCGGGTGATGAGATCCTGAAACTCGGCGTTGAAACCGGTTTTGCCGGCCTCGGCCCGGTCGACATGGGCGTCGCCAAGGACGGCGCGGCGAACTTTCATACCGGCCTTCCAGGTATCGCGGTCGTCGCTCATTTGCCGTTGCCTGGCGAATTGGGGCTGTCGCCTCGCGAGTTGGCAAGAAACCCGAACACGGCCCGGTTGAACGCTTCGTTCTGTTCGATATTCGACAAATGCGCCGCATCGAGCGTGACGGACTGGGCGTTGGCGATCGATGCGGCGATCAGCTCGCCATATTCGGGCAGTGTCGCCGGGTCATGCGCGCCGATGACGACAAGCGCCGGCAGGTCAATGGATCCAATCTCCTGGCGCTGATCCATGTCGCGGATGGCGGCGCAGCAGCCGGCATAACCGGCCGGGGGGGTGGTCAGAATCATCTGCCGGATGCGTTCGGCCTCGTCGCGCTCGGCGGACCGGAACCCAGACGTAAACCAGCGCTCCATGACCGTCTTTTCGATTGCCGCCATGCCGCCTTGCGACACCGCCGCGATGCGGTCGTTCCAGGCGTCCTTCGGCGGCAGGAAAGCGGCAGTGTTGCACAGCGCCATGCGGGTGAAGGTGCCGGGATGATGGATGGCCAGCCACAGGCCGGTCATGCCGCCCATCGACAGGCCGCAAAAGGCGGCTTTGTCGATCTTCAGCGCGGCGAGCAGGTCGATGACGTCAAGGCCGAGCCGGTCCAGCCGGTATTCGCCCTGCGGAGTGTCCGAGCCGCCATGGCCGCGCTGGTCGTAGCGGATTACCCGCCAGTGGCGTTCCGCCTCGGCCATCTGGCCGTCCCACATATGCAAGTTGGTGCCGAGGGAATTGGATAAGAGGAGCGCGGGCGCATCGGCCGGTCCGCTGATCTCGTAGTGGAGAGAAATTGCGTCGCTGGTTTCAATCTGCGGCATTTGGTTCTTTTTCCCCGATCTGTCTGTGAACTTCGCTCAGAACCTTATCGATCATTGCATTGGCCGATCCGAGATAGTTCTCAGGATCGAGCGCCCGCTCGATTTCCTGCCGCGACAATTGTGCGGTAATCGCGCCTTGCGCGCTGGCCGCTGCCGCCAGGGTCAGGCCATCGGCGATGGCTTTTTTCGCCACTGCCTCGACAATGTGGTGGGCCTCCATGCGGCCGGTCTTTTGGGCCAGCGCCATCATCAGGCTTTCCGCCAGCGGCAGGCCGCCCGTATTGTCGAGATTGGCGCGCATGCGAACCGGATCGAGTTCCAGCCCAGTGAGCATTTCGGCAAGATGTTCGGCGCTGCCGCCGGTGAGGGTGAAGAGATCGGCAATCGTCCGCCATTCCGCTCCCCAGCCGCCGGCGCCGCGTTCATGTTCGGCTTCGGCGGCCATCAGCATGGTCGCAACCAGGCCGGCAATGCGGCGATGGTTGGCGCGAATGGCGATGGCGCCGACCGGATTGCGCTTGTGCGGCATGGTCGATGAGCCGCCACGGCCGGCCGCCGCCGGTTCGAAGGCCTCGGCGACTTCCGGTTGCATCATCAGCATGATGTCGGTGGCTATTTTGGCGAATACCGCCGAGGCGGCACCCAGCGCGGTGGCGATTTCCACAAACCGCGAGCGCTCCGAATGCCAGCTCATCTGCGGCTCGGCCAAGTCGAGTTCGGCGGCAAGGGCAGCCCGGACCGCCATGCCGTCCGGCCCCAGCGCTGCCAGCGTGCCGGCGGCACCGCCAAATTGCAGCGCGATGTTTTCCTCAAGGTTTCGGATGAGGCTGGCGCGCAGCCTGGCGAGGCCGGATGTCCAGTTCGCCGCCTTGAAGGCGAAGGTGACCGGCACCGCCTGCTGCAAAAACGTGCGGCCGGCCATGATTGCGTTTTTTTGGGTCCGGGCAAGCCTGACGCCGGCTTTAATGGCGGCGGTGACATCGGCAAGGATCAGATTCAGGCCGCCTTTTGCCTGCATCATCAAGGCGCTATCGATGACATCCTGGCTGGTGGCGCCCCAATGGACCCAGCCGCGGGCCTCTTCGGGCACTTGCGCGTTTAGCGCCTTGACCAGGGGAACGGCCGGATTGCCGGAATCGCGCGCGGCTATCCCGATTGCGCCGAAATCGTAAAGGCTTGCCTTGCAGTTTTCAGAAATTGAATCAGCGGCGTCTTCCGGGATAATGCCGGTCCGGGCCTCAGCGCGGGCAAGCGCCGCCTCGAAATCGAGCATCGCCTGCAACAGCGCCGGATCGGCAAAAAGGGCCTGCATCGCGCCGGATGCAAAGATCGGGGCGAACAGGCCGGAAGGGGTCGGGTCGTCAGCCTTCATCCAAGCCTGTTTAGCGCTGCTTGGGCGCATGTGCCATAGTGGTGCGGCGGCTGTTGGGCCATTTGTCATAAAGGCGTGATGCGAAGGGGCGGCATCTGCCCTATATTGCGGTCGTCTTATTTCCCTGATTCAGGATAACCATGGCTCCACGCGCAATTCCCAACTCCATCGAAGAGACGCTGTCGCTGTTGTCCGATGGCGGCTATGTCGCCGATCGCGCTCTGGCGACGGTGCTTTTTCTCAGCCTGAAGCTCGGCCGGCCGCTGTTTGTCGAAGGCGAGGCCGGCGTCGGCAAGACCGAAATCGCCAAAGTGCTGGCGCAGACGCTCGGCCGCAAGCTGATCCGCCTGCAATGCTATGAGGGTCTCGACGTTTCCAGCGCGGTCTATGAGTGGAACTATCCCGCGCAAATGGTCGAAATCCGGCTCGCCGAGGCGACCGGCAACCGCGACCGCGACGCTCTGACCAGGGACGTCTTTTCGGAACGCTTTCTGATAAAACGCCCGATCCTGCAAGCGCTGGAGCCCGATGCAGGCGGCGCGCCGGTGCTGTTGGTCGACGAGCTGGACCGGGCCGACGAGGCGTTTGAAGCGTTTCTTCTGGAGATTCTCGCCGACAATCAGGTGACTATTCCCGAGATCGGCACAATCCGTGCGCCGGAGCCGCCGATCGTCGTGGTGACGACCAACCGGACGCGCGAAATCCACGACGCCCTGAAACGGCGCTGCCTCTATCACTGGGTCGATTATCCCGATGCGGCGCGCGAATTGGCGATCCTTGAAAGCAAGCTGCCCGGCGTTCATCAGCGCCTTGCCGCCGAGGTCGTCGCCTTTGTCCAAAAACTGCGCGGCGAAGACCTTTTCAAGAAGCCGGGCGTTGCCGAAACGCTCGACTGGGCGGCGGCGTTGAGCGAACTCGATCAGGTGGCGATCGACGCCGAAACGGTGTCCGACACGCTTGGCGTATTGCTCAAATACCAGGACGATATCGCCAAAATCGAAGGCAGCCGGGCGAGGGAACTGCTCAACGAGGCGCGGGCGCAACTGGCCTCGGCGGAATAAATGCGCGGCACCGAACAGACCTCTGACGGCAAGGCGGCGAGCGTGACGGGCGGGCGGCTGGCCGACAATGTGGTTTTTTTCGCCCGTGCCCTGCGCAGGGCCGGCCTGCCGGTCGGGCCGGCGAGCGTGATCGATGCCGTCCGCGCCCTGGAAGTGGCCGGCATCGGCAAGCGCGAGGATTTCTACTGGACGCTGCACGCCCACTTTGTGTCGAAACGCGAACACCGGCCGGTGTTTCATGAAGCCTTCGAGATTTTCTGGCGCGAACGCGGGCTGATCGACAAAATTCTGGAAATCCTGTCGCCGGTAGCGCCGCCGCAGCCGGGCGAAACCGAAAAGCCAAGACCGGGCCAGAGCCGCGCCCGCGAGGCGTTATCCAGCCCGCATGAAGCCAAGGATATCCTCCAGCCAGAGGTCGAGGTCGATGCCAGGCTGACCATGTCGTCGAGGGAAATCCTGCAAAACAAGGATTTTGCGCAGATGAGCGCCGCGGAGATCGAAGAGGCCAGAAAAGCGCTGACGGCGCTCGCCCTGCCCGACGACATGCTCAAGACACGGCGGATGCGCCCTGCTGCCCATGGCCGGCTCGATCCGCGCCGCA
>SMVA01448793.1_pt1 | contig 14160 bp, 15 predicted proteins | sample 2456451 | NCBI WGS metagenome assembly SMVA01 (sample SAMN11095933, study PRJNA526329) | marine sediment metagenome | biome: Marine sediment; feature: Surficial sediment; material: Deep marine sediment; isolation source: Hadal surficial sediment | place: Pacific Ocean | collected 2014-05 | depth...
AATAGAGTCACTACTTAAATCTGCTGGACATACAGCAGGATGTGATCTTAACTTGGTGGTGTGCGATGGGCAGTCAGCTGTTGTGTCAAGGTATAGTACTGAAGGCATGACACCGAATTCACTGTATGTCCACACTGGTCACCGTTACAACTGCGAGGCTGGCAACACAAAACTCTTGCCTTGTGAAGAACCGACCGTTCTGGTGGCGTCGGAGCCGCTGACACCGGATGCAAGCTGGCTTTTGATTGAGCCAAACCACATTGTTGTGGTCAACGAATTGTTGGAGACAGATATTCGCCCAGTGGGCCTCCATTAACCGGCACAAACTCCGAAAATACTAACCTTGAAAGTAGTAACCCGCGCAGGTACACGGAATTCCTGACAGTCCGTCACGTAGCTTCGGAGCGGGCGCAAATGACGATTCGCCGGAGCACTTCTACATTCATCACCAAAGCGACGGCACCCAGTGTGACCAGGGGCTGATTCAAGACGGCGCCAAGGAAAATGACAAACACCCGCACGTCCCGACCCAGCCGAAAGTATGAGGCACCTTGCAGCTTCTGCGCCATCAATCCATCATACTTGTCCGCCGTATAACTATTTAGGAACGACCCCACAATCGCCGCGAACCCTAACACAACGGACAGGTTCGTGCCAGTTACAGCGAATTCGTGCCACATCAGGCCGAACAATAAAACGGCGTCGGCATACCGGTCTAGGACCGCATCGAACCAGGCGCCAAATGCGCTTTTCGTATGCTTCAACCGGGCGATTTCGCCATCGCAACCATCAACGATCGAGGCCAATTGGGCTAACACGCCGCCAGCGGCTAGAGCAGGATAACCGCTCACAGCCATCAATCCCGCGGCAGCGCACGACAGCATCCACGAGAGCAGAGAGATTTGGTTGGGCGTCACTGTTGTGCGCACCAGATAGCGGCTGAGCCACCGGGAAACCGGCCGGTTGAGATGCCGCGCCACCGGCCCGTCCCGGGTTTTACGGCCCTGGTCGCGCATCAGCCGCTGTTCGGCTTCAAGCAATGCGGCGGGTGTGTCCACGTCGAGCCATGACAGCCCCGTTACATCGACTATTCTCGCCCGGCCCTCACGTGCCAGATCCCGTAGCCCATCGGAAAGCCCATGTTTGTTGCTTGCTGCTGCGCGTTCAAGACCCTCAAACAGACCGGACGTGCAAAGCATGACTCCGGTGTCGCCGGCGTCCCAATCGTCGAGCGTCTTCTCGATTGCCTGAATGCCTCCATCATCGATTTTGACCCGGGTGACATCATCAAGATCGAAAATGGCGTCTTTGTCGCGATCAACGGCAAGGCGCATTTCTCCTGGCGCTGGCGGGTCGTTAGCCAGCGCCCGCGCGATCTTAGGGTCGAAAAGATGATCGATCATGACCAGGAAGAAAGGCATCTCGCCTGTGCGACCCTTGGCAGCCAGAGCACTTGCGCCGTTGCCCCGCTCCCAGCCTTCGGCGTCAATGCAGTCGATCGTGACACCGCGCCGCCGGGCGATATCGGAAAAATGCTCCCTGACCGTTTCGGCTTCATGACCGAGGGTGACGAGGAAGCGGTGGATATTGGTATACATCAATGTGCAAACGACACGTTCCGCGAGAGTCAAACCGAGCACCCGGATCAGGGGTTTTGGTGTCTTGGTTTGTGATTGCAGCCGCGATCCCAATCCGGCGGCCAGGATCAGCGCCGTATCCGGTGTTGTATTGGTCAGATCAGTGTTGTTCATTGCCCAAAACTTTCACAATTTCATCGCACAGTTTCTGGCTTGACGCCGCGACCAGATTGACGCGATGAGTCAGGTTTTCCGGCGCTGTAAGGGGTGCACCATCTAGTCCGGCAACCCAACCGCCCGCCTCGATGACCAATCGCGCGGCGGCGAGGTAGCTTTCCACAGTCAGAAGACCACGCACGTCTACATGGGCGTCGGTAGCACCCTCGACAATCAGAGAGAGGGCTCGGGACGCACAACCGTAGCAACGTACACCTCTGGCTGTAGCCATCAGACGCGCAAGACCCGGCGAAGGGGAATAATGATTGAGCTCAACCGAGATCATGGCCTCGCTAATGTTGTGCACCTGCGAGGTTTCAAGCCGGTCGTTCCCGCGCCAAACACCGGAGTCCTTGATGGCAATCAGTGGTGTGTTCTGGTCAAGCGGCCCGACCAGGGCCGCTTCGACCCAATCGGGATGAAGAGGGGCGCCGGCCGGCAGCACCGCGCAGGACACGCAGGACAACGGCAGTCCGCTCGCCCAGTTGTCGGACCCATCTACCGGATCAAGGACGAGATGGTGTCGCGACGTGCCGGAACCGATTTTCTGGCGCTCGCTTTCTTCAGAATCAACGACGAGCGACAGCTTGAATTCCTCAAGGACAGCCAAAGCCGCGTCGTTGGCGGCCAGGTCGAAGTGTTTGACGCCATCGCCCTTCGCATTCTTAGACCCAGTTCCCGCACGGTCAGCTTTCGCGACCGCGCTCCGCACTTGACGGTGGAGCAAGAGCAATCGCTCCGCCCAGGGCTGCTGCGCCACGATCCGGGCTGTGTTTCCTCCGTCCGGGCCATTGTTGGCAATCTGACAGTCGGATTTATTCACCGATGGTTGTTCGAGCGGCTTTCATACTGGCTTCGTCGACGCCATCATTCCCCTGGATGAATGCATCTGTTAGTTCATAGGCAAGCGAATCCCGCATCTGCTCGGGCGGACTCTTCATGTAATATGCGGAGGCCGCTTCTAACGGACCGCCAATGCCGCGCTCCAACCCCAACTTGGCGCAACGGATCGCATTGATGACCACACCCGCGCTGTTGGGGGAGTCCTGAACCGACATTCTGAGTTCGAGTTCCAACGGCACATTCCCGAAGCCGCGGCCTTCCATCCGAATGAAGGCGACCTTGTTGTCATTCTGCCACGGCACGTAATCAGATGGCCCGATATGGATGTTTTTTGAATCCAGCCGCTCGTCCAACTGCGATTGCACAGATTCCGTCTTGGAAACCTTTTTGGACTTCAGACGGTCGAGGGCCTTCATGTTGAGAAAGTCGGTGTTGCCCCCCGTGTTCAACTGGTAGGTTCGGTCAAGCTCCACGCCCCTGTCCCCAAATAGACGCGCGAGTGTTCGGTGAACGATGGTAGCACCAACCTGGCTTTTTATGTCGTCTCCGACAATGGGTAGACCGGCTTTACGAAATTTCCTAGCCCAGGCGACGTCGGAAGCGATAAACACCGGAACACAGTTGACCATAGCCACACCGGCCTCAAGGCAAGCGTTGGCATAGTAGCGGACCGCAGCTTCCGAGCCAACTGGCAAGTAGCAGACCAGAATCTCGGTCTTGGCATTATTGAGGGTTTGGACGATATCAACTGATTCCTCATCAGAGGGGCGGAAAGCCTCATCATCTGGGTAGTCGGCCATGTGCGGTGCCACACCGTCGAGAATTGGCCCCATTCGCACGACAACGTCGGATACCGGCAGGGCAGTTTGAAAAATCGTGGCGCAGTTGGGTTTGGCGAAAATCGCTTCTTCTACCCGCTTGCCTACCTTGCGCCGATCAATATCAAAAGCGGCCACAATCTCAATGTCGCTCGGCCCCCAATCACCAATCCGGGCATGCATGAGGCCGGCAGCCCCCTCATTTCGCCCCTTGTAATATTCCAGTCCCTGTACAAGAGAACTCGCGCAGTTGCCGACCCCGGTGATGGCCAGTCTAATTTTCTTCATGCAAAAACCCTCCTAAAATATTGCCACAAAACTCAACACCACATGTCGAGGCATCGATGCTGATACACAACAGTAAAACACAGCCCGCGCAAATGCTTGAGCGCGTTCTTTTTTTCGAAAACAGAACGGGTGTTACTCTAACACAGAGAAGTAACCAGTCTAGAGATTACCTTCCCCAACGTTTCTTTCAGCGACCGGAATCTACAGAGAGCCTGACTTAACCTATTCTTACAAAAGCACGAGGCCCGATCAGTCAAATTGGTGATTGCAAACCATTGCAACAAAGGAAGTTCGTTACCCTTTTGCAAAGGAATCTACTCTTTCTTTTGTGGAATGGCAAGAACTCATGACATACTACCTGAAACTTCTCCTGCCGGGCAGGGCCAATTTTTGGTAGCGTTTCATCAACAGCAGAACTCGCATTTTGAAGAGGCAACCAAAGGGCTCCGCTCAGCCTCTCGTCCGAACATTTTTATGAAGACTGCGTCATCTCTCCAATTTCCAGGAACATTACCTGAAATTCAGCCTTTGGCGCCGGGCATAGGGTTCGGTATACCTTCATGAAAGGAAGTCAACTACAATTCTGTTGAACGCCCGCTTTTGACACAAAGCAGACATTCAACCCTGAAATCTTACCCGGTCAATAGGTGATTGGTTAATGGAAAAAAACAGATATTAGGAGTTTCTGTTTGCGGTGTTTCGACCGCTACCCCACCCCGCCATACCTCCATCGGATGGTTTTCTAATCTTGGCGAAAAAATTTTCTTGAAGGGAAATTGGGAAACGTCTACTGTCGGCCTAAAGCAGACATTCAGGTACGAAAAGGTTTTTCTTCAATGGCCGTTAGCTCGGACTCATAAAATGTTGTCTTCCAAACTCTACTTTGATACATAACCCCAACTTCATATATATTTTCACCAATAGGTGGTTTATTACAATCTTCAATAACACCCTGCATCTTGACTGGGATAACAAAAACAATCTGCGATAACTCAAACTTATAGTCACTCATCAAATCCCCGCTTCATGCTGTTATTATTTTGTTACAGAAATTACTAATTTCGATGAAATTCTGTACTTTCATTTAGCTAGAACTTCCTATGGAAGTTGATGAGTTGTGATAGTTTAACGCGAAGAACGATTAATTTTCTTAAGGAGAAGTCAGCCATAGTTGGCCTCATTATGCTGCATGTCCTTGCAATTCTAATGTCACATCTTGTTTTATTTGCTGCCTGATGGATTTTCCCCTTTGGACTGATTTGGTGGAGTTGTTTTTCCTCCATTTGTTTCTACCTGAAAAAAAAATTCATTCTGCTTAATCATGCCTAATTCACTACGGGCGCGTTCCTCAATGGCATCAGAACCCTGCTTGAGATCCTGAACCTCTGCATCCAGTGCGGCATTACGAATTTGGAGTTTCTGATTGGTTTCATGCTGCGCGATAACTTGCTGATTAACTTTCCAAACTCTGTGCCAACTACCTTTGCCTAACCATAACGGGTACTGTAATAGGATAATCAAGGCAAATAGTATGAGGCCTAATACTTTCATTATTTTAACTGGTAGTAGGCTCCCCGTCCGGCATAGTTTGCAGAGTCGCCGAGATCTTCCTCGATACGAAGCAACTGGTTGTACTTAGCTAGACGATCAGAGCGGGACAGTGAGCCAGTTTTGATTTGCAATGCATTGGTAGCTACAGCAATGTCAGCAATAGTGGTATCTTCAGTTTCTCCAGAACGGTGCGAAATTACAGAGGTATAACCCGCACGTTTTGCGATTTCAATGGCAGAAAAAGTTTCGGTTAGCGTGCCAATCTGATTAATTTTAATGAGTATGGAATTAGCAATATCTTGTTCAATACCTTCTTTAAGAATATTTGCATTCGTCGCAAACACGTCATCACCTACTAACTGTACCGATTTTCCAAGTTTGTTGGTAAGTAATTTCCAACCATCCCAGTCATGTTCACTCATGCCGTCTTCTACGCTGATAATGGGGTATTTGTTTACCCAGGCAGCTATATAGTCTGTGAGTTGTTCTGAACTCAAGCTTAGGCCATCAGAAGATAGTTGATATTTTCCCTCTCTAAATAATTCCGAACTAGCAAAGTCTAGTGCAATGGCAACATCTGCTCCTGGTAAGTATCCAGCTCGCTCGATAGCCTGGACAATCAGTTGCAATGCTGCTTCATTATTTTCTAGATTAGGAGCATATCCACCTTCATCACCCACGGTAGTTGCCATATTTTTTTCATGCAGCATTTCTTTTAGTGTGTGAAATATCTCTGCTCCATAGCGTAGGGCCTCTCGAAAACTTTGCGCGCCGAGCGGAACAATCATGAATTCTTGTAAATCAATGTTATTGCTGGCATGTACCCCACCATTAATGACATTCATCATTGGCACTGGCATAGACATTGGACCTGAGCCCCCTAAATAGCGATATAAAGGGAGATCAGATTCCTCCGCTGCTGCTTTTGCTACAGCTAGAGAAACCGCCAGAATTGCGTTGGCACCAAGTTTTGATTTGTTGTCACTACCGTCAAGATCAATCAAGGTTTGATCTATAAAATGTTGTTCCGTTACGTCTAGGCCCATGATGGCCTCAGAAATTTTGCTATTTACGTTCTCAACTGCTTTAAGAACACCTTTTCCAAAATAACGCTGAGCATCATTATCACGTAATTCAACAGCTTCTTTAGTGCCGACAGATGCGCCAGAAGGCACTGCTGCTCGTCCCTGTACACCAGATTCAAGTAATATTTCCGCCTCTACAGTTGGATTACCGCGTGAATCTAAAATTTCTCGAGCAAAGATATCAACAATTGCACTCATTCTAATTTTCCTTGTTGCTAAGTTATTGGATAATCGTAACAGACTACAAGATGGCAGAATTGCATCATATGTTAGGCACTAAAGTAATGTTTTTTAGTTTGTCAGAGCTTGTTACTTCCGATGTAGCACGCTTACCCGTCATGTCAATAGCTGCTTCGATAAATGCCTTAAATAGTGGATGTCCTGTTCTAGGTGTGGAAGTAAACTCAGGATGAAACTGGCATGCAACAAACCACGGATGCTCGTTTTCAGATAACTCAATCATTTCACAAAGTGAGTCTTCTGTCGATAAGCCGCTTGCATGAAGTCCTGCTTTTTCTAACTGTAAAATATATTCGTTATTGATTTCATAACGATGACGATGGCGTTCAGTAATTCTATCTGCACCATAAATCTTTTGGACTAGCGAGTTTTTCTTTAGCAAGCACTCTTGTCCACCTAAACGCATGCTGCCGCCAAGATCCGATTGCGCATTACGGGTTTTTATCTTACCTTCACGGGTGCGCCATTCAGTTATTAGCCCAATAACAGGATAAGGTGTTTCAGAGTTGAACTCGGTACTATGTGCATCTTTCATGGCGGCCTTATTGCGAGCAAACTCAATAACTGCTAGTTGCATGCCAAGGCAGATGCCAAGGTATGGAATACGACTTTCGCGTGCATAGCGAATAGCCATGATCTTACCTTCTATACCTCGTTTACCAAATCCACCGGGGACCAGAACAGCATTAGCATCCGTAAGACAATCGGTTCCCTGCATTTCAATGTGTTCTGAATCTACGTAATGAATATTAATTTTGCTGTGAGTATGAATTCCTGCATGGGTCAACGCTTCCGATAGAGACTTATAGGATTCAGTTAAGTCTACATATTTTCCTACAAGTGCAATTTTTACCGTTTGCTGTGGATGCTCCTGCACATCTACTATTTTTTTCCACATACTTAAATCTGCCGGTTTAGCAAGAATATTTAGCTTATGACACACGATTTCATCCAACATTTGTTCATGCAGTAATGCGGGAATTTTGTAAATGCTGTCCACGTCTACTGCCGAAATTACTGCTTCTTCCCGTACGTTGGTGAATAATGCAATTTTTCGGCGTTCGCTTGTTGGTAATTCGCGGTCTGCACGACATAATAATACGTCAGGTTGGATACCAATTTCGCGCATTTCTTTCACCGAGTGCTGCGTTGGTTTAGTTTTCAATTCTCCAGCAGAGGCAATATAGGGCAATAACGTAAGGTGAATGAAACAGGTATCTTCGCGGGGATGTTGAATTGCCATCTGCCGTATTGCTTCTAGGAATGGTAAGGACTCAATGTCACCGGCCGTGCCACCAATCTCAACAATAGCGACTTGTGAATCCTTTGCGCCAGACTTTATTTGCAGCTTGATTTCATCGGTAATATGTGGAATTACTTGCACTGTACCGCCGAGGTAGTCACCTCTCCGCTCTTTCCTTATCACACTTTCGTAAATTTGACCGGTAGTGAAGTTATTTAGCTTGCTCATTTTAACGCTAATAAAGCGCTCATAATGTCCCAAATCGAGATCAGTTTCTGCACCGTCTTCAGTGACAAAAACTTCTCCATGTTGAAAGGGATTCATGGTGCCAGGGTCCACGTTGATATAGGGATCCAATTTCAGCATAGTTACTTTGATGCCACGGGATTCAAGGATAGCTGCAAGGGAAGCAGCTGCAATACCCTTACCAAGGGAAGACACCACGCCACCAGTTACAAATACATACTTGGTCATGGACAGTTATGATAACTCAAAAGGGGTAAGGGAACAAATTTGAAGTATAGCGTTGTTCTTCTTTTTTGTTACACAGAAATTATCGCTGGAACTGAAACCTTCTCCGTAGTGTATGCTAACGATAAGGCATGTTACTTTTCTATTGCAAGAAGAATTACCCGTCATAAATTTCTGATAACAGCTTTAATTTTAAGTAATAACAACCTTTGTTCCAACATCTACTATATCAAATAGTTCCAACAAATCAGCGTTGAACATACGAATGCACCCGATAGATCCAGGTTTATACATGTTGATATTGTCTGGACTACCATGAATATAGATATAACGACGCATCGTATCTACTGAACCTAAGCGATTGAAGCCGAGCTCACAACCAGAGAGCCATAGAATGCGGGTCAAAATCCAGTCGCGTCCTAGATAACGTGCACCTAGATCTGGTGTGTAAATTTCATCAGTCGGCCGACGTTTTATAAAAACTGTGTTTATTGGCTGACCAGATCCGATTTTTGCGCGAATAACATGTTTGCCCAGTGGGGTACAAAAACTACCTCTTTCCTGCCCTACCCCATTTTTTGCGGTAGAAATTTGGTAAGATTTTATTTTATTTTCATTATTATCAATAACATCAAGATATTGTGATTTTATTTTAATCTCAATTCTCATAAATCTTTATCTTTAATTATCTTGCGTTTCTCTATAAAAAATTTTTTAAGCAGCACACTTGTTTCTTCTTCCAATACGCCCCCTATCACTAAAGTATGATGATTTAATAGTGTTTCTTGCGGCAAATTTATCACGCTGCCACATGCTCCAGTTTTAGGATCTTTCGCACCATAAACTAGACGCGTAATGCGAGCATGGAAAATAGCTCCTATGCACATCACACACGGCTCTAAAGTTACATAAAGAGCACAGTCTAACAAGCGGTAGTTACAAAGGTATCGCGCCGCATCTTGTAGAGCCGTTATCTCCGCATGGGCAGTAGGATCCAAAGTTGAGATTGGACGGTTATAACCACGCCCAATAATAGTGTTATCTTTCACCACAATAGCACCCACTGGCACTTCTCCTTCCCTTCTCGCTTGTTGTGCAAGATCAAGTGCCACGCACATAAAATCATGATCAGTAACGCTCATGATTAAATTTTTCTAATTAGTGCCATACTCTGATATTTTTCAGTATTATCTATAATAGTGAAAGATTGCTTATTGATTTTGTCTTACCTTTTCAAACAAACAAATAGCTGCTGCTGCTGCAACGTTTAATGATTCTGTTTTATTCACCATAGGGATAGCAACTTGCTCACTGGCAGCTTGACGCACCACATCTGACAAACCTATTCCCTCATTACCAAATGCGAATGCGATCGGCCCCGATAAGTGTGTTTTATATAAGCTTTTATTTGTTTTCAGCGTAGTTGCAATAACTTTACCTTTGAATTTCTGTATAACCTTCACAAGATTAGACTGTTCATAAATGCGTAACATGAAATGTGCCCCCATAGCTGCACGAAGTGTTTTTGGAGACCAGGCATCGGCACAACCTTCAGACAAATATGCATCACATACACCAGCAACTGCGGCAGAACGCAGAATAGAACCAAGATTACCAGGGTCTTGTATAGACTCGAGTAAAACACAAAAGCGCTCACTTTTACGAACGGGAATGTCTCTAGGGTTGGGAATATCCACTAATGCAATAATCCCGGTAGGTGTCTTAACAGGAGAAATTTCATGGAACAAGGCATCACTTAGTACAAATACATCTACCGCTTCACTTTCTTCCAATATCAATAATTGTTTTATCTCTTTGTTTTTGCATCCTGATTCGTTTGAGATCAGGCACTTTGGTACTCCTAATTTAGCATAATAGGAATTTATTAAATGCGCCCCGTCAAGTATCGTCAGTCCGCATACTCTGCGTTTTTTTGTTGATTCTTCCAACTTGACAAGCCGCTTGAAAATAGGATTCTTGCGAGAGGTGATACATTCCATTAGTTGTTCCAATTTACAAAATTCAATAACCAGTTAGGCCCTTTTTATTCCAGCTAAGTGTTTGCCATCATTGTGCCGTCATTTCAAATGATTTCATTAGGATTTCCTGGTACTTGACTTCTAAAATTTCAATTGTTTTGATCCCATCTGGTGCATGCAGAGTCACTATGTCACCCTGCCGCGCTTTAGTAATCGCTCGTGCCATTGGTGAGATCCAGCTTATGTAGCCTTTGGTAGTGTCAATTTCATCAACGCCGACAATGGATACGGTTTTTTTCTTACCTCTCTGATTAGAAAAAGTGACAGTGGCACCAAAGAAAATTTGTGTTTTGTCTTCTCTAGACGCTGTTGGGTCAACAATCTCTGCTATATCTAGTCGCTTGGTGAGGAAATGAATGCGTTTGTCTATTTCCCGCAAACGTTTTTTACCGTAGATATAGTCTCCATTTTCTGATCGATCACCATTCCCAGCAGCCCATGACACTATCGCGGTTACTTCAGGCCGTTCTTTATTCATCAACCACAAAAACTCTCCCTTCAACCTAGCATGGCCACCAGGTGTTATGTAGTTTTTACTGCCAGCGGGCTGATATTTAGAGCTATTTACTCCCATGTTATTAATTTACCTGGATTTTTTGTGAATGGCTTGTTCATATTAATAATGAAGCGATTTTACGTTATCGTTGTATAAATTTTTATATTTACTAACATATTCATAGATGAACCCTTAGTAACTTAACATCCGTTCAACTTCTTTCTTAGCACCCATTATTCCTATTCTTGGGTTCATCACTACATGTACGGGAATATCACTCATCATTTTGGAATAACGGCCTTTATCACAAAACAACCTTATAAAATTACCATCTTTAAGTTTACCAATTATTTTTGGTGCTATACCGCCAGCCACATATACTCCACCATTACACAGCCCTGCTAGAGCCAGACTTCCCGCATAAGCACCATAGATTTCAATAAATAAATCAAGGGCTTTTATAGCTATAGGGTGCTTCCGATTTAGCGCGAAATCAGTCACTCTAGCAGCATCGTTGTTATCTATATCTGTTTGTATGAGCTTGTGGTTCCCATTCAAACCCACCTGCAGGAAATTAAACATATCTGTTAGGCCATTTCCGGAGAGCGCACGCTCAAACGACATATGACCGAATCTTTTTCTCTGATACTTAAGAAAATCAATTTGTAAATTACTAGAGGGAGCAAAGTCCATATGCCCCGCCTCAGTGGGGAGTGGTACGTAGCATCCTTTCTTCCATGTAAGCCACGCCACACCCATACCGGTACCTGCGCCTAATACTACACGCATCGATTGAGCTTTGGGTTTTCCCACCTGTAGTGTTTCTAGATCATTTTTAAGCAGAGCTTCAATGCTTAATGCTGCGGCCTCAAAGTCATTGATAAGTAATACGGTGGGAATGGAGAACTCCGTTGAGATTTTCTTGGCATCAATTAGCCATGGGAGGTTTGTAAGCTTTGCACGCTGTGCGGTAACTGGTCCTGCTACCGCAAAGCAGGCAGCTATAGGAATGCACCTCTTAGTAGTCATTTCAGCTTTATCTAGAAAGTCACTAAGAACCTCGGAGAAATCGGCAAAGTTACCACTACTATATTGGTGTTCAAGATGCACCTGATTCTTGCCATTTATCGACTGTCCTAGCCATAATAAAATTTTAGTGCCGCCAATGTCGCCACAAACGAAAAAACTATTCATGATCAACTCCATAATTATGTCTAATTCTATAGATAATACTAAGAAAATCGTTCGGACACTAATATATGAAAAGCAGCTAATTAATTTGGATTCACGTGTTCAATAAGGCCACAGAGTTTATTGATACGTTATAATTTTAATTTTTTAGAAATCTTCTGATGTTAAAAGTATCTGATTTGGAATGCGTGCGTGGTGAGCGTAGTTTATTCAAGGATATTAACTTCTCCCTTGAGGCTGGTGAGCTAATGCAGGTTAACGGCCCTAACGGTAGCGGTAAAACTAGTTTGCTACGGATACTGTGTGGACTCGCAATTCCGGCTCATGGAGAAATTCGCTGGTGTGGAAACACCATCCGCTCTTTAGATGAAGAATATCATAACGTCATTACTTATCTTGGGCACTTGAACGGAGCAAAAGATAATTTAACCGCGATCGAAAATCTACGTATTTCAAGCGCGTTGGCAGGTAATGAGATTGAGGAGAGTAAGGCGCATGAGGCCTTGCGACACATGGGTTTAGGTGGGCGCGAAGTGTTACCAGTTAAGGTTCTATCACAAGGACAACGACGACGAGTAACATTAGCGCGTTTATTGGTGTGCAGCACGGTGTTATGGATACTCGACGAACCATTAGTAACACTCGACAGTACAGCCGTAAAACTTGTTCAAAGTTTGTTAGAGCAGCATTTAGAACAAGGCGGTATGGTTGTGATGACCACCCATCAGGATATTAATATTACTGCTGTTGTAACGAAGCGATTGCAGCTTCCCTAATATGTTTCTTTGGGTAATCCAGCGTGATCTTCTTTTGGCAATGCGTCAGCGGGCCGATGTATTAACCACATTGTTTTTCTTCATTATTGTGGTGAGTCTGTTCCCTCTAGGTGTGGGGCCAGAAATTAACATGCTTCGCGCTATGGCGCCGGGTGTAATGTGGGTTGCTGCTTTACTGGCTTCGATGTTATCGCTTGAAAGAATGTTTTCTAGCGACTATTTGGATGGCACATTGGAGCAAATGTTGCTCTCTCCCCAACCGCTATCGCTAGTAGTTCTTGGCAAGGTGCTGGCTCACTGGCTAGTAACTGGTGTACCACTGGTACTAATAGCACCAGTACTTGGCATCCAGTTTAATTTACCGATGGATGCATTACTAGTATTAACTGCGTCATTATTACTAGGTACTCCTGTTTTAAGCTTAATCGGTGCCATTGGTGCAGCTCTTACTTTAGGGCTAAGAGGTGGCGGGGTATTGGTATCACTACTGGTTCTGCCTTTATACATTCCAGTACTAATTTTCGGTGCAGGTGCTGTAGAGGCTAGCTCTGTAGGTTTGGGGGCCAGCACCCATTTATCGTTGCTCGGAGCATTTTTATTGGCCTCACTAGTATTTGCTCCATGGGCAACGGCAGCAGCATTGCGAATTTCAATGGAGTAAAGAAAGCAATTCTCAATTTTAATTTATGAGTTAAAATATAGAGTTAAAACCGAATAAACTTGAGTAACACTTAAGCCTTTAAATATTTATACGAAATGGCCATTAACTGGTTTAAATATTCTTCTCCAGCGAGTTTTTATTCTCTTGCTGGAAAAATGATTCCAATATTTTCTATCACTGCATTTGCGTTGTTCGTAGTGGGGCTTTACATCGGTTTTTTCGTTGCTCCTACGGATTTTCAGCAGAGTGAGGCCTATCGAATTATATTCATACATGTTCCTGCCGCGTGGATGTCTATGTTCCTCTATTTGGTAATGGCAAGCTGGGCTGCTATTGGCCTTGCTTTCAATACCCGACTTTCTTCTATGATAGCTACAGCCATCGCACCTACAGGTGCAATGTTCACATTCCTTGCCTTGTGGACTGGAGCACTTTGGGGTAAGCCCATGTGGGGTACATGGTGGGTGTGGGATGCTCGACTCACATCTGAATTAATTTTACTATTTCTCTATATCGGTTTTATGGCGCTACAAGCCGCGATAGATGACCCTCGTCGAGCTGATAAAGCTGGCGCAGTGATTGCGCTAGTCGGTGTAGTAAACATACCGATCATCTATTTTTCGGTAAAATGGTGGAATACTCTACATCAGGGGGCCACTGTTAGT
>SMVA01058030.1_pt1 | contig 14152 bp, 14 predicted proteins | sample 2456451 | NCBI WGS metagenome assembly SMVA01 (sample SAMN11095933, study PRJNA526329) | marine sediment metagenome | biome: Marine sediment; feature: Surficial sediment; material: Deep marine sediment; isolation source: Hadal surficial sediment | place: Pacific Ocean | collected 2014-05 | depth...
AATATATTGGAATTGATCAGCTTCCCACTAAAGCGGTCATAAAAACGGAAAAATCGGTATTTTAAGCGCTTTTTACTAGCCCGGACAATTCATGAATTACCGTGATGATTGCGCAGAATTTTGTTTTCTCAGGAGATTTTTCGAAGAAGTGTCGGACCAATGGATCCGGCCGACAGAGGAAAATCTCCCGAGGGAACAAAGGACTAGCAATGGCGCGAGTACATTTATGAAATGTCCGGGCTAGGTGTCGCGTTTCGGTAATCTGAAGTCGCTGCGATGTCAGATTATTAGGCTTGCAATAACTATTCTGCATTTATAGATACTGCCCACAAAGGCGGCTCACTCTCGCTTGAGGATTATTAAATGACTGATTACGACGACGACGATGATTATGATGACGAAGAGGATCTCGATCTCTCGACGTTACCTGATGATGAACTCGTCGAACAAATGCATGATGATCTTTATAACGGGTTGAAGGAAGAAGTCGCCGAAGGCACCGATATACTGCTAGAGCGCGGGTGGAGTGCCAACAAGGTCTTGAACCAGGCACTGGTCGACGGCATGACTATTGTCGGCATCGACTTCCGCGATGGCATATTGTTTGTCCCCGAAGTACTGATGTCTGCGAATGCGATGAAGGCGGGTATGGCAATCCTTAAACCTCTTCTGGCTGAATCAGATGAACCGGCGGCTGGAAAAATGGTGATCGGTACGGTCAAGGGCGATATCCACGATATCGGCAAGAACCTGGTATGCATGATGATGGAAGGCGCCGGTTTTGAAGTCATAAATCTCGGTATCAATACACCCGTGGAATCTTATCTGGCCGCACTTGAAGAACACAAACCCGATATCCTCGGCATGTCTGCGCTGCTGACTACCACGATGCCTTACATGAAAGTCGTGATCGATACGATGAAAGAAAAAGGCATCCGTGATGATTACATTGTCATGGTCGGTGGTGCGCCGCTGAACCAGGAATTTAGTGAAGCAATAGGAGCGGATGCTTATTGTCGAGACGCAGCGGTTGCAGCAGAAACCGCCAAGCAATTAGTGGCTGAAAAGCGTGCGAAATAATCGAAATCGCAAGGGCGGTATGGAAAAGGCAGTCTCAATTCTGGTGATTACCTGCGCCGCAGTCGCACGGGAAGTGAATGACATTAAAAAAATCAGCCAGTGGGCACAGATGGATTTACAAAGTATCACTGCTGATCTACACGCAACACCCGAAAAAATCCCACAGGCGGTGGCTGACAAGATCGACCAGGCGCGCGATTCCTACGACCATATATTTGTTGCCTATGGCGATTGTGGTACTAGCGGTGAGCTGGACCGAGTATTACAGGAACGCGGTGTGAGCCGTTTACCTGGGGCACATTGTTATGACTTTCTCGCCGGTGAAAAAACATTTGCGCAGTTGCAGGAGGATGAACCCGGCACTTTTTACCTCACCGATTTCCTCGCGCGACATTTTGATCGGCTGGTGATTGGAACCCTGGGGATAGACCGGCATCCCGAGCTCATGCCGATGTACTTTGGCAATTACAAGCGCGTGGTTTACCTGGCGCAAACCGATTCGGACGAATTGACCCGGATGGCGCAGCAGGCTGCAGACAGGCTTGGACTGCAGTTCGAACGAATTTTTACCGGTACTGGTGAAATGGTGCCGGCACTCGATGCTGCGATGCAGAAGGCTTTGTGGCAAAGATAAAAATAGTCTACTGGCGTGATATTCCGGGCCAGGTAGTGGTGCGCAAAGGTCGGCGTAGTACGCGTTTGCGTCTTCCGGCAAGATTTTTGAGAGCGATCGAACGGGCAGCATATCGCTTGAAGAAACATCAGGAAGATGCCTGGTTTGAGCCGTGGCATGACGTCGAGCAGCCGTTTAAGGGGGATGCAACGGAGCAGGCAAACAAGCTTGTTCAGCAGCTGAAAGAACACTATTCCGAAGCAGTTCTGGACAAATTAATTCGTGCGAGTGGCAAAGACGATACTCGCACTATAGGCGGCTGACGGGAGCTATCCATGTACAAGATCCGCCAGTGGTCGGTAACGCATTCGAGAAAACTTGAAGCAATCTACATTGTATTTGAATCGATTCTTGTCGGCCTACATCCGTTATTTAACTTGATCGGATACGAACGTCTGGAAAAACCAGTGCGAATAGCCGAGAAGTTTTTCAAACGGCTAATGTTCGATTGCCAGATGTGCGGACAATGCGCATTGAGTTCTACAGGTATGTCCTGCCCGATGAATTGCCCGAAATCGATTCGTAATGGTCCCTGTGGTGGCGTGCGACTCGATGGTCATTGCGAAGTAAAGCCTGAGATGCGTTGTGTCTGGATCGAAGCCTGGCGCGGCAGCCAGCAAATGCGAAAAAGCGATGCGATTCACAAAGTACAGGTGCCGGTTAATTTCAGCTACCAGGGCAGTTCTTCCTGGTTGCGGGTCGTCAGAAATGAAATGGCTGTGCATGATAGTGAGATAGCCTGATGATAGCGTTCGAAAAATTGAATCCAGCCGAACCCCTGTCTGATTTAAAAGGTCATGTGTCGAGAGGCCGATTCGAGCGTTTGCTAAAATCGGGATATTTCACAGTGACCGCAGAACTGGCGCCGCCCGATTCTGCGCTTGCCGAGGATGTCTACGAACGTGCCCGGATATTCGACGGTTATGTCGATGGAATGAACGCAACCGATGGCTCGGGCGCCAATTGCCACATGTCTAGTGTGGCGATGTGTGCATTGTTAATCGGTGCTGGTTATTCACCGATCATGCAAATTTCGTGTCGCGACAAGAACCGAATCGCGATACAGGGAGACGTGCTCGGTGCGGCCGCGATGGGGGTGTGCAATGTTCTATGCCTGAGCGGAGATGGCGTTCAGGTGGGTGACCACCCGGAAGCCAAGCCGGTGTTTGACCTGGACAGTATCTCCTTACTGAACGCGATCAAAACTATGCGTGACGAGTCAAAATTTATGAGCGGGCGTCCAATCACTACGCCCCCAAAGATGTTTCTCGGTGCAGCGGAAAATCCATCTGCTCCACCGATCGATTTTCGACCCTATCGACTCGCGAATAAAATTGCCGCCGGGGCGGATTTTATTCAGACGCAGTATATTTTTGATGTGCCACAGCTTAAAGAATTTATGTCGCGGGCGAGCGATATGGGCTTACTGGAGAAATGCTTTATTTTACCCGGTGTTGGTCCACTCGCGTCTGCTAGAACCGCGACCTGGATCCGCGATAATGTGCCGGGTATTTATATCCCGGATCATATTATCGAACGCCTCGCGGGTGCGGAAAATCCTAAACTAGAAGGTCAGAATATCTGTGTTGAATTGATGCAACAGATTCGCGAAATACCGGGCGTTAGTGGAATCCACGTGATGGCCTATCGGCAGGAGCAGGCGGTTCCGGATATTATTCAGCGGTCCGGCGTACTTGATGGTCGCAAACCCTGGTATCCGGGCTGTGAGGATTAGTCAGGCAATGATCGAGAACACGCTTTCCAATTTAAACCAGTATACCCCGAGGGGCACTCTATGACCGAAACGGTTGTCAGCTCTGCTACTAAAGAATTAGTCATTGGCTTCGATCGTCCATTCGTGATTATCGGCGAACGAATCAATCCGACCGGCCGAAAAATCATGGCCGAGGAGATGAAAAATGGCGACTATAGCCGCGTCGCAGCCGATGCGATAGCCCAGGTTCAGGCGGGTGCGCACATGCTCGATGTGAATGCGGGCATTCCGCTTGCTGACGAGCCTCGTATTCTGGCAGAGGCTATACAACTGGTGCAAAGCCTCACCGATGTGCCGCTCAGTATCGACTCGTCGATCATCGAAGCACTGGAATCGGGGCTTTCGGTATACCAGGGTAAAGCTCTGGTGAATTCGGTGACCGGAGAAGACGAGAGTCTCGATCGAGTACTTCCACTGATTAAAAAATACGGTGCAGCAGTGGTGGCGATTTCGAACGATGAAACCGGCATTTCCGAGGATATTAATGTCCGTTTTAAGGTAGCGGAAAAAATAGTAAATCGAGCATCGGACTATGGCATTCCGGCCTGTGACGTCGTGGTCGACCCGCTGGTGATGCCAATCGGTGCGATTAATACAGCCGGAAGAGAAGTGCTGAAATTAATCCACCGTCTGCGTACCGAATTAAAGGTCAATACCACTTGCGGTGCATCGAATATCAGCTTTGGCCTGCCTAACCGCAACGGATTTAACGGGGCCTTTATCAGTATGGCGATTCAGGCAGGCATGACCTCGGCAATTACCAATCCATTACACTCAGAAGTGATTGCGGCCAGTATGGGTGCGGACGTGATGTTGGGTAAAGATCCAGATTGTGGACGCTGGATTAAACAGTTCCGCGAACCCCTGCCCGAAGGAGCGATTGTTCGAGGTACCGGACGCAGAGCAGGGCGCAGACGCCGCGCAGCAGTAGGATAATTATATGTGGGAGTCTCTAATTAATTGGATTTATTCGGCAGAGCAAGGAAGCATCGCGCGCAAGACCGAAGTGTACGCACAAATACATGAGGATCTGAGCACCGGGGTGACGCTGCATTCGTGGAAAACAACAATAGGTAGAAATCCCCAGATATGAGCGACGAAGTAAGCATATTATTCATGCCCTCGGGATTGAGGGGGCGAGTCCAGATTGGAACTTCAGTGCTACAGGCGGCGCAACGCCTGGGCGTGGATCTGGAATCCATTTGTGGTGGTCAGGGAAAGTGTCGAAAATGCCAGGTGTTGCCTCAGGAGGGGGATTTCCCCAAACACGGTATAATCTCGCGCCTCGAGCACTTGTCCGAATTTACCGAAACCGAACGTCACCACCAGGCTAAGAATCGGCTCAAGGAAGGTCGGCGCCTGGGTTGCAATGCGCGCATTCTTGGCGATCTGGTCATCGATGTCCCAGAAGAAAGCCAGCATCACGCACACCATATTTCCAAGGCCGTGACAGCTTACGATATTCAGGTGCAGCCGGCGTTGCGCCTGTATACCGTTACCTTGCCAGAGCCTGATATGCACTCCCCACTTTCGGATAAACGACGACTGCAACAGGCACTCGTACAGGACTTCGATCTACCAACACTGGATTGCGAAATGTCGCAAATCCGGCTCATACAAAAAGCACTCGAAAAATCAGGGCGTTGCATCACCGCAGCGGTATATCAGCACCAACAGATTATTGGCATCTGGCCGGGAGAAAAAAAGAAAGCCTACGGGCTCGCCGTTGATCTCGGTTCTACCACTATTGCGGCCCAATTGTGCGACCTGGATAGTGGAGAAGTGATAGCGACTGCGGATACGATGAATCCACAGATTCGCTTCGGCGAAGATTTAATGAGCCGAGTTTCTTATGTGATGATGAACGAAGGCGGTGATGTGGCGCTGACGACTGTGGTACGTGAGGCATTCAACCTGCTTGCTAAACGCGCGGCTAAATCAGCCGGCATCGCGCTGGACGAAATTCTCGATATGACTGTGGTGGCGAACCCGATTATGCACCATTTATTTCTCGGAATCGATCCGACACCACTGGGTACTGCGCCATTTACCCTCGCCACCGATCAAACTACTGTGGTGCGTGCTGCAGACCTCGATATTTACCTGCACCCGGAATCCCGTATTTGTATTTTACCCTGTATAGCAGGTCACATCGGTGCCGATACCGCTGGTATGATTTTAGCCGAGCGGCCAGACTTGGCTGAAGAATATGTTTTGCTGGTAGACGTAGGTACCAACGCCGAGATTGTACTCGGCAACCGAAATCGCTTGCTAGCGGCATCGAGTCCAACCGGGCCCGCGTTCGAAGGTGCGCAAATTAGCGCGGGCCAGCGCGCTGCGCCCGGGGCAATTGAGCGGGTTCGTATAGACCCTGAAACACTGGAGCCAAAGTTTCGGGTGATCGGTTGCGAGGTCTGGTCTGATGACCCAGAATTCGCGCAGAAAAGTGCCAATGTCGGGGTCAGCGGAATATGTGGTTCTGGCATTATCGAAGTAATTGCAGAGATGTTTTTGGCCGGGATCATCGACCAGGACGGTGTAATCGGTCTGGTAGAAGGCAAGGATAGTAGCCGCGTGGCACTCGATGGTCGAACTTATTCTTACCTGTTGTACGAAGGTGACAAAACCTTGCGGGTGACGCAAAATGATGTGCGCGCGATCCAACTCGGCAAGGCTGCTTTGCATGCGGGAACGCGCTTATTGTTCGACCGCATGGGCATTACAAAGGTAGATCGGATTGGATTTGCAGGCGCGTTTGGCAGCCATATCGATGTCAAATACGCGATGGTGTTGGGCCTGATTCCGGATTGTAAGCTGGAAAATGTCGGCTCGGTCGGCAATGCGGCAGGTACCGGTGCGCGCATCGCATTGTTAAATATGCCCTCACGCATCGAGATCGGTGAAATACTGCCCAAAGTGGAAAAAATAGAAACCGCGCTCGAACCAAAGTTTCAGGATTATTTCATCGAAGCGATGGCGCTACCCCACAAAGTCGATAAATACGAAGAACTATCCAAGGTGGTAAAGATTCCACCGCCGAAACCCAAAGCCGAAAGTGATAGGGCAAACGGTAGTAAACGCAAGTCCCGCAGGCGACGACGTCGGGTATAGTTTTGCCGTTATTCTGGGTGGGTGTGTAACCACAAGTAAATATTTTTGTTAGTATCGATCATGAGGGTTGCCGGTTTTGATTAAAAGTTGGGATTTCGTTCAACTCGGCAGCCCTCACTTATTCAACAGAATTGCCAGAGGTTCCCTAATACAATTTAATCGCCTAAAAAAACTTTTTTAACCTTGTCGTTATCAATTAGATCTTTGGAATCGCCGCTGATTACCAGTCTCCCACTTTCCAGCACATACCCTCTATCAGCCATACTTAAGGCCAACCTAACATTCTGCTCTACAAACAAAATTGAGGTACCTTCGTTGACAATATCCTCGAAGATTTTAATTAAATTTTTAACCACTATTGGGGATAATCCCAGGAAAGGCTCGTCTACCATCAATAATTTAGGCAAACCCATTAACGCTCTCGCTATGGCAAGCATCTGTTGTTCCCCTCCAGACATGGTGTGCGCAAGTTGGTTGGTTCTGTCTCCCAACTTTGGGAATATTTTATAAATATTAGTGAGTGATTTTTCTCTAGTTTCTTTAGCCTTATGATGCCAGGCACCCAGTATTAAATTTTGCAAAACTGTCAAATAGGGGAAAACCCTGCGTCGCTCGAGAACATGGGATATTCCCGTTTCAGCTCTAGAAAAGGTAGGCTTGTTACTGATCAGCTCGCCGTTAAAATATACCGTGCCCTTCCTATGATTTACCAAATTGCTTATGGTATTAAGAATGGTACTTTTACCCGATCCGTTTGGCCCGAGTAGTGCCACCATTTCTCCTTTTTTAACATTGAGTGAAACATCCCAGATGACCTGGAAGTCATCATATAAGACATCGATATTTTTCACATCAAGCAACATCGACAGTTCCCAGGTAAGCATCGATAACTTTCTGGTTATTTTGGATTTCCTTGGCTTTCCCATAGGCAATTTTTTGCCCTTGATTTAATACTAAAATATTGTCAGAAATTTCCATGATTATATTAATATTATGCTCGATAGTTAATATTGTGACTCCGGATGCTTTAAGTTTTTTTATTAATGCGACAAGGCCGGGTATAGTTTTTTGATCTACACCACCAGTTACTTCATCCATCAACAATAGTCTTGGCTCGGTAGCCATGGCCCTGGCCAACTCAAGCCGCTTTCTTTGACCGGTAGATAATTCGCGCGCGAAGTGATGTCTTTTTTCGATCAAATCGACAAAATCGATTATATCCAGGGCTTTATCCCTGGCTTTTCTAATATTGGACTCCTTTGCAAAAGCTCCGATCATCACGTTTTCCAGTAAAGTCTGATCTGCAAAAGGTTTTAATTTTTGAAATGTCCGTCCAATACCCAAATTGCTTATTTGATCGGGTCGCATATCAGATATGTTTTTTTTGTCGAAAGTAATCTTCCCGGCATCCGCTTTTGTATATCCGGTAATCAGATCGAACAGGGTGGATTTACCGGCTCCATTGGGTCCAATTATCCCTAGAATTTCACTCTCATTAACGTCAAATGAAATATCGTCATTTGCTTTAATCCCACCAAAATATTTACTTAAATTTTCGATTGATAAAATCTTCATCTTTGTTTCTGCCTTCCGAGAATATGCCTGGGTACAAAAGAAATTAGTCCCGTTGGGCGAAATATACAGATCAGCATCAATATCAATCCATATAATATCAAATCAATGGCTCCTCCTGTTCCACCGAAGTATATTCGTGAATATTCTGAAATGGGTATGAGTACTGCTGCACCGATTAATGGGCCCCAAATATTTCCGACCCCTCCTAAAACGGTTATCAACAGCACTATAATAGATATATCAAAACTAAATACCCTGTCTGGATCAACGATTAAAATATATTGCGCAAATAAACTACCCATTGGAGCCATAACGATTGCAGAGAGAACATAAGCAATAATTTTATATTTAGAAACATTGATACCGAGACTTAAGGCGGCTTGATAATCATCTCTTACGGCACGTAACCTAAACCCAATTTTTGATCTGCTTAGCAGCCAGGCAAAAGCGAAAGTTACGATGAAAAATATAAGAAAAATATAATAGTAGGGAATTTTACTGTGATGAAATTGAAGTGCAAACCAGGAACTACCATCGGTAAGAGGTATCCAGATGCCAGATGCAGCCCCTACTAATTCCCATCTTTGAAAAATAATCTGAAAGCTTATCCCAATTAACAATGTCGCTATAGCAAAATAGTGTCCTTTGAGTCGCAGCATAGGAATACCAATTAATACTGCGACTAAGGCGGAAATAATCATTCCAGTAAAAATACTGATCCAGGGAGTAATACCGTATTGCACATAAAAATAGGAACTCGCATACGCGCCAATACCAAAAAAGATGCCGTGCCCTAAACTAATTTGCCCCGACAGGCCTGCTATTATATTCCAGGACTGGGCCATGACCGCATGCATGAAAATCATAATCATGAGGTGTAGATAAAATGAGTTAGGACCAAAAATGGGGAAAATAAATAACAATAGCCCCACTGCAACAATTAGATAAATTACTCTATTATTCGTATTCCAGACGGGTTCTAGCTTTGCTTTTTTTAGAATACTATCCATTAATACCTACCAAATAATCCCTGTGGTCTGAAAATTACCACCAATAGATAAATAGCAAAAACATACAAAAGTTTAAAGGAGGGATCGATTAGCAGGCCTCCCAGGGATTCAACCAGGCCGATAATAATACCGGCAAACAGACATCCAATAATGCTTCCAAAGCCACCTAATGCGACAGCGACAAATGCAAATAACGCAAAATTAATCCCCACATCAGTAAATATAAAAAAATAATTGGTCATCATGCCACCTGCGACTCCAACACATCCAAGTCCAATCGCCCATCCAATCGCAAACATTCTATTCGAAGGTATACCCAGGATTTCAGCCGCGTGGCGGTCCTGTGCTGTAGCCTGGAGTGCCAAACCAGTTTCTGTTTTTGTTACAAATAGATAGAGAACTGCAAAAGCAAAAAGACAAATCAAGCTTGCAAATAATTGAGGTTGGCCGATAAAGACGCCTGCTATCTCAATTCTCCCTTCTAACAATGGTTTATTAACGTATCGAAAATCGGGTGTCCATAAATATTGAGCCATTGCTCTAATAAAAATCGACAAGCCAAAAGTGGCGCATATTTGAATAAGCATGGTGGCTTTTAATATAAAACGTATTAATAAATAATGAGTCAGCACACCACAAAATGCCATCAGTAAAATCGTTACGGGAATTGAGATGATTGGGTCCAGACCAAGCAAAGACCAGAGCCAGAAAGAAGAGAACATTGACAGCATCAAATGCTCTCCATGGGCAAAATTTACAATATTCATCAATCCAAAGATTAGACTCAGACCGGCTGCGATCAGGGCATAAATTAACCCCATCAATAAACCGCTAACGATAGCTTGCAATATAATTTCAAATGTCATTTGATTTTAATATTTTCTTTTAATCACGATATATTTTTATTAATTGTATACACGAATTTATTTACTTATTGAATTAATATTGATTATGTTATTAAATTTACCCTTCCTAAAGCAAAAAGGGCATAAAAATGAAAAAATTAATACTGTCAGTTTTTTTAACACTTACCTATGCCGCTGGCATAAACGCAGCTGAGAGTGTAAAAATTGGCGTTCTTTACCCGTTAACGGGACCGGTGGCTCAAGTAGGCAAAGATGCTGTGGCTGCAGTGAGAACCGCCATCGATATTATTAACAATAGTCATGATATCGATATGCCATTAGCTAAAGACAAAGGTTTGTCCGGGCTTGGTGGGGCTAAAATATCAATCGTGGTAGGCGATCACGGTGGAAAACCTGACATAGGGATCAGTGAAACAGAGAGGATGATAAATTCTGACAAGGTCCACGCTATGTTTGGCGCCTATTATTCATCTGTCACAGGAGCGGCTAGTCAGGTTGCTGAGAGAGCGAGAATACCCTGGGTCAATGGAGAGTCAACTTCACCAAAATTAACCACGAGAGGATTTAAGTACTTTTTCCGAGTTACTCCTCATGACGGCGAATTCACACAATTGATGTTTGAATTCATGAATGATTTCAACAGTAAAAATGGCGGTATACTGAAAACCATTGGTATTATTCATGAGGATACGCTGTGGGGTTCGGATAGTGGTGGAACTCAGAATAAAATGGCCAAAGAACAAGGATACGAAGTCGTAGAAAAAATAAGCTATAAAGCAAAAACGACCACTTTGAGTTCTGAGGTTCAGCGACTTAAAGCCAAAAACCCTGATGTCTTATTACCCTCTTCATATACGTCAGACGCGCTCTTATTTTTAAACACAGCTAAAGAACTCGACTATAACCCTAAGCTTTTACTGGCGCAAAATGCAGGTTATACAGACCCGAAGTTCATAGAAACAATGGGTAAAAAAGTAGAAGGGGTGATTACCAGATCCCCATTTAATACTGACCTTGCCGATACCATTCCATTAATCGGAAAAGTAAACGAATTGTTTAAAAAGCATTCGGGTGGAAGAGATTTATCGGATGTACCGGCGAGAGCGTTTACCGGCTTCATGGCATTGGCAAATGCGATTAATAATGCGGGCTCAACAGACCCCAAAAAAATCCAGAAGGCATTACAGGAGCTTGATATGTCTGCGGATTCTTTGATAGTCCCTTACAGAGGTATTAAGTTTGGGAAAGATGGCCAGAACGAAAAAACAAGGGGCATTTTAATGCAGGTGCAAAATGGAAAATACTGTACTGTTTATCCATTTGAGCTGGCAGCCTGTAAACTAATATATCCGATGCCAACCTGGTCTGAAAAACAATAGTAACATCAGTAATTTAAAGACGACCATTAATTTGGTCGTTTTTTTATGAGAAAACAAAGTCAGATCCTGATATTGGCTATAGAAGATACCCGTCAGCATTGGGGTTAGATATGCATCGCGATACTCGAGACAGTTTGCTATCGATTTAAGAGCTTTCTAACTCGCCAGGCCCGCAGCAGGTACATCCTGCGCCTGCGAGTTTTGCAATTTACGGCGCTCATCGCGCGGTGGAATACCGTACATGTCGCGGTAACATTTGCTGAAATGGGGTGCCGAAATAAATCCGCAGGCGAGTGCGATATCGACGATGGACTTGCTAGTCTGGAGTAGTAACAGGCGTGCGCGGTTCAGGCGCAAATTCAGGTAGTAACGGGTTGGGACGCAGTTCAAATGTTTCTGGAACAATCGCTCGAGTTGCCTGCAGGAAATACCCACGTAATTGGATAACTCGTTAAGACCGATCGGCTCTTCCAGATTAGCTTCCATCAGTGTAACTGCCTCGGTGAGCTTCGGTTGATTGGCACCGAGGTGTAAATGCAGGGGTATGCGCTGTCGATCGTCGGTTCCGCGAATACGTTCGCACATGAATTGCTCAGATATTTGTGCAGCCAGTTTTGGCCCGTGGCGTTCACCGATAAGTTTGAGCATCATATCAAGAGAAGACTGTCCGCCAGCGCAGGTAATTCGATCACGATCGAACTGAAATAAATCGTCTGAAAATTGCGCGTTTGGGAATTCTTCGCGTGCGCTGGCTATATTTTCCCAGTGTATCGTGCACTTGTATCCATCGAGCAAACCAGCGCGTGCGAGCAGATAGCTGCCGGTGCATAGTGCGCCGAGGATAATACGGCGTTTTGCTATTTTGCGTATCGCGAACTGGAACGACTTATTCCAGCTATCTGAAATATCGACGCCTCCACAAATGAAAAATATTGAAACATTGCCTACCGAATCGATGCCGAAGTCTGGGGTGATTTCGATCCTATTGCTGGCTTTTATCGGTTGTCCATCGACGCTATAAATAGACCAGGTATAGAGTGTTGTCTGGGCCGCCCGGTTAGCCATACGCAAACACTCGATGGCCGAAGTGAAAGCTATCATCGAATAGTTGTGGACTAGCAGGAAGCCGAAATGATCGGGTATCACTTCGGTGTTATATTCACTCATAGGCGGACTACAGGCTTTAAGCGACTAAACCCAAATAATTTGATCAATAAATGACCGGGGACCGATAAAATACTAGTCGGTAAATCATGCTATTGCACGAATTATTTAAACTTGTGGATTGGTGTTGCCTTATTACGCTTGCATTTCAACCCACCATCGCTACTTTCAGGGAAAAAATCTCCCGCCTTATAGAGGGTAAATTGACCATCCATATCCACGGTAAGCTCGCCCGCGACCACGTACACATAGAAAGTTCCAGGATGCGTATGCTTGGGGGTAGCAAATCCAGGTGGGCCCGATAAGCGAACCACTATTATTTCTTTCCCCGCTATACCAGGGAGAGGAGCCTGGTATATTTTTCCAGCACCGCTTTCCGCCCGGTTTCGTGAGCATTTACTGCCTGGAAACTCACTATTCCAGTCATTATTAATGAAGCCAGCACGATTTTGATAATATTAATTGATTTCGTTTATTTCTCCTATATTTGGGTGCCATAGTGCACCTGTAGTTTTGTATACAGCATTAAACGTAATAAGTTTGGGTCTTTCATCGGCTTTTATGCGCAATCATTTCTATGGGTGCTATGAAATTGGTAGCGATATTTTCAACCATGTTATTGACTTTCTCAACGGTGGATTCCTGCATCAGAACATGCAGTCCGAGAGGTGGTGGATTAACATTAGCGGCTATATTTGCTTTTAACTGTTTGAAAAATTCAAGCGCGAATTCTCGTCGGTTGTTCTCTATAGTTACTTTAAATCCGGCTTTATCCAGTGTTCGCCTGTATTCATCGGGTGACGCTAAACGGCTGGTAGCAGTTGCTGTGGCCCAGGGCACCGGATAGGACAGTTCACCCGCATTAACCTGCATAACATCATAAACGCCAAAACAGGCGCCTGGGCGTAACACACGATAAATCTCGGTAAAAAGTTTCTCTTTATCCTCGATATTCATACCGACGTGCAGCATTAAAGCACCATCGAATGATTCATCTCCGAACGGCATAGAAAGTGCGCTTCCCTGGTGAAGTGTGATTTGATTATCGAGACCGACCCAGGAACAAAGGGTATTTCCGACCCTGATATATTCCTCGGTTAAATCGATTCCAGTCACACGGCTATTAAGCTGGTTTGCTATCAGCCGTGATGTGCCGCCCAGACCACAGCCAACATCAAGAATATGATCAGGGTAAGAAAAATTCAGCTGGTCTAGTAAATTGGCGGTCGCAATGCGTCCACCCGTATGAAATTCGTCAATCGGACCGAGGTCGTCTACTGTTACATTATCGGTTGTTTTACCCAGTTTGGTAATTGCCGCTTCGATTACCCCCATTAAATTTCCGTGGGTATAGTGCTCTGAAACGGCATTTTCATAAGACATATTCAATCTCTTTATAGCTTTTATTACCGCCGAAATCGCCAACCCGGATGAAATTAAAGGACTCGAACAGGGGGGCCTACTCTAATGTCCTCTCGATCACACTGATCGCGGCAATCGTTCAATAAGCCGAATCGGGC
>SMVA01067511.1_pt1 | contig 14149 bp, 15 predicted proteins | sample 2456451 | NCBI WGS metagenome assembly SMVA01 (sample SAMN11095933, study PRJNA526329) | marine sediment metagenome | biome: Marine sediment; feature: Surficial sediment; material: Deep marine sediment; isolation source: Hadal surficial sediment | place: Pacific Ocean | collected 2014-05 | depth...
CCCCCCAACAAATGTCGCCAATCCACCAGATCGTTGCTCAGCATCACTTGCTGTTAGTTTCAGGATGTTTTCTACTTCGAATGTTGTTGGTGCAGGCGCCTCTCCAACCAATGCAAGATGCGTCGTGTCAAGCTGACCAATCGGAGCATTCTTACCGAGACTCTCACGCATTAGCTTATACAGTTCGGCCAAAGCTTGGTTCACGAACGCGGTTCCCCTTGAATCTGATAGTTCTTCGACATTTCGCAGTTCGAACACGCAAGCAAATGGTTCAGTCCCTTTTTCCAGCATATCATCGGCAATTTTTTCAAGGTCGGCTGCGGATGTGATTTCAGACATACCAAAACCAGAAACTGGTGGTCCAGGCATCAGGAGGTGTGTGATAGATCCCATAGGCACAGCTTCCAAACCTGATCCAATAGGAAAGACGGTGGCGGTATCCCGTTCTGCAAGTTTGCAAAACGATATTTCCTCTTGTACTTCAAATACAATGATCCTTCCCGATGGAACCCGAGGGTACTTCCCGATACGTCTTTCCGAACGACCATCAGAATATGTAAACGGTTTGTCGCCACCGAAATCCGGGTGAAGGACCAAGTATTCTTGTCCCTCTCGTACCTGAACCTGCTTTCCGATATCGATTGCCACGATACCTGTATCATTGTGATGTTCTAGAACGCGCCCGTATTTCTGCCTGATATCTGGGAAATATCTAGTTGTGTCCCTGCCCCCAGCTTTGGCGCTGTACAGGGCGATATCGGATTGCTTCACAAGCTGCGACGCAAGATTCTTGACATCTCTATAGGATGTTGAGAGCAAACTCGCTGCGCCAATACTAATGGTCACTCGTCGATCAGCAATGTGGGGCAACGTCAATTGATCGGCCACTCCTTCCCGGAGCATGAGTTGCCATTCGTCCTCACTTGGTAGGATTGTTCTGTCACGGCCACCCGAAAATATTCTGAAATTTCACGAATCTGATTTGCGGCGAAGCTACCTTGAATCAGTATCGCAAACTCTTCGCCATGCAGCCGGGCCACCAAAACTTCTTTGAGATAATCTTTATCCGATAGGATAGTCGAGCCAACTTCTTCAAGGCGAATTGCCAAACATCGCAAAACAACATTGCCATATTGGTGCCCATACGAATCATTGACTTGTTTGAAGTAGTCGATATCTATTGCGAGAACCGCAACAGCAGTGCTCATCGACGTCGATAGCGTTCCGGAGGTAGCCTGCTCGGTCACCGACAATTTCTCTGAGATCGCTGATTCTAATCTTTCGCTAAATGCCAGTTCTTTTGGGATGCTCGTAAGTTCGTCATATTTAGCGCTATATGCGTTGAATGCGTTTTCGACACAATCCATGAGTTCTTTCTGAAAAGCATCTCGAGTGGTTACCATAGGGGAGTTCCAGAATTCGCCGACTACAACCGCATCTAGAGCGGAAATAGGGAAGTATGCTTTGAGGCTAGATCGCCTTTTCCATGGTTCTGACTCTCGAAGCGTGCGTTCCAAAGCAACTAGTAGCTGAGGTTCAGAGACTTTTTCGTGGTCTGATTCAAACCATTCTCCTTCCCAACATCGAAAAATCTCCAAGTTCTTAGCGCGGGATTTCAGGGCATTGTCTTTGGTAGCGGTATCAACGAATACATTGAATCGGGCGATGCGCATGGCGATGAATTCCGAAAGATCTGTTGATGCCCGGGTGGGTTGCAGGGCTTACGCACACCCCTTGCAGGGCATGGTTGAATAATCGCTTCTATTTGTACTACGTTATAGGAACGAAAACAGCCAGAATCAATTGCCTTTGCCGTTAATCGCGCTCCAATCACGATGATCACCCTTGCGCGAGCCTCGGGTGGCACGTCGAACGCTCTATCAACTCTCCGCCAATTTCTTCATGGCGTTGGGATAACGGCCCATGAACTTTCGGCCGATCTCGATGGCCTGCTCCGAATCTGGGTCGCGGAGGGTAAGTGCCACCCCACCCGGCGTGCGCACCGCGAAAAGCTCATCTCCTTCGCCAAGGCCGAGTTCGGCCAGCAACTTCTTTGGCAGTACGACCCCCAAAGAAGCACCGATTTTACGAACCTTCAACGGTCTAACCATAACGATCTCCTCGTCTCTCCGCTCACCCGCCCGCCAGCCCGGACAGGGCCAGGCGCTGGGTTTCGACGGCCCGATCCCAGACCATGTCTTTCCAATCGTCGGCGTCCTGATAGAAGGCCTCGCGGATTTGTGCCTTGATCCTGAGGCCCTTGGCCGAGTCGAGCTCGCCGTGGAGGTGCAGCCAGTTGTCGGCGCGCAGGGCGAGCTTGACCTGCTCGGTCGGCAGCGTCCCGTACTCGATCGCCACTGCGGTCAGCTCGATCCCGGGCAGCGCCGCCACCATGCCCAGGGTGTTGACCCCGTGTATCTCGGTCGAAACCGAGGTGCCAAGAAAGGGCGAGGCGACGTCGTCGCGATACCAGTCCTTGGCGCGGGCCAAACCCAGGTCGTCCGGCTTGTGGACGCAGATGCGCTCGCCGTGGCCGCGCGGGCCGAGCCCGGTGTGGTAGTCGATCACGGCGACCCGGCGCGCGCCGCTTAGGTTCTTGCGCAGGATTTGCACCATGGCATTTCGCGACCAGGTCTCCGTATTGCCACCGTAGAAGATGCCGTCAGGGTGATTGTACTGCCCGCCCGCGACCGCCTTTTGCAGCGCCCAGGCGCCGTGTTCTTCGCGATAGGCCTCGATCACGCGATCCGACTCGGCGAGGCTGGCATCGTCCCAGTCGCGCGGGCAGAGCGCCGCGTGCAGGTGGTCGTAAGCCGCGTTGGCCGGGTAGTCGCCGCCGTGGGCGATAAAGTTGCGATTGAGATCGACGTTGTCCTCGGTCACCCGACGTAGCCAGGCGAAGCCCGAAGGATTGATCGCATGGATGGCGAACAGCGCAAGGCCCGGCGGCAGCTCGCGGTGGAGGCCGGATTCGAACCAACCAGCCTGCACTCCGGAGCCGCAGTGGCCCTCGGCGCCGTGGGTCGCGGAGATCGTGACCAGCACGGCTTCGGCGTTGCGGGGGCCGAACCAGGCGGTGTCGGTGGTGAGCGCCAGTCCATCGGGCCCCGGCGCCGGGTTGGCATGGCTATCCAGCCGCGCGCCGGCGGTCTGCGCAGCGGCGATGAACCGGGCCCGGGCCTCGGCGTAGTCGGCGGAAAAATAGCTGCTGGCGTTCATGGCGCCCGATCCCTCGCGAATCGCTCCGGAAAAGGTGATGGCGGCTCCCGGCATATCTGCTTGGGTGCCAGGCTGCAATGGGGCATGATTATGGTTGTGAGACACGCAATCGCAATAGCTTTGGCGCTTATTCTCGGCTTGGCGCTGCAGGTGGGCCCGGTGGCCGCGGACCAGGGCGATCCGCGGCTCGAGGAATTGTTCGGCCGCCTCGAGGCGGCGCCCAACCTGCGCGCCGCCCGGGAGATCGAGGCCTCGATATGGCAGATCTGGGTTCATTCCGATGACGATGTGATCGGCATGTTGATGACCCAGGGCGTGGCCGCCATGAGCCGGCAAGATATGCGGGCGGCGCTGGGCAAGTTCGATCAGATCGTCAAGATCGCGCCCGGCTTCGCCGAGGGCTGGAACAAGCGTGCGACGGTGTATTACCTGCTTGGCAACTTCTCCAGATCTCTGCACGACATCCGGCGGACCCTGACGCTGGAACCGCGCCATTTCGGTGCGCTGTCGGGCCGCGGGCTGGTGTTTCTGGAGCTGGAGGACTTGAAGGCGGCGCTCGAGTCCTTCGAGGCGGCGTTGAAGGTTTATCCCAAACTGTCCGGCGCCACCCACAACGCCAAGGCGCTACGCCGCGAGATCCAGAAACACGAGATTTAGGCGGCCTCAACCGACTGCGGGGGCCGGCGCACGGCTGAGTGAGGTCACATGGCCGGCTGGAGTCAGGCCGACTGGGGTCAGGCCGGCTGGGGTCAGGTCTTGCGTTGCCACATTCCGGTCGTGCAGACTGCCGGATTTGGGCACCGCAGGAGACCGGTCAGCCTTAGGACATCGCAAGATCCGGCCCGCCTCGATCGAACAGCCCTTATATGGCAATGCAAGACCTGACCCCAATTGGTGTGCAGTCGGGGCGGTGCGGTTAAAATGTGGCAATGCAAGACCTGACCCCATGCTTGATCTCGCGTTGGGAGACCGATGCATGGCTGGCATGCGGGTGCAGGCGTTGTCCTAGGCAGGAAAGCCTGTAATCTGGCTCGCGCTTGTCTGGAGGATTCGACCGTCATGTCCGCGCGCGCCTGGCGTCTCTTTGCCCCGCTGCCCGCCGTGGTGCTGGTCAGTGCCGTGATGGTGCTGGCTCTCAACATGGGGGTGCGCCAGACCGGCGGGCTGTTCCTCGAGCCCATGACCCAGGACCTGGGCATCAGCTGGACCAGCTTCGCCTTCGCCATCGCCATGCAAAATCTGATTTTGGGCGCCATGACGCCGGTGTTCGGGGTGCTTGCCGACCGCTACGGCGCCGGCCGGATGCTGGCGCTTGGCGGCATCCTCTACGCGATCGGCCTGCTGATCATGGCCCTGGGCGCCAGTGAGTTCAGCCTGCATCTGGGGGCCGGCGTGTTCATCGGCATCGGGGTCAGCGCCTGCGGATATCCCATGGTGCTTTCGGCGGTGGCGCGCGCTTTCTCCGAGCGCCGCCGCAGCCTGGCGCTGGGGCTCGCGGCCACCGGCGGTTCGATCGGCCAGTTCCTGCTGCTGCCGTTCACCCAGGTGTCCATCGGCGAGATCGGCTGGTCCGACACGCTGATCGTGCTGGCCGCGTTCTCTATTTTGATCGTGCCCTTGGCCGCGATGCTGACCGGCAAACCCGAAGCGAAGTCCGGCGAAACCGCTTTCGGCGGCATCCGGGCCGCGATCGGCCAGGCCGGCCGCCACCGGGGCTATCAGCTCCTGACCAGCGGCTTCTTCGTCTGCGGTTTCCACGTCGCCTTCATCGCCACCCACCTGCCGGCTTACATCAACACGCTCGAGTTCGATCCCCTGGTCGGCGCGACCGCGCTCAGCCTGATCGGCTTCTTCAATATCCTCGGCGGGCTGCTGGCCGGCTATCTGGGCGGGCGGCACCGCAAGAAATACCTGCTTTCCGGCATCTATCTGGCGCGCGCGGTCGTGATTGCCGTGTTTCTGGTGGCGCCCAAGACCGAAGTCGCGGTCTGGATATTCGGCGCCAGCCTCGGGGTCCTATGGCTGGCTACCGTGCCGCTCACCAGCGGCCTGGTCGGCGACATATTCGGCGCCCGCTACATGGCGACCCTGTTCGGCTTCGTCATGTTCAGCCACCAGATCGGCGCCTTCTTCGGCGCCTGGTTCGGCGGGCTGAGTCATGATCTGACCGGCTCCTACACCGCGGTCTGGGTGATGGCGATCGTGCTCGGATTGTTGGCTGCTTTTCTGCACTGGCCGATCTCCGACAAGCCCGTCGCGGCGCCCGCGACCCTCGCGCAGGCCTGAGCGCAAGCGGTGGAGCGCGAGCGCCTTCGGGGCGTCCTTGCGGCGCTGGCCGCATTCGGTATGTGGGGCTTCCTTCCGGTCTACTTTAAAGCCGTCGCTCATGTCCCCGCGCCCGAGCTGTTGGCGCACCGGACCTTTTGGTCGGTGATCCTGCTGCTCGCGCTGATCGCGTTAGGGCGCCGCTGGAGCGCGCTGCGCGCCGCCCTGGCCGAACCCCGGGTGTGGCTGTTGCTCGCGGTTAGCACCTCTCTATTGGTGTTCAACTGGCTGGTGTTCATCTGGGCGATCACCGACGGCCGGGTGCTGGAAACCAGCCTGGGCTATTACATCAATCCGCTGTTTAATGTGCTGCTCGGCGTAATGGTGTTGCGCGAACGGCTCAGTCCTTGGCAAGGCTTGGCGGCCGCCCTCGCCATCATCGGCGTGCTCAACCTAACGTTTCAGTCCGGCACCTTCCCCTGGGTCTCGCTCGCCCTGGCCTCAAGTTTCGGGCTCTACGGTTTGATCCGCAAGACGATCCGGCTCAATTCGGTCGAGGGCCTGTTCATCGAGACCGCGCTGGTGGCGCCGCTCGCGCTGGCCTATCTGGTCTATCTGAGCGCGGCCGGGACCGCTGCCCTGGGCGCCCACGACAGGACCACGGACGTCTTGCTTATGCTCTCGGGCGTGATCACCGCCTTACCGCTCTTGGCCTTCGCCAGCGCGGCGCGGCGGCTGCAATACACCACCGTGGGGTTCTTTCAATACATCGGACCCACGATTCACTTCCTGCTCGCTATCTTCGTCTACGGCGAGGTTTTCACCGGCGCGCATCTGATCACATTCGGGCTAATATGGGCGGCGCTCGCGATCTTCACCGCCGACTCCCTGCGCGCCTTGCACCGACGAGCCGCGTAGAACCAAGCACGCTCTGCAAAAAAAGGAGATCCCACGTGGTTACCTGCTATCTGAAATACATCGTTGATCCTGACCAGCTTGTGGAGTTCGAGGAATACGGGCGCCGTTGGATCGATCTGGTCAACCGGTTGGGCGGCACGCACCACGGTTATTTTCTACCGTCCGAGGGCGCCAGCAATGTGGCCTACGCACTGTTCTCCTTTCCGAGCCTGGCCGACTATGAGGCCTACCGGGCGCGCAGCGCCGAGGACCCCGAATGTCAGGCGGCCATCGAGTATGCTAAGGAAACCCGTTGCATTCTCAGCTACGAGCGAAGTTTCCTACGGCCCGTGCTCGAAGGCGCGGGCGCGCGAGAGGTGCCGGGCTCCTAATACTCTAATTACCGGGGACATTGCCGACTCCGACGCCTGTGATATAAATCCCGCATATCGGGATGGATTCGGCGTGATGCACAACCTCGACGATTTCGCGAACACCCTGCGCGACGACCGCCACCGGCGCGCCTTCGCGTACTGGCGCTCCAAGGCGCCCGAGGGCCGGCTTCCCGGCCGCCGGCATAATCGACCCGCTCGAGGTGCCGGACCTGCTGCCCTGGCTCACACTGATCGACGTGGTCCGGGAGCGAGAACGCTTGCGCCTGCGCTGCCGGCTGGTCGGGACCGGGGTGGCCGCCCGCTTCGGCCGCGACATCACCGGCCTCTACGCCGAGGAGGCCTACTCTGAAGCCTATCTGGCCCAGGTGCTCGACGTCTACGGCGCGATCATCGAAAGTCGGCGCCCGCACTTGTCCCGGCACCGAATTCCCATCGAGGGGCGCGAGCAGGTCGAATACGACCGGCTGATCCTGCCCCTGGCCGAGGACGGCGACACGGTCGATATGTTCTTTTCCTGCTTCGCCTTCGATGTTGGCCGCAGCGCGTGGTCCGACGCCGCGGTCCCCGAAACCACGATATGAGGTTCCGCAATGCTGTTTCGAAGGATTCGACCTTGGTATAATCCCTTCGCGCTCAAGAATCGGAATCATTGAGCCCGCTCACCGCTGGACTCGGCCCTATGGATTACGACACTACGAATATCGCTGCGGTGTACGACTCCGGGCGCCGTTACAGCCCGGAGATTTTACAGCAATGGTTGGATTTGTTTTCAACCCATGTGCCCAAGGACATGGTTTCGCGCATTATCGACCTCGGCTGCGGCACAGGCCGTTATTCAGAGCCCCTGGCGGTCCATTTCGAGGCCGAGGTCGTCGGGGTCGATCCGTCCGAAAAAATGCTCGCGGAGGCCCGCAGGAAAACCGTTCATCGCGGCGTTGTTTTTTTCTAGGCGCGGATTCCCGACGATGAATTCGATTCGGGAATCGCGGCGCTGCAATGTCACGCAAAAAGGCGCCCACCTTGCCGCACCCCTATTCCCGCACCCCTATTCCCGCACCGTGGCGATCCTGAGCACGTTGGTCTTGCCCGGGGTGCCGAAGGGCACGCCGGCGGTGATCACGACCTGATCGCCAATCTCGGCTAGGCCCTCGTCGCGGGCGATGCTGCAGGCCTTGCTGACCATCTCGGTGAACGACGCCACATCGGAGGTGTGGACGCAGTGCGCGCCCCAGATGACCGCCAGGCGCCGGGCGGTCTCGACCTTCGAGGTCAAGACCAGGATCGGCACGTCCGGCCGCTCCCGCGCGGCCCTGAGCGCGGTCGAGCCCGAGGTCGTATAGCTGATGATCGCGGCCAACCGCAGGGTTGTGGCGACCTGGGCGGCGGCGGCCGAAATTGCATCCGGCGCGGTCGGCTCGGGATGGGTCTGCAGGGCGTGGATGAGCCGGTGGTAGAAAGGGTCGGCCTCGGTGCTGACCGCGATGCGGTCCATCATGGCGACCGATTCGACCGGATAGTCGCCGGCGGCGGTTTCCGCCGACAGCATGATCGCATCCGCGCCGTCGTAGACCGCGGTCGCGACGTCGGAGGCTTCGGCGCGGGTCGGCGCCGGGGCCTGGACCATGGAATCGAGCATCTGGGTCGCGACCACCACCGGTTTGCCGGCCAGGCGGCAGGCGCGGATGATTTCCTTCTGGCGGCCGGGCACGTCCTCGGGCGCCATCTCGACGCCCAAATCGCCGCGCGCCACCATGGTCGCATCGGAACGCTCGATTAGTTCGCGCAGATGAATGAGCGCGGCCGGCTTTTCGATCTTGATCATGATCGCCGCCCGGCCCTCGATCAGCCGCCGCGCTTCATCGACGTCCTCGGGGCGCTGCACGAAGGACAGGCCGACCCAGTCGATGCCCAGGTCGAGCCCGAACCTCAGGTCCACACGGTCTTTCTCGGTCAGGGGCGAGATCGGCAGCACCGCGCCGGGCACATTGACCCCTTTGCGGTCGCTGAGCGGGCCGCCGGTCACGACTTCGGTCTCTGCGTAGTCCGGACCGCAGGCTTCGATCCTGAGGCGCAGCTTGCCGTCGTCGAGCAGCAGCTCGGTCCCCGGTGCGAGCGCGGCAAAGACTTCCGGATGGGGCAGGGGTGCGCGGGTGGCGTTCCCGGGTGCCGCGTCCAGATCGAGGCGGAATTTGGCGCCGGTTTCAAGCTCGATCGCGCCGGTCTCGAAGCGTCCGACCCGGAGCTTCGGCCCCTGCAAGTCCATCAGCACCCCGATCGGGTGGTCGGCTTCGCGCTCGAGCGCCCGGATGGCTTCCAAATTGCGCCGATGGTCTTCGTGGCTGCCATGGCTGAAGTTGAGGCGGAACACATCGGCGCCCGCCTCGAACAGTTTGCGAATCATCACGGGGCCCGAGCTGCTGGGCCCCAGTGTGGCGATGATTTTGGCTTTACGTTGGCGTCGCATGGGGTGAACCCTATCGGCTGTCGGCCGGCAGCACCAGGATGGCGCGGAAGTCGTTGACGTTGGTCAGTGTCGGGCCGGTTACAATCAGATCGTCGAGCGCGGCGAAAAAGCCGTGGCCGTCGTTATCCGCCAGCCGTGCCCGGGCGTCGAGCCCTGCGGCCCGCGCGCGGGTCAGGCTATCGGGGGCGATGCACGCGCCGGCGTTGTCCTCGCTCCCGTCGATGCCGTCGGTGTCGCAGGCCAGCGCGAAGATGCCCGGCGCCCCGTCGAGTGCGATCGCCAAGGCCAGCAGGAATTCGGCGTTGCGGCCGCCGCGTCCCTGGCCGGTCACGGTGACCGTGGTTTCGCCGCCGGAAAGCAGCACGCAGGGTGCCGCCGCCGGCTGACCGTGGCGCGCTACCTGGCGGGCGATGGCGGCCATGACCCGGGCGACTTCGCGCGCCTCGCCTTCGATGGCGTCGCCCAGAATAATCGGTTCGATCCCGGCCTCCCGCGCCCGCGTTGCCGCGGCTTCCAAAGAGTCCTGCGGCCGGGCGATCAGGCGGGTCTCGGCCCGGATTAGGCGCGGGTCCCCCGGCTTAGGAGTCTCATCGTCGGCGGCATTGAGATGGGCGCGCACCGGCCCCGGCGGTTCGATGCCGTAGCGTGCGAGGATGGCGCGGGCGTCGGCGAAGCTGGTCGGATCCGGCACCGTCGGGCCGGAAGCGATACTGGCCGGATCGTCGCCGGGCACATCGGAGATGATCAATGTGACCACCCGGGCCGGGGCGGCGGCCGCGGCCAGGCGCCCGCCCTTGATCGCCGAGAGGTGCTTGCGCACGCAGTTCATCTGGGTGATGTCGGCGCCCGAGCGCAGCAGCGCCCGGTTGACCTCCTGCTTGTGGGCCAGGGTCAGCCCGGGCGCCGGCAGCGTCAGCAGCGCGGAGCCGCCGCCCGAGATCAGGCAGATCACCAGGTCGTCTTCCGACAGACCCTGGACCATGGCCAGGATGCGCTCGGCGGCGCCGCGGCCGGCCTCGTCGGGGACTGGGTGCGCCGCCTCCACCACCTCGATGGTCTGGCACGGGATGGCGTGACCGTAGCGGGTCACCACCAAGCCTTCGAGGGGCGCGTCCCAGGCCGCCTCGATGGCCTGGGCCATGGTCGCGGCGGCCTTGCCGGCGCCGATTACCAGAGTGCGCCCCGCGGCCGGTTGGGGCAGGTGCCGCGGCACGGCGCGCTTGGGATCGGCTGCGCTCAGCGCCGCCTCGAAGAGTTCGCGCAGCAGGGCGGCAGGTTCGGGAAGGGAGCTTATATGGGTCACGATGCCATTCTAGGGGCTTATCGTCTTGGAGCGAAGCGATCTAAGACGCGAATAGGCCCCTAACTTAATGAGTTAGTGGGCGAATCACGTTTCAAAATCCTCAAATTGAAACGATCGCAGGCTAGCCAGAGACAATTAGGAGCTTGTCCTTGCCCGTTTCCGGCTCCGGATCTCGATCCTCGGCGTAGCTGGAAAGCACGGTATCCAGGTGATCGGCCATGGCGCGGGCCGCGGCCTCGCCGTCGCGCGCCTGAATCGAGTCCGAGATCGCCCGGTGCTGCGCCAACAGCAGGCGCTCGTAATGCGGCCCGATCTGCAGGCGGTAGCGGTGATAGGCGAACATCTTCTCCAGAATCCCGCTCAGCACCCCCATGAGGTGCAGGTAGATGGTGCTGCCCGAGGCCTTGGCCACTGACATGTGGAAGTTAAGGTCGTCCGCGGCCTTGTGGCGCGCGGCCCGGCCGGGCTGGGCCATGAGTTCGAAATGGCGCACGACCTCGGCGATTTGCTCCCGGGTGCCGTGCTCGGCGGCGCGTCGGGCCGCCCAAACCTCGAGGTTGGCGCGGATCTCGGCCAGATCGTAAAGATTGTCCCGATTGACCCGGACCAACCCGGCGAGTGCTGAATCGCCGTCGTTGGTGGCTGCGATGACCCGGGTCCCACCGCCTTGGACGGCCGAGACGAAGCCTTGGGTCTTGAGTTGCTGCAGCGCCGCGCGCACCGAGACCCGGCTGACGTTCATCATCCCGGCCAGCTGGCGCTCGCCGGGGAGGCGCTCGCCGGGCGCTAGGTCGCCGCTTGCGATCAGGCGCAACAGTTCCTGAGCCACGCGATCGGCGACGCGCTCGCGCGGAATGGTGTGAAACCGGGGGTCGGTGGGTATCGAGGACACCGGGGTTGTGCTCCTGCACCTGGCCTCGGGCGAGTTCACGGGGCCGAAGCCCGAACCGCCGGTCGCCTAGCTGGCCTATTGGTAACACCACTTATAGTTTCCTTTATGGAATGCATTATACCAGACGTCAAGTTGGCCGCTCTTGCGGTGGCCGAAAAATGTGGGTTCCAATGCCAGGCACAGCCGATTTTGGGCCGTATAGGATAGGATTCTCGTAGCTGGCGGCGCGTGGATGCATGTTTCCTCGGATAATTCGGTCGTTTGCCATCCGCTGCCGAAGCTCGCTATGATTCAATTCGAAGTCGTGATCTGGGGCCGGTCGCGCCCGTTTCCCCCTGATGCCACCGCTTCGGTCCGCTGGTCCTACCAATCGAGGTGTACCGGATGCCGTCTGAGTTTCGACAAATCCTGTTCAGCAACAAAGAGCTGATCGACGCCCTCTACGAATACGACCGGGCCGCACAAACCAAGTTGCTCCAGGGCGATATCCTCTCCTGCACGCCGGTCCAGGAAGGTAAGGTGGCAGTGCGCCTGCAACTGACGGACATGGTGAGTGGCGAAGCCAAGGTCGCCTCGCTGACCTCCGAAATGGTTGCTGCGGTGTTGCTGCGCTACTGTATCAAACACGGCATCCCTATCCCCAGAATCGCGGACAAGTCGATCCAAGTTCACGACGACCTCATCTCCCTCGATGTACGCATTAAGGGCCGGGCGATGCAGACTGCCCCAATGGCCGCCGCTACGGTCGATCCGGCGCCGCCGGGCCGGAAACGCGATACCTGACATTGGCGGATGTGGGCTGGAACGATTTTGTATTATAGTTCTACCGCCATGTCCGATCCTCTGATTGCCTCACCCGGCGATGCGCCGCCGGTGCCCTACGAAACCTTCAATTCGGACGGGGCGGCGCCGTTGTTGCTGGTCTGCGATCACGCCAGCAATTTCCTGACCCGCGATCTCGGGACCCTGGGCTTGAGCGACGCCGAGTTGGCCCGCCACATCGCCTGGGATATCGGCATCGCCGAGGTGACCCGTGGCCTGGCCCGGTGTCTGGATGCGCCGGCGGTGCTGAGCCGGTTTTCGCGCCTGGCGATCGATCCCAACCGGGCGCTCGACGATCCGACGCTGATACCCCAGATCAGCGACGGCGTGAGGATTCCCGGCAACCAGGACCTCGCGCCGGGGGAAATCCAGGCCCGCATCGACTCGTTCCACCGGCCCTATCACGACGCGATTGCGGGCGCCCTGGACGCCTTGGTCGCGCGCGGCCCGGCGTCGGCGTCCGGGCCGGCGCCCGGGCCGGCAGTGGTCTCCATGCACAGCTTTACCCCGGTGATCGAAGGCGTGGAGCGGCCCTGGCAAATCGGTATCCTCTGGGACGCCGATCCGCGCCTGGCGCGGCCCCTGATGGCGCGGTTGCGCGCCCAAGGGATTGCGGTCGGCGACAACGAGCCCTATACGGCGCGCGACGGCCACGGTTACACCCTGTTCGAGCATGCCATGCCCCGGGGCCTGGCCCATGTCCTGATCGAGATCCGCCAGGACCTCATCGATACCCATCAGGGGGCCGGGATCTGGACCGATCGCCTCGGAGACTCCTTGCGGGTCGTGCTCGAGAACGCCGGCGTGTTCCGAGCCGCGCGCAGTTCATGACTCCCGGCGCGCCTCCCTTCACCATCGGCATCGAGGAGGAATATCTCCTGGTCGATCGCGAGACCCGCGATCTGGCGATCGATGTGCCCGACGCCCTGATGATCGAATGCGAGCGGCGCCTGGAGGGCCAGGTCAGCCCGGAATTCCTGCAGTCCCAGATCGAGGTCGGCACCCGGGTCTGCAACAACGTCAAGCAGGCCGCGCAGGAACTCGCGCAGATGCGCCAGACCGTGGCCGAGGTGGCCGGCGAACATGGCCTCGCGCCGATCGCCGCCTCGACCCATCCCTTCGCGACCTGGTACCGGCAGAAACACACCGACAAGGAGCGCTACAACGTCCTGGCTCAGGACATGCAGGCGGTCGCCCGGCGCCTGGTGATCTGCGGCATGCACGTGCACGTGGGCCTCGGCGACGACGATCTGCGCATCGATCTGCTCGGGCAGGTCACTTATTTCCTGCCGCATCTGCTGGCGCTTTCGACCTCTTCGCCGTTTTGGCAGGGCGAGGACACCGGGTTGATGTCGTACCGCACCTCGGTGGCCGACGAGTTGCCGCGCGCGGGGCTGCCCGAGAGCTTCGAGAGCTGGGGCGAGTACGAGCGTCACATCGAGATCCTGGTGCGCGCCGGGGTTATCGAGGACGCCTCCAAGCTGTGGTGGGACGTGCGGCCTTCGGCGCGTTTTCCGACGCTCGAGTTGCGCATCCCCGATATCTGCACGCGCCTGCGCGACGGCATCGCGGTGGCGGCGCTCTATGTCTGCATCCTGCGCATGCTCTACCGCCTGAAACGCAACAACCAGCGCTGGCGCCGCTATTCCAACATGCTGATCCAGGAGAACCGCTGGCGCGCCCAGCGCTACGGCTACGAGGAAGGGCTGATCGACTTCGGCCTCGGCGAGATCGTCCCCTACGCGGAGCTGCTCGAGGAGTTGATCGAGCTGGTGCGGGTCGATGCGCTCGCGCTGGACTGCCTGCCCGAGGTCGAACACGCCCGCAAGATCATCACCGGCGGCACCAGCGCCCACCGCCAACGCAGCGCCTACAATCAGGCGATCGAGGCC
>SMVA01015445.1_pt1 | contig 14143 bp, 16 predicted proteins | sample 2456451 | NCBI WGS metagenome assembly SMVA01 (sample SAMN11095933, study PRJNA526329) | marine sediment metagenome | biome: Marine sediment; feature: Surficial sediment; material: Deep marine sediment; isolation source: Hadal surficial sediment | place: Pacific Ocean | collected 2014-05 | depth...
ATCTATACCAGCTATATACTCGAACTGGCGCAGGAGCAGGGCGCCCTGGTGGTCAATGACCCCGCCAGTCTGCGCGACGCCAACGAAAAAGTTTATATGTCGTGGTTTCCGCAGTGCTGCACGGACACTTTGATCACGCGATCGATCGCCCGCATCCGGGAATTTGCCCAGGCCCATGACAAAATCGTTGTCAAACCGCTCGATGGCATGGGTGGGCGATCGATTTTCATCGTCGCCAGGAACGATCCCAATACCAACGTGATCGCCGAGACCCTGACCGATTTCGGTCAGCGCTTCACGATGGCCCAGCGGTTTTTGCCGGAAATCCATGAAACGGGCGACAAGCGGATCCTGTTGATCGATGGCGAGCCGGTGCCCTACGCGCTGGCCCGTATCCCGGCGGAGGGCGAAGCCCGGGGAAATCTTGCGGCCGGCGCCAGTTCCCGGGGCGTGCCGTTGAGCGAACGCGATTACTGGATATGCGCTCAACTGGGCCAGACCCTGAAAGAAAAGGGGCTGTTGTTTGTGGGGCTGGATGTGATCGGCGATTACATGACCGAAATCAACGTGACCAGCCCGACTTGCATCCGGGAACTCGATGCAGAGTTTGACCTGGACATCGGCGGCCTGATCATGGACGCGATCCAGTCACGGCTGGCAACCGGCAAGTAGCCCCCATGTCACCCCGGCGGCGATCACCTTAGTGAATTATGTGGCTTAGGCGCCTGCTGATTATCGGCGCTGCGCTGCTGGTGATCTCCTGCGAGCCGGGACCGCCGGTCTGGCACACCACGTTCCCCGCTTTCGGTACGCGGATCGATATTTCCATCGCCGGAGTGCCGGAGCCAAGCGCACGCCAGGCAAGCGACGCAATCAAAGCCCTGTTCGAGTCGCTGCATCATCGCTGGCATCCGTGGGGCGACGGCGAACTCGGCCGGTTCAACGCACAACTGATGGCCACCGGGTCGGCGAGCGGCGATGCCGAGCTGCTCGACACCATCCGGCGGGCGATGACTTACACAAGACTCAGCGGCGGTCGCTTCAACCCGGCCGTGGCCGCGCTGGTCAGGGAATGGGGATTTAACCAGGCGGCGCCGATAGCGGCTCCACCCGACCGGGCAAAGTTACTGGAATTGCGGGCGGCGATGCCCGGCCAGCAGCAAATAGACTGGTTCCCGGACCGCCTGGTATCGCCGGCCGGTGGCTGGGCGATCGACCTGGGTGGATTCGCCAAGGGGCTGGCCGTCGATCGCGCGATACAACTGCTGCGCGAAGCCGGCATTGAAAACGCCATCGTCAATGCAGGCGGCGATCTGCGCGCGACGGGTCGGCGCAATGAGCGCGCCTGGCGCATCGGAATTCGCCATCCCCGCCGCGCGGGCGTGATCGCCGGCATAGATATCGACGGCGATGAAAGCGTTTTTACTTCGGGGGATTACGAAAGGTTCTTCGAAAACGAGGGCGTTCGCTATCACCATATTCTCGACCCGGAGACAGGCTATCCCGCGATGGGGACCGTTTCGCTGACCGTGATCGCCGGCAACGGCGCGCTCGCCGATGCATCGGCGACAGCGCTGTTCGTCGCGGGGCCTGGCGAATGGCCGGAACTCGCCCAGGCCCTGGGCCTCGAACTGGTGATGCTGGTCGCCAGCGACGGCCACCTGGAAATGACCGCGGCAATGGCGAAACGGGTAACGCTGGAAAATCCCGAGGAATTGGCTATCGTCATTGTCGATAAACCATAGAAGGCTGGTGCAATTTAGTACACTTGACCGGTGCGAACAGTCGGACCGGCGTACCGCCGGCTGCTGTTGCAGAGATTATCGGCGTGCGGAAAAATAGATGAGCAACGAGCTGGCGACAGAGACCACGATCAATGACCGGATGGCCACCACCATTTTTGTCGCCGTCGTCGTGCACGGCATCGTCATCCTCGGCATCAGCTTTGCGCCGGTGCTGCCATCGGATCAGCCTTACCGGCCATCGTTGCAGGTCGCTTTGCTGATTGATTCGACCGATGACACGGACCCGCGCGACGCGGAATACCAGGCGCAATCGAGCCAGGCCGGCAGCGGCACCAATGCCGAATCGAGCATACCGACCACGCCCCTGCCAACCCCGGCCAGCCTGCCGCAGGATGGTCTGCCCGGCGGCCGGGATCTCGAGCTGAGCGATCCCGGCTCACGCACGAAGCAACGCGAGGTCCTGGCCAGCCGCGCCGAAAACGAGCGCAAGGTGAGTACGGTGCCGGACCCGAGCGAGCAGCCGGACCTGATGCGTCAACGCCCGAGCGATCGGGAACAGAACGATTTGAGCCTGGATGTCATCGCCGATATCGATGAAAACGCCCAGCTCAAAGGCACCCGGGAGCTGCTCATTACCGCTGATACGACGAGCTCAGATATCGCCGTTTACCTGGATTCATGGAAACGCAAGATCGAAAGAGTCGGCACATTGAACTACCCGGGAAATCACAACGGCGCGCGCAACCCCACGCTGGAGGTCGTCGTTCAGTCGGATGGGTTGTTGCGCGAGATCGTGGTCTTGCGATCCTCCGGCCAGCGACACCTGGATGAAGCGGCGTTGCGGACGCTGCGCCTGGCGGCGCCTTTCGACCCGTTCCCGGAAGAGTTGAGAAAGAAGTACGATGTCGTCCGCTTCGCCTATGAGTGGCAATTCATCGCGGGCGAATAGCCTGATGCCAAAGCGGGGACAAAATGTCCGATTCTGTCGATCGTTCGCCTATACTTGGGGCATGTCCAAAGACACCTTTCTCAACGATCACTTTCTGATTGCGATGCCGGCAATGGGAGACCCGAACTTTCACCACAGCGTGACTTATATTTGCGAGCATAACGCACAGGGCGCGCTGGGGATCACCATCAATCGCCCGATGAATCTCAACCTCGGCGATATCTTCGATCAGCTCAATCTCGAACGCAGCCCCGATATCGGCGAGTCAGCGCCGATACTCCTCGGCGGGCCGGTGCAACCGGAGCGTGGCTTCGTGATACACAACCCCAAGGGCCAGTGGGACTCCAGCATGGAGACCGCGACCAGATCCAGGTAACCACGTCGCGGGATGTCCTGCAGGCGATGGCGAGGGGGGAAGGCCCCGACCAGGCCATCGTCGCGCTCGGTTATGCCGGCTGGACGGCTGGGCAACTGGAGCTGGAAGTCGTGGAAAATGCATGGCTCACCGTGCAGTCGAGCCATGAAATACTGTTTGCAACACCCTATGACAAACGTTGGGAGTCCGCGGCCGCCCTGCTCGGCGTGGATGTCAAAAATATCAGCAATTACGCCGGGCATGCCTGATTACGGTACCGGCGAACCGCGGGAGCTGGCCGATTTCAATAAGCAGGGTTCGCAGCAAGTCAAAGGCACGCTGATCGCTTTCGATTTCGGCCTGAAACGCATCGGCGTCGCTCTCGGTGAAACCTTGCTTGGCAATGCCCGCGGACTCGCCGTCGTGGCGCATTCGGCGAGCGGACCGGACTGGCCGGCGATCGACAAAATACTGCGTGACTGGCATCCGGTTTTGTTGCTGGTGGGTTATCCATGCAACATGGATGGCAGCGCGAGCGAAATGTCGCGTCTGTCCCTGCTGTTCGCTGCCGAACTGCGGGATCGAAGTGGCATACCGGTCCAGGCGATCGATGAGAGACTGACTTCCAGCGCGGCGCTGGACCAGTTGCGTGAGGAACGCCGCAGCGGGCTGCGCAAAAAACGGATCAGCCGCGGTCTGATCGACCAGGAAGCCGCCCGCCTGATACTCCAGCAGTGGCTGGGCGCAGCCAGTTGATGACAACGACGGAGCGATTCATTAGCATGCGCAGCGCGGTCGTGCGCTGCAGACAACCGGCATGCAGGTCACTGGAACGGGATCAGGCGTGAACGAACAACTCGACAGTCAGGGTCATCTTCGCCACCTGGTCACACTGGATGGCCTGAGCGGGGACGTGCTGAGCGGATTGATGGATCGGGCGGAAGCCTACCTGATCGCTCCCGGGCAACCCGGGCCCGGTGACGGGTCGCTAGAGGGCCTGACGGTCTGCCAGTTGTTTTTTGAAGCCAGCACCCGGACCAAGATTTCGTTTGAACTTGCGGCCCGCCGCCAGGGGGCGGATGTCGTCAACCTGGTGATTCCAACCTCGTCCGCGGCGAAAGGCGAAACCGTGCTGGATACCTTGCTGACCATCCAGTCCATGGCGGTCGATTTTTTCGTCGTCCGCCACAAAGAAGCCGGCCTGATGCGTAGCATCGCCACGCGACTGGGCGACCGTGCAAGCCTGATCAATGCAGGTGAAGGGCAACAGTCGCATCCAACCCAGGGCTTGCTGGACGTCCTGACCATTCGCCAGCACAAGAAAGATTTCAAAAATCTCAGTGTCGCCATCACCGGAGATATCCGTCATTCGCGGGTGGCGCGCTCAGCCTGTCACGCATTGCTGGCGCTTGGCGTGCATGACCTCAGGCTGATCGGGCCTGAAAACCTGCTGCCGGAGTCAAACGAACTGGCTCATGCGCGCCGCTACACGGATTTTGACGCGGGGATCAAAGACTGCGATGTCGTGATGATGTTGCGCCTGCAGAAAGAGCGCATGAAATCCGGGGATATCCCGGACCTGGAAAGCTACCGGAAACAATACTGCCTGACATCGCGACGCCTGAAACTCGCCAGCGGCAACGCGATCGTCATGCACCCGGGCCCAATAAACCGGGGTACGGATATGGCCGATGAAGTCGCCGACGGTCGCCAGTCGGTGGTCCGCCAGCAGGTTGGCAATGGCGTCGCGATGCGTATGGCGGTACTCGCGGCGATCGCCGCAGGGAAAAAGTCTTGAGCGGTGGAGGCAAAGAACACCGCGGCACCATTTTTGTAGAAGACGCGGCTGTCCTGGCGCAGGACGAATACCCTGGCCAGCAATATGTGATTCGCTTGCACGCACCCCTGTGTGCGGCTCAGGCCAGGCCAGGCTCGTTCACGCATGTCTGCTGTGACCCGGCGGTCCCGATGCGCCGCCCGCTTTCGATCATGCGGGCCAGCGCGGATGGCGGCTGGATCGAACTTCTCTATAAAGTCATTGGCGATGGCCTGCGCCATTTATCGAGCCGTCAGCGCGGCGACTCGGTCAGCATCATCGGCCCTATCGGTAATTCTTTTGTCACCGGTCCCGGGAAGTCCAGACCCTTGCTGATCGGTGGCGGCGTGGGAATTCCACCGATGGTTTTTCTCGCGGAGAGCCTCGCCGCCGATCATGGCGCGGCGAATCAAACATTGGTCCTGATGGGCTCGGAACTGCCATTTCCTTTTCAGACGGTGGCATCGGCATTGCCGGTTGCCGGCGTCGGCAAGGAAGTCACGCACGGCATGCCACTGATGGAAACGCTCGGCATCGCTTCGCGGCTGGCAAGCGGGTCGGATTTTTCCGGTTGTTACCGCGGCTTTGTCACCGAACTCGCGCGCGATTGTCTGCGAGCCATGAGCGACCAGGAACTGGCGGAGGTCGAAATATTTGCCTGTGGGCCTGAACCCATGCTCGCGGCGGTTGCCGGCCTGGCCCGGAAGCTGGACCTGCCCTGCCAGATATCCCTCGAAGAGTTCATGGCCTGTGCGGTCGGTGGTTGTGCCGGTTGTACGGTGGAAGTTCAGACCGCGACCGGCGTCGCAATGCAAAGAGTCTGTGTGGACGGACCGGTGTTCGACGCCCGCAGCATATACGCCGCCTAGCAGGCTGTTGAATAATCCGGGCCAGGGGCGCGGGGAATCAACCGAAATTGATTTTCGTTTCCAGGTTGGTCCGCGAGTCGGCGTTGATCAGCGCCTCTTCAAGCTCGATCCGGCCTTCACGGTAAAGACTGAACAACGCGGTATCGAAATCCTGTATGCCAGCTTCGTCGCTGTCCGCCAGCGCTTCCTTGACGCCGGAAATATCGCCTTTTAGCGTCAGCTCCGAAATATGCGGCGTGTTGAGCAGGACTTCCACAGCCGCCACCCGGTGTTTGTCCTTACCCATGACCAGCCGTTGCGAAATGATCGCTTTCATGTATTGGGACAGGTCCATGAAAATCTGCGCCTGCTGTTCGACCGGATACATATTGATAATCCGGTCCAGCGTTTCCGGTGCGTTATTGGCGTGCAAGGTCGCGATCGCCAGGTGCCCCGTCCCGGCCAGCGTCAGCGCCGCATCCATGGTCGTGCGATCGCGAATTTCACCGATCTGGATGACATCGGGTGCCGCACGCATCGCGCTGCGCAGCGCGATTTCATAAGACTTGGTATCCAGCCCCAGTTCGCGCTGGTTGATTATGCATTTGATGTTGGGATGCAAAAACTCGATCGGATCTTCGATCGTAATAATGTGCTCGGAAACCTTTTCGTTCCGGTGGTTGATCATCGCGGCAAGGGTCGTCGACTTGCCCGATCCCGTCGCGCCAACCATCAGGATCAAACCACGTTTGATCATCGCCAGGTCCTTGAGCACCAGCGGCAGTCCCAGGTCGTCGAGCCGCGGCATCTCGGAGGTGACATAGCGCAGGACCATGGCCACGTTGCCGCGCTGGTGGAAAACGTTGGCGCGGAAGCGGCCCAGCCCCGGCTCTGAGATCGCAAAATCGACTTCGAGATTCTTGTTGAAGTACTCGATCTGCTCCTCGTTCATCAGTCCGAGCGCAGCCTGTTTGACCATTTTTGGCGTCAGCTCAATCTTGTTGACCGACATGATGCGGCCCTCGATCTTGATTTTTACCGGCGCATAAGTCGTAAAGAAAAGATCGGAAGCGTTCTTTTCCACCATCAATTTGAATAAAGGCTTAGTGTTCATTGTGTATCCCTGTGTTCAGACGGCCGGCATCGGTCCATTGCCCGGCTATTTTTCCTCTCCTACAACCGAGAGTTTTTCGGCTGTGGCATCCTCGGCCGAAGAGCTCCGCTCGCCTTCGAGCTTGATCCGCAAACGCAATTCATTGCGTGAATCCGCGTTGCGCATCGCATCGTCATAAGCAATCGTTCCATCCTCATACAACGCGAACAGCGCCTGGTCGAAGGTCTGCATGCCCAGCCGGTTCGACTTGGCCATGATGTCCTTGAGTTCGTAAATCTCGCCGCGCAGAATCAGGTCGTTGATCAGCGGCGAAGCCAGCAGGATTTCCATGGCTGCTACTCGCCCCTTGGCGGCTTCCCGGCGTATCAGGCGCTGGGAAATCAGCGCCTTGATGTTCAGCGACAAATCCATCAGCAACTGGCCCCGTCTTTCCTCGGGAAAGAAATTGATGATTCTGTCCAGTGCCTGGTTGGCGCTGTTGGCATGCAGCGTCGCCAGGCACAGGTGACCGGTCTCGGAAAACTGGATCGCGTACTCCATGGTTTCGCGGTCACGAATCTCGCCGATCAGGATCACATCGGGCGCCTGGCGCAGCGCATTCTTCAGGGCAACAAGCCAGGATTCGGTATCCACACCGACTTCGCGCTGGGTCACGACGCAATTGATATGCGGGTGGACATACTCGACCGGGTCCTCGATCGTGACGATATGGCCATGCGTGTTTTCGTTGCGATGCCGAATCATCGCCGCCAGCGTGGTCGATTTACCCGAGCCGGTGCCACCGACGATGAGGACCAGGCCGAGCTTGTTCATCACCACTTCGGTCAGCTGATTGGGCAGTTCAAGTTCTTCGATCGTGGGAATCTTGGTGATAATCGTTCTGAGTACGGCGCCGGTGTAGCCTTGCTGGACAAAAGCGCTAACCCGAAAACGGCCTATGCCTTTCGGGTTGATCGCGAAATTGCACTCCTTGGTCGAATCGAATTGACGGGTCTGCTTGTCGTTCATGATCGAACGCACGATCAACGCGCTCTGCTCGGAGGTCAGCGCCTTGTCCATCACCGGGTTGACTTCGCCATCGACTTTGATGGCCGGCGGAAATCCCTTGGTGATAAAAAGATCCGAGCCTTCGACCTGTACCATCCGGCGCAGCAGATCCTGCATCAACTTGACCGCTTGTTCTCGTTCCATTGCCATATCGAAACTCCGCTAACTCCTAAATGGTGTCCTTGTTGACCGCCCGGAAACGGGCTTCTTCCTTGCTCACCAGCCCCATCTGGGTCAGATCCTGCAAACACTGGTCAAGCGTCTGCATGCCCATGGATTGACCGGTCTGGATAGCCGAGTACATCTGTGCAACCTTGCCCTCGCGGATCAGGTTGCGGATCGCCGGCGTGCCAATCATGATTTCGTGCGCCGCGACCCGGCCGCCGCCGATTTTCTTTAACAAAGACTGCGAAATCACACAGCGCAACGACTCGGACAGCATCGAGCGCACCATTTCCTTTTCCGCGCCCGGGAAAACATCGACGACGCGGTCGATGGTCTTCGCCGCGGAACTCGTATGCAGGGTGCCAAACACGAGGTGCCCGGTCTCCGCCGCCGTCAGTGCCAGGCGAATGGTCTCGAGGTCTCTCATCTCGCCGATCAGGATGACATCCGGATCTTCACGCAGCGCCGAGCGCATCGCCTCGTTGAAACCCAGGGTATCGCGATGCACTTCGCGCTGGTTGATCAGACAGCGGCGGCTCTCGTGTACGAATTCGATCGGATCCTCGATAGTGATGATGTGATCCGGCTTGTTGTCATTGATATAATCGATCAGCGCGGCCAGCGTCGTGGATTTGCCCGATCCGGTCGGACCCGTGACCAGCACCAGTCCCCGCGGATACATCGCCACATCGCGAAAGATTTTTGGCGCCTGCAAGTCATCCAGCGACAGGATTACCGAGGGAATAGTCCTGAATACGGCGGCGGCGCCCCGATGCTGGTTAAACGCATTGACCCTGAATCGTGCCAGCTTGGGAATTTCAAACGAAAAATCGGTTTCGAAAAACTCTTCATAATCCTTGCGCTGTTTATCGTTCATGATGTCGTACATCATCGCGTGGACTTCCTTGTGCGATAGCGCCGGCATATTGAGCCTTTTGACATCCCCGTCTACCCGGATCAATGGCGGCATATCTGCTGACAAATGAAGGTCAGAGGCGTTATTTTTCACCGAAAAGGTTAAGAGTTGTGCAATATCTGGTGCCACAGCAAAATCCCTATGATCTATGTGTTAAATATGGTTTGTTGCGCCCACAAATGTCTGATTCCAACGAGACTCAGTATAACCAACCCAGCTTAAGTAAAACATGACGAACGTCACACAGAACCTGTTGAAAATCCGCCGGAGAATCCAGCAAGCCTGCGATAGCTGTGGCCGCGACCCCGCAGAAGTGAATCTGCTGGCGGTCAGCAAGAAGCATCCTGCCGCCGCGATTCGGGTTGCCTTCGAGGCAGGTCAGAAAGCTTTTGCTGAAAATTTTGTGCAGGAAGCGCTGGGCAAGCAGCGACAGTTGCAGAATCTCGCTATCGAATGGCATTTCATCGGCCACATCCAAAGCAACAAGACCCGCGAAATCGCCACCTGCTTCGACTGGGTCCACAGCATCGATCGCCTCAAGGTGGCGAAAAAACTGAGCGCGCATCGCCCGCCCGAGCAAACGGATCTCGATGTCTGTTTACAGGTTGCCCTGGCGGACGAAAGCGGCAAATCGGGCGTGCAGCCGGATCGTCTTGCCGATCTGGCGAGCCAGGTCGCCGCGCTCCCCAGGTTGCGACTGCGTGGCCTGATGTGCATACCGCCGGCAAGCCAGGAACCAGCCAGCCAGCGTCATTGGTTCGCCCGCCTCGCCAGCTTGCAGAACGAACTCAGCCAGCTGGGCCTCGGTCTCGACACCTTGTCGATGGGCATGAGCAATGACCTGGAAGCTGCGATAGCGGAGGGCTCGACGCTGGTGCGTCTGGGTACCGCTGTATTCGGACCACGCCCCTCCGGGATCGATCCAGCAACCTAGCCAACGATTGAAATGCAGGGCCGCCATGCTATCTTGGCAGCCCAATCGCATGCAGGTATCCAACAACATGTTGCAGGCAGTCTCTTTCCTTGTATCCACGATCGGCGAACTCTATATCACCTGTTACTTGCTCCGTTTCCTGATGCAATGGGTCAGGGCAGACTTCCGCAATCCGCTGGCGCAATTCATCGTGGCGGTTACGGGACCGCTGATCCGCCCGGTCAGGCGAGTCATACCGGGGTGGAGGGGTCTGGATCTGGCGACCGTGCTGGTGGCACTGCTGCTGGAACTGGTTCTTACGCTGGTTCTGATTACGCTCAGTGGAAACCCGGTACCAGCAACCGGATTGCTGTTGCTCATTGTCCTGCGACGACTGGCCCTCAACACCATTCGCCTGTTTTTCTTCGCGGTGCTGATCAGGGCGATACTCAGTTGGGTCAGCAGCGGGGGTTATAACCCGATCGGCGCGATCCTGAACTCGCTGACCGAACCGCTGATCAGACCGGTACGCCGCCTGATACCGCCGATCGGTGGACTCGACCTGGCGCCGTTGTTTGTCTTGCTCGGCTTGCAGGCGCTGCTCATGGCGCTGGGCTAGTGGCGTTTTTCTATTGGACAGCAGACGACCTGATTCTGGACTTGCGCCTGCAGCCTCGCGCCAGCCGCTGCGAGTTTGCCGGCCGCTACGGCGAGCGATTGAAAATCAGGCTGACCGCACCACCTGCCGATGGCAAGGCAAATAAGCAGTTGCATGAGTTCCTTGGCCATTCGTTTGCAGTTGCGCCCTCCAGGGTTTCGATACTGTCTGGCGAGGGTAGTCGTAACAAACGCGTGAAAATCAAGCGACCAGGGTCCATCCCCGAGTGCTTGCGAGAAGCCGGTCTGCACGATCCGGAGTAAGCGGCTGCACGGTACCGATGGATGGCCCGGATCGTTCGCAGCATGCCGGCAGTCCGCAGGCGGCCGGGGTACCACAAAGTACGGGCGGTAGGTTTACTGGTCTATTGCCGACCTGACCCGTTCGCGAATTTTCATCAGGCTGGTATTGCGCACATAAAGCAGGTTGGCCACTTTTCTGACCAGCGAGTCTTCCAGCGGATCCAGGCGTTTGTCGGCATAGGCTATCCGCCACATCATCTCCAGCAATCTGCCCCGCTCGTCCTCGTCGAGCGATCGATGCAGCAGGCTGGTCAGCTCATGCAAGGACACGACCTGGTCGGCCTTCTCGGTGGCAAACTCATAAAGAGCGCCGACGTCTTCAGATTCCATCACGAAATGTTCGCGCAATAGCTCCAGGATCAACGCCGCCTCGTCGCCATCGCTGTAATGATCGGCCCGGCCCATCTCCACAAGCAGCGCCGCTGTCGCCAGGCGCAGCGCATTTTCATGATTCCCGCCGTGCTCCTCGTCGGCCACGTCAAACTGTTTTTTTATCGCGATAAAAACCGATTTCAGCATGTTCAGCTCCGTCTCTGGTGATTTGTTACCCGCCTTGGATTACGCCCATTTTCTTCAGTCTCTCGTTTACGACATCGCGCAGGAGGTTCAGTTTGCCATGAAAAAAATGATCGACTCCGCGGGCAATATGAATCTCCGGCGGATGATCCAGTTTGCTCACCCATTCGATGTTCCCCCGGCAACTGATCGTCGTGTCCTCGTCGCCATGGATAAGCAGCCACGGGCAATCGGGAATCGCAGCCTGTGCTGCCGCCATTTTTTCCAACGCCGGCGCCACGGTCACCAGCAGGTCCGCTGATGCCAGCCGGGCAGCCCTCAAGGCGACTGCGCCGCCAAAGGAGAATCCCGCCAGCCACAGTTTCGCCTTTGGAAAGCGGGCGCGCATGAACATAGCTGCCGCCAGCGCGTCCCGTGTTTCACCCTGGCCCTCGTCATAGGCGCCACTGCTTGCGCCAACGCCGCGAAAATTGAATCGCAGACAGGCGACGCCCATGCGCTGGAAGGTCCGTGCCAGTGTATGCACGATCTTGTTGTTCATGGTGCCATGATACAAAGGATGCGGGTGACAAACGACGGCAATTTTTTCGATCTGCAGCTCGGGAACCTCCAGTATCGATTCCAGGCCACCGGCCGGACCCCGCACGATAACGCGCTCAGCTTTGGCTAGCCGAATCATTTTTCGCTGACTCCCGTTGTTCCGCCTTCGGATCCGGCGTCCGTTCCGGTCCAGGAACGAGGTCTGTTTCGTGCAAGCTGTACCCCCGGCAAATGCGGCCGGGCAAGTATTACATGCCGTCTAGCTGCCGGCACACCCGGCGCCATCCGCATAGCTGGAAATGGGGGTGGCGTATGCCCTAAAATCACCTGCCTGCCTGCCGTGGCCATGCCGGCTCGCAAACCCACCTGCGGAGGAATTCATGAATTCAACGATAGAACTCGAAAACCGGTATTGCGCACCCAATTACCACCCGTTGCCGGTGGTGCTGGTTCGTGGCGAGGGAGTCCATGTCTGGGACGACGAGGGCAACAAATACCTCGACATGATGAGCGCCTATTCGGCAGTCAGTCATGGCCATGCGAACCCGCGGCTGGTAAAGGTCCTCAGCGAACAGGCCGCGACCTTGAGTATTGTGTCGCGGGCATTCCATACCGACAAGCTGGCGGGTTTCCTCGAACGTGCCTGTCAACTGACCGGCCAGGACATGGCCCTGCCGATGAACACCGGTTCGGAAGCCGTCGAAACCGCGCTCAAGGCGGCACGCAAATGGGCCTACGAGGTCAAGGGCGTGGAACGGGACCGGGCCGAAATTATCGCTTGCGAGGGCAATTTTCACGGCCGGACCATTGCGATCGTCAGCCTGTCATCCGACCCCGGGTACCAGGCGGGTTTCGGTCCGTTTTCCAGCGGCATGCGGACCATCGCCTATGGCGACCCGGCAGCGCTCGAAGCGGCGATCAACAAGAATACGGCGGCTTTCCTGGTCGAACCGATCCAGGGTGAAGGCGGCATCAATATTCCGCCGGATGGTTATTTGCGTCGCTGCGCCGAAATCTGTCGCGCGCACAATGTTCTGCTGATTTGCGACGAAGTGCAGACCGGTCTCGGGCGCACCGGCAAGCTGCTTGCCTGTGAGCACGACGATGTCAAACCCGATGGCTTGATACTCGGCAAGGCGCTGGGCGGCGGTATCCTCCCGGTATCGCTGTTCCTGGCCAAACGTGAAGTGATGGAAGTTTTTCAAGCCGGAACGCATGGCAGCACTTTTGGCGGCAATCCACTGGCTGCCGCCGTGGGTCTCGAAGCGCTCAATATCCTGGTCGAGGACAAGCTGGTCGAGCGCAGCCGGGAAATGGGCGCATACTTCCTCGGTCTGTTGCAGACCATCAAGAGTCCACTGGTCAGCGATGTGCGTGGCAAGGGGTTGTTCATCGGCATGGAAATCGACCCGGCGCTGGCGACGGCCAGGGAAGTCTGCGAACGCCTGATGAAAAAGGGCCTGCTGAGCAAGGAAACGCATGAAACCGTGGTCCGCTTCGCACCGCCGCTGATCGTAAACCGCGAACAGCTCGCCTGGGCAAGCGATCAGGTCAGGGATGTGCTGGCCGACATGGATCGGGTCGCCAAGGCATCCTGAGGGAGAAGGCTCATGTACCTGCGAATTGAAGAGTTTGAGGACCAGCACGCCATACCCGGCGACCTGGCCTTCGGCGTCATCGATGCGAAAAAGCATGTCAGGCCCGGCGCCAACCGCAATCCGACCCTGCAATGGAATGCACTCCCCGCCGGTACCCGTTCGCTGGTGTTGCTGTGCGTCGATGTCGATGTGCCCAGCAAAGCCGATGATGTCAACCAGGAGGGGAGAGAAATTCCCCCGGATCTGCCGCGTGCCGATTTTTACCACTGGGTGATGGTGGATATCCCGCCATCGGTCCGCGGCATTGCCGGTGGGTCTTGCTCAGACGGCATTAGCACCGGCGGAAAAAAACAACCGCCGGGCCCGGAGGGTTCGCGCCAGGGCATCAATGACTACACGAGCTGGTTTGCCGGCGACAAGAAAATGGCGGGTGATTATTTCGGCTACGATGGGCCGTGCCCGCCGTGGAACGACAGCTTGCTCCATCACTATCATTTCGTCCTGTATGCAACGGATCTCGAACGCTGCTCCGTGGACGCCGGATTTACCGGTGGTGATGTCCGCGCAGCCATAAAAGGACACATCATCGAAGAGGTACGGGTAATCGGCAGCTATACGCTCAACCCCAGGCTGGCAGGCTGTTGAAAATCCTTCAGGCGGC
>SMVA01141586.1_pt1 | contig 14140 bp, 13 predicted proteins | sample 2456451 | NCBI WGS metagenome assembly SMVA01 (sample SAMN11095933, study PRJNA526329) | marine sediment metagenome | biome: Marine sediment; feature: Surficial sediment; material: Deep marine sediment; isolation source: Hadal surficial sediment | place: Pacific Ocean | collected 2014-05 | depth...
CAGAGCGTGATAAGCCTCCTGGAGCTCTTCGTGGAGTCCGTCCAGCGCCGGGTCCCACTCCTTCAGCCGGGCGAGGGTCTGCGCCAAAGCGGAAACCTTCTCGGTGACCGCACCCTCGGCCGAGTACAGTTCGGCATGGATCCTCGTGGTCTCACCGAGAAGTTCCTCCGAGTTCTCGAGGCGTCCACTCTCTTCCGAGAGCGCCTCCTCCTCTCCGGGCTGGACGTCGGCCTCCTCGAGCTCACGCATCTGGAAGCGGAGGAAGTCGACCCGACTCGCGAGTTCGCGGCGGTGCTCCTGGAGCTCTTTCAACTGGGCCTCCAGCTTGGAAAGCACCCCGAACGCCTCCTCTACCGCTGATGCGTCCTGCTCGGCTTCGCCGAAGGCGTCCAAGATGTGGCGCTGCGTGTCCTTCCTCAGGAGCGTCTGGTGTTCGTGCTGCCCATGTAAGTCCACGAGCGATCGGCCCAATTCGCCCACGGTCCGGGCCGTGGCCGGGGACTCGTTGATCCAGGCGCGGTTCCGGCCCACGGCCGCCACTTCTCGCCGAAGAATCAGCAGACCATCCTCGACTTCGATCCCCAGGTCGTTCAGCTGAGCTCTGAGCTTCGGGTAAGTCGACACGTCGAAAACCGCCTCGACCAACGCGCGCTCCGCGCCGGTCCGCACCGTGTCACTGGACGCACGTTCCCCCAACAGAAGAGAGAGAGCGCCGACGATGATCGATTTCCCCGCCCCGGTCTCTCCAGAAAGAGCGCTCAGCCCGGGCCCCAGTTCGAGGGTCAGATCATGGATGACGGCATAATCTCGAATGCGAAGTTCGATGAGCATGCCATCAATGTACCCGGAGCATCCGCCGCTTCAATGGGCGGCTGGGCGGTAGGGGTCAACCCGAAGGGCGTGCCGCCCAGTTGAGCTTGCGCTGCAGCGTTCTGAAGAAATTCTGCCCGGCAAACCGAACCAGCGGGATCTCGATTTCGGAACGTCCGATGCGGATCTCTGCGCCGGTCTCAAATTCCTGCGCGACCTGCCCGTCCGCGGTGACCACGAGGTCCTGCGTCCGTTCGATGGGCCTCACGGCAACTCGTTGCGTCGCTGGAATCACAAGGGGCCGCATAGCCAACGTGTGGGGGCAGATGGGCGTAACGATCAGGCAGTCGACCGAGGGTACGACGATCGGGCCGCCCGCAGACAGTGAATAGGCGGTGGACCCCGTAGGCGTGGCCACGATCAGTCCATCCCCCGAGAAGCTGCCCATGTCCTGCCAGGGTCCACCCGCTCCGTCCCCGTCCTGCGCGGCGTCTCCTCCGTTTGCCGCTGCAACCTCCTGAACCCGGAGGTCGAGCCGGGTGACACGAGCGACCCCCCGCTTGTGAATCACGAAGTCGTTCCACGCCAGAAGCGGCTCTCCGTGTGAACCGTCCGCATGGATGATAAGAGCTTCCAGGGTGGAGCGACGGTCGAGTACGTAGTCACCCTTCAACACCAAGCCCAGGTGCTGCTCGAGCTCCGAGTGCGCTAGGGCGGTCAGGAAACCGAGGTGCCCGAGATTCACGCCGAGAACGGGGATGTCCAGCCCGGCGACGGATCGACCCGCCCGGAGCAGCGTGCCGTCCCCGCCCAACGCGATCAGGAGATCGACCGGGTCCGCATCGAGGTCAAGGGGATTGGCACCCTCAGGCGCCCATGTGATGAGGTGCTCCTCGAACGAAACGTCGATCTGGTTCTCGGCGGCGAAGCGGGCCAACCGCTCGACGCAGCCGGGCACATGATCGTGCTCCGGGCGTCCCATAACGCCGATACGCTGCAGACCGGCCCCATTACCGATCGCGATGGCACCGTCGGTCGGAGTGGTCTTACCCTTCAAGCCGACTCTGCCGCCGCAGCCACCGCGCCTCCCAGCATTCTGTGGGCCTCGGTAGCGATTCCTTCGGCGTCGAGCCCGAGATCGTGGAGGAGCACCTCACGCGCGCCGTGCTCGATGAACCGGTCCGGGAGCCCCAGGCACCGTACCTCGATCGCCTGCTCCGAGGCGAGTGCCGACAGCTCCCGAGACATATAGGCCCCGAAACCGTTGATCACCGCCCCTTCCTCGATCGTGATCACACGCCGATGTCGCTCGGCGACATCCCTCAGGAGGTCGCGATCGTACGGTTTCAGGAAACGGCAGTTCACCACTTCCGCCTGGAAGCCGAGTGACGCCAGCACCTCGGCTGCCTCGGAGGCGGCACCAACCATCGTTCCGGTTGCGAGGAACACGATGTCGGAGCCTCGCCGAAGGATCTCCCACGTCCCATACTCGACGTCGGGAATCTCGCTCACGTGAGGGACGGCCTCGGGCACGGCGTCTCTCGGCCAGCGCACGGAGAACGGCCCTGATTCGTGTTGGATGCCCAGCCGCACGAGCGCCATCATCTCGGCTCCGTCCTTGGGGGCGGTCACAGTCATACCCGGCACGAGCAGCATATACGGAATGTCGAAGGCACCGTGGTGCGTGGGCCCATCGGGGCCCGCGAGCCCAGCTCGATCCATACAAAAAACGACCGGTAGATCCTGGAGCGCGACGTCGTGCACGATGCTGTCGAAGGCCCTCTGCAGGAACGTAGAGTAGATACAGATGAGAGGCCGAACGCCTCCGACGGCCGCCATTCCGGCGGCCGAAGTGACGGCGTGGCCCTCCGCGATGCCCACGTCGAAAAACCGGTCCGGGAAAGCGTCGCCGAAGATGTCCGTGCTGGTTCCGTCCGGCATTCCCGCGGTGAAGGCGACGATGCGGGAATCGAGCTCACCCAGCTCCTTGAGTCCCTTGCCGAAAACCTTCTGGTACCGGGGTAGGCCACCGCCCTTTTTCTTGATTTCTCCACTGATCTTGTCGAACGGAGGGCGGGCGTGCCACGCGTACGCGTCTTGCTCGGCCAAGAAAAAGCCCTTGCCCTTCTGCGTGATCACATGGACCAGGATCGGACCGTCGAGGCGGCGGACCCTGCCCAGGGTGTCGATTAGTGAGTCGAGATCGTGCCCGTCGACCGGACCGATGTAGCGGAACCCGAGCTCCTCGAAGAGCATCCCGGGGACGAAGAGGCCCTTCACACTTTCTTCCGTGCGGCTCACGACCCGCCTCATGATCCCCTTCTCACCGCCCGGCCCCTTCGAGAGCAAGTCCTTCACCTCTTGCCGGATCCGGTTGTAGACCGGATGCGTCATCATGCCCGTCAAATACTTATTCATCGCCCCCACGTTGGGCGCGATCGAATGGTCGTTGTCATTCAGGATGACGATGAGATTCCGGTCGGTGTGTCCGGCGTTGTTGAGGGCCTCGAAGGCCAGGCCGCATCCCATCGCCCCGTCGCCGATGATCGCCACCACGCTGTAGTCGTCACCGTTCAGGTCACGGGCGATCGCCGTGCCGAGCGCCGCGGAAATCGAAGTGGCGGCGTGGCCGGCGCCGAATTGATCGTATTCCGACTCGTCACGCCGCAGGAACGGCGCTAACCCGTCCTTCGTGCGGATCGTCGGAAGTCGTTCGTTTCGGCCCGTGAGAATCTTGTGGATATAACCCTGGTGACCCGTGTCCCAGATGAGCTTTTCGCGTGGTGTCTCGAAAACGTAGTGGAGCGCCACGGTAAGTTCGACCACTCCGAGGCTGGCTCCGAAGTGACCCCCGACCTTGGAGATCACATCCACGTGGCGTTCGCGGGCCTCCACGACCAATTCGTGCAGCTCTTCCCGAGAAAGCGCTCGGACGTCTTCGGGTCCGTCTATTTGGTCCAATAGCGACACGGTCCGACTCCTACCTGCGTGTGTGACCAGACCTAAACATAGCTCACTACCTCTTTCGCTCCACTACCTCACTACCTCTTTCGCTCCACCACGTAGGAGGCGAGCGCGATCAGCGCCGGAGCGTCGATTCCTGCACCCCGAAGCGCCTCCGTCGCCTCCTCGGCGAGTACCCGGGCTCTCCTGGTGGCCTCCTCCAGACCGTACAACGACACGTAGGTGCTCTTGTCGAGCACGCCGTCGCTGGGGTGTTTTCCCAGGTCTGCCGCAACCGCGGTCGCGTCCAGAATGTCGTCGGTCACTTGAAATGCAAGTCCGATGCCACGGCCGAAGCTCTCGAGCCCGGCGATTGATGCCTCCGATGCCCCGGCGGCGAGCCCTCCGATCACCAGAGAAGCGGTGAGCAGAGCACCCGTTTTCATGCCGTGCAGACGATCGAGCTCGTTCGAGTCGAGGTGCTGCCCTTCACCCAACAGATCGAGGGCCTGTCCGCCGACCATACCCCCCGCGCCCGCGCCCCGATTCAACTCACGCACGATCCTCCGGGAAACTTCGTCGTCCGCGCCCAAAGCGTCCGACGCACGAAGAGCCCACAGAGAGGCCGCCGGAATCAGGGCGAGCCCGGCTCGAGCGGTCGCCGCCGCCCCGAAAAGCGTGTGCGGCGTCGGCTGGCCTCTCCGAAGATCGGCGTCATCCATACACGGGAGATCGTCGTGCATGAGGGAATAGGCGTGGATCAACTCGATCGCCGCCCCGAGATCGTACACCGCGGGGTCGGTGCCCCCTCCACACGCCCGGTAAGCGACCACACACAGGATGGGACGAAGCCGTTTCCCACGGCTGAGCACCGCGTGACGGGCCGGTTGAAGCAGCTCGTCGGGAAGCTCGTCGCCCAGCCACTCACAAGCCCGTTCGAGGGCCCGCTCCACCTCCGCCCTTTCGTCGCGGAGAAGCGCTTCGAGGTCGACGGCAGGACGGTCGATGGTGGGGCGATCGGCGATCACTCCGGATCTTCCTCCAACGACCGCACGACGGGATCCTCCTCTGGGCCGAGAAGCTCCTCCACCTTGAGTTCCGCGACACGGAGCGTGGCTTCGGCTCCGCGGACATGTTCGACGCCCTCCTCGAACAGCGTCAGGGCCCCCTCCATATCGAGGTCGGCGGCCTCGAGGGATCGCACGATCTCTTCGAGGCGTTTGAGCCGCTCCTCGAGGGAAGGGCGGTTTTCACCCCCGGTATCTGATGGGTCACTTTTCTTGGTCACGGTCTCCGATTCCTCATCATGATCCACCCAGTACCTCACACGGCACCGACCCGTCCGAGACACGGAGGGAGAACCGATCGCCTACCTCGAACGCTTCGACGGTTCGCAGGATCCTCCCGTTCACATCCTGAGGGAGGGCATACCCGCGGCCAAGCGTCGCAAGGGGTGAAAGTACATCCATCTTGCCGGCGACTTCGGTCAGGCGGGCCCTCTTGAGTGTCCACAGCCCCCGGATCGCCGAGTCCATACGATCTCCTGCCCGACTCACCGCCTCGCGCCGTGGCCGTACCAGGTCGGCGCCGGCTCGCCTGAGTTGACTCAGACGCACACCGAGCGCCTCGCGGCGATGAAAGGCGATGGCTCGTAGCGCCCCGCTCATGCGGGTGCGGGTGATGCTCAGCGCGTCCGCCAACCCCTCGCCGTCCTCCACGGCGGCTTCCGCGCCAGCGGAGGGCGTGGGAGCCCGGACGTCGGCTACCAAGTCGGAGATGGTCACGTCCACCTCGTGCCCAACCGCCGAAATCACCGGGACGGGGCACGCCACGATCGCACGAGCGACCGCCTCTTCGTTGAATGCCCAGAGGTCCTCCAGCGATCCCCCACCGCGCCCGACGATCAAGACATCCACCAGGCCACTGCCTCCGAGGGCCCGAATCGCCTCGGCCACCTCGTCGCCCGAACCCTCGCCCTGCACGCGCGCGCCCCGCACGATCACACGCGTCCAAGGAGCTCTGCGGCGCACCACGGTCAAAATGTCGGCGAGAGCCGCACCGGCCAGCGACGTGACCACACCAACGGCCTCGGGAAAACGCGGCAGGGGACGCTTCCGCTCGGGGGCGAGGAGCCCCTCGGCCTCGAGCTTCGAACGCAGGCGGTCGAACGCCTGACGCCAGAGCCCTTCGGCGTCCTCCGCCTCGAGGCGCCGCACGACCATCTGATACTCTCCCCGCGCCTCGTACAGGGTCAGCCCGCCGAAAGCCCTCACGGTCGTACCTTCCTCCGGATCGGCAGGAAGGGTCACAGCCTCGGTCTTGAACATCACGCAGCGGAGTTGCGCCTGCTCGTCCTTGAGCGTGAAGTAGCAGTGCCCGGACCGGGCACGAGTCCAGTTGGTGACTTCGCCGCTGATCCAGAGACTTTCGATCGTGTCCTCGAGCAGGCTCCGCACCGCTCGGTTGACCTGCGTGACAGTCCAGACACGAGGTTCTATCATTCGGCCGGCGCGGACCGGACGGCCGCCTCAACCGTATTCGAAAGCAACATGGCGATCGTCATCGGCCCGACGCCACCGGGGACGGGACTGATCGCGGAGGCGATTTCCTTGACCTCGTCGAAGGCCACGTCCCCCGTCAGGCGGTAGCCCCTCTCGCTCGTGTCGTCATCCACCCGGTTCACACCGACGTCGATCACCACGGCGCCGGGTTTCACCATGTCGCCCCGGATCAGATCGGGCTGCCCGATCGCCACGATCAAGATGTCCGCCCCGCGGGTAACCGCGCCGAGGTCGGGCGTGCGGCTGTGCGCCACGGTCACGGTCGCGTTCCCTCCCGGTGCCTTGCGGAGCAGAAGCGCAGCCATCGGACGCCCGACGATGCTGGAGCGACCCACCACAACCACGTGTTTACCCTCAGGGTCGTTCCCACTGCGCTGAAGCATCTCGACCACACCGGAGGGTGTACACGGCGCGAGCGCGTCGGGGTCGCCTGATGCGAGTCGGCCCACGTTCACCGGATGGAAACCATCGACATCCTTAGCGGGATCAATCGCCGAGAGGACCTTGGCTTCGTCGATCTGATCCGGAAGCGGAAGCTGGACCAGGATACCGTGGATCTTCGGATCGGCGTTGAGACCCGCCACGACCCCGAGAAGCTCGTCCTCGGGGGTGTCCTCCGACAGCGTGATCTGCCGGGAGTGGATGCCGGCCTCGGTCGCGGCCTTATTCTTCGATCGGACGTAGACCTGACTCGCCGGATCTTCACCCAGGAGGACCACGGCGAGGCCGGGCGTGAGGCCGGACTCCTTGAGACCGGCAACCCGTTCCTTGATCTCCTCGCGGATCGAGGCCGCCATCTCCTTTCCCGATATTAGTTCAGCAGACATTCAGATTCCTGTTACAAGTTGCGCCTTGCTGTAGCAAAGCGACTCACCTCGCGAGATCGACTCACCGAGTGAACCGATTCAACGTGCGAAATCGACCGCGCGGGTCTCGCGGATCACCACCACCTTGATCTGCCCCGGGTATTGGAGCTCACCCTCGATTCGGCGGGCGACGACCTCGGAAATCTGAGCCATCTCCTGGTCGCTCACTTTCTCCGGCTCGACCATCACGCGGATTTCCCGCCCCGCCTGAATGGCAAAGCAGCGCTCGACCCCCGGGTGCTCCATCGCCAACTCTTCGAGCTTTTCGAGGCGCTTGACGTAACCCTCGAACATCTCTCGCCGCGCCCCCGGACGTGAGCCCGAGATCGCGTCCCCTGCCGTTACCAGAAAAGTCTCGGGGAAAAAATGGGGCTCCTCGTCATGGTGGGCCTTGATGGCGTTGAGCACGAGCTCGGATTCGTTGTGCTTTTTACACAAGCGGTAACCGAGCTCGACGTGTGTGCCCTCGTGCTCGTGTGTGAGTCCCTTGCCGACATCGTGCAGAACCCCGGCTCGTTTCGTGCCTTGTACATCGAGACCCATCTCCGCCGCCATACTCCCTGCCAACTGAGCCACTTCCTTGGCGTGTTGGAGCTGATTCTGGCCGTAGGACGTGCGGAATTTCAGACGCCCGAGCGTCTTGACGATCTCTTGGTGCACGTTGTGTATACCGAGCTCGTACAGAACCTCCTCGGCCGCTTGAGCCATGGACTCCTCGACCTCCAACCTGCTCTTTTCGACCACCTCCTCGATGCGACCCGGATGGATGCGGCCGTCCTCGATCAGCCGTCCGAGCGCGATGCGCGCCACCTCTCGGCGCACAGGGTTGAAACCGGAGAGGACCACGGCCTCGGGTGTGTCGTCGATGATGACGTCGATCCCGGTGGCCTGTTCGAAGGCCCGGATGTTCCGACCCTCGCGGCCGATGATGCGGCCCTTCATTTCGTCGGAAGGAAGCTGCACGACCGAAACGGTCATCTCGGCGGTCTGCTCGGACGCCATGCGCTGAATGGCCAACCCGACAATCTTCTTGCCCTCGTGGTCGGCCGTGCGCTGGGCTTCTTCCTTGACTTCGCGAAGCATATTGGCCGCTTCGGCCCGGGCCTCGTCCTCCAGATCCGCCAGCAGCTCTTTCTTGGCCTCGGGCTGGGACATCCCAGAAAGCGACTCGAGCTTTCCGCGAATCCGCTCCCGATCCTGCACCAGATCCTGAGTTTGGGCCGCGAGTCCCTCCTTACCCGCCTCCAACTCCAGGGCGCGCTTCTCCTGAGCAGCCTCCCGCTCGTTCAGGTTGTCGAAGCGGCGTTCCAAGGAACTCGAGCGCTCCGCAAGACGTTCTTCGGCCTTTTCGACTTCCTTGCGGTGCTTGGACTCTTCCTGCTCCCAGGCCTCCCGAAGCCGGACGACTTCCTCTTTGCCCTCGAGCACACGCGACGTTCGGAGATTGTCGGCTTCATCCCGGGCACGGCCCAAGATCCTGGAAGCCTCATCCGCGGCGGCTGCTACAGCTTTTTTTTGACGTGATCGCTCGACCAAGCCCCGTCCAAGATATCCCACGGCTCCGAAGAGCAACGCCACAACCGTCGCTGGTCCATAAGCCAGCGGGTCCATTTATCGGCTCCAATCGGACGCGAAAGACACACATCCGAAGGGTGAGCGTACGTTGTCCTGAGTGACAATAGAATTTGGGCTCCCGCCGACGCAAGGAGCGCCGGCTCAGCCGTTGGAAACTACGTCCTCCAGGCGAGCCGCGAGCGCATTCACACGCTCAGCCATCTGGGAGTCGCTCTCTTCCTGTGTATCCAGCGCCTGAAAGAGCTCATCCGTGATGGAAAGAGCAGCGAGGATAGCCACCTTGTGGCCTTCGAGGAGCCCGACCTGTTTCTTGATTTCATGGATCCGCTGATCCACATGCTCGGCGCAACGCGTCGTGTACGCCGGCTCTGCGTTAGAGCGAATCGTGTGCTCCTCGCCGGCGATCCTGACGGTGACCGACTCTCTTATGCTGTCTGTCACGGGTGCTCCTCCAGAAATTTGACTTGAGACAGGAGCCGGTCCACACCTTCCCGCCCCTCGTCCAGGCGTCTTCGAAGATCGCGATTTTCCTCTTCGAGGATGTGCAACTTGGCGATCATCTCCCGTGGCCCACCCTCGCCTGAGCTCACCCCCTCGAGCAGGCCCTCCAGCTCTTCACCCTGCTCGTTCATCCGGACGACCTCACCTTCGAGCAGCTCAACCCGCAGGAGCGCGGCGGTCACCGCTTTCTCCAGGCGCTCGACAGCCTTGTCCGGTGCGACGTCTTGCGACGCGAGTTGTTTGCTATAGCCGCTGCTCGACACCCAGATTCTCCCTGAGACGTTTCACGATTCTTTCGACCATCCGGTCCACTTCCTTGTCTCTCAACGTGCGATCCAGCGCCTGAAGCCGGAGACGAAAGGCCAACGAACGATGTCCCTCAGCCACGCCGTCTCCCCGGTAAAGGTCGAAGACCGTGACCCGCTCCAGGAGCTCGCCGCCCACATCGCGGATCTCGCGAGACACCGCCGACGTGGGGACATCATAGGGTACGAGCAGCGCCAGGTCACGATCCACACCCGGGAACGGCGACAGCGGCCGATACGTGGGCGCGGTCTTGGCCGCCGGTTCACGGGGAAGAGTCAACTCCATGGCCCAAACCGGACCTGCCCAGGCGGGCGCGTCGACTCGGTCGGGCCGAACCTGTCCGGCGGCCCCCGTCGGCGTGCCGCCGGCCGTCAGAGCAATCGACGAGGCAGGCACAAACAGCTTCCCAGCCACCTCCCCCTCCGAACCACTCTCCGAGTCCGGAGCAGCAGCCTGGACTGCGAATACTTCCACGGTCGTGTCGCCCCACCCCGATTCCGAGAGTACGGTCTCCACGAGGCCTTTGATGCTCCAGAAGTCGAACGCCTCGCCTGACCCGGACCAGTGCTCGGGTTCCCTGCGCCCGGTGAGTACCAAAGCGACGTGCAGCTCCTCCCGGGGTGGCTCTCCGGCCCCCGCAGAATGGAACACGGTACCGAGCTCGAACAGACGTACGTCCCTCACCCCTCGCGCGAAATTATATTCGACATTCCGGAGTAGGCCGGGAATCAACGAGGTTCGTAACCTGCTTTCTTCCAAGGAGATAGGATTGTTTAGTTCCACCTCTCCTTCATGTTCTGAGGCGAACGCCGGATTGGTCGCTTCGAACAATCCTTCTCCCGCGAGTACGATGCGGAGACGGTCCTCGAGCTGGAAAAGAGGGTCGTCCGGGACAGTGGTCGGGCGGGCCGGGGCAAGATCGTCGGGAAAACGATCGTATCCGTGCGCCCGCGTGATCTCTTCGATCAGGTCGATCTCGCGTGTCACATCGTAGCTGCGGAATCCGGGAACGATGACGCTCAAGTCTCCGCCGCCGTGGCTCCCTCCGCCTCCCTCTCCACCGCCCTCTTCACCGCCCTTCCCACCCCCGTTCTGGACGGTAAATCCGAGCGGCGTCAGCAACGCCTCCAACTCGGTGTCTTCGAATGGGATTCCGAGCACGTGCTCGACCCTTTTCGGCCGCAGCGCCACAATCGACGGCTCCCAGGGCCGCGGCAGGACCTCCAGGATCGGACCATCGACTTCGCCCCCCGCGCTGGCGAGGATGACCTCCAGCACGCGCTTTACCGCCGGGAGGTGCCCTTCCGGATCCACACCCCGCTCGAACCGGAAGCTAGCCTCCGTGGAAATTCCGAGCGCGCGGCACGTCCGGCGGATCGACTTCGGCTCGAAGAGGGCGCACTCTACCAAAATGTCGGTCGTATCTTCCGTGACCGAGGAATGCATGCCGCCCATGATACCCGCGATATCGTGCGGCACCGCTGTGTCGCCGATCAGCAGCATCTCGGCATCGAACTTGTGCTCGAGTCCGTCGAGCGTCTGCATGGTCTCACCCTCGGCGGCCTTCCGCACGATCAGGCTGGACCCTTCCAGCTTGCCCAAATCGTAGGCGTGCATGGGGCTGCCCATCTCCAGCATGACGTAGTTCGTCGCGTCGACAATGTTGTTGATGGGCTGCTGGCCAACCGCCCGGAGCCGGGCCGCCATCCACTGGGGCGAGGGCTCCACCTTCACCCCGCGAATGATCACACCGAGGAAGCGGTAACACAGCTCCGGCTCGTCGACGCGGATGGTCACACCCCCATGGGACACTTCGTGCTCGCCGCTCTTGACCTCGATGTCGAGCGAGCTCGCCCCCGGAATGTCTGCCAGAGTCACCCCGGCGATCCCGCCCGGAGCCACCTCCCTCGCGATCCCCACGTGGGAGAGCCAGTCTCCCCGATTCGGAGTCACCTCGACGTCCATCCGGACGTCGTCGAGGCCGAGCGCCTCCACCAGCGACTGGCCTGCCGAAACCTCTCCGGACAGGAGCATGATGCCTGATTGGTCCCGGCCCAAGCCGAGCTCCTTCTCCGAACAGAGCATCCCGTTGGAGTACTCGCCTCGAATCTCGACTCTCTCGAGCTCGAGTCCCCCGGGAAGCGTCACGCCTGCAGGCGCAAACGGGTAGTACCCTCCCTCTTCGATGACCGGGGCACCACAGACCACCTGGACCACCTCCTCGCCGTCGTAGACTTCGCACAACGACAGACGATCCGCGTTGGGATGGGCACGCACCGTCTTCACCTGGCCGATGATCACCTCCTCGAGCCCGGCGGACACGGGGGTGATCTCCTCGACGGGCGCCCCCAGAAGGGCGAGGCGTTCCGCCAGCTCCTCGGGGCTGTCGCTCAGACCGGGCGCGACCGATTTGAGCCACGCGTAGGAGATGTTCACGTTGCGCTCCTCTCCGTGAACTGCGAGGGGAACTGAGACGTGAACTGCGAAAGGAAGCGGACGTCGTTCTGAAAGAACATGCGAAGATCGGGCACGCCGTACTTGAGCAGGGCAATACGCGCCGGGCCCATGCCGAACGCGAAACCCGTGTAGCGCTCCGCGTCGTAGCCGACATTCTCCAGCACGTTCGGATCCACCATGCCCGCACCCATGATCTCGATCCAGTCGGATTCCACCCGGGTTCCGTCCTTCATGGTGATCATCCGTTTTACGTCGACTTCGGCGCTCGGCTCCGTGAACGGAAAGAACGAAGGCCGAAAGCGTACTTTCGTTCCGGGGCCCCAGAACCGGCGGGCGAACTCGGCCAGAGTGGCTTTGAAGTCGACGAAGGAAATCCCCTCATCCACGACCAGCCCCTCGATCTGCGCGAACGCCGGCGTGTGGGTGGCATCGTAGCTGTCCCTCCGGTAAACCATACCCGGCGCCAGGATGCGGATGGGCGGCTCGTGTTTCTCCATCGTACGCACCTGAACGGGCGACGTGTGGCTGCGAAGGAGAACGGAGTCCTTCAGGTAGAGCGTGTCCTGCTCGTCCGCTGCGGGGTGGTCGAGTGGCGTATTGAGCGCCAAGAAATTGTACCACTCCGTGTCCGCCTCCGGCCCACGGGCGCGCACGAATCCCATCGACTGGAAGATGGTCCAGATCTCGTCGATGACCTGATTGACGGGGTGGATCCCCCCGCTCCATCGGTGCCGCGCAGGAAGCGTCAGATCTTCGGCTGGTGCCCCGGTGTCCTCACCGGACGTGGACATCTCGGCTTCACGAGCCTCGAGAGCCTCCCGGAGTGACTCCTTGACCCGATTGGCTTCGGCACCCACCGGCGGTCGCTCATCCGCGGCCAGAGCACCAAGGCCACGAAGGATCCCAGAAATTCGGCCCTCTTTACGCCCCAGATAGGAGACCCGCAACACCTCGAGGGCGTCGCCGTCGGGGACGGCCCGGATCGCATCGAGAGCCTCGGTCTCCAACTCCTGGAGTGTTTGGATCAGGGGGTTCTGATGGGTCATTTAGATGCAGTTACCTGGACCCCACACTGCGAAGGTCGCCGCATACCGGCCGGCACCCGATCTCCTGAGGACCTGGGTGGACGGCGAGCGTTAGCCGACCCCGAGCCCCTGTTTGGCCCGGTCCGCTAACTCTGTGAAGGCCTCCGGACTACGCACGGCCAAGTCGGCCAAGGCCTTCCGATCGAGCTCGACACCGGCCTGCTTGAGGCCGTTCATGAATCTCGAGTACGACAACTCGTTCTCTCTGGCGGCGGCGTTGATCCGCGTGATCCAGAGCCGACGGAACGTGCGCTTCCTGTTCTTTCGGTCCCGATAGGCGTGCTGCCAACCCTTCTCGACGGCGTCCTTTGCCGTCCGGTAGAGATTCTTACGGCCGCCGAAGTATCCCTTGGCAGCCTTTAATATCTTTTTCTTCCGCTTGTTGCGAGCGGGCGATGACGTTGCTCTCGGCATCGAAGTTTCTCCTTTTCACTACGACCCTGGAAGGAGTCGCTTCATGCGCCCCATGTCCGCCGGACTCACCAATGTCGCAGAGCGCAGACGGCGCTTTCTTTTTGTGGATTTCTTGGTGAGGATGTGGCTCTTGTTCGCCCGCATCCTTTTGATTTTCCCCTTGCCGGTGCGACGCATACGTTTGGCCGCGCCCCGGTTGGTTTTCATCTTCGGCATATCGTCGTGCTCCTGAGGCCCGGAGGGCCCTTAACTGCAGCTACTTGATCGGCGCGAGAACCATCGACATCACCCGGCCTTCAAAGCTCGGGTGGGATTCGACCATCCCCACTTCCTTGAGGTCCTCCGTGACACGAAGGAGGACGTCCCGTCCCAACTCGGGGTGGGTCACCTGCCTTCCCCGAAACATCATGGTCAACTTGACTTTGTTGCCCTCTTCCAGGAACCGGCGAGCGTGACGGGTCTTGAAATCGTAGTCGTGCTTCTCGATCCCGGGGCGAAACTTCACCTCTTTGACCTGAACGTGGTGTTGTTTCTTTTTCGCCTCCCGAGCCGCCCGTTGCGCCTCGTACTTGAACTTCCCGTAGTCCATGAGTTTGACCACGGGAGGCCGAGCCTCCGGCGC
>SMVA01036865.1_pt1 | contig 14138 bp, 18 predicted proteins | sample 2456451 | NCBI WGS metagenome assembly SMVA01 (sample SAMN11095933, study PRJNA526329) | marine sediment metagenome | biome: Marine sediment; feature: Surficial sediment; material: Deep marine sediment; isolation source: Hadal surficial sediment | place: Pacific Ocean | collected 2014-05 | depth...
CCACCTTCAGGACTATCCGACAAAACCTCTTCTGGGCGTTTGGCTACAACGTCGCCGCGATACCCCTGGCGGCGTTGGGCCTCCTCAACCCGATGATCGCTGCCGCCGCCATGGCCTTCTCCTCGGTGTCGGTGGTGGCGAACTCGTTGCGCCTGAGGCGGTACAGGTAGAAGTTTGCCAGTGCGCTCGCTCCCAGTTCCCAGTTCTCAGTGCGCTCGCTCCTCCCAGTTGCCGGTTCGGAATCGGGATTGGTAGCTGGGAACTGGGAACTTCTCCGCGCTACAACTTGACGTGGGTAGCCTTCGACACGTGGACGCCATACGACGCTACGCCAACCCGGCCCTTCGCAAACCGACCGCGATCGTCGCATTCGAAGGCTGGAGCGACGCCTGCAGCGCCGCCACGGGGGCGGTTCGCCACTTGCTCGACCGGCTCGACGTCAAGGAGCCCTTCGCCACACTCGAGCCAGAGGAGTTCTACGACTTCCAAGAACACCGCCCGATGGTGTCGATCGTCAACGGTCGGGTCGACGCCATGACCTGGCCGGAGCTGAGGTTCTTCGCCGCGGAGCGCCCCGACCACGACCGCGACCTCATCATGGTGATCGGCGACGAGCCGACATTGCGGTGGAAGACATTCGCCAGGACGCTTACCCAGGTGTTGACCGACGCCGATGTCCAATCGGTGTTGGTCCTCGGTGCCTACATCGGGCCGGTGACCCACAGTCATCCGGTCCCACTGGGCGGGGTCGCTACCGACGCCGCCATGCTCGACACCTCCGGACTCGTCGCCTCGGACTACCACGGTGCTACCGGAATAGTCAGCGTGCTCGCAGAAGCGTGCCGTGAGGCAGGTCTTCCTGCAATGAGCATCTGGGCAGCGACCCCGCACTATCTGGCGGCTAGTCCGAATCCGATGGCAATGCGGGCCCTGTTGCGGGCGGCGGGCAGGATCGCGGGGTTTGAGGGAGATGACGAGGAACTGCGGTCGATGGAGGCTGAGTTCGTATCCCGGGTGGACGAGGCCGTTTCCTCATCATCCGATCTGGCCGACTACATCGAAGAGCTCGCCTCCCAGGCGGCAGTCGACGACATGGACCCACAGCGGGTCCCGGAGCTCGTCGACGAGATCGAACAGTTCCTCAAAGACGTTTGACGAACCTCTTGGTCTCTCCCGCGGAGCGGGAAGACGCGTTACGGCCATAGCCGTAACGCAGAGGGGGCTCTGCGAGAGTGAGTGATCACATGAGTTCATCTCGCGGTTGTCATCCGCATCCCACCCATGTGGCAGAATCCCAGCCTGCAGAAGGGAGGCCGCGTTGGATTCACTTCGGAACATCCCGGGCGGGGTTGTAGTCGCCACCGTGATCGGCGTCATCGACGCCGTCATCGTTAGGGGAGTAGCCACCCTGTTCGATGTGTCGATACAGGTGCCGGATGGTCCCGGATCGCAGACGCTGACGAATCTGACTATTCCACCGATCATCTTCATCGTCGCCGCGCCCTCGATCGCGGCGGGAATCTTGCTGTGGCTGCTGCAGCGGTTCATTCCCAACCGAGCGCTCCGTGTCTTTCAAGTCGTGGCGATCATTTTCCTTGTGTTGTCCCTCGGGCTTCCCTTCCGGCTCGACCAACCGCTGGAGGGACAGCTATCGCTGGTGGCGATGCATATCCTCGTCGGGGCGGTGATCATCGCGACCATGACCTGGGTTGCTACCAAGCCTGCCGAAGCTTCCGAGGCCGGTGATGAAGAGTCCCGCGCTATCGACTGATCCGATCTCGTCTCAGCCGTTTCCGGCGATCCGCTCGACGTCGACGATCACGGTGACCCGCACCATGCCTGGAGTCAGCCACGGGTACTTCTCTCGCCCGATGTACTTCTGAGCCAGTCTGTCGATGATGGCAACCCCGTCCGATGTTCGCATCTCCACTACCTGCCCTTGGATCGACCAGTTCTCGTACGGTTTGTCTGCCGGGCTGATCGAGACCGCCACCCGAGGATCGTTGCTCATGTTCCTCCACTTGCGGCGCCCTTCTGCGGTGTTGAACACGATCCGATCCCCGTCGCGCATGATCCACATCGCCGTGACCTGTGGCGCTCCATCGGGATCCAGAGTGGCCAGATGGGCGAAGTTGCTCCCGTCGATCACGGCCTTCAGATCTTCGGGCAACGAAATTCCCATAATGGTCCTTTCTCTGTCAGGTCGCTCAACTCGCACCGATCGGGTATTGAGGGGCGCACCTCGGCTAGAGCAGTCCGTCGAGCACCGAAAACAGCCGGTCCACATCGGATGCGTCGTTGTACAGGTGCGGGGCAACACGAATCGAATCCCCCCTGAAGCTGACATATACCCGGGCCGCTCTGAGCCTGGCGGCGACATCGGCGGGGAGGCCCTTTGCCCCCTGGAAACCGATCATGTGTGATGCCCGCGCCGCGATGGTCGACAGGCCTCGTTCGGTTGCCATCTGTTCGATGGTGGCCGTGATGGATCCAAGGCGCTGTGCGACCTCATCGACGCCCCACGCCAGGATCTGCTCCAACGCAGCCGTCGCCATCGGCACCAGTTGGAAGCTGCTCCGCTCGCCAACGTCGAAGCGTCGCGCTCCCGGGGCGTAGTCGTCGTGATAGTCGACCAGTCCTGCGAAGTCGTCTGCGCCGGAACGAGCGATCCAGTTCTCCTCGATGGGGGCTCCGTCTCTGCGTTCCGGCGCCACCCACATATAGCCGAGCCCGAACGGGCCGAGCAGCCACTTGTAGCCGGCGGCCACGACAAAGTCGGGCTGGATGGCCTCGGCGCTGAACGGCATGGCCCCGAGCGACTGGGTGGCGTCGACCACCAGAGCGGACCCAACGTCTCTTGCCACCTTGCCGACCTCAACGAGGTCAAGAAGCGAACCATCGGTCCAGTGGCAGTTGGGGACGGCGACCACCGCAGTCCGGTCGTCGATAGCATCGAGAACCGATGCCGTCCACGCACCGTGTTGCGGGCGACGGACGGTGACGATCTCGCCGCCGTCACGATCGATCGCAGCCCGCCATGGATACACGTTCGCAGGAAACTGCTCTGCGAGCACGACCACCGTTTTCCCTGACCGCACCGGCAGGTTCGCCGCGGCCACCTCGATGCCGTACGAAACCGCAGGGACAATGGCCACCCCATCCGCATCGCCTCCGATCAGATCGGCAAACAGCGAGCGAAGGTGCTCGACCGGCTCGAAGAACGTCTCGACCGAGATCGTCCATGGCGCGTCCGCCTGGTCGAGAGCTCTCATCCCAGCCGCACGCCGCTCGCGGAGCTGTGGCGTCAAATAGGCGGCATTGAGATAGGTGACACCGTCTGGGATGTCGAAGAGGTGTCGTTGGGTACCGGTGATCGGCATTGGTAGCGATCCCGACGAGCAGTTACTTCTTCTTGTGCCGGTTGGCCTTGATGCGCTTTCGGTACTTGTGCTTGCTCATCTTCTTCCGTCGCTTCTTGATCACCGAACCCATGCAGGGACACCTCGTTTGTCGAAATTGGCACCGAACCGGCGCACGCCGGATCAAGCCATAAGGATCGCGAAGGATAGGAACGAATGCAAACATTGCGACAATTCGCTGGGATCGACCCACCGGTAACATCCTGCGAATGAAACCGATCATCGGTATCACCTCGCAGCCCAAGGCCATCTCCAACGCAAGCGGCCAGCTCGACTCGCACATCATCGGTCACACCTACACCGACTCGGTGCTCCGCTCCGGAGGGCTGCCCGTATCGCTCGTCCCGCTGCCACACAAGGATATTCCGCTCCTCCTCGACCGTATCGATGGCCTCGTCCTGTCGGGGGGTGGGGATGTGGAGCCCTTTCGCTACGGCCAGGAGCGCCACGAAAAAACGCGGAAGACCGACTTCAATCGGGATGAATTCGAGCTCGCCCTTGTTGAGGCTGCCTACGAGCGGAGGATGCCGGTGCTGGCCATTTGCCGTGGGATCCAGGTAGTCAACACCGCCTTCGGTGGAACGCTCATTCAGGACATCCCGTCGGCCCTCGGCTCCGAGGACCACACCGTCATCGGCCACGCCGTATATGACGGGCACCAGCCGGTGACGATCGCAGCGGATTCCAAGATCGCTAAGGCGACGGGGAAGACCGACATGATGGTCAACTCGATCCATCACCAGGCGATCGATCGCCTCGCCGAGGGGTTTCGCGCCGTCGCCTGGGCCGACGACGGGATCATCGAGGGCATCCAGCACGAGGATGAGGAATGGCAGCTTCTCGGTGTCCAGTGGCATCCCGAATTCCTCGGAGACAACTTCGACGAGCCCTCCCATCGCCTTTTCGACACGATCGTCGAGCACGCCACGGAATACCGCGACCGCTAGTGAGCGGCGTCCTGTTCGTGTGCACCGGAAACATCTGCCGGTCGCCGATGGCTGAATACCTGGCGCGACACCTCACTCCCGAATACGGCATGGTGTTCTCGTCGGCGGGGACGGGAACCCATCCCCGGGTCGGTCCTTCGTCCGGAACAACCAAGGTGATGGCCGAGCTCGGCATCGACCTCGAGGGTCACCGCTCCCGGTCCGTCTGGGAGGATGGCGACGCCGCGGATATCATCTTCGCCCTCTCCGCCGAGCATCGCAGCGCGCTGGTGGCACGCTGGCCGGGTCGCGCAGACGACATCCACATGTTGCGTCCCGATGGTGGCTCGATCGACGACCCCTACGGGATGGAGCTCGGGGACTACCGACGATCCAGAGACGAAATCGCTCATGCCATACGAGCTCGAGTCGAGACGGGATGGAAGACATAGTTCCCAGTTCTGCTGGCTTGCGACTTGCGGCTTGCGGCTCATATCAGCCCCTCGTAATCGACGGCCAGGATCATCACGTCACCGTTGTCGCCGAGAACCGCCATCATCGCCGCCGCCACTGCGTCCGTCTCCTCGGTAGTGGTAAAGGCAATCGCCGTCGGGCCGGCACCCGACCAGGCAGCGTGCATCGCGCCGGCGGCGAGTGCTGCCTCGATCAGGGTCCCGGTTACCGGCGACAATGCAGCTCGGGGTGCCTCGTGCAGCTCGTCACCTCGAGCTGCGGCGAGGGTGGCGCGATCCCCCGTTCTGAGCCCCTCGGCCAGGGAGACGGCCCGCGACACCGATCGCGTCGCCGTGCTCAACGCAACCAGCTCGGGCAGGGCGGCGCGGGCCTCCGAGGTTGCCAGGACGGAATGCGGCACTCCAAAAACCGTCACAAGCCGATCGTCAATTGGGAGTGATCTCGGGCCATCGACGCCGACGACGATGAGCCCGCCGTACACTGCTGGGCCGGCGTTGTCGCCATGGCCCTCGATCCCGGCAACGATGTCGTAGACGGCCTGCCGGTCTGGTTCGCCACCGTTAGCGCGGATGGACGCGGCGGCGGCTGCAGCCATCACCGCCGCCGACGAGCCCAAGCCGCGGGTGCGCGGCACGGAATTGTCTACCACTATCGCCATCGGCGCATCGGTGGTGGCGCTGACCGCACGATGGATGATGTGGTCGTCGGCAAGTGGCTGCGGGCCCTCGCCGTCGTCGACCGTCGAATCGGAGGAAGGGCTCGCTGTCACCCGACAGCGCAGATCCACCGCCAAGCCGAGCACATCGAAGCCGGGGCCCAGGTTCCCAGAGGAGCCGGGGGCACTGGCCGACCCGGTCATGCGTCCACCGGCTCGATGAAGACCTTCTTGGCGGATGGAACGGCTTCCTCGATGACGGCCTCGATGTGCCTGATCACCGCCTCCATCCGATCGGTGTCGAGCCCGTCATCGAACGCAACATCCATGTTGACCAGGATCTCCTCTGGGGAGAGCTGCATGGTCAGCAGCCGATCGATGCGTTGCACCTCGTCGACGCCCAGCGTCGCCACCCGGATCCGTGAGCGTTCCTCACGGGTTGCCGATTCGCCGATCAGCAACGACTTCATCTCGGTGGCGATGAACCAGGCGACACCGGCGAGGACCAGACCGATGAGCACCGAGGCGAGGCCATCCCACAACCCGTCGCCGGTGATCCGGCTGAGCGTCAATCCGACTGCAGCTATGGCGAGCCCGATGAGAGCGGCGACATCCTCGAACACAACGACCACCAGGGACGGGTCCTTTGACTCTCGGATCGACCTCGGGATCGACCTACCCGCGCGCTCCGCATTGAACTGCTTGAGGGCGGGACGAAGCGCTATGGACGCCTCGAAAACAGCGGCAACGACGAGCACGCCCATGGCGAGCCAATACCCCTCCTCGCCACTGGACTCCGGATTCCGGATCTTGTCGATGCCGGTGAGAATCGACAGCACGGACCCGCCAACGAACAGAACCACCGCGACCATGAATGCCCAGAAGTAGAGCTCCTTGCCCCGTCCGTAGGGATGTTGCACGTCCGGCTCGCGGGTGGCTACGGCGTGGCCGCGGAGGAGAAAGAGCTGGTTGCCGGTGTCGGCGAGCGAGTGGATGGCTTCGGACAGGATCGCCGAGCTCTGCGAGATCGCAGCCGCAACGAACTTGGTCACTGCAATCAGGAAGTTGGCGACCAGGGCGAGGATGACGAGGCGTCTGGATTCTGCTGCCATGGGCCGGGAGGCTACTTGGGTAGCGACGAACTCGGCCGCGGCATGACGCCCGTATCCTCACTGCTTCGACGCTCGACGTACCCGCAGCCACACGGAGGTGCGTGGCGATGGTGATGGCGATCGAGGCCGTGGGCCTCACCAAGTACTACGGGGATGTCCCAGGGATCGTCGGCCTCGATCTCGAGGTGACGACGGGCGAGGTATTCGGATTCCTCGGCCCCAACGGGTCGGGCAAAAGCACCACCATCCGCACTTTCCTCGACCTTCTTCACCCGACGAGCGGGTCCGTCACCATCCTCGGGTTCGACAGCCACGAGGAGTCGGTCGAAATCCGCAACCGCACCGGGTATCTCCCCGGTGATCTCTCCATGTATGACGACATGACGGCTCGGGAGATGCTGCGTTACTTTTCCTCTCTCAGGAAGGCTGATACAGAGCAGCGAGTCGAAGAGCTCGCCGAGCGGCTCCAGCTCGACCTCGATCGGAAGATCGGTTCCTACTCGAGCGGCAACCGGCAGAAGGTCGGCGTGCTGCAGGCGTTCATGCACGATCCCGAGCTGCTGATTCTCGACGAGCCAAGCACCGGCCTCGACCCGCTCATGCAGCAAGAGTTCTACCGGATCATTGACGAAACCCGCCAGGCGGGGCGGACCGTGTTTCTGTCATCGCACATCCTGCCCGAGGTGGAACGGATCGCCGACCGGGTCGGGATCGTGCGCAACAGCAAGCTGGTCACCGTCCAGACCGTGGCCGACCTCAAAGCGAAAGCGCGCCGTCACTTCCAGATCGTGTTCGCCGAGAAGGTCCCCCCGAGCGAGTTCTCCGACCTCCCCGGTGTCCAGTCGGCGCTGACCTCTCACGATGGCTACGGCGTCGACATCTACATCGAGGGTCCCGTCGATGGACTGTTGGCGAAAGCGGCTGAGCATCAGATGGAGAACGTCATCTCACACGAGGGAGATCTCGAAGACGCCTTCCTTGCCTTCTACGAGGACGACCATGCTGCGTAGCGTCTTCACCAAGACCATCTGGGAGCGCCGCTGGGGGATGGTTGGCTGGATCCTCGGCGGTTTCGCCATCGCCGGAGTCATCGTTGCCCTCTACCCGATCATTCGGGATTCGGCGGACCTCATCGAGCTGATCGAGCAGCTTCCCGAGCAGTTCATTGCTCTCGCCGGCATCGACCCGGAGATCTTCACCACCGGGTACGGGTTCCTGCAAGCCCAGATGTACTCCCTGCTGGGACCGCTGCTGATCCTGATCCTTGCGATCGGATTCGGCTCTTCGGCCACTGCTGCCGAGGAGAGCAACGGTACCGCCGATTTGCTGCTGGCCACCCCGGTCACCCGTTCTCGGATCGTGGTGGACAAGAGTCTTGCCATGGTCGTCTTGGTGGCGGTCCTCGTCCTGACCTTCGCCGTCGTGTTGCTGATCGGGAATCTCGTCGTCGACCTGCAAATGTCGATTTGGGGCGTGCTGGGTGGAAACCTCGGCCTGCTGCTGCTCGGGCTCTTCTTCGGCTCGCTGGCGATGATGATCAGCGCCTGGAGCGGCAAACGGGTGCTTGGAACCGGAATCGCCGGCGGCGCCGCCGCTTTGACCTTTCTCCTCGATAGCTTCGGCCCCCTGGTGGAAGGCCTCGGAGCCATCCAGCCCCTCCTGCCCTTCTATTGGTACTCCAACGGTTCCCCGCTGCTCAACGGTCCCACCTGGTGGCACCTACTCCTGCTTGGCGGCGCTGTCCTGTTCACCGGCGTGGGTGTGGCGCTGTTTCGGAGTCGCGACATCGGCGTATTCGCCACGCTCCGTTTGTTCCCGGCGAGGGGCAACCGGAGGGAGCGAGCGATCGCGAGCTCGATGAGCCCGCTGCTGGCCAGCATCACGGGCAAAGGTATCTGGGACCGGCGCCGTTCCTTCTGGTGGTGGCTGCTCGGAATCGGCTTCCTTGCCGCCATCACCATCTCGCTGTTCCCCAGCCTCGCCGACACTGGAGATGCATTCCAGGGCCTCCTCGACGCCTACCCGCCGGAGCTGCTGGCCTTCTTCGGCATCACCGATCCCGACTCGCTGTTGACCGGCGCCGGCCTGGTGTCATCGCGGGTGTACCAGGGCATCGGGCTTGTTGTCTTTCTCGCCTTCGCCATCGGCATCGGCAAGGCGGCGCTCGCCGGAGAGGAGAAGGACGGCACCGCCGACCTCCTGCTCGCCACTCCCCCCACACGGGACCGTGTTGTCGTCGCCAAGGCGACATCGCTGCTGCTGTTGTTGCTTGCGCTGGTCGCCGGTGTTTTCGTCATCGTTTGGCTCGGCGATGCGATCGTTGATCTCGACCTGACTCTTGGAGGCCTCCTTGCCGCCAATCTGGGGATGGCGTTCCTCGCCTTCCTCTTCGGTGCCGTTGCCCTGGCAACCGGCGCCGGTACTGGCAAGCCAGGGTTGGCGATTGGGGTGGCCTCCGGGCTGGGTGTGGCGACGTTCCTGCTCAACGGGTTCGGCGCCGTCGTCGACCGGCTGGAGCCCTTCCGGCCCTTGTCCCCTTTCTATTGGTACCAGGGGGACAACAACCCGCTCGAACAGACTCTCGGCTGGCAACAGCCGCTGCTGCTCGCGGTAGGTCTGGCATTTGTCGGCACCGCGATGCTCCTGTTCCGGCGAAGAGACATCGGGACATGACGTACCCTTCCGTCGGGGCCGGCACCGTTCCCTGGCTGTTGGTCGAGGAGATGGTCGAAGCCGATCGGCTCGCCATCGACGAATTCGGGATCAGCCTGTTGCAGATGATGGAGCACGCCGGGCGGGCTCTTGCCGCGGTCGTGAACTCAACGGCACCGGAAGGCGAGATCGTGGTGCTCGCAGGAGGCGGCAACAACGGTGGGGGTGGCCTGTGCGCCGCCCGGCACCTGGTCAATCGGGGTCGTTCCCTTTCGGTGGTGTTGGCGTCCGATCGACCCGGGCCTGCCGCCGCCCATCATCTGGCAACGCTCAAGGCAATGGGGATCGATCCGGATACCGAGCCGCCGGAGGCTCCAGTCGTGGTCGACGCCCTGGTCGGCTATGGCCTCGATGGACCCCTGCGAGGTCGGGCGGCCGACCTTGCCTCATGGTCCTCAGGACGCTCGGTCATCTCTCTTGACCTCCCCTCGGGGCACGGGCATCCGGGTGCGATCGCTCCCACGGCAACGGTGACCCTTGCCCTGCCGAAGGAACACATCCGTGAGGTTCGCCCGCTGTACCTTGCCGACCTCGGTCTCCCCAGCGCCTTGTGGGTGCGGATGGGGATCGACGTGGGCGCGCTATTCGCCGAGGGTCCCATCCTCGAGGTCGTGTGAGCGGCCGAAGCGAGCAGCAATACCAGAGGGGCTCCCGTTGCGGCGGGAGCCCCTCCTAACAGATGCCCCGGGGGTTATTCGCCGGAGCTCGGTCCTTTGTTCATGCGCGCGCTGGCGCTGGGAGTGCCGTACTTGGCCCACCATTCCTTGGCGGCGTCGATGCCGCCAACGCCGAAGGCGATCGCCAAGGCGATGCCGCCGGCAGCAACAACCAGCTTCACGATGTCCTCGGCAAAGCCAATATTGAGCAGTTCGAGGGCGAACAGGATGCCGAAGATGATGATGGCGACCTGAGCCACCAACGCCAGCCAACCGACCCCGCGGTCGGTGGCAAATGGTCGAATCAGGTCGGCGGTCCAATTGGCCGCCGCTGCCGCGATGATCACAGTGATCGCCGCCACAATCAGGAGCGGTATCCAGGCGAGCAACCGCTCGAGCAGATCCTCGATCGTGTCCAGGTTCAGGATTCGAACCGCTACCAGTACCAGACCAACCATCAGGTAGGCGTACACCACCGTTGCTGTGATGGACGCAGCGGTCTGGTCCGATCCCGCTAGGGCCCTGTTTACCCCGGATCGCTCCCATACCCCGTTGAGCATGTCGGCGCCGAGCACCCTTTGCAAAATGTTGCGAACGATCTTCAGGATCCAGCGCCCGATGATCAGCACCAGGAGCGCGACACCTATCAGAATTGTCCACTCGACGAGAGTCTGACCGAGAGACTCCAGCTCATCCAATAATTGATCCCAAAACGACATCCGTCCTCCTTGTCCAGTTCCCGGGGTGACTATGGCAGAAAAAGGCTCGACCAGCCAACGACAAAGGGTGGGTGTGATCGCTGGAGGGAGAACCAGTGCTCAATCGGGCGGCGGGGAGTCCCAGTCGGTCACGTTCTTGCCGGCCTCGGCAGCGAGGATGTCTAGTGCTGCGGCGGCGCCCGCTCCGGCAGATATGATCGCTTGGCTCCGTGCCGGTCGAGCCGAGCGCCCGACCACGTAGACCCGATCCATTGACGAGCGGGAATCGCGGTCTACCTCGATCGCCCCACCTTCGTCCACCTCGAGGTCCAGCGACCTGGCCACCACAGGCTTCTTGCCCTCGGTGAGGATCAGATAGTCGAACGTGGCTTCGCCGGAAGCCGTGGAAACGGTGAAGGCGTCACCGGTGGACACCGCGGTGACCTCCTCATCCACGATGACGGCCCCGAAGCTGAGCACCTGTTCCCTGGCTACCTTCTGGAACTCCGTGCCGGTGATCTCAGGGATCCCGAGGTAGTTGTGTAAGTGGGCGAAGTGCATCGCCGTCTTGTCCTGCCCATAGACCGTTGCTTGGTGTCCGTTCTTGGCGAGGAACAGGGCCGCGGACAACCCGCCTGGCCCGTCGCCGATGATCCCTATCGAGGCCATGTCCGCTCCCTAGCTCGTTCGGAACCGTCAACCCTGGTCGGACTTGCTATATGCCCGGCGGGCTCAATCATGCTCGTTTACCTGGACCGGGGATCCGTCGGGATCCTCCAGCACGAATGATCTGCCGAAGGTCTCATCGGCGATGCCCCGCAGCGGCTCGATGCCGGCGGCGGTGACCCGAGCCAACACGTCGTGTAGAGCCTCGGTGGCGACCAGTGACAGCTCGACTCTGCCCCGGTCGGGCAAAGTCTCGACGCGGTGTACGCCCAGCGTTGCCCCTGCCACCTCGAACGAGGACCACATGTCGGAGGTGTAGGTTGGCTCGCTGCCGAGCACCGTGCTGTACCAGGCGACCGCGGCCGGCATGTCTGTGGTGTAGATGATGGGTTGCAGCCTCACCTTTGCTCCTCTCGGTATCGGAGATACTCCTCCAGAGCGATCGAAACGAACTCGGAGAGCCGCTGCTCGTCTTCGATCGCCGCGACCTTGACCCGCTTGATCAACTCCTCCGGCAGATACACATTGAACTGTCGTTTCTCATCCATGGCTGCTAGATCAATAGGTTTCTAGAACGTGGGCCAGGCCTAGCCGCGTACCCAGGGCTGACACCGGCGTACCGGCGTATCCGGGGTTGTCAGCCCTGGGTTCGCGTATTGTCGTGTACCCAGAGGGTCGCCAACTGAAACCGGATCGCGTCCTATTGCGGAGCCTCTGGCTCGGTCACTCGCCGTCGTCGCGGCTCATGATGTCGGAAAGCCCCTCGGCAAACTCTGAGGTGTCGCCGAGCAGGTCCGATCCGGGGCCGACTGCCCTCCTCCCGAACTTCTCGCGGAGAGAATCGACGGCCTCGTCGAGAGCCTGGAGCTCGAGCTCCCTGGGGTTGCCAGGGGCGGCCTCCTCGCCTAGGCCCAGCTCGAGCTGCAGCGTCGACCCGCGCTCCAGGTTGGACACCGAGATGCCGAGCAGGTTCAGCCCACGATCGGGATGCTCCTCGAGGATCTTGTCTACGAGAGCTATGCCGGTGCGGTACAGCACCGCGCTCGACGCGGTCGGGCCACGCAGAGTCTTTGCTCTCGTCACCGCAGCCATGTCGGTGAACCGGGCCCGAATCGTCACCGTCCTCCCCTTCCACGACTTGTTCCTCAGCCGGGCCCCGACACGAGATGACAACCGCGCGATCACAGCTCTCAGCTCCTCAGGCGAGCGGTGGTCGCCACCAAAGGCGCTCTGAGCGCCCACCGAGGCCGCCCGTCGTCCGGTCTCGACGCCCCTCGGGTCACGATTCCAGGCGAGGGCGTGGAGGTGAGCTGCCCTCGCCCTTCCGACCCGGTCGGCGAGCAGCCGCTCGGACGTCTCCCCGAGGTCTCCGACGGTCTTGACACCCAGGGTTGCCAGCGCCTCCAGAGTCACCGGACCCACACCCCACAGGTGGTCCACGGATAGTGGGTGGAGGAAGTCAAGCTCGGTGCCCGGTTCGACGATGATCATCCCGTCGGGTTTCGCTACCTGGCTGGCAATCTTGGCCAGGAACTTCGTCCGTGACCCACCGACCGACACCGAGAGTTGCGTCTCCTGGCGCACTCGCTTCCTTAGGGCGGCGCCGATCTCGGCCGGCGATCCGAACAGGTGGGTTGATCCTGATATGTCGAGAAAGGCTTCGTCGATGGAGAGCGGTTCTACCTGCGGGGTGAACTCCCTGAACACCTCGAAGACCCGGTCGCTGTAGTCGACGTAGTCGCCGAAATCTGAGTCGAGCACGATGAGCGAAGGACACAGCTCCCTGGCCCGGCCTAACGGCATCCCGCCGCGCACCCCCATTGCCCGCGCCTCATACGTGCAGGAGAGAACGACTCCGCCCCCGACGGCAACGGGCTTGCCGATGAGCCCCGGCTCACGGAGCAGCGCCACCGACGCGTAGAACGCGTCCAGGTCGGCATGCAGGATCGTCGCCGCGCCGCCATCCGTCATACCGCCATCATGTCACGCAGGCGTGACACAATCGACCAATGACAGCACACTTCGATGCGCTTGGGATCGTCGTTTCGGACATGGAGGCGGCGCTTGCGTTCTATGGGCTGCTCGGCCTCGACTTTGACGAGGACCCAGAAGTGGCTGGCCACGTTGAGGCCGACCTCCCCGGCGGCACACGATTGATGCTGGACACCGAGGAGGTCATCGCCTCGTTCGACCCGGACTTCGAGCCCCCGACGGGTCCTGGTCGAATCGGGCTCGCTTTTCTGTGTGATCAACCGTCGGAGGTCGACCGTCTCCACGATGAGGTGGTCAACGCCGGTCACACCAGCAGCCGGGACCCATTCGACGCCTTCTGGGGCCAGCGCTACGCCACCGTCCTCGATCCCGACGGGAACGCCATCGACCTGTTCGCCCCGCTCACGGAGGCTCCGCAATAGGGGCGATCCGGTTTCAGTTGGCGAGCCCCGGGTACACGACAATACGCGTACCCAGGGCTGACAACACCGGATACGCCGGTGTGGGCCCTGGGTACGCGGCTAGGCCAGTGCGGAGCCGGGGCCCCAGCGGGCGGTAGCCGAGGGCGGGAGAAATTGCTCCACACTTCTGCCGAGGCGACCGGTCACTCAGGTCCGACTCGTAATACGTAACACGGAGTTGCCGCAGGCGACTCCGCTACCCGTATATCTCGTCGACGACGTTGGCGTACTCCTCCAAGACCACAGACCGCTTCACCTTGAGTGTCGGGGTCAGAGCGCCGTTCTCGATGGTGAGGTCATGAGGGAGGATTCGGAAGGTGCGGATCGACTCTGGGCGCGACACCGCCTTGTTGGCCTCGTCGATTGC
>SMVA01234794.1_pt1 | contig 14133 bp, 10 predicted proteins | sample 2456451 | NCBI WGS metagenome assembly SMVA01 (sample SAMN11095933, study PRJNA526329) | marine sediment metagenome | biome: Marine sediment; feature: Surficial sediment; material: Deep marine sediment; isolation source: Hadal surficial sediment | place: Pacific Ocean | collected 2014-05 | depth...
ATCCCGACCAAGAAGGGCCAGACCTTCTCTACCGCCGAAGACAATCAAAACGCGGTCACCATCCGCGTGTTCCAGGGCGAACGCGAAATGGCGTCAGATAACAAGGTGCTGGGCCAGTTCGACCTGGTCGGCATCCCGCCCGCGCCGCGCGGCATGCCGCAGGTCGAGGTCACCTTCGATATCGACGCCAACGGCATCGTCAACGTCTCGGCCAAGGACAAGGGCACCGGCAAGGAACAGCAGATACGCATTCAGGCCTCGGGCGGCCTGTCCGACGACGACATCGACCGCATGGTCGGCGACGCCGAGGTCCACGCCGAAGAAGACAAGAAACGCCGCGAACTGGTCGACAAGCGCAATCACGCCGACGCCGTGATCCACACCACCGAGAAATCGCTCGGTGAATATGGCGACAAGATATCCGAGGACGATAAGAAGGCCATCGAGGACGCTGTCACCGATTTGCGCGGCGTCATGGAAGGCGACGACGCCGAGATCATCGCGACCAAGACCGAGGCGCTGCAACAGGTGGCCATGAAACTGGGCGAGGCGATGTACAAGCAGCAGGCGGAGGCGGAACCGCCGGAAGACGCGGCAGCCGCCTCCGAAGAGACGCCGGGCGCCGACGACACGGTGGTCGACGCCGATTTCGAGGAAGTCAAGGACGACAAAAAGCCGGCCGACTGAGCCTTGATCCGCTCGAGCCCCAGACCTTGTAGCCCAAGACCTCGATAGCATGGCGAAGCAAGACTACTACGACAGGCTCTCGGTCGATCGCGCGGCCAGTTCCGACGAAATCAAGAAGGCGTATCGCTCGCTCGCCATGAAGTACCATCCGGACCGCAATCCGGGCGACGCTGGCGCCGAACAGAATTTCAAGGAACTTTCCGAAGCCTACCAGGTACTCAAGGACCAGGAGAAGCGCGCCGCCTACGACCAGTTCGGCCATGCCGCCTTCGACGGCGCCGGCGGCGCGCCCGGCGGCGGCTTCGGCTTCACCGCGTCCAGCTTCGCCGACGTGTTCGACGACCTGTTCGGCGAATTCATGGGTGGGCGGCGTGACTCCGGTGGCGGCCAGCGCGGCGCCGACCTCAGGTACAATCTCGAGATTTCGCTCGAGGACGCCTATCGCGGCAAGACCGCCAGCATCCGCGCCACCACCTCGGTGACGTGCGAGGCCTGCGCCGGCTCGGGCGCCGCCCAGGGGTCCAGGCCGGTGTCCTGTCCGACCTGCCAGGGCGCCGGCAAGGTCCGCGTCCAGCAGGGCTTTTTCACCATCGAGCGCACCTGTTCCACCTGCCGCGGCGGCGGGCGGGTGATCGACAATCCGTGCCATCCGTGCCAGGGCGCGGGGCGCGTGAACAAGGAAAAGAGGCTCGACGTCAAAATCCCCAGGGGCGTCGATGACGGCATGCGGATTCGCCTCGCCAACGAAGGCGAGGCCGGCATGCGCGGCGGCCCGCCGGGCGATCTCTACATCTTCATCAGCGTCGCGCCGCACCGCCTGTTCCGCCGCGACGGCTCCAACATCTATTGCGAAGTGCCGCTGCCCATGACCACCGCCGCGCTGGGCGGCACCGTGGAAGTGCCGACCTTGGACGGCGGGCGCGCCCGCGTCACCATTCCCGAGGGCGCCCAGACCGGCCACCAGTTCCGCCTGCGCGGCAAGGGCATGCCGGCCATGCGCGGCGTCGGCTACGGCGACATGGTGGTCCATACCACGGTCGAGACCCCGGTCAATCTGAACGAGACGCAAAAGGACTTGCTGAAATCCTTCGCCGAGGCCGGCACCGCCGATACCAACCCCGAAACCGAGAGCTTCTTCTCCAAGGTCAAGGAACTCTGGGAAGACCTCAAGGACTGAGGCGCGCCGCGCCGCGCTCGACCGCCGGTCCGCCCCCACCTCCCCTCACACCCTACGAGATTCACACATCTCGAGAAGCGATTTTCTTTCAGTGTATTGGAGGGTGGGCGCGGGCCGTTTTCGGGATCGAACGGCCGTGCGCATGGCGGCGGCCGAAGGGCGCCTTGCGATAGTCCACGTAAATGTGTGAATACCGTAGCGCGTTGGGAGGAGGGGCTTTTGGGTCGCGGGTTCTTGTGTTCGCGTCCCGATGTCCGTGACGACATCGAAATCGGCGCGGGCCACGGCTTTCGTCCGAAATCTCGAAAATTAAACCGGACAGCGGTGGACTTGGCCCGGCCATCCATACGCACGGACCCTTCGGCGTTCACAGGGTCTCCGGCCACGATCGCGGGTCCGTGTTCATGGGTTCGCCGGGTCACGCCCGCGAACACGAGGGGGGGGGGGATGTGGCCGGACTTAGGTTCAGGCGCCCTGCGTCTCGGGCGCGTGGTCGGCGTCGTGGCGGAGCGTGTCGAGTTGTTCGGCGTCGCGCTGGTTTTCCTGCTGGCGGCGCCACATCTGGGCGTAGAGGCCGTCGGCGGCCAGCAGGGTTTCGTGGCGGCCGCGCTCGGCGACGCGGCCCGCTTCCAGCACCAGAATCTCGTCCGCGTCGACCACGGTCGATAGCCGGTGCGCGATGACCAGGGTGGTGTGGTTCTGTGACAGTTCGCGCAGGCTGGCCTGGATTTCCTTTTCCGTGTGGGTATCCAGCGCCGAGGTGGCTTCGTCGAACACCATGATCGGCGGCGCCTTGAGCAACATGCGCGCGATCGCCACGCGCTGTTTCTCGCCGCCCGAAAGCTTCAGGCCCCGTTCGCCGACCATGGTGTCGTAGCCGTCCGGCAGGCTGGCGATGAAATCGTGGATATTGGCCAGCCGCGCGACCCGCGTGACCTCGTCGAAGCTGGCGCCGGGCTTGGCGTATTCGATGTTGTAGCGGATCGTGTCGTTGAACAGCACGGTGTCCTGCGGCACGGTGCCGATGGCGGCGCGCAGCGATGCTTGCGTAACGTCGCGCAGGTCCTGTCCGTCGATGCGGATCGCGCCGGCGCTCACATCGTAGAAACGGAACAGCAGGCGCGACAGGGTCGACTTGCCGGCGCCCGACGGCCCGACCACCGCCACGGTCTTGCCCGCGGGCACGGTGAACGTGACATCGCGCAAAATCTCGCGGTTGGTTTCGTATCCGAAATCGACATGGTCGAAGGTGATCTCGCCGCCACCCGCGCGAAGCGGCGCGGCGTCCGGCGCGTCGGCGATCTCGGCCTCGCGGTCGAGCAGGTGGAACATGCGCTCCATATCGACCAACGACTGCTTGATTTCGCGGTAGACGAAGCCGAGAAAGCCGAGCGGCTGGTAGAGTTGCAGCAGGAAGGCGTTGATCAGCACCAGATCGCCCAGCCCCAGGGTCCCGTCGGCGATGCCGCGCGCCGCCAGCACCATGGCCGCGACCACGCCGGCGCCGACGAAGAAGCCCTGGCCGATATTGAGCAGCGACAGCGATACCTTGCTTTGCACCGCCGCGCGCTCGTAGCGCTGCAGCGCCTGGTCGAAGCGCCGCGCCTCGTGCTCCTCGTTGCCGAAATACTTGACCGTTTCGTAATTGAGCAGGCTGTCGATCGCGCGCGTATTGGCCTCCTCGTCGGACTGGTTCATGCGGCGGCGGTACTTGATGCGCCATTCCGTGACGAGAAGGGTGTAGGCGATGTAACCGGCCACCGCGAAGAACGTGATGATCGCGAAGGAGGCCTCGTATTTGTACAGCAGAATCCCGCACACCAGGGCGATCTCGAGCAGCGTGGGAAGCACGTTGAACAGCATGAAGGTGAGCAGGAACTCGATGCCCTTGGTGCCGCGCTCGATGACCCGGCTGAGGCCCCCGGTCTGGCGTTCCAGGTGGAAACGCAACGCCAGGCGGTGCAGATGGCGGAACGTGGTCAGGGCGACGGCGCGGATGGCGTGCTGGCCGACACGGGCGAACACCGCGTCCCTGAGTTCGCCGAACGCCACCGCCAGCACCCGCGCCAGGCCATAGCCGACCAGCAGCGCGATGGGCACCGCGATCACTTGGTGTTGCGCCGTGTCGAGGGCGTCGAAAATCTGCTTGAGCAGTAACGGCACCTGAACGTTGACCACCTTGGCCGTCGCCAGCAGCGCCATCGCCAGCACCACCCGGCCCTTGAGGTCGAGCCGGCCGGCGGGCCACAAATAGGGCAGCAGCGCGCGCAGCGTGGCGAGGTCGTGGCGCGCGCCGCGCCCGGGGGTGGGCGGCTCCGGCGCGTCGGCGGTGCGCGGCCTCATGGTCCGGTGGCGCCGGGGTCAGCCTTCGTCGGGGACAACGAAAATCTGACCGGGATAGATCAGGTCCGGGTTGCGGATCTGGTCCTGATTGGCCTCGAAGATATCCGTGTACTGGATGCCCGCGCCATAGATGCGCCGCGCGATGCGCCACAGGCTGTTGCCGGGTTGCACGATGACCAGGCCGGCGCCGATCGCCGGGTTCTCGAAATCGGCCATGGAGAACGGCGTTTCCAGGCGCGACAGCACGATGCCGCCGGCATCGACCTGGTCGAGGCGCAGCGTGTACAGGCCGGGGCGGATCACTTGGCTCGGCACCAGGCGCCAGGTGCCGTCGGCCCTGACCAGAGCGGTGCCGATCCAGCGGTTGTTGATATAGACGGCGACGCGGCTGCCTGGCAGGCCGCGGCCCGAAAAGTGGATGCCACCGCCGGTATCGTAGTTGACGATGTCGAGGGTCAGCCCCATGGCGGCGACCAGCCCGACGATATCGGCCGGTTCGGGCCGTTGCAGCAGGCGCGCCCTGCCGACGCCGGCGCGCGGCACCAGCACCGCCAGGGTGCTGTCCTCGGGGCCGGCCAGCGCGGCGGGCTCGGCGCGCGCGCGCTCGGGCACGATCAGCACGACGACATCGCGCGATTCGATCATGGCGCCTTCTTCCGATTCGGCCACCAGGCCCAGTTCGCGCGAGCCCGGGGCCAGCGGCGCGTCGGGAATTATCACGAACTCGCCGCGCGGATCGGCGGTTACCGTCTCGATCACCTGGTCGCGGTCCATCAGCGAGACCTGCGCGCCGGGTTCCGCGCGTCCGGCGATCACCGCGTGGCCGTCGGGGGCGACCCGGACCACGTCGAAACTGGGCGCCACGCCGCCGGCCGCGTCTTGCGGGGCGCGCTGCCTGACCACCGGCTGGGCGGCGCCATCGGCCGGCGCCAGCGCGGCGATTTCGGTCTCGTCCGCCGCCTCCGCCACGGTATCGATCCCGGCGTCGCGCGCGGGCGGCGGGTCCGATTCGGCCGGCGCGGCGCGCCCGGGCTCGGCCACCGCCTCCGGCAAATCGTCGCCGGAAACCTCGGCCACGCCGGTGGCGGCGGCGGGTTCCCCGACCACCGACTCGGTGACCGGCGGCATCGACCCGTCCGGGATCACGGATTCAGTCTGTCGCGCGGTGTCTTCCGCCAGGCTCGGTGTCGCGCTTTCCAATGCTTCCGGAGCGACCGGTTCGGCGACCGGTGGCGCCGGTTCCGCGACCGAGGCGACAGCGCCCGGTTGTTCGGCGGGCACCGCTTCGCTTGCTTCCGGCGTTTCCGCCATCGTGGCTTCCGGCGTTTCCGCCATTGTGGCTTCCGGCGTTTCCGCCGAGGCGGGCGGCGCGGGATCGGGAACCGGCGGTTGGGAAGCCGGGGCGGGGGTTTCGGATGGCGCGGAGGCGCCACTATCGGCCGTGTCGCCGGCCCGGTCGCCCGAATCGCCGCCGAACAGGGTCAAGCCAAGCACGACCAGGATGACGGCCAGCGCCAAGCCCGCGCCGATTCCGATCGTCAGCGGCTTCGACAACCGTCTATTTGGAGAGTTGACCACGAAATAGAACTTAGTATGACCGCGCCGTGGTGGCAATTGTGTCGAGACGCCAAATATTTACGGGCGACCGGCGGCCCGTCGCTTGCGAACGGCGGTATCGACACCTAGTGGATAAAATCTAACATACGGTACCCCTACGATCCCCTAGGGTCGGGGCCACGGGTCGAGGCGGCGGAGGGACGGCGATGACGAAGGTGAGCGCGTTGGCGGTCTATTGCGGCTCGGCCACCGGGACCGACCCGGTCCACGCCGCCTGCGCGCGCCGGCTTGGCGCCCTGATGGCCGAACGGAGCATCCGGCTGGTCTATGGCGGCGGGCGGATCGGCCTGATGGGGGTGCTCGCCGACGCGGTTCTCAAGGGCGGCGGCGGCGTCACCGGCGTGATCCCGGACTTCCTGATGCGCCCCGAACTGGCGCACGACGGCATCGACGAAATGATCGTGGTCGATAGCATGCACGCGCGCAAGCAGCGCATGTTCGAGCTCGCCGACGCCTTCGCCGTGTTGCCCGGCGGGCTCGGCACCCTTGACGAAGCCATCGAGATGATCACCTGGAAGCAGCTCCGCCTGCACGACAAGCCGATCGTGCTGGTCGATAACGCCGGCTACTGGGCGCCGCTCCTCGCGCTGATCGAGGGCGCCGTGGCGGCGGGCTTCGCCGGCCCCGAGACCAAGGCTCTTTTCTCCGTGGTGGACTCGGTCGAACGCCTCCCCGACATCCTCGCCGCGCAGCCCGAAGCGGCAATGGAGGCGCGCGAAACCCGCTTGTGAACCGGCGCCGCCGGGCCGCGCGAATTTAAGGGTTTGGAAAGGCCCGCGCCGGCTTAATGGCCGGTCCCGGCGCGATCAGACAACATGGGTTTTCGACATGACCGACCTGCCGAAACTGGTGGTGGAACAAGACGGCGAGAAGCGGATGTTCGGCGGTTCGTGGTGGCGCGGCGGCAAGCCCAACTTCATCCCGTCCCGCGATGCCTTGCGACAGCCCGGCGCCCTGGAACGCCACGTTCTGGCCGGCTGGATTCCCGACGCGCCGTTCATTGCCAAGACCGACAAGGTCACCGCCTTCGGCAGCTGCTTCGCCAAGCACATCACCGACTACCTGTCCGCGCGCGGCTACACGCTGATGGGCAAGGACTTGGGACTGCAGTCGCATATCATCCGTTTCGGCGAGGGCATGGTAAACACCTTCGCCATCCTGCAGCAGTTGGAATGGGCGATCGAAAACAAGGAGATGCCAGAAGACCTGTGGTACAGCCCGGACAAGGAATGCGTCAGCGTGGACCCGGCGATCCGCGACGAGACCCTGCGCATCATCGACGCGACCGACGTGTTCATCATCACGCTGGGGCTGACCGAAATCTGGTACAATAAGATCAACGGCGAGGCGCTGTGGCGCGCCGTGCCGGCGCAGTATTTCGACGAGAACATCCACGGCTTCCGCGTCTCGACCTACCAGGAAAACTACGACAACCTGCGGCGTATCCGCGAACTGATCCGCGCCAAGCGGCCCGACGCGCCGCTGATCTTCACGCTCTCGCCGGTGCCGCTGATGGCCACCTTCCGGCCGATCTCCTGCATCACCGCGAGCTCGGTGTCGAAGGCCACGCTTCGCGTCGCCGTCGATCAGCTGATGCGAGACCACGAGGATGACGCGAACCTTTACTATTTCCCGTCATATGAAATAGTGAAGGAGTTCTTCGTCGACGCGTACAAGGAAGACAACCGTCATCCCAAGGACGAAATCGTCATCGCGATCATGCAAGCGTTCGAACGCCATTATTGCATCCCATGACGGCGCCTGATCTGGATCGCTCGGAAGACGCGCCGTCGCTGCGCCAGGGAAGTCCGGAACGGTTCGGCTATTCGTGGGACCGTTTCCACGACATCACGCCCGAGCAGGAACTCCAGTTCAATAAGTGGACCTGTCTTGTCGATCCCGAAACCGGGTGGCGCGGCAAGGCGGTGCTCGACGTGGGCTGCGGGGCCGGGCGCAACGCGGTCTTTGCCATGCGCGCCGGCGCCGCGCGTTGCCTGGCCATCGATGTCGACGAACGCTCGCTGGAACGCGCCCGGACCAACCTGTCGGGCTTTCCCACCGCCGAGGTGCGCCGGCTCAGCGCCTACGACATCGACGCGCGCGACGAATTCGATCTGGCGTTCAGCATCGGCGTGATCCACCATCTGGAGTCGCCCGCCCACGCCTTGGCGCGCATGACGCGGGCGGTCAAGCCGGGCGGAGAAGTCCTGATCTGGGTCTATGGTTACGAAAACCTCGAGTTCTACGTGAACGTGCTCGATCCCGCGCGCAAGGTGTTGTTTTCGTGGATGCCGTTGGGGTTGGCGCGGATGATCGCCTGGCTACCGGCTTGCGCGCTGTGGCTGCTCACGCGGCTGGGTTTCGGTTCCCCCGACTACTTGCGCCAACTCAAACACTTTCCCTTGCGCCATATTCACCATATCGTCTTCGATCAGATGCTGCCGCGAATCGCCAACTACTGGAAAGAGGACGAGGTGCGCGACCTGATGGAGGCGGCCGGCCTCGACGACGTGCGGCTCGCCTGGGTCAACCAGGTGTCGTGGACGGCGCTGGGCCGCAAGCCGGCGGCGCGGTAGGAGAGAATCGGCCCGTGGCACCGAACGACCGTGGAAATCCGGCGTCCATGACCGCGGCCGCCGCGCGGCCGCCGGGCGGCGTCGATCTGTCGGTGATCGTTCCGTTCTACAACGAGGAAGACAATGTCGAGGCCTTGTACGCGCGCCTGACGGAAAGCGTGACGGCGCTCGGCAAGAGCTATGAGTTGTTGTTCGTGAACGACGGCAGCGGCGACGCCACCGAGCAACGGCTGCGCGACCTGGCCGCGCGCGACCGGCGCGTCGTGGTCATCAACCTGGTCCGCAACCAGGGCCAGACGGCGGCGATGATGGCGGGCATCGACCACGCGCGCGGCGCGATCCTGGTGACCATGGACGGCGACGGACAGAACGACCCGGCCGACATCGCCGCGATGCTGGAACGCCTCGACGAAGGCTTCGACGTGGTGTCGGGCTGGCGCAAGGACCGCAAGGACCGCGCGCTGTCGCGCAAGCTGCCCAGCATGGTGGCCAACTGGCTCATCTCCAAGGTCTCGGGCGTGCATCTGCACGACTACGGCTGTTCGCTAAAGGCATACCGGGCGTCGATCATCAAGAACGTGCGCCTGTACGGGGAAATGCACCGCTTCATTCCGATCTACACCGTGTGGCAGGGCGGCCGGGTGAGCGAAATGCCGGTGCGCCACCATCCGCGCACGTCCGGCACGTCGAGCTACGGTCTGGAGCGCGTCTTCAAGGTGCTGCTCGACCTGACCCTGGTGATGTTCCTGGAACGCTATGTCACCAAGCCGATCTACGTGTTCGGCGGCATGGGCCTGTTCTTTTTCGCGGCCAGCTTCGTGGCCGGGTTGTGGGCGGTGTGGCTCAAGCTTTTCGCCGATACCTCGTTCATTCAGACCCCCCTGCCCGTGCTGGTCGCCATGTGCTTCACCACCGGCGTGATCTGTATGCTCATGGGGCTGCTGGCGGAGTTGCTGATGCGCGCGTATTACGAAATCCAGGACCGGCGCATTTACCAGGTTCGCGACATCCTGAACGACGACCGCGGGTAGCCACAGCCCGGCATGTGCGGTATCGCGGGCTTCGTGGGGGCGGGCGGACACGGCGACATCGCGGCCATGGCGCGCGCGCTGATCCATCGCGGCCCCGACGCCGAGGGCTTCCACGAGGCGCCGGAGCATCGCCTGTTTCTCGCCCACCGACGCCTTTCCATCATCGACATCGACGGCGGCGCCCAGCCCATGGCCAACGAGGACGGCGCGGTGCGGGTCGTCTTCAACGGCGAAATCTACAATCACCTTGAACTGCGCCACGAGCTCGAGTCCTGCGGCCACCGCTTCGCCAGCGGGCACAGCGACACCGAGGTGATCGTGCATGGCTGGGAGGAATGGGGCACCGAAATGCCGGCGCGGCTCAACGGCATGTTCGCCTTCGCCGTCTGGGACGCGCGCCAACGGTGCCTGTTTCTGGCGCGCGACCGCATGGGCGAAAAGCCCTTGTTCTGGGGACGCGGCAAGGACGTGCTGCTGTTCGCCTCCGAATTGTCGGCGCTGGCCGCCCATGGCGGCTTCGCGGCGGAAGTCGATCGGGCAACGCTGAAGAAATATTTCGCGCACGGGTTCTATCCCGGCGCGACCGCCTTTTACCGCGATTCCTGGCAACTGCCGCCGGGTCATTGGCTGCGCTACGACGCGGCCCCCGACGCGGTAACGACCCGATGCTATTGGCGCTTTCGCATCGAGGCCGAGCCGGTGAAGTCGGAAGCGGCGGCGGCCGAGGAACTGCGCCACCTGCTGTTCCAGGCGGTCGAGCGGCGCCTGATGAGCGACGTGCCGCTGGGCGTGTTCCTGAGCGGCGGCATCGATTCCGCCATGGTGGCGGCGTTCGCGGCCAAGGCGCGCGGCGGCGCGCCGATCGACAGCTTCACCATCGGGTTCGCGGAAAAGTCGTTCGACGAATCCGAACCCGCCCGGGCCATGGCGTCCGCCGCCGGCAGCCGCCATCACGAAAAGATACTGTCGATGGACGACGCGCGCGATCTGATCCCCGACGTGCTCGGGCGTCTCGACGCGCCGCTCGGCGATCCGTCGATCCTGCCCACCTATCTGCTGTCGCGCTTCGCGCGCGAGAGCGTGACGGTGGCGCTCAGCGGCGACGGCGGCGACGAGTTGTTCGCCGGGTACGACACCTTCGCCGCGTTGCGCCCGGCGCAACTCTACGCGCGGCTGATGCCGGCGGGCCTGCACAAGGGCATGCGCGCGCTGGCGGATCTGTTGCCCAAATCGAAGCGCAACATGTCCCTCGACTTCAAGCTGCGCCGCGCGCTGGCCGGGCTGTCTTACCGGCGCGCCCTGTGGAACCCGATCTGGCTGGCGCCGCTGGAGCCCGCCGATATCGCCGCCCTGTTCCGGGAACCCACGGACCCGGAGGACCTCTACGCCGAAGTCATCGCGTGTTGGGAGAGTTCGCCGCGAGCGAGTCTGATCGACCGGACGCTTGAGTTCTACACCCGGTTCTATCTGGCGGACGGGATCCTGACCAAGGTCGACCGCGCCAGCATGATGAACGGGCTCGAGGTCCGCTCCGTGTTCCTCGACAACGACGTGGTCGAATTCGCCCGCCGCCTGCCGGCGGATTACAAGCTGAGGGCCGGCACCCGTAAATATCTGCTCAAGCGCGCGCTGGCCGGCGTGGTGCCCCGGCGCGTCCTCGACCGGCCCAAGAAAGGCTTCGGCATCCCGCTTACCGCCTGGCTGGGCGCGCTCCCCATCGCCGCCAAGAATTGCGCCGGGCTGGACGAGGCGTTCGTCGAGCGCCATGTCGCGGCGCACCGGAGCGGCCACGCGGACCACCGGCTGTTCCTGTGGAACTGGATCGTCCTGAACCAGATAACCCGGGGTCTGGCATGAGAGCGGCCGGCCCGACCGTCAGTTCTCCACGCCATCGGGGAGCGTATCCTTAAGCAGGTAAATTCGCCGGTTTTCAATCACGCGGACGAGATCGTAGCTCTCAAGCCGTTGGTCCAGGTAGTGGCGATCGTCCGGGAAATCACGCATGTACCACTCGCGTTCTCGTTTTACGACGATGGTCGGCGATCGGTCGAAAATCGCGGCGATTTCCGTTTTCGTCGTGGCGCCCTTTCCACTCACCACGCCCAACATATACGGATCGACCATGTTGGCCGGGTGCGCGATCCGAGTCGGCGGCCGCTTATCCAAGAGCCAGTACACGATATGGTCCGACATCAGAAATATCGTGTAATCGGCGAGCCCCAGCGACTCCACGAAATCCGCGATCTCGTATGCCGGTCCATGGATGAGCGCTTCGCCCGCGGCGGCCCGTGTCGCGAGAAATCGGTACTCCTGAAATGTCGGGAGAAGAACCACGGCCACGACGGACAAAAACACTGCGGTCGCTGGGACGAAAGCCCGGGAGAAAAGACATTTTATGACCGCGACGGCGGCAAATAGAGAAAGGAAGGGGGCGAGTAACAACAAATAATGAGAGTAAACACCACCACTTATGAGAGATACGGCGATGCCGACGGTTACGACGATGACGATCGCTATTTGCAACCTGTGTTCCGATCTTTCCGTTATCATTTTATATATCGCCCAGCCTATCGAGCTCAGGCTCAAAACGAGGAATAGGCTACTAAACCAAAAAGTCGGTCCCATGGGCCTGAAATATGCGCCGATCAGTCTTTGGAACGCATCGAACGGGGGCGTTATGCCCGCGTGAGCCAGTGGCGCGACGACGACCGACGCCCCCCAGACAGCACCCTCTCCGGCCATCAAGTAAGGAAACGCCGTCAGCGCCACGACCACGAGGCCGCCGACGGCGTAAGCCGCGCCCGCCTTGACGCGCGCGGCGAGATTTTCATGACTCGGGTGAAGTAAGACGATAACGCCGATAACCACCGCCAAAAAAGCCAGATTGAAACGAACCAATGCGGCGACGGAGACGAGCGCCCCCAAGGCCAGCATGAGGTGAAGCGGGAAGGATCGGCGGAGAAGGATTAAGACGCCAACCAGCAAGGGCACCAGCGCAATGTGCTCCGTCATCGTCGTTTGCCCGCCGTGCAAGAGACTTGCCGCGAGAACGAACGTCGCGGCCGCCAGTACCGCGCCGAGCCTGCCGTATATCTTCCGGCCCATGTAGTACGTCAGGACCGCCGACAGCAGAACACAAAACGCGCCGCACGCGCGCACGGCAACGATGCTCTTGCCGAACAGGCCTATAAACAGGGCAAAAGAGGCGTGCGACAGCGGTGGATTGATGTCCCAGAGGTCGCGGTAAAGAAGCTTCCCATCCAACATGGACTGGGCCATCAAGATGTAAGTGCTCTCATCCCAGTCCATCACCGCCCGGAACCAGAAAGGAAAACGGACGAACAGAGTGAGAAAAAGAAGAAATAGTATTATGAAAAAATCTGGGTAGTTCGCGATTTTCTTGTAGAAAACGAATTTCATGTTCCGCAAAAACATCGTCCCGCTAGATGAATGCCTTGTTAAACACTGTGCTCTCATCTTTCGAATAGGTCAGCTAAATATGCCGCCACCTTGTAACACCCTTCCGCGAATACCCGTTATTTCTTGTCGGCGTCGCTTGTCGCGTGGGCGTCGCCATCGTCGACGATGGCGCCGTTGAGGCCCGGCGCGCCGAAGTTGGTCGCGATCCGGTAGGCCTGCTTGGCCCTGTTGTTCCACAAAATGGTGCGCTGCAGGTGGCGCGCGCGGCCCGAGCGGCTTTTCGGCCGGGTCTTGGTGAGCAGGGTATAGGCGTCGCCGATATTTTGATGGACGAGGCCGTAGTGGCGCGGGAATTTCTCCGCCACCAGAACCGAGAGCGCCTTTTCGAAGGTCTTGATGGCTTCCTCGAGGTGCCGCTTGCGGTACCTGCCGTCGGACTTCACGACAAAGGCCCGGCCCCGGGCAAGCAGGGTCAGGCCGATTTCTTCCGCGTGGACGGCCGGGTCGAGGACACTCAGCGCGGTTTCGAAATAGGCGAACGCCCGGTCTATATTGCTGTCTTCGGGGGCGATGGCCTGCAGGTCCAGATAGGCGTCGCCTAGAAGCCGTTGCGCGGTGGCGTGCCCGGCCGGGTCGGTCTCGGCCGTATACACCTTGAGCGCCTCGCGGTAGGCGGCCATGGCCTCGGCCATGATGTCCTCGGCCCCGGCGGCGCTGGCGAGGGCCCGGCGCGCCTCGCCGAGATGGATTTGCGTTTCCGCGTAGGCCGCGGGTTGGCTTTCCAGCGCGCGCGCGCCCAACGCCACGCCGAACGCCGCGATGGCGCGCGCCAGATTTTCGCGCTTGTCGCGCCGGGCGGCGATGTGGAAATGGCACAAGCCGATCGCGTCCTTGAGGCGGCCCGTCTCGGCCACCGAGAGGTCCGGGCCGTGCGTGTCGAGGACAAAGCGGTATTCGTTGAGCGCCGTGGAGAAGCGCTTGCGCGTGAACAGTTTGTCGGCGGTCGCGACGTCGCTGGCGATGCGCGCCTGGTGCGCCTCGGCGCGGCGCGGCCATACCGTGTTCTCGATGTAATCGGTGACCACCCCGATCTCGATGACGAAGCAGATCAGAATGAACGCGGTGACATGACGCGGGTAGCGGCCGAGATATCTGGCGAGCGCGTCCATTGGCGGCTCAGGTATTCCCGCGCGTCACCGGCGGTCTCACGTAAGGCCGGCCTCGGGCGGTGGAATCTGGACCGTGAAATCGACCGGAATGACCGACGCCTGGCCGGCCATGA
>SMVA01059105.1_pt1 | contig 14129 bp, 12 predicted proteins | sample 2456451 | NCBI WGS metagenome assembly SMVA01 (sample SAMN11095933, study PRJNA526329) | marine sediment metagenome | biome: Marine sediment; feature: Surficial sediment; material: Deep marine sediment; isolation source: Hadal surficial sediment | place: Pacific Ocean | collected 2014-05 | depth...
AAAACCGAAGATGAACAGACTCGCCGCATTCACAAACTCCTGAATGAACTCAGCAAAAAATACCATGCCACCAATGACCAATTATTGCTAGCCTGGATACTAAAACATCCTTCCTGCATTCACCCGGTGATCGGCACAACGAATAAAGATCGAATTACCAACGCCATCAAGGCAGTTAGTATTGCCCTAACGGAAGTGGACTGGTTTAAAATGTTGGTAGAAAGTCAAGGACATAAGGTCCCATAGATAAGGTTAAGTGAAGAGTGAAGAGTAATAAATAGAATATGAAGGATAAAACTGCTTTGATAACGGGTGCCACTTCAGGAATAGGAAGGGCTACCGCTCGATTGTTTGCCAGCCATGGAGTGCGATTGATACTCTGCGGAAGAAGGCTAGAACGACTGGATGCGCTTTCCTCAGAACTTTCTGAAATGACAGATATCCATACCCTTAATTTTGATGTTCGAAATAAGGAGATGGTGTTCGAATTGCTTCAGAATTTGCCTGCGGCATTTTCTGAAATAGATATTCTTATCAATAACGCAGGTAACGCTCATGGCCTTGACCCTATTCATAACGGAAGCCTTGACGACTGGGATGCCATGATTGATATTAACGTAAAAGGGTTGTTATATGTGTCCAAAGCGGTCCTTCCGAAGATGATAGAAAAACGTTCCGGCCACATTATCAATATAGGATCTACCGCAGGAAAGGAAGTTTACCCCAATGGTAATGTATATTGTGCCAGTAAACACGCCGTCGACGCCATCAACCAGGGCATGCGAATAGACCTTAACGGGATGGGAATTAGAGTGGGCGCCATTAATCCAGGAATGGTGGAGACAGAATTTAGCCATGTACGTTTTAAAGGTGATTCTGAAAAAACTGAGAAAGTATATCAAAATTTTACACCATTACAACCGGTTGATATAGCCGAATTGATCTGGTTCACCGTTACCCGCCCACCCCATGTGAATATAGCCGATTTAACAGTGATGTGTTTAGACCAGGCCACCAGTACTATTGTGAATAGAAAATGATAAACAAACGCCTTCTCATAAAAACCCTTTTAGCTCATAATGATGAGAGCAGTTTCTACGACAAAAAACGAAAGATCGATTTGAGTAGTAAAGAGGGGAAGGCGAAATTTCTAAAACACATCTGTGCTTTGAGCAATAGTAATCCGGCAAACAACAGCTTTATTGTAATTGGGGTTGAAGATGAAGGCAACGAAATAAACGGGGTCGACTTTTTTGATGATAGCAAGATCCAGAATTTGGTAAACGCCTATTTAACCAATCCACCTCTTATCTCTTATGAAAATGTGATGTTCCCGCATTTGCCCGATGATAAAGTGGTTGGACTTGTGACCATTCGTCCTACCAGCGAGATCACTTCACTTCGAAAGAACATCTGGAAGTACTGGGGCGGATCTATTTTTCTCCGGGATGGGAGTATTTCCATGCCAAAGGATTTCGATATTGAAATAAAGGATGTGAACTCTCAAATCGTAAAATCCATTGAAAACCAGGCAAAGAACAACATAGAGTACACCCTGGATGGGGTGATAGACTTTATCAATAACAGGCACAACGACTTGGAGTCTCATTACAAGGTCTTTAAAGAGCAGTTTGTTGTCTGTTGGGCAGGGATCAACAAAAATGTTAATGGAGAGGTCTATTACTCACGTGTCGATATTGAGTTGATCAATGAGCAGGTACGATTGTTTTATTCCGCATTGGACGAGGTGAGTATTTCCTTTACCGAAGACGAATTTAAGATCACGGAGTATGTGCATTTGGGACTTGACGAAAACTACAAATACTACCCGCTGGAAGAGCTCACCATTACCTTCCACGAAAACGGATTCTACAATATGGACACTCGGCTTATTTTTGAGCAGCCTCAATTCAGCAAACGCACCTTATATCATATTTACAATGCCAATAATGCCCTATTGGAAAAGCTGAAAAAGAATATCCCTTTGCGACCTCAGGAGAAAAAAGATTTGCAACAACTTCCTGCAACCTATCTAATTTGTTTCTTAAACGATTTTCAAGATGCTAAAGAAAAATTAATGGAGGCCAAGCCATTTTTGAAACAAATCGATGGAAATGTATACCAATCATTTAAAGAATCTGTAAGAATTCTTCGGAAAGTGAAGTACAGCTAACATTGCTTTGCCTATATTTTCCTATATTTATTACTCAACTTTCTAAAAATCAACTTTATGGGACTTTTCGATAAAATAAAAGAAAAATTAAGTCACGAATTTATAGACATCGTCGAATGGCTCGACTATACCGACGATACTATTTGTCACCGTTTTGAACGCTATCAAAACGAAATTAAAAACGGTGCCAAGCTCATAGTTCGAGAAGGGCAAACAGCTGTTTTTATCAATGAAGGGAAGTTGGCAGATGTGTTCTCCCCGGGAACCTATACGCTTAAGACCGAAAACCTGCCTATACTCTCTACTCTAAAAGGGTGGAAACATGGATTTAATAGCCCCTTTAAGGCTGAAGTCTATTTTGTAAATACTCATTTGTTTACCGATGAAAAATGGGGTACCAAAAATCCTATCACCCTCAATGATGAACGTTATGGTTTGGTGGAAATACGATCCTTTGGAACTTATGCATTCCGTATCAGCGATGCCGGAAAATTCATAGTCGACATTGTTGGAACCGATAGTAACTTTACCAATTTCGAGATCAATGAACACCTAAAAAGCTTGATCACAACTCGATTTACCGATACCGTGGGAGAAGCTAATTTGCCTATAGAGTTGTATGCAGCAAATACTTCGGAATTGAGTGAGACATGTAAAGAAGTGATGCAACCTGAATTTGAAAGCGTAGGGATCTCCTTAGAAAAATTCTATATCGAGAACGTATCCATGCCTGAAGATCTCAAAAAAGAAATCTTCGAATACAGTCGCCTCGACAAACTGGACCTCGACAAATTGACCAAATTCAAAACTGCCAAAGCCATTGAGGCTGCTGCGTCCAATGAAGGTGGAACTGCAGGTGCCGGTATGGGCATGGGCATGGGTTTTGTTCTGGCTCAACAAATGGGTGGTTTGATGAGCCCGCAAATGGGCGGTCAAACTGCGCAGCAGGCAACACCAATGGCTCCACCTCCGGTGCCACAGGTTCTTCTATATTTCTATGCCACAAATGGCCAGCAACGGGGCCCGGTTGGATTTGAACAATTAGGTGCACTATTTGCAAGCCGTACGATCAATAAAGAAACACTCATATGGAAGCGAGGGATGGCCGGTTGGCTCGCGGTAAAGGAAGTGGACGAATTAAGATCATTTTTAGGAGGAAATACTCCGCCACCCCTTCCACAATAATTCCTTTCAAGACCTTCCAGGTTTGTAAAACCCGTAAGGTCTAATCGTACCAATGATGCAACCCACACTTCAACAAAAATCTGAGCTTAAGAAATCCTGCTCCAATTGTGGAGCAGAATTGTTATATGCTCCGGGCACGACCGAGCTTAAATGTGATTACTGTGACCATCGACAGAAAATTTTGACTCCAGAAAATGGGTATGATGAGCTGGATTTGAAATCATATTTAGATTCTATGGGTTCACAATCGCATAGTGAGGTCATTACTATTCTTTCCTGCAAAAATTGTGGTGCAAATCAACATATAGAAGAAAACTATAAATCACTGCATTGCGTTTATTGCAACTCACCGTTGATCATCAAAGACGCCAAAAAGGAAGAGTGGATCTTGCCAGGGGCGGTATTGCCATTTCAAATAGATCAAAAAAAGGCATTCCAGATTTTTGCAAAGTGGGTGGATAAGCTCTGGTGGGCTCCCAACAAACTAAAAAAAGCCACCCTCGATCCTCAAAACACTAAAGGATTGTATGTTCCATTTTGGACTTTTGACGCACAATTGTTTGCAACCTATACCGGGCAACGCGGAGATTATTATTACATATCGGTTCCTTACACCACCACCGTGAACGGCAAAGCCGTCACGAGATTCAGACAGGAAAGGCGAACGCGATGGACTCCCGCCAGCGGAAACATTTCAGGATTTGTGGACGACACTCTCATCAAAGCCTCCTTGCAAAAAACAGGAGTAATTCCAAAGAAAATTTCACATTGGAACCTCAACGCCCTTCAGCCTTTTGACAGTAGTTATCTGGCGGGTTTTGTGACAGAAAAATATACCATCACTTTAAAAGAAGGACATCTGGAGGCTAACAAAGAAGCAAATCGTATAGCCGATCGCTGGGCACGTCGTGATATAGGTGGAGATACGCAACGTATTAGCTCCTTGGATATGACCCTTTCAGAAGAAACATTCAAACATATTTTGCTGCCTGTTTTTGTAAGTGCCTATACTTTTAAAGGGAAACGCTATAACTTTTTCGTCAACGGACAAACAGGGGAACTATCAGGAAAGCGCCCTTATTCGTTCTGGAAGATCTTCCTTTTTGTACTTTCGATCATCCTGATGATCGTCGTCATCGTTTTGTTAGTTAATAGTTAAGATTCGGAATGAGAACATTAGTTATTGGTGATATTCATGGTGGATTAAAAGCCATAGAGCAAGTTTTATTGAAGTTGAAACTGTCCGAAACAGATCTTTTCATTTTTTTGGGAGATTATGTTGACGGATGGAGTGATGCTGCTGGAACAGTTTCATTCTTGATCCAATTTTCTGAAGCCTACGATTGTATTTTTATTCGTGGCAATCATGATCATTTGACGTATCGTTATTTGAAACACGATGATGTCAATCCAATGTGGTTGGCTTATGGTGGAGAAACCACCAAAAAGAGCTATATAAAGCTATCTTCAGAAGAAATAGAAAAACACCTGCTGTTCTACGAAAACTGCACTAATTATCATATCGATACTCAAAACCGATTGTTTGTGCATGCCGGTTTTACCAATCTAGCCGGGCCACAATATGAGTATTTTGATAAATTGGTGTTTTGGGATCGTACACTTTGGGAGATGGCACGCTCGTTGGATGCGAACATTTCAGAAGAAGATGAACGTTACCCACAACGATTAAAACTCTTCAAAGAAATTTATATAGGTCATACGCCGGTTACCCAAATGGGGTCGACAGTTCCAGTGAACTTTGCCAATGTTTGGAATATTGATACCGGTGCTGCATTCAAAGGGCCACTTTCTATAATCGATGTGGACACTAAGGAAGTATGGCAAAGTGATCCGGTCCATCAATTGTATCCTTCAGAGATGGGTAGAAATTAGATCTTCTGAACAATTGCCGTTATGCTATGTATTCCTTGTAAACGGCTATTGGGATCAAAGCTGTCCAACCACAAAAATCTTTCTTGGCAGGCATTCCGTAGGATACCAAATCCGGGGCATAGTTTTCCCAAAAAGTCCCCGTTGCCTCAAAAACAACCGAAACACTCTTGTATACTTTTTGGGCTAGATCCTTTGCCAGATCCTCCTGACCATTTGCCGTTAGACCTTTCAATACCATATAAACCGTAGGTGCCCAAACTCCTCCCAACCAATAATCACCCCATCCCACATAGTCCGGGTCTGCGGCAGAAAGTGCAGGTAATGGAGTTTTACGGTAAAACTCATCAGGATCTCTGAGATGACTCAGAAAATCCTCCATTCGATCTTCAGGAACGAGTTTCCCCAGCAGGGCCCAGTACATTCCAATATGACGACGCGGCACTTGCTCGCCAAAGCCCAAATCGTAATAAAATTTATCTTGTTCGCTCCAACACTTTTGATTTAAGGCTTCCTTTATTTTCGAATGAATGTCCTGATAATAAACAATGTCATCGTTGTTTTGAGTTAGCATGGCCATCTCGGTCAATTGCAACGAAAACATTGCCATTTGAGAAGAAAAGTCGACCAACCTGGCTTGTTTGTTCCACACTCCTAGTTTGGTTTCTACATATTGCTCGATAAAAAAGTTTAGTTTAGTTTCTTCTGAAGCATTGAGTCCGGCTGTTTTTGCTACCAACTCATGATGTGTCATTCCATTTCCTTCTGTCGGTTCCCAATCCCTTGGTGCTCGTGGTATATTATCCATTCCCATACCTAAAGTGTCCCCATAAAAAAGATGGTCTTCCATCATATATCGATCCACAAGGAATTGGAAATTTTTTTTGAGTATAGGATACACTTCCACCAAGCGTTTTTTATCTTCTGAAACCTGATATATCTCCCATTCGGCAAAGGCCAACAAGGGTGGATTAATAGATACCGGATGTTCTTTAGACCACAGTGCTTCTCCTGTATGCCGGTATTCCCTGCATATATAACCATCATCTTCCATTTGGTCATAGAAATTGTCGAGAGCCTGATAAACAGGAAGTTCATCGAGATGATATTTTGCAAAGCAGCACATAAAACATGTGTCCCATAGAAATATGTTCGGCGAGAACGCCGCATCGATAAATGGTTTTTTAAAGAATGTTTCATTATCACCACCTCTCACTTTCCTCTTTGTGATCTCCAATGCTTTTTTGTACATCTCCTCCGAAAGTTTAGCCGTCACTTTTGGATTGGTTTTAAGCACTGAGCGACTTTCTTCAACGACCTTCTCCTTTTCAGTACAGGATGTTAGTAAGCCTAATCCAACGACTCCCGAAGCCAAAGTGACATTTTTAGCAAAATCTCTACGTTTCATCTCTATTTATTTTATTCTGAGTTATACTACAAATCAAATTTAATCCCTTGAGCCAGAGGCAATTCGGTAGTATAATTAATAGTATTTGTCTGTCTTCTCATATACACCTTCCAGGCATCACTACCAGACTCACGGCCACCACCGGTTTCTTTTTCCCCTCCAAAGGCACCTCCAATTTCGGCGCCGGAAGTTCCAATGTTTACGTTTGCGATCCCGCAGTCACTCCCTGCAACCGATAAAAAACGTTCTGCTTCCCGTAGGTTGTTCGTCATAATAGCAGATGACAATCCTTGTACGACACCGTTCTGGATATCGAGTGCATCTTCAACGCTACCGCTGTATTTTAGAAGATATAAAATGGGTGCAAAGGTCTCGTGTTGCACAATTTCAAAACTGTTATTGGCTTCGGCTATGGCCGGTTTAACATAACATCCACTTTCATAACCTTCTCCTGTGAGTACGCCCCCCTCTACTACAATAGTGCCGCCTTCAGCCACCACCTTTTCCAAGGCAGTATTATACATAACAACAGCCTCTTTATCGATCAAGGGGCCCACATGATTATTTTCATCTAATGGGTTTCCAATACGAAGTTGCCCGTAGGCAGTTACTACCGCATCTTTAACTTTATCGTACACACTTTCGTGTATGATCAATCGACGAGTTGAAGTACAACGTTGGCCCGCAGTCCCAACGGCACCAAATACCGCTCCGATCACGGTCATTTTAATATCCGCATCCGGGGTAACTATGATGGCATTGTTCCCTCCCAATTCTAACAACGATCTGCCCAATCGTTCACCAACTGTCCTTCCCACAATTTTACCCATACGGGTAGAACCGGTAGCAGAAATTAAGGGAATTCGTTTGTCTTTGGTCATATACTCTCCTACATTATAATCTCCGTTGATAAGACAACTGATCCCCTCGGGAAGATTATTATCCGCAAATACCTTTGCTGCTATTTTCTGACAAGCCACACCGCACATGGGTGCCTTCTCCGATGGCTTCCATACACATACGTCACCACAGATCCATGCCAAAGCGGTATTCCATGCCCAGACAGCTACAGGGAAGTTAAAAGCAGAGATGATCCCAACCACACCCAGTGGATGGTATTGCTCGTACATTCGATGTCCCGGTCTTTCAGAATGCATCGTTAATCCGTGTAATTGTCTCGATAAGCCTACCGCAAAGTCGCAGATATCTATCATCTCCTGTACCTCGCCCAGTCCTTCCTGATAACTTTTCCCCATTTCATAAGAAACCAATTTTCCCAAAGGTTCTTTCAAGCGCCGCAGCTCTTCGCCAAACTGGCGCACTACTTCGCCCCTCTGTGGCGCAGGGATAACTCTCCAGCTTTTAAAAGCCGATAGTGCTGTACTCATTAGTTGTTCATATTCTTCTTTGGAGGTAGTGGTCACTTTGCCTATTAATTGTCCGTCCACGGGAGAATAAGAATCAATTTCAACTCCACCCGGAAACCAATTATTTCCTGTTGAAGTACCTTTATTCACGGCTTCGATCCCCAATTGCTTTAATGCTTCTTCGATTCCGAAGGAAATGGCTGCAGTCGACATAATTCTATATTATTATTCCGGTTATTTGTTTTAGGTTGTCTCACAGATTCCGCGCGAAGGTACGTAATAGGCAGAAGATTTTTTAAACGTACATGGAATATTTAAGGGTTCAAACCGCTTAGTGCTACAATTCCGGCATTTGGAAAACCATTCAACCCTATATGGCGGATAATACGCGGGCGAAGGGGTGTTTTAGTTTGAAAGGAGCTGCAGTTCCATGATGTCAAACGGCAAATTTGTGAAAGGGTTTCAGGTGCGCCTGGCCGTCAAGCCTCATTATTTTTTCGCCATAAACCGCTCATCGGTTTCCATAACCGTTCCGCAGTTATTGCAGGTACGCAGTTCTTCATTATTATAAAAATCCTCGAAATGCTTTAGGAAATCCTTTTCGACATCATGTAGTGGAAAATACACTTCGTGAATCTTGTTATTACAGTTATCACAAAACCAAAGCAATCCGTCTTTCCCAACCAAATCTGCCCTTTTACGTTCCACAACCAAGCCTATTGAATTGTCTCCGCGAACCGGAGAATGTGGAACTTTTGCCGGGAGCAAGAACATATCCCCGGGGCCTAGTCTCATTTCCTTTCGTTCCCCTTCATCTTGCACGATTACTTTAATGTTCCCTTCAAGTTGGTAGAACAATTCTTCGGTTTCGTTATAGTGGAAGTCTTTACGCGCATTAGGGCCCGCCACTATCATAACGATATAGTCTTCAGCATCAACATAGAGATTCTTGTTGCCTACCGGAGGTTTTAGAAGGTCTCGATTATCTTCGACCCACTGTGTTAGATTGAAAGGTTTAGAAATAGCCATAGCCGTACTTTTATGAGTTTGCATAAAAATACGGCAAATGCTTTAATTCTAAAAGGGGGAAGTAAATTACTTTCTATAAAATAATTGTGTGAAGAAATAAGTCCCTCTGTCGTTTTGCATAACTCCAAAACCTGAGTGTGTATATTTTCCTTCTATCGTTCTTCGGTGAGACGGACTATTAAGCCAAGCCGCCACCACGTCCTCTGCCGTAGTATAACCAGAAGCAACGTTTTCTGATACCGCTACTGCTCCTCTATCCATCAACGCCTTCTTCCGCAGTTCAAAATTATCATGATTGATCTGAGAAATTTTGATCATATATTGCGTATGATCCACGGCATAGGCAGAAGCATATTTTTGGTCACTCTGGATTGCCAATAAACCAATCGATGCCCTGTGCTCGTTAATAATAACTAAAATTTCGTTAGCCATTTGCCAGTCGGTTTCGTTGGCAAGGTTTAAGTCGATACTATAGTTTGCTTCATCAACAAACGCATTTTCGTCTTTGGTACACGATACTAGAGTAAAAAGCAGCGTGATCACAAGTAGGCCGGTTCTGATTAATTTCATAATTCGGGGGACATCAAATTTGGGACTTGATGTTGGATCAAATGTAGATAAAAATATCCAATTATCAACTTTTTAACGATTATTACACACGTTTAATCGATGTTTTATTAATTTTTTGTATTAATTTCCTACAATAAAAATAGGTGCAAGCCGCGTAAAACAGAGGGATTAGCATTATATTCGTATATAAATACAGAAAAATGAAAATATTTAAAAATTTAACACTTTTTATCGGATTTATTGTACTTTTCAGCTGTAATTCTAATCAAAATAACGATATAAAGTCGGAATTTTCTGATACTCAAACACTGGATAAAGTAGCCAACTTTGGTATAGTGATCCATGGAGGTGCCGGAACCATATTGAAGAAAAATATGAGCGATTCTTTGGAAAATGCCTATAAAATGAAACTTGAGGAAGCTATTAGAGTAGGCCATGAAATCTTAAAAAATGGAGGCGAGGCGATGAAAGCTGTAACCAAAACTATCAACGTTCTGGAAGACTCTCCTTTATTCAATGCAGGGAAAGGAGCTGTTTTTACACATCAAGAAACCAACGAGCTGGATGCCTCCGTTATGGATGGTGCTACACTCAATGCAGGGGCCATCGCAGGAGTGACCCATATTAAAAATCCCATCGATCTCGCCGTTGAAGTTATGAATAACAGTGACCATGTACTGCTCTCGGGAAAGGGAGCCGAAGTATTCGCACAATCCCGTGGCATAGAACTGGTGGATCCATCTTATTTTTATACTGAAAGCCGCTACAAATCTCTTCAAAGAGCAAAGCAAAACGACTTGAAAAAAAAAGTGGCTATCAATTCCTATGATCCCCTTATTAAAAGCTCTAAGTATGGAACTGTGGGTTGTGTCGCACTCGATAAAAATGGTAATCTTGCCGCAGGTACCTCCACGGGTGGAATGACGAACAAGCGATGGAACCGCATTGGGGATTCTCCAATAATAGGTGCCGGCACCTATGCCAACAATGCTACCTGCGCAGTTTCGTCAACAGGATGGGGAGAGTATTTTATTCGCGCCTTGGTTGCCTACGATATTTCGGCCATGATGGAATATAAAGAAATATCACTTGAGGAATCCGCAGAAGAGGTCATTCAAAACAAACTCACAGCCCTGGGCGGTACCGGCGGAATTATCGCTATCGATCATAAAGGGAATATTACCATGGAATTCAATACAGCCGGAATGTACAGGGCTCACATGAATGCCGAGGGTGAGCTTGTCGTTGAAATATATAAAAATGAGTAGCTAAATGAAGACGTAACTTTCAATTTCACCTAGTTCATTTATAATCCCATCACCTTTATGAAACCACCCTACTTTGCAGTCATCTTCACTAGCCTTCAAACGAATGATACTGAAGGATATTCCAAAATGGCTGAAACCATGGAGAAACTTGCCGGACAGCAGCCGGGTTTTTTGATTTCGAACAAGCGAAAGAAGACATAGATATTAGCATTAGTTATTGGGAAAGTCTAGACGCCATCACCTGCTGGAAAGCAAACCTCGATCATTTAGAAGCCCAAAAAATAGAAAAGGAACGATGGTATGAGTGGTATAAGATCAGAATTTGTAAAATAGAGCGGGAGTATAGTTTCCAAAGGTAGCCGGCCACAAAATCATACAAAATTCTACTTTATCAATTAATTTTTGGACTCGCTAAGAAAAAAGTTCAAAGTTTTACAGGTTATGAGGCCGTTTAAGTGGCTTCACTTTATGACCCATACTTTATAGCTCTCGCACGATGAGTTAGACATATTCACTATTTTAGATGGTTCATTTACACCTGGCCCATGAAATTATTAGTGTTTTCTGTCTTTTGGTTTTTAATTTTCAATCTTTTTCTGTCTTGCGATCCGAGTGTTGAGATTGATATCACAACGCTAACCATCATTCCAAAACCCACTCAGATAGATGTGAGGGAAGGAAGCTTCGCATTTAACAAAAACACTACCGTCTTTGCTGAAGATGAATTCAAAATTGCCTCAGATTTTCTTCGGAATTTTCTACAGAAGGGAGCTGGATTGGGAATAGAAAAGTCGAGGAAGAACAAGGCTTCTATTATTTTTGAAAAGGACTCTTCTCAAGTGTCCGAAGGGTATTCGCTTGCTGTCTCAGAATATAATATTATCGTTAAAGCGGCTGATGCAAGTGGTGCTTTTTACGCGGTACAGACCCTACGGCAATTGTTACCTGTAGATTTAGAGCGAATTAATTCAACTCCTTATCGGGAAATAATAATTCCGCAAGTGCTAATAACCGATGCCCCCAAATTCGAATACCGTGGGATGCATCTGGATGTAGGGCGGCATTTTTTCGACAAAGAATTTATTAAGGAATACATCGCGAATCTGTCGATGCTAAAGATGAATTACTTTCACTGGCACCTCACCGAAGACCAGGGCTGGCGTATTGAGATCAAACAATATCCGAAACTCACTTCTCATGCTGCCTATCGCGAAGAGACGCTTATTGGACACTATAACGACCTGCCGCAACGGTTTGATGGCCAGCGTTATGGCGGATATTACACCCAGGAAGACATAAAGGAAATTGTGGCTTTTGCAGTTGAACATAACGTGACCATTATCCCGGAAATTGAAATGCCCGGTCATGCACAAGCCGCCATTAGCGCTTATCCCGAATTGGGTTGCACAGGCGAAGAGGTTGCTGTGGCTACTAAATGGGGTATATTCGAGAACATCTATTGTCCAAATGAAGAAACTTTTACTTTTCTGAAAAATGTTTTGACCGAAGTGATGGAGCTCTTCCCGGGGAAATACATCCATATTGGTGGGGATGAAGCGCCTAAAAAACAATGGAAAACCTGTAGGCATTGCCAAAAGCTCATCAAGGATCTGGACTTAAAAGACGAAGATGGTCTACAGAGTTATTTTATCAAAAAGATGGAAAAATTCATCAACAGTAAAGGTAAAAAGATCATCGGTTGGGACGAGATCTTGGAGGGTGGACTTGCCCCGAATGCCACGGTCATGTCCTGGCGTGGTACACAGGGTGCCGTGGAGGCGGCCAAAGAAGGGCATGATGTTATTCTCACGCCGGGCTCTCATGCGTATTTCGATCATTACCAGGCTGACGTTAGTGACGAACCCCTGGCCATTGGTGGATTTTTACCCCTAAAGAAAGTGTATGGTTTTAATCCTGTCCCCGAAGAGTTGACCACTGAAGAAGCTATCTATGTCCTCGGTGCCCAAGGCAATGTTTGGACCGAATACATGACCACAACAGACCAGGTTGAATACATGGTGTTTCCAAGAATGATAGCGATGAGCGAAGTGGTTTGGAGTGGTGCCTCCAACGATATGGAAACGGATTATCCCGAATTTCTTTCACGATTAGAATCATTTATGAAACGCATGGATGCTCTATCTATTAATTATGCTAATCATTTGTACGATGTTTCAGGTTCGGTGATCAAGCACAACGACAGTGTTTTTTACGAATTAAAAACTCCCACAGAAGGAAAAGAGATTCGTTATTCAATAAACAAATCGGCAGAACAAAAATACAGCCAACCTATTCTTATTTCCGAAGACACCCAACTCGATGCTCAGCTTTATGATGAAATGGAAAAAATAGGACGCCCCTATTCTGAAACCATCCGTTTTCATAAAGCCATTAACGGGAAAGTGACCTTGAATGTAGTCCCTAACGAGGCTTATAATACTGGCGGAAAAGAGGCGTTGATCAACGGAATCTCCGGAAGCGATACCCGCTATGGTGATAAAGAATGGTTAGGTTTTTGGGGTGAAGATGTGGAGATCACTATTGATTTAGGAAAGCTGACTGAAATCACGAAAATTTCTATACGATTCTATAATGCTAATGGACAATGGATATATGCGCCTAAAGAAATTTCATTTTCATGTGTTTTGCAGGATGGTACTAACGTATCAGATAGAATTGAAATTAATACTGACGAGGGCACGAAACTAGTTACCGCAAAGTTTGACTTATCCTTTTACCCCAATTTGATAAGTAAAAATCTCATTTTAAAAATTCCAAATTATGGCACAATCCCTACCGGCCACCAGGGTGCGGGAAACAAAGCCTGGACGTTTATTGACGAGATCATAATAGAGTAAGATCCCTGTCATCCTCTACATCTCCAGACGGGCCGGAGATGTCCGCATAACCTTCTTCATACATAGCGTCCTGAATGTTCTTCTATATTGTACAGTAATATGGAGCGATATAAATGTAAAAAGGTTTGAGCGTCAAATGAGAATTTATATTATTATTAGTAAGCAGAAAAAATATCTTTTGCCGAAAATTTTTTACCACGTTGCAGAACTGTCTCAACAAATTCTACGAATTTCTTGATGTATCAATTTGTAGAATTTTAAGAGATATAAATATTGATCGGAGCTTGATTTAATACAAAAACTGTCCTTTAAATTGTTGGATGATCAATAAAATAGTCATTAAATCATGTGATTAAAATTGTGAGGCGATGAAACATATTG
>SMVA01105766.1_pt1 | contig 14129 bp, 10 predicted proteins | sample 2456451 | NCBI WGS metagenome assembly SMVA01 (sample SAMN11095933, study PRJNA526329) | marine sediment metagenome | biome: Marine sediment; feature: Surficial sediment; material: Deep marine sediment; isolation source: Hadal surficial sediment | place: Pacific Ocean | collected 2014-05 | depth...
AAACACCCTGTACCGGAAGCATTTGTATCGATACACCAAGGACCCCCATTAATTGGGTTGCCATCAACGTCATTGATTATAGGCACTTCTGTTGCTGAATCAACGAAATAGATTCCCGTTTGAATTACTCTTGCACGTAGATCATCAATCCTTTTCTTTTCTAAACTGATCTCATTATATATAGACCAAGAAACAGAATAATTAATTTCCAAAATTGCGTTGCCGGTCAAGGTAAATGAATTGGCAAAAAGACCACCAATAGGATCACCAGCGGGGTTGTAACCAAAGTTAACACCTGTTTGAATGATCACGTTAGTAGGATTCTCTACATCCTCTAAATAATTATCAGAATCAATGAGTAATGTTACGTTTGCGTCTCCAGTGCCGCCTAATATTAAATCACCGTTTGCATCAACATATACTATTGAGGTCGAACCTGATCCCAAATTATTGCTGTTATTGGTTTCATTCAAACCATCTATTCTAACATTTTCAGTAGCCCCTGCCACATGTACTGCCTGTTGAGGGTTTGTTGTGTTAATTCCCACTTGTGCGAAGGTATTTACAACTAAAAATAATAGCATAAAAATAAAAATCAATTTTTTCATCATTCTTAATTATAAACTCTGATTTTTAAATAATCCATATCACCTCCATAACCAACACTCGTATAACTGGAAGCATGATCAGCTACCACTCCAAAAAAATAAATGCTATGTGTACCAGCTGGTAAGGTTAAATAGCCCTGACTATTTATATAGGAATACCCGGAAATCCCGCCAAATTGTGTTTCGTAATATTGCCCGTTGTATCCATAAGTCACTGATCTTTCAAAAGGATCCAATCCATTGTTATCAATATCTATACAAAAAAATACTCCCATCGATATTGATTGGTCATAAGTTACATCGGCAAATGGAGGCCCTGCTGATAAATCAGAACCCTTTACCATCATAGTTATCCCGTATTTTACCTCGATTAATGCCTCTTGAGGGACTATAAACACTATCGTCCTAATTTGTCCCTCAACTAATGTATCACCCAGGTGATTATTGTTTACAACTCTACCAGTATTTTCGCCAATATTATATGGATCATCCGGAATAAAATTAGTGTCTTCTATAAGAAAGTTCAGTGGTAAGCCACTATTTCCCGATCCATCGCCTACTACAAAAGTGCCCTTTCCATCTACAAATACAGGTGCTAAATTTATTCCATCGTTCTCTGATGGACTATTAACCGAATTAAACTTATCAAATCTAATCGTTGAACTTGTTCCTGTTATATGTAATTCTTCCTGAGGAGAAGTAGTGCCAATACCCACTTGAGCATAACAAAGAGAACTAAGAAAAATTAGAATTAATATGTTGTAAACTCTTTTCATATTTCTTGCTAAACAAACGTATTAATGCAACCTAAAAAAAACTAAATCATGTCCGGTGGCAAATTCAACATAAGTGCTTTTAGATGTAGTCCCAAATCCTCCTGGAGCTATTATATCTGAGCAAACTTCCCCTCTAATCGTAATATCATATGGACCGGAGGCGGGTAAAGATATGTATACAGTATTAGAATTGTACATCGTGCCGGCGACACTATTCAAAGAACCACTTGAATAACATTTTGCAGTGCTACCATAAATCCTTGAATCTCCGGATACTAATATTTGTGTAACTATTTTTCTTGCTAAATTATCAGTTATTCCAGCTTTAGTGGTATCGTAGTATACATCAAAACTCAAATTATACTTTATTTCCAAAAGTGCCGGGCGGTTAATTTCAATTGTGTAGACCACGATATCCGTTTGCTCATAGCCATCTACATCAAACGGACTCAAATAAACGGAGTTTGTAGGAAGAGTTGTATCGTCAAGAGCATCCAATTCGCCACTATTGAATAATGGTTTAAACTCAAGGGTAAAATCTCCGCTTTCATCTTCATATAAAGGAAAAACATCGTTTGTTAAATCGCCATCACCATTAACATCTCCCCCATTAAAACTATTATTAATGTCATTCAAACTTTCAATACGAAGGGTTGCCGTTGTACCTGCTATATGAAGTGCTTGTTGTGGATTTGTTGTATTAATACCTACTTGCCCCCAGCAAATGTGGCTAAAAAGAAATAATATTACATATGCTCCCCTCATTAATTTACAATTATGAGATTTTAAATAACACACATTGTCAACTATACGTTGTCTAGCAGGGGTGCGCTATATCAAAGTAGATTAAGGGCTTGTACTAATTTTTGGGGATGTGTTTCTTTGGAATAACTACACTTAGACTTGATTCCCCAAAGGTTAAGTACAAGGTAAGAAAAAAATATAGAAGTTCCGGACTATAAATTATTAATTAGATTAAGTTCTTTTTTTTAGGATGAGCAACGTCAAAATTTATGAATTCCAGGAAGTAAATCTTTAATTTAGGCGTAAAAAAAAGCCTCGCGTATTGCAAGGCTTCATTCTTTTTAGGCTTCTCCGGTAGGTCCAAAATTGATCGGAATGGGAGGTTGCTTGTAGTCTTTGATCTCGCCATGTGCATTTTCAAATCGTTGCACATTGTCGTGCATTGCCTTTAAGAATCGTTTAGCGTGTTGTGGTGTTAAAACAATTCTGGATTTCACTTTACTCTTCGGAACACCTGGCATAATAGTAACAAAGTCTATCACAAATTCCGACTGAGAGTGATTGATGATGGCCAGGTTACTATATATTCCTTGCGCCACATCTGCATCCAATTCAATATTTATTTGCCCCTTTTTCGGTTTTTTATCTTCTGCCATTGTAAATTTTTATTACACTTCCGCGAAAGCGAAAGACCCATTTATATAAATCTTTAAATAAGATCCCATAATATCACGGGATTCTGTTCTTTATCAATGAGATTTAGCTTTCGCTGGAATAGTAAGATGAATTATATCCCGATATACGCCGGGATAAATTCGATCTGCCAACTTCAAAAAAGTGATGTTGGAATCTCATTTAATTATAATTAACCTCTTGTTTTTCACGAGTCATTTCTTCCAATTCTTCTTTGGACCCGACAATTATAGTCTCATAATTACGCATTCCGGTACCGGCCGGTATTCTATGACCTACGATTACATTCTCCTTCAAGCCTTCTAAGGTATCTATCTTACCACTCACCGCGGCTTCGTTCAATACTTTGGTTGTTTCCTGGAAGGATGCTGCCGAAATAAACGATTTGGTTTGTAACGACGCCCGGGTGATCCCTTGTAAGACAGGTGTTGCCGTCGCGGGAAGCGCATCACGACCTTTCACCAAGTTTTTATCCTCTCTTTTCAAAATTGAATTCTCATCACGTAATTCGCGAGCGGAAATAATTTGCCCTTCTTTTAAGGTTTCTGAATCCCCGGCAGTATCTACCACTTTCATTCCGAAGATCTTATCATTGTCTTCCATAAAGTCGTGTTTATGCACCAATTGGTTCTCTAAGAAAGTTGTATCTCCCGGATCCACAATTTGAACTTTACGCATCATTTGACGTACTACTACTTCGAAGTGCTTATCATTTATCTTAACTCCCTGTAGTCGATATACCTCTTGAACTTCGTTTACAAGATATTGTTGTACAGCTGATGGTCCTTCGATTTTCAATATATCTTCCGGAGTTGTAGATCCATCAGACAATGGCATACCTGCTCTTACGTAATCATTTTCCTGAACCAAAATCTGGTTGGACAACTTTACCAAATATTTTTTGATATCTCCAAGCTTCGACTCAACAATAATTTCACGGTTTCCCCGCTTAATTTTTCCGAAGGAAACCACACCATCGATCTCGGATACAACAGCCGGATTCGACGGGTTACGAGCTTCAAATAATTCGGTCACACGCGGAAGACCTCCGGTAATATCACCTGCCTTCGCAGATTTACGAGGTATCTTCACCAAAATATTACCCACTTTTATCTTATCATTATCATCCACCATCAAGTGAGCTCCTACGGGTAAGTTGTATGAGCGAATGACATCACCCTTGGCACCCAAAATTTGAAGTGTAGGAATCTTTTTCTTGTCTCTTGATTCTGATATTACCTTTTCCTGGAATCCGGTTTGCTCATCAATTTCAACTTGAAAGGTAACCCCCTGTTCAATATTCTCGTATTGGATCTTTCCGGCAAATTCTGAAATGATCACCCCATTATATGGATCCCATTGACAAACTACAGCACCCTCTTTCAGTTTTTGTCCGTTCTTAACGAAGATGTATGATCCGTAAGGAATGTTATTGGTACTTAATGTAATACCTGTCTTCTCATCGATCAACTTGATTTCAGAGGTACGGGAAATTACAATATTTACTGATTTACCATCGGTATCCTCACCTTTTACGGTCTTCAAATCCTCGATTTCAACTTTCCCGTTAAACTTAACAACAAGTTTATTTTCTTCGGAAATGTTTCCTGCAATACCTCCAACATGGAAAGTACGAAGGGTCAATTGGGTACCGGGTTCTCCAATGGATTGTGCAGCAACCACTCCCACAGCTTCTCCTCTTTGAACCATCTTATTGGTAGCCAGGTTTCTTCCGTAGCATTGTGCACAAATTCCTTTTTTCGCTTCACATGTTAACGCGGAGCGAACCTCGACCATTTCAACCGGAGACTCATCGATTATTACTGCTATCTCATCGGAAATATGACCTCCCGAAGCTACCAAAACATCTTTGGTCAACGGGTTGATCACATCATTTAAAGAAGTACGACCTTTAATTCTATCCGCCATCGTCTCTACAACTTCTTCGTTTTTCTTAAACGCAGAAACTTCAATTCCTCTCAAGGTCCCACAATCGTCTATATTGATGATCACATCTTGCGAAACATCTACCAATCGTCTTGTTAAATAACCCGCATCGGCCGTTTTTAAAGCTGTATCTGCAAGACCTTTCCGTGCACCGTGAGTCGAGATAAAGTATTCTAAAATTGATAAGCCCTCCTTAAAGTTTGAAAGAATTGGGTTTTCAATAATTTCACCTCCACCCGAGCTGGATTTTTTCGGTTTTGCCATCAATCCACGCATACCCGTTAACTGGCGAATCTGTTCTTTAGATCCACGAGCTCCCGAATCAAGCATCATATATACCGAGTTAAATCCTTGCTTATCTTCACGAATACGTTTCATCGATAATTCGGTCAATTCGGCATTGGTCGCTGTCCAGATGTCAATAACCTGATTATAACGTTCATTATTGGTGATCAATCCCATATTATAGTTGGCTATAATACCATCTACTTGTTTGATAGCAGAATCTATCATTCCTTGTTTTTCCTTCGGAATAATGATATCACCTAAACTAAATGACAATCCACCTTCGAATGCGAACTTAAATCCAAGATCTTTGATCTCATCCAGAAAAACCGCTGTTTCCGGAACTGAAGTCACGGTTAAAATATTTCCAATAATATCCCGAAGCGACTTTTTGGTCAACACCTCGTTGATATATCCGGCTTCTTCAGGTACCTTATCATTAAATATAACCCTACCCACAGTCGTTGTGATGATCTGCGTTGTTAATTCACCCTCTTCGTTAAAGTCCTTGGTTCTAACCTTGATCTCGGCGTTCAACTCTACTTGCTTTTCATTGTAGGCTATAAATACTTCTTCCGGAGAATAAAATGTTAATCCTTCTCCCTTCACAGCATTACCTTTTGTAGATGAACGCAACTTGGTCATATAATATAGTCCCAATACCATGTCCTGAGAGGGAACCGCAATCGGTGATCCATTTGCAGGGTTTAAGATATTGTGAGAAGCCAACATCAACAATTGTGATTCCAAAATCGCCTCTGGCCCTAAAGGTAAATGAACTGCCATTTGATCCCCGTCAAAATCGGCGTTAAAAGCAGTACACACCAATGGGTGTAGTTGAATAGCTTTTCCTTCTATCAATTTAGGTTGGAATGCCTGAATTCCCAATCGGTGTAAAGTAGGGGCCCTGTTTAATAGTACAGGATGTCCTTTCAAAACATTTTCAAGAATATCCCAAACAACAGGTTCTTTCTTATCTATGATCTTTTTGGCGCTCTTCACCGTCTTCACAATTCCTCTTTCGATCAACTTACGGATTATGAATGGTTTGTAGAGTTCTGCTGCCATGTCCTTCGGAATACCACACTCAGACAATTTAAGCTCAGGTCCTACAACAATTACGGAACGGGCTGAGTAATCCACACGCTTACCAAGCAAGTTCTGACGGAATCGACCTTGTTTCCCCTTTAAACTATCGGAAAGTGATTTCAATGGACGATTGCTATCCGTTTTTACGGCAGAAGATTTTCTGGTATTATCGAACAACGAATCAACAGATTCCTGAAGCATACGCTTTTCATTACGCAATATTACTTCGGGAGCTTTAATTTCCATCAAACGCTTTAAACGGTTGTTACGGATAATTACTCTTCGGTAAAGATCATTCAGATCTGAAGTCGCGAAACGTCCTCCATCCAATGGTACCAATGGGCGCAATTCCGGTGGAATCACAGGTACTACTTTCATGATCATCCAGGCCGGTTGATTCTCTCTGTTTTTATTTGCATCACGAAGGGCTTCAACTACCTGCAGTCGTTTTAAGGCCTCGGTTTTACGTTGTTTCGAAGTTTCGTTCTTCGCCTTGTGGCGTAATTCGAATGATAGATTATCCAAATCTATTCGATTCAACAACTCGATCAGGCATTCTGCTCCCATCTTAGCGATGAACTTGTCCGGATCACTATCTTCCAGATATAAGTTCTCCTGCGGAAGGGTCTCCAAAATATTCAAATACTCTTCTTCGGTAAGGAAATCCATCTTTTGTAACGGTTCCCCTTCTTCGTTCTTACCGATACCCGGTTGAATTACTACATATCTTTCGTAGTAAATGATCATGTCTAATTTCTTAGAAGGCAGGCCTAGCAAATAACCTATCTTGTTTGGTAACGAACGGAAGTACCAAATGTGCGCTACCGGTACAACCAGGTTAATGTGTCCCACACGGTCACGACGAACTTTCTTTTCGGTCACCTCCACGCCACAACGGTCACATACTATGCCTTTGTAGCGAATTCTTTTATACTTGCCACAGGCACATTCGTAATCCTTTACAGGACCAAAAATACGCTCACAGAAAAGACCATCACGCTCGGGTTTGTGCGTGCGGTAATTGATCGTTTCAGGCTTTAAAACTTCTCCTCGAGATTCTGCCAAAATAGACTCGGGCGAAGCCAAACCAATAGAAATCTTGTTGAACTTCTGAGTTGTGCTATCTTTAATTCTTGCCATAATGCTGAAAAAATATTCTTTAAAATTTTGTTGGATCGAGGTGCCTTTCGCACTCCCGGAAATCAATGAGAGATCCCTGCATGCACAGGGATATCATTATTCCTCTAATCTAATATCGAGTCCCAGACCTTTCAATTCGTGCATTAATACGTTGAAAGATTCAGGCAGACCCGGTTCTGGCATAGTATCCCCTTTTACGATACTTTCGTAGGTTTTTGCTCTACCAATTACATCATCAGATTTTACCGTCAATATTTCTCTAAGGGTGCTCGACGCTCCATAGGCCTCAAGTGCCCAAACCTCCATCTCACCAAATCGTTGACCCCCGAATTGAGCTTTACCACCCAATGGTTGTTGTGTAATTAATGAGTAAGGTCCGATAGAACGCGCATGCATCTTATCATCTACCATGTGACCAAGTTTCAACATATAGATCACTCCAACTGTTGCCGGTTGATCAAATTGTTCTCCTGTCCCTCCATCACATAGATAGGTATGTCCAAATCTTGGGATATCTGCTTCATCGGTCAGTTCGTTGATCTGATCCAGAGTAGCACCGTCGAAAATCGGAGTAGCGAACTTGCGCCCTAATTTTTGACCTGCCCATCCAAGAACCGTCTCATATATCTGTCCAATATTCATACGTGATGGTACCCCAAGTGGGTTCAATACTATATCTACCGGTGTTCCATCTTCAAGGAATGGCATATCTTCTTGGCGAACGATCCGTGCCACAATACCCTTGTTACCGTGACGTCCCGCCATCTTATCTCCAACTTTCAGTTTACGTTTCTTAGCGATGTAAACCTTGGCCAGTTTTAAGATACCGGCTGGAAGTTCATCTCCAACAGAAATGGTAAACTTCTGACGTCTCAAGTTCCCTTGAAGATCATTTTCCTTAATTTTATAGTTGTGCATTAGATCGCGAACCATCAAATTGGTTTGCTTATGTGTTGACCATACCCCGCCTACCAGATGCGTATAATCGTCAACTGATATCAACATTTTTAGAGTATACTTTTTGCCTTTAGGGAATACTACTTCTCCCAAATCATTAGTAACCCCTTGAGCTGTTTTCCCGCCTAAAATGGAAAACAACTTCTCAACCAAAACATCCTTGAGACTATCGAATTTAGTATCGTAAAGCAGATCAAGTTCTATGATGTCTTCTTTATCTTTTACTCTCTTGGCTTTGTCTTTAATAGCTCTAGCGAACAATTTCTTGTCTATGACTACACCACGTAGTGATGGAGACGCCTTCAAGGAAGCATCTTTCACATCACCCGCTTTGTCACCAAAGATGGCGCGTAATAATTTTTCCTCCGGAGTAGGATCACTTTCTCCTTTAGGAGTGATCTTACCTATTAAGATATCCCCGGGATTTACTTCAGCGCCAACCCGAATCATTCCATGTTCGTCAAGGTCTTTCGTGGCCTCTTCAGATACGTTTGGAATATCATTGGTCAATTCTTCATTACCTAATTTTGTGTCCCGAACTTCCAATGAATATTCATCGATATGAATTGAAGTAAATATATCTTCCCGTACAACTTTTTCAGAAATAACGATTGCATCCTCAAAATTATATCCTTTCCAAGGCATGAATGCTACTTTCAAATTTCGTCCAAGTGCTAACTCCCCTTTTTCGGTGGCATACCCCTGACATAATACCTGTCCTTTTTTCACCAGGTCACCCGTACGTACAATTGGTTTCAAGTTGATAGAAGTACTCTGGTTTGTTTTTCTGAATTTGATCAGTTTATATGTCTTCAAATCTCCATCGAAGCTCACGGTTCGTTCATCATCAGTGCGATCGTAATTAATAGTGATCTCATCCGCATCGACGTATTCCACGACACCATTTCCTTCAGCGTTGATCAATACACGTGAATCTGATGCCACCTGACGTTCCAATCCCGTTCCCACAATAGGAGAATCTACAATCAACAATGGTACCGCCTGACGCATCATATTCGAGCCCATCAAGGCACGGTTAGCATCATTATGTTCCAGGAAAGGAATCAGGGAAGCCGAAATTGATGAGATCTGGTTTGGTGCAACGTCTGTATAATGAATACTTTTTGGATCCACCACAGGGAAATCACCTTCCATACGTGCAATAACACGATCTGTATTGATGGTACCGTCCTTTAATAAAGGAATATTTGCCTGAGCAATATATTTATCTTCTTCTTCTTCTGCGGAAAGATAGATCGGCTTATTCTTAAAATCTATCTTACCATTCTCCACTTTTCGATATGGAGTTTCGATGAAACCAAGGTTGTTTACTTTGGCATATACCGAAAGGGAAGAGATCAACCCAATATTCGGTCCCTCAGGAGTTTCTATCGGACAAAGTCTTCCGTAGTGAGTATAGTGAACATCACGTACTTCAAAACCTGCTCTTTCTCTCGATAATCCACCAGGCCCTAATGCTGAAAGACGACGTTTGTGCGTGATCTCCGCCAGTGGATTGGTTTGATCCATGAATTGAGACAGTTGGTTGGTTCCAAAGAAAGAATTGATCACCGAAGATAAAGTCTTTGCATTGATCAAGTCGATAGGTGTAAATACTTCATTGTCACGAACATTCATACGTTCACGAATGGTTCGCGCCATGCGAGCCAATCCCACTCCAAACTGTGATGATAATTGTTCTCCAACTGTACGAACACGACGGTTAGAAAGGTGATCGATATCATCAATTTCGGCTTTAGAGTTGATCAATTCGATCAAGTATTTTACAATGGTAATGATATCTTCTTTGGTAAGCACTAGCTTGTCCATCGCAATATCAAGACCCAGTTTTTTATTCATACGGTAACGACCCACCTCACCCAGGTTATATCTCTGGTCTGAGAAGAATAACTTATTAATAATTCCTCGGGCGGTTTCCTCATCGGGTGGTTCGGCATTACGTAATTGTCTGTAGATGTGCTCCACCGCTTCCTTTTCAGAATTGGTAGGGTCTTTTTGCAACGTATTATGGATAATTGCGTAGTCTGCCTGAAGGTTGTCCTCCTTGTGCAATAAGATCGTTTTTGAACCCGATTCTAAGATCTCTTCGATATGTTCCTTTTCAAGAACCGTATCACGATCCAGGATGATCTCATTACGCTCTATAGAAACCACCTCTCCTGTATCTTCATCTACAAAATCCTCGTGCCAGGTTTTCAATACACGTGCTGCCAACTTACGGCCCAGGTATTTCTTCAATCCGGTTTTGGTTGCTTTAATTTCTTCCGCAAGATCGAAGATCTCAAGGATGTCTTTATCTCTTTCAAAACCAATCGCACGGAAAAGTGTAGTTACCGGTAATTTTTTCTTTCTATCGATATACGCGTACATCACGCTGTTGATATCGGTAGCAAACTCTATCCATGAACCTTTAAAAGGAATGACACGTGCCGAATAAAGTTTAGTACCATTGGCATGGAACGACTGCCCGAAGAACACCCCCGGAGAACGGTGTAGTTGAGAAACCACTACACGCTCTGCACCATTGATGCAAAACGTACCACTTGGGGTCATATATGGGATAGTTCCCAAATAAACATCTTGTACTATGGTCTCGAAGTCTTCGTGTTCTTCGTCTGTACAATATAATTTTAATCGTGCTTTTAAAGGCACACTATACGTCAATCCCCGCTCGATACATTCCAGGATCGAATACCTTGGTGGGTCAACGAAATAATCTAAAAATTCTAAAACGAATTGGTTGCGGGTGTCGGTAATTGGGAAGTTTTCCAGGAAAGTCTTGTACAGTCCTTCTTGGCTTCTTTCTTCTGATTTGGTTTCCAACTGGAAAAAATCCTGAAATGATCTTATTTGGATGTCCAGAAAGTCCGGGTAATCCGGCTTATTTTGTACAGTGGAAAAATTCAATCTTTCAGTTTGTGTTGCTGACATCTATGGACGGAATTTTAATTAAAAAAACAGTGATAGCATATACGCGAAAATTAGTAACCTTTATATACGCAAAATGGTTTAGGTCTTTTCCGGCGATGGGAAAGACCTAAACCTTAAGGTTTGAATTGAGAAGAACTTACTTAAGCTCAACCTCTGCTCCTGCTTCTTCTAACTGAGCTTTAAGAGCCTCAGCTTCATCTTTTGAAACACCTTCCTTGATTGGAGAAGGAGCATTGTCAACTAAATCCTTAGCGTCTTTAAGACCCGTACCGGTTAATTCTTTAACGAGTTTTACAACTGCCAATTTAGAACCACCTGGAGCGGTAAGGATTACGTCGAATTCTGACTTTTCTTCAGCCGCGTCTCCACCGGCAGCACCTCCACCGGCAACAACAGCTACGGCTGCAGCAGCAGGCTCAATGCCATACTCATCTTTTAATATAGTAGCTAACTCATTAACTTCTTTTACAGTCAGGTTAACCAATTGTTCTGCGAAATCTTTTAATTCTGCCATTTTCTATCTTTTTAAAATAATTTGTGTTTATAATTTAATCAGTGCAATAATTTATGTTACCCTTCTCTTTCCGATAGGGTTTTTACTATACCGGCTATAGTTCCTCCACCGGTTTTAAGTGCCGAGATAACAGTCTTAACAGGCGATTGGAGTAATCCGATAATCTCTCCAATAAGCTCTTCCTTAGATTTTATCTCAACAAGCGTATCTAACATATCATCACCTACATATATCGATTTCTCAATGTAAGCGCCTTTTAATAAAGGTTTGTCAGACTTTCTTCTGAATTCCTTAATAACTCTTGCCGGCGCATTACCTGATGCAGAAACCATTAGCGAAGTGTTTCCTTTAATTACTTCGGACAATTCTCCGAAATCTTTCTCCGAAATCTCCATGGCTTTAGCCAATAAGGTATTTTTAACTACTTTCAACTTCACTCCTGCTTTAAAACAAGCACGACGAAGGTTTGAAGTTGCTCCTGCATCAAGACCTGAAATATCTGCTAAATAAATAATAGAGTTCTCAGAAAGATGTGCAGTCAACTGTTCAATTACTTGTGATTTTTCTTCTCTTGTCATAATCTTACAATATTACTGCTCACTAAATTTTTTAGTGTCGATCTGGATACTAGGACTCATAGTGCTAGACATAAAGACACTTTTAATGTATACACCTTTTGATGATTGAGGCTTCAACTTAACAAGCGCTGTTAATAATTCATGTGCGTTTCCGGCGATCTTATCAGCATCGAAAGATGCTTTTCCAATTGCAGCGTGAACAATTCCGGTTTTGTCAACTTTAAAGTCAATTTTACCGGCTTTCACATCTGAAACAGCCTTAGCAACATCCATAGTTACCGTACCGGTTTTTGGGTTTGGCATCAAGCCGCGAGGGCCTAACACACGTCCTAACGGACCCAATTTACCCATCACACTCGGCATAGTCACTATGACGTCAACATCTGTCCAACCTCCTTTAATTTTATCGAGGTACTCGTCTAATCCAACAAAATCTGCTCCTGCCGCAGTAGCTTCAGCTTCCTTATCCGGAGTCACTAAGGCTAATACCTTTACGTCTTTACCTGTACCATGTGGTAAGGTTACAACACCACGAACCATTTGATTGGCTTTACGAGGGTCTACATTAAGACGGACAGCAAGGTCCACAGACGCATCAAAATTTGCGTTGGTAATTTCTTTTATTAAAGCAGAGGCTTCCGAAACCGAATAGGTTTGGTTTGGTTCTATTTTAGCCATTGCTTCTTTTCGCTTTTTCGTTAATCTTGCCATTTTATAGATTCTTTTTCTAGATTAAAAAGGTGCGGTACCTTTTACTTTAACACCCATGGATCTTGCAGTTCCGGCAATCATTTTCATGGCAGACTCAATGGTAAATGAATTTAAATCGACCATCTTGTCTTCCGCAATCGCTTTAACCTGATCCCAGGTAATAGAAGCTACTTTATTAATATGAGGTTCGCCAGAACCTTTTTTCGTTTTAGCAGCCTCAAGGATCTGCACTGCAGCGGGCGTGGTTTTAATCACAAAATCAAACGATTTGTCCTTATAAACCGTAATCGTCACCGGCAATATTTTTCCCTGCTTATCCTGAGTTCTACCGTTAAATTGCTTACAGAACTCCATGATGTTAACACCGGCAGCACCTAAAGTGGGTCCAACAGGGGGTGATGGATTGGCAACACCTCCGCGAACTTGCAACTTAACTACCTTATCTACTTCTTTTGCCATCAATTAAATTTTAATTCGGTATTTTTCTTGAGTGGAAGCCTAAGAAAAAACCCATTATATAGCGTGTAACAATTAAACTTTCTCTACTTGCATATAGCTCAATTCCAACGGAGTTTTTCTTCCGAAAATTTTCACCATCACTTCAAGCTTACGTTTCTCTTCATTGATCTTCTCGACGGTTCCATTAAACCCGTTAAAAGGACCATCGATTACTTTTATGGTCTCACCTATTACAAAAGGAATATTGACATTTTCATCTTGAACGGCCAACTCATCCACCTTACCGAGCATTCGATTTACTTCAGCTTGACGTAAAGGCACCGGGTCACCGCCCTTGGTCTCACCCAGGAAGCCAATAACTCCATTTATCGATTTTATAATATGTGGCACTTCACCGGTCAAACTCGCCTGGATCATGATGTATCCCGGAAAATAAACACGTTCTTTACTTATTTTCTTCCCGTTCCGAATCTGGATCACCTTTTCAGTCGGTACTAAAACCTGCTCGATAAGATCTTCAAGTTTCAATCGAACTATTTCAGACTCGATATAAGATTTGATCTTATTCTCTTGCCCACTAACCGAGCGAACCACATACCACTTTTTTGAACTCTTAGTTTCAGTCATTGTAACTTACTTAGGACTTGATCCAGACAAAATATTCCCTGACAAGTTT
>SMVA01203191.1_pt1 | contig 14121 bp, 14 predicted proteins | sample 2456451 | NCBI WGS metagenome assembly SMVA01 (sample SAMN11095933, study PRJNA526329) | marine sediment metagenome | biome: Marine sediment; feature: Surficial sediment; material: Deep marine sediment; isolation source: Hadal surficial sediment | place: Pacific Ocean | collected 2014-05 | depth...
AGGAGCACGACCCCAGCATGGGGTCGTGGGACGCCGCAAAGTGAATCCGAAGGATTCACCCGCCAGGAGCACGACCCCAGCATGGGGTCGTGGGACGCCGCAAAGTGAATCCGAAGGATTCACCCGCTAGGCGGGGTCGACCGTCCAGGTTTCGCCGGAGTGGAGCAGGTCGTGCAGCGAGCCCGCGCCGTGCTTGCGGACGGCGCTTGCGACCTGCTCTTGCAAAAGAGAATCGTAGGTTGCGGTTTCAACCGCGCGAAACACGCCGATCGGTATTGGGAAATCTGGTCTCTTGAGGCTCGCGAGTGCGAACGCGTATGCGGGTGTCATGTAGCGCTCGTTGTGGACCGCCACGCCGGCCGCGATCGGATCCTCGTCGTTTTCGAGTTCGATCACCTCCGCGATTCCGCCGTGGAACCCAATTCCCCGGCGCCGCCCTTCGGACCCGAAAACCAGGGGTTCGCCGTCCTTCAGTACGAGCGAAGCGTCGATCCGACTCTTGCGATCTTCGACTTCGAGCCACTCGTTGTCGTTGTATACCGGGCAGTTCTGGAGGATCTCGATCAAGGCAGTCCCCGGGTGCTCGTATGCCCGCCGCAGGAGAGTCTGGAGATGGGGGCCGTTGACGTCGACCGCGCGCGCTACGAAGGTCGCGCCGGCGCCCAATGCAAACGCGAGCGGGTCGATGGGGTGGTCGATCGAACCATCGGGTGTCGAATGGGTCCGCATCCCGATCTGAGAGGTTGGTGAGTATTGCCCCTTCGTGAGGCCGTAGACCCGGTTGTTGAACAGCAGTATCTGGATGTCGATGTTTCGCCGGAGGGTATGCAGCAAATGATTGCCGCCAATCGAAAGGCCGTCCCCATCACCAGTCACCACCCAGACGGAGAGTTCGGGTCGGCTGGCTTTGATTCCCGTTGCAAACGCGGGTGCTCGGCCGTGGATGGTGTGAAACCCATAGGTGTTCATGTAGTAGGGGAAGCGGCTCGAACATCCGATGCCCGAAACGAACACGAAGTTTTCCCTCGGAACGCCGAGTTCGGGCATCACGCGCTGCACGTTGGCGAGTACCGAATAATCTCCGCAACCCGGACACCATCGGACGTCCTGGTCGGTCATGAATTCCTTGCTCGTGAGCTTTCGAATGCGGTTGGTCACGGAGAAGTCTCCTCGCTCAGTAGCTCGCCAATTCGTGTGCGGATCTCCTCGATGAGGAAGGGCTGGCCGCGAACCTTGTTCATCCCGATCGCAGGTACCATGAATTCTGAACGCAGGAGCCGAACGAGTTGCCCCTGGTTGAGTTCGGGCACGAGGATCTTGGTGAAGCGGCGCAGGATCGATTCGAGGTTACTCGGGAAGGGATTGAGGTGGCGCAGATGAATGCTCGAAACGGCCTTCCCCTCGAGCCGCGCGGCTTCGACGGCGGATGTAATGGCGCCGAAGGTCCCCCCCCAACCCACGACGAGTAACTCACCGCTCTCGGGGCCGTCGATCTCGATCGGTGGTATTTCCGCGGAAATGCGCGCGACCTTCTCGGCCCGAAGTCGAATCATCTGCTCGTTGTGGTCGGGATCGTAGGAGACGTTTCCCGTCTCCGGCTCCTTGGCAAGCCCTCCAATCCGATGCTCGAGGCCCGGAGTGCCGGGTATCGCCCAGGGCCGTGCGAGGGTTTCGGGGTCGCGCGAGTAGGCTTGGAAGGTTTCTGCATCTGTCCAATGCGTGATTTCGACTCGCGAAAGCGTCTGGACATCCGGTATCCGCCAGGGCTCGGAGCTGTTCGCGAGGTGGCCATTCGAGAGAACGATCACTGGGGTCATGTATTTCACCGCCCATCGGAAAGCCTCGAGGACCGTGTAAAAGCAATCTCCGGGGGACAGCGGAGCGAGGACGGGAATTGGGCTGTCGGAGTTTCGGCCGTAAAGGGCGAGCAAGAGATCCGCCTGCTCGATCTTTGTGGGCATCCCCGTCGAGGGTCCGGCGCGCTGGATGTCGATCACGACGAGGGGTAGCTCCACCATGACCGCGAGCCCCAGAGCCTCCTGTTTCAGTACGAAACCCGGCCCGCTCGTGGTAGTGACGCCGAGCTCTCCCGCGAAGGAGGCGCCGATGGCAGCACTGATGGCCGCGATTTCATCCTCGGCCTGGAAGGTCTTGACGCCAAAGTGTCGAAACCGCGCGACTTCGTGGAGCACGTCGCTCGCGGGTGTAATTGGATAGGCGCCGAGGAAGATGTCTTTTTTCATCAGCTCACCAGCAGCGACGATTCCCCAGGCCAAAGCCGTATTGCCGGTGATGTTTCGATACTCGCCCGGCTGGATTTTGGCTTTCGGAACAATGAAGGAGACAGGCAGAAGCTCGGTCGTTTCGCCGAAGGCGTGGCCCGCGCGAAGTGCGCGAAGGTTGGCTTCGAGCAAGTTTCCCTTGAAGCGGGTTCCGAGCCAGCGCTCGGTCGGCTCCATCGGCCGGTGGTAGAGCCAGAACATCAGTCCGAGAGCAAAGAAATTCTTGCAGCGATCTGCATCTCGCAGGCTTATATCGAGATCCTTGAGGGTCTCTCGATTGAGCCGTGTGAGGGGGATCTCGACCATCGCGTATCGATCCCGAAGGGAAGGGATGGGATCTTCCGCGTATCCCGCGCGCTTTAGATTCTTGGACGTGAAGCTGTCGCTGTTGATGATGACCATCCCGCCGGGTCGCACATCGTCGATGTTGGCGTGCAGTGCAGCCGGATTGAAAGCGACCAGTACGTCCGGGTGATCGGCTGGAGTTCGGGCGCTCTTTGACGAGAAATGGATTTGGAACCCAGATACGCCAGCGAGTGTTCCGGCCGGAGCGCGAATCTCGGCTGGGTAGTCGGGAAGCGTTGCGATTTCATTGCCCGCAATGGCACTCGATTCGGTGAATTTCGTGCCGGTGAGCTGCATTCCGTCACCGGAGTCGCCGGTGAATCGGATGGCTACACTTTCGATCTGACGGATCGTTTTTTCTGACAATTTCCCCGGCATTGCGCCCATTTCGCTTGCGCCCATTCCACTCAAGCTCGTCTGCCCGTTTGTCTGGGAAACGCGCCCGGCATGTTATCAATCAATTGTATCTCTCCAAGCGGGTTGTGAAACCCCGCTCCCCGAGCTCACGGTGTGCGAACCTGCGTCCGCAGATCTCCCAAGGGCACCGCGCGCTTTCAGCCGGCGATGCATCGTGCTGAACCTCAAGGGCGGCACGATCTTGGCCGATACGAAGCCATGAACTTCTCAGCCCGATCGACTCCGACCAGGCCCATGAACGAGCTGTGCTCCCTGCGCCGCTCTCTGAACACGCCTGTGCTTTCGATCGCCGAATTGCCGGTCGGGCCGGGAACTGCCGCCATCGCTGTCCACGTCGATTCCTGCGATGGTCTCTCCCGCTACACGCTGGCCGTTCGAAGCGAACGGAGCCGGAAAGTCGTCTTCTTCTCGGCGGGCGACGAGAACTACAGCCGTTCGGAGCCGTCCCTCGCTGCGGAGGCCGCCCTCTCGCTCGCTGAGGGAATGGGGTTTCTCTTCGAAGAAGATCTGACTCAGATCTCACGTGAAACCGCGGTCTTGATCTGGGAGGAGTTCGTCGATTCGGCGGATCCGAGCCCACCTGTTGCCGCCTCGGCGTCGCTGCTGACGAAATTTCGCCGCCCGCCTTCGTGGGTCACAGTGGGACCGGAGACAGCCGGCGCGTTCCCGGAGGGTCCACAGTGCGTCCCGCTCGGCCCTGAGGCCGAATTCGAGAGATCCAATACCCAGATCGCCCCTCAGGGCGATCGCTGAAGTCGCCACCTTTGGAGGGGGTCACCATGTCGAAGCTTTTTCTGTCGGGCGCCGCGCCGATCGCTTGGCTCTGCGCTCTGTGCTTGCTCCTCGGGGTTGGCTGTGCGAGTTCGATGAATCAGGCCGAACAGGCACTGCGCGTCAGGCAAGGCGATGCTCACTACAGGCTAGGGCTCGACTACATCGGCAACCAGCGCGTTGCGCTCGGCCTCAGCGAATTGCTGCAAGCCGAGCGCTTCGACCCCCAAAATCCTGATATCCAACAGGCGCTCGCTTACGCCTACATGATCAAGAGCAAGCCGGACAAAGCCGAGCACCACTACCTTCGAACACTGGAGATCGAGCCGACCTCCCACGAGGCGCGGCTGAATCTCTCGGTTCTCTACACTCAGCTCGATCGGTATGAGGAGTCGCTCACCCTAACCTCGATTCTCGTGGAGGACGCCACGTTCCCGGGCCCCTGGCGAGCCCTTGCGAACAAGGGCCTCGCCGAGTTCCGACTGGGTCGAGTCGAAGAGGCGCGCCAAACACTCGAACTCAGCTTCGATTACCGCGAGGACTACTGGCCGACGCTCCTCTACCTCGGCATTCTTGAGGCAGAGGAAGGCCGGCATCTTGAGGGCGTCACGTTTTTCAGGCAGGTTCTGGCGCAGGAGCCCGGTCTCGAAGTTCAGGCCCAGGCGAACTGCCGTATTGGTGAGATCTACATCGCGCGAGGTGAGCGCAAGCGGGCGATCGAACACCTCCGGGCGTCCGTCGCCCAGAGCCCAGGGGGTCCATGGGGCGAGAAATCCGAGGAGCACCTGATTCGCCTCCGCTGAACAGCGGTGCAGACCCGCCGCGCGAGGGCAAAGAGCAGGGCTACGAGTTCTCGATTGGAGCCTATCTCGCCCGTGAACGTCGCCTGCGCGGAATCTCCGTAGCTGAACTCGCCGATCTCACCAAGATTCCGGCGCGCTCCATCGAACGCATGGAGGCCGGCGCCTTCGACGGGAAACCCGATGGTTTCGTGCGGGGGTTCGTCCGCACGGTTGCGGTGGCGTTGGGCTTGGATCCCGAAGAAGCCGTCATGCGGATGTTCGGTGAGCCGGCCGATTCCGCGGAAACGGCTGGAGCCTCGGCGCTCCAGTTTGATCGTCGGCTGCTCGCCATCGCCGCCTTGCTGGCCCTGGCGGTGGGGCTCGGTCTGGCGATCTGGGGATGGGCTTCCCGCGCTCCGTTTGCGCTGGCTGGTGACGATACGCCGAAAATCGTCTATCGCCGCGATGCCGTGCGTGCACTGGCCGACGAGCAGGCTCGGTTGGAGGCTGATCGAAGGGGCGCCGTGGATGGCTCGGAGTCGGTAGGATCTCCGGGTGACCAGCATCCAGACTGAAGCGCTGATCCTCCGCTCCATCGACTTTGGTGAGTCCGATCGGATCCTGCACCTATTGGTGCCCGACATCGGGCGACTGCCGGTGATCGCGAAGGGCGCTCGTCGAAGTGTGCGTCGTTTCTCGGGGACGCTGGATCTCTTCAGCCACATCAAGATCCAGGTGGATGTCCGGCGGCCGAACTCGCTCGCGCGACTCGATCAGGCGAATCTGATCGACCCCTTCATTGGGATGAGAAGCGGGACTGCGCGTTTCGCGTTGGGCTGTTATCTGCTCGAACTGTTCGATCGACTGGCTCCCGAGCGCGGCGTTCGCGCGGACATGCGGCGATTGTTCTCTTTTGCGCTCGAGGCCCTGAAGATGGTCGCCAATCGTGATCCGGACCCACGGCTGCGAACGCTGATCGAACTCCGCGCGCTCGATGCCCTCGGATTGCGCCCGGAGTTCTCGCGTTGTGTGCGCTGCGGTTCGGTTCCAGAGGGTCGCGGTCCAATCGGTTTTCACGTTGCGGACGGTGGCGTGGTCTGCGATCGGTGCTGCGCGCAACTCAACGGGATCATGCGCGTCCAACCCGGAACCCTCCGAGCCCTCGACCGAGGGTTGCGGCTCGATTTCGATCGCCTCGATCGCCTCGCGATGAGTGGGGTGCTGCTCGCGGAGGCGTGTCGGCTGCTGGATCGATTTCAGCGCTTCCATCTGGGCGTCGAGCTGCGAAGCGGGCCTTATCTAGATCGTGTCTTGCGATCCCCCGCGCCCGAATAACCGATATACTGGCCGGCCTTCTGGGGGTGGGAACTTTCATGGCAGCAGCGAGCGACCAGCGACTGTCTCAGTTGGACGACCTGGTGTCCCTGTGCGCGAGCCGGGGCTTCATCTTTCCGTCCAGCGAGATCTACGGTGGAATCAACGGATTCTGGGATTACGGACCCCTCGGCGTCGAACTCAAGAACAAGGTAAAGGCGCGCTGGTGGCAGCGCGTGGTGCGCGAGCGCGCGGATGTCGTGGGAATGGACAGCGCGATCATTTCGCATCCGCGAACCTGGGATGCCTCGGGGCACACGGAGCACTTCAGCGATCCCATGGTCGACTGCCGCGCCTGCAAGAAACGCTTTCGGGCCGACCAGCTGGACGACATTCCGCCGTGTTCGGCGCGAGAGGGAAGTTCCGAACACGACCTCACGGAGCCGCGCAATTTCAACCTGATGCTAGACACCCGAATCGGCGCCTCCGAAGATGCTGCGGCGACCGCTTACCTGCGGCCAGAAACCTGTCAGCCGATCTTCACGGGTTTCAAGCGGGTTCGGGAAGCCTCTCGCCAGAAGGTTCCCTTCGGGATCGCCCAGATCGGTAAGGCGTTTCGCAACGAGATCAATCCGCGCAACTTCACCTTTCGCTCTCGCGAGTTCGAGCAGGCCGAGATGGAGTTCTTTTGTCACCCCGACGAGCGCGAAAAGTGGTTCGATCACTGGTGCAACGAGCGGATGCGCTTCCATCAGGAGCTCGGCTTCGATTCCGACTCTCTGCGCACCCGCCCCCATGGTTCGGATGAACTCGCCCACTATTGCAAGAGAGCGGTGGATATCGAGTTCCGCTTCCCATTCGGTTGGCAGGAGATCGAGGGCATTCACGATCGGGGCGATTGGGACCTTTCTCGGCACAGCGAGTATTCGGGCAAGGATCTCAGCGTCATGGGTGAGGACCAGAAGCAGCGGTTCACGCCGATGGTCATTGAAACCTCCGTCGGTATCGATCGGCTCTGCCTCGCGCTGCTCGTGAACGCCTACGCGGTGGAGACGTTGGAGGGCGGCGAGTCTCGAACCGTGTTGCGCCTACACCCTTCCGTCGCGCCCATCCAGGTCGCCGTCCTGCCGCTTTCGAAGAAGCTCGCGGACCCCGCCCACGCACTCGAGGGCGAGCTTCGCCGCCGCTTCAACGTCTTCTATGACGATGCGGGCAACATCGGTCGGCGCTACAGGAGGCAAGACGAGGCCGGAACGCCATTCTGCGTGACCTACGATTTTGATTCCGTGGACGATCAAAAAGTCACGGTTCGCGAGCGAGATACGATGAAGCAAGAGCGCATCGCGGTCGATGCTGTCGCCGATTACCTCCGCGAACAGCTGGAGTGTTCGAACTGAGTGGATTCCGGCTGTTTTGCGCGGCGCTTCTGGGTTTGTCGTTTGGCTCCGCGTGCGCGTCGTCTTCGGGGCATATACCCAAGCCGCCCTCGGGCAGCGTCGGCGTAGCCGGCGGGTACGCGATCGATTTCCTCCAGCGCACCGAGATCTTCTACCAGACCTTGATTCGTCGTCGCTTCAATACACTCGAGACATTCAACGACCGCGTCCTTCGGGATCACTTCCAGACTCCCGACGATTTCTTCGACTATTACGCGGATCTCGCGCAGTCTCTCCAGATGGCTCGCTTCGATCGGAGCCGACCCACCAACGTGGAGATCGAGGAGTTCCTGTTCGAGAATCGATTCATCGCACAGGTGCAGGTGCGATTCGTCGGAAATAGCAGCCGACCCCTCAACCCCGGGAGGTCGGTGTTGATTCGGCTCGACCGCTGGGAGCGCGTAAATGGGCGCTGGTGGATCGCGCCGGGCAAACTCTGAATATCCTTCCGAATACGAGCCATCCCTGAATGCCGTGCCGAAGTCTGGGTTGATTTCGGGATCTGCGAAAAATTGCGAGGCGCGCCGTCTACCCCCCTCCTTGGGAGTACGCGGGACCTCACAAGTGGAAAAGCATTACTCCACGATTCGCTCCGAGATCGCGCCTGAAGCAGCTCGCCGCGACGCATTATTGCGAGCCTGAGAGATCGGTTACCCGCGCTGATTGCGGGTCAGCTGCACACTGGCACAGCGTTTGCTCTCACCTCAGGACGGGACCTCGGTCCCTGCTTTGAAAGGTCAACCACTCGTTTGGGGAGCAAGAGCAGAAGCGCTGACGGATCGCCCCTGGGAGGGCTGGATTTCGTCCCGATTTGAGCCGTCCGTAGGCAACTCAGCGTCTGAGGTGCCCGGTCGACGGCCCGCGGTTCTCGCTTGCGATTCCTGACAGCAGCGTCCGGAGGAATGTGTGGTAGAGAGCGAACAACCGTGGGAGAGCGATGCCGAACTCGTGGAGAAAATTATCGCGGGTAGCATGGACCACTTCAACCTGCTCTACGCGGCCTACTTTCCGCGCGTTTACCGTTTTGCCCTCAAGCGTCTTCGAGACTCGGGTGAGGCCGAAGACGTCGCGCAAGAGGTGTTCCTGACGGTCTTCAGGGTTCTTGCGAATTACCGCGGCGATTCGAAGTTGCTCGTCTGGATCTTTGGGATCACGCGAAATACCGTCAACCGGCGATTTCGCAAGGCGCGTCCCTATCTCGAATCCATCGACGCTCCGTCTGCGGGTCAGCTAGCCGCAAAGTCGGCGCCCATCGATCAGGCGGTCGACGCGCGTCGCGTGCTCGAGCGCTGTGTGACGGTCATCGAGCAGGACCTGACACCGCTCCAGCGTCGTATCTTTCACCTCAAGCATCTACGGCGGCAATCGATTCGCTCGATCGCAGACGCGCTCGATAAATCGGAAGACGCCATCAAGGCCAATCTCTACCGGATGCGCATCTCGATCTCCGAGAGCACTCCGGGTCTGGAAGCGCTTCTCAGGGCCTGAGCGCTCTGGGGCCCGCGTCGACTTTTCGCACCGGATACGAGTCAGGTCTTTACGGCGACGCGGATCGAGGGTCGCCCTGCATCCATCGAGTCGATGGAGCGGACCCTCTGAACGCAGAGTGTCGAATCAAGGCTCGGATGTGTCGATTCTTTCGACCGCGAGATCCTTCGCTTCGGGTAACCAATCGGCGGGCTCGCGCAGCGCGAGCCGTCCGATGAAGTGGCGGAACGTCTCGAGTGTGAGTTCCGCGTCTGCCATTGCCCGGTGGGGGACGGTTGATTCGATCAATCCGGCGGTGAGTGCAGCCTGCCGTAGCGAAAGCGCCGAAACCCGCTCTCCCGAGATCAACGACCACGAATAGAAGAGCGTCGCGAGATCGATCACGTGATAGTCGAACGGAAACGGAATCTGGCAATTCTTGTAGCCACGCTCCAGAAAGATCACGTCCATGCGCACGTTCTGGCCTGCCGGAACGACCAGAGTGTTCGCGGGCATCAGGTCGTTCAACTCCCCCAGTACCTGCCGCAGCGGAGGCGCTCCCCGCCATGCTTCCTCGCTGTACCCGCCAATCGCGGCTCCCTCTTCGCTGATGCGTTCCGCACGCGCGAGAACTTTCCACTCGCCGCGCGCCAACTCCGCCAGCCGGTAGTCGGTCAAGATTACGGCGACTTCGGTGATGTCGTGCAGCTCCGGGTCCAGCCCGCCGAATTCGCAATCCATGAACGCGAGAACGAGGTTCGAAGCTCGATGTTTTTGCTTTCTCGAGGTCGGGCTGGGGTGGGAAATGGGGTGAGGCTCCCAATCGGGATCGAATCGGCTCGCCCGAAACACGGCGGCTCGTAGTCGAATAATTTCGCGGGTTTACGCTATCGCGTAATGCGCCTGATTGCACCTGGTGTCACAGGATGGTTCCCGGAAATCCGCAAGGCGCCCCTCGTTCGCCGCCGCTACCCCCGATCGCGGCTCGTTCCGAGCCCAAAAATTGCAACTCGGCTGAAGAGTTCCAGCGCCGATTGGCGCGGTCGGTGTTGCAGCGAAGTGCAACCGCGCCGGTTGATCGCTGAGCCTTCAAGGCAAAAGCCCCAGGAACCGATCAGCAGGGAACGCCCCGATCAGGCGGTCACGAGGCCGGAATACCCTTGCCGAACAAGCAGCCACTCCAATTCGACGCCATTGACGCCAGGATTTTTCTGGCCCTCTTCGCATTCGCGCTGCTCTGGTTTTCGCGCTCCCTGGGTTACGAATTCGTCGGCTTCGATGACACCCGTATCCTCATTGAACACCCGAATCTCTATAACGAAGACTCGCTCCTCTCGAGCCTCCGGGAAATTTTCGTCGGATATTTCCCGCGCGAAGAGCCGCTTCTCGTGCGGGACTTGAGTTGGGCGATCGATGCCCGCCTTTATGGCTTCGGTAATCCGTTCGGCTATCACTTCGGGAACATCATCCTCAACGCGCTCAATGTCGGTCTCCTCTACCTCCTGCTTCGGCGCACGACCCGCAGCGCAGGAACGGCCGCGTGTGTGGCGCTCTGCTTCGCAATTCTCCCGGTTCACGTGGAACCCGTCTGTTGGGTGATGGGACGCAAGGACATGCTCGCCGCATTGTTCATGCTCGCAGGGCTCCTCGCTCAGAGTTTCGAGTTGGAGGATCGCCCGTTCGTGCAGCGGCGTGCGCTCTATCTTCTGACCCTGCTGTGTAGCGTGCTCGCGCTCTTCTCGAAGGCGAGTGCACTCGTCTTCTTCGTCATCCTCGCACTCCACCGAGTTCTTCATCCATTTCTCGAGGGCGGGCGTGGCCCGCGTGAACACGTCGACTGGGTTCCTCGAGCCGGCAGGGCGGCGTTCGCAGTCCTTCCGCACGCTCTACTCAGCGCGCTCTTTTTTATCTGGTACCGAGGTGTCGTGGGTGAATTCGGCGTCATTCAAGTAGATTCTCCAGGCGGCGCCGATCCGGAGCACGTCTCCAACATGCTTCGTTTTGCTCCGCTCATTCTCGCCCAGTACCTTTCGAACATCGCTTGGCCGGTAGATCTCTCGATGTATTACCGATGGCCCCATGTCGAGATTCCTTTGAGTCGCGCAGAGCTTCTCGGGTCGGCGGGTGTAGCCGCGGCGGCAGTCGCAGGCCTGATCTATGCGATTGCGCGCCGGCGCGATCTCGCCTTCTACGCGCTCTCCGCGTTGGCGCTGCTGCTTCCCTATACGGGTCTGTTCTACGTGGGTTTCTGGAGCGCCGACCGATACATCTACCTGGCCGCGGCCGGGGCGCTTGTGATTGCCACCGTGTTGCTCCGCGAGGTCTCCGCGCGCAGTCGAGTGGCAGCATTTGTCTCGACGTTGATCGCGGTCGCGTTCGTATCTGGCAGTGCCTATCAGGGTTGGCGGCAACAGGAAGTCTGGCGCAATGGCGAAACCCTCTGGCTCTATGAAGCCTACCGAGACCGGCCCTCGATGCTGAGCATTCAGGCGCTCGCAAAGTCCTACCTGAAGCGCGCGGAGCGAAGCGAGTCGAGCGAGGATGCTTCGATGTGGCTGTCGCGTGCGGGAGCCGAAATCGAGCGTGGCTTCGACCGCCATGCGGAGCTCGGCCTCCAACGCGGGCGTTATCCGGTCCCTGAGCAGCTTCAACTCGCACGCCTCCACTACCTGCGCGGTCGCGTCGCCCAACTTCGGGGCAGTCCGCTGGAAGACCAGCTGCAGCACTTCTCGCAGGCGTTCGAGATCGCGCCCGAGAGACTCACTGCGATCTATACCTCGCGCAGCTTGTTTGCTCTCGCTGGAGACAAAGAGGGCGATGAACAGCAAAAGCTCGTCGAAGGCTCGTTCGATTACTTCCTTCACTACGTCGCGTTCTCGGAGCACGACCCGATGTTGTTGGAAGAGGGCAGGAGGCTTCTCGAAGTGAACTACGAGGGGCGATTCCCCTACCTCGAAGACCGGATTCTTGAAACACGGCGGACCTATTTTCAATGAGGGCTGTGAACCCCTACAGCGGCGCCTACCCCTACCTTCGCGAGCGCGCCCACGTGTGGCGGGAAATCGCGCGCTACGTGCAGCGTGACGTACCCGACGCGAGAGTCGCCATCGAGCTCGGGCCGGGTTATTGCGATTTCATCAACGCGTTTCCCGCCGAGCAGAAAGTTGCGTTCGACCTCAATCCCGAAATGCGCGCATATGCGGAAGAGGGGGTCGATCTTAGAATCGAGGACGCCAGCCATTTGGGCGATCTGCCGCCAGGCTCCGTCGACTTGGTCTTCGCGAGCAATTTCCTCGAGCACCTTGAGTCGAACGAGGTCGAGCAGTTGCTTTCCGCTGCGCGCAAGGTTCTGTCGGATCGCGGTCGCTTGGTCCTCCTACAGCCAAACTACCGCCGGTGTGCAGAACACTACTTCGATGATCCAACACACAAGACCATCTTCGACGATCGCAATATCTGCGATTGGCTGGAGCGGAGCGACCTGCGCGCGTGTCGAATCGTTCCCGGACTGCTGCCATTCTCGATGAAGAGCCGCCTTCCTAAATGGCCACTGCTGGTGCGGCTCTACTTGAACTCGCCGATTCGACCTCTGGCCGCCCAGATGTACGTCGTTGCGGGGCGCGCCTGACTATGTGGTACGGAAAACGCGTCTCGGTGATTCTGCCCACCTACAACGAGAAAGAATCGATCTGTGCCGCGATCGAGGAGATCGAGTCCACGGGTGTCGTGGATGAAATCCTCGTGATCAACAACAACGCCGCGCGGGGAACCAGCGCGGAGGTCGCGCCGACCTCCGCGCGTGAGATTTTCGAACCGAAGCAGGGTTATGGCGCCGCGATTCGACGCGGCTTCCGCGAGGCAGACGGCGATTTCATCATCGTCTCCGAGCCGGATGGGAGCTTTCGAGGCCACGACATCCACAAGGTGCTCGCCTACGCGCAGGATTTCGATGTCGTCTACGGAAGCCGGACCGTCAAAGAGCTGATCTGGGAAGGAGCCGACATGGGGCTCTTTCTCAAATGGGGAAATTACAGCGTCGCGAAGCTCACGGAGCTTCTCTTCAACACCACCTCACTCACGGACGTGGGCTGCACGATGCGGTGCATACGACGCGACGCGCTGCGCCGCATCGAACCGTTCTTTACGGTGGACGGATCGTTCTTTGGTCCCGAAATGATGGTACTCACGGTTTTGATGAAGACCTCCATGATCCAGATACCGGTGAACTACACGAAGCGCGTAGGCACTTCCTCGGTCACCGGAAACAAATGGGTCGCCTTCGGGCTGGGTCTTCGAATGATCGCGCTGATCCTGACATACCGCGTACACAGCTGGTTGCACCCGGCGTATTTCGAAGCGGCAGTCCCCGACCAAGCCACCGGATCATTGCCGACCGTCGACCTGAGGCTCGAGCAGGATCTGGACGACGACGAAAAAGAAAACATTCGCTAGATCGACGCGCAGCCGATTCTCGCAGGATCGCGTTGATTGGGTGTTTCCCGCGAGTCCGCGCGCCACGGGTCGGCGATGGCGACGACCACCGGTCCCTATGACTGCGGGCCCACCCCGTATGGACACGGCGGGTCCCCCACCCTATAGGCCCCGGCGGGTGCCACCCTACAAGCCCGGCGGTGCCACCCTAGAAGCATGGCGGGTCCCAGATAGGGAACTGGGCGGGGAAGCGTACCGTCCGCCTCCCGGCGCGGCTCTCGCGAAAGCCCTGGTCACCATTCGCCACCCATGGGGACGAGCGTGAAAGAATCCGGGGGGTGGGGGTGGCGCTCCCAACGGGAATCGAACCCGGTATCCCGAAAACGTAAAGACCCGAAATAGAAGGTTTCCAGGCACTTACGCGATTTCGAAATGCGTCCCGTTGCGCCTCGTTGAGCAGAAGTCCCCACACAATCCCCCACAGTTGTCGGCGAGGTGAGACGATCAGGTGTTCTCATGAAGGAGGCACCCATGCGCCTGTACGTCGCTCCGCTGCTGCTCTCTCTCTTGTTCGCAAGCGCCGCCCACGCGCAATACGTCGGCGTGACGACGGAGACTTTCGATGGCGCGCAAGGGATCATCATCTTCAACCGCGCGTGCCATGCGGCCCATCCGGGTAGCCGAATGTGTACGTCCGAGGAGTTCATCGAAACGCTCAATCCCCCTATCGCGGGAAGCTCCGGCGAACGCGCGTGGATCAGGCCTGAATACGTGCCGGTGGCGACTGGGAGAACAGGAGATACCTCAGCCGATGCATCAGGGATTGCCTCGTCTCCCTACCTTTTTACCTGCCGAGCCTGGGTAGATCCGTCTTAT
>SMVA01076604.1_pt1 | contig 14118 bp, 12 predicted proteins | sample 2456451 | NCBI WGS metagenome assembly SMVA01 (sample SAMN11095933, study PRJNA526329) | marine sediment metagenome | biome: Marine sediment; feature: Surficial sediment; material: Deep marine sediment; isolation source: Hadal surficial sediment | place: Pacific Ocean | collected 2014-05 | depth...
CGACTCGAGGATCTTGATCAGGCGCCGGATGTTGGCCGACGACTCGGTCAGGATCACCATGTTGGTCGGTGCGTAGGCCGTCATCGCCGCGTCCTTCGAAACCAGCGGCTTGAGCGTGTTCACGATCGACTCGGCATCGATGTAGGCGAGCGGAATCAGGCGCGTGATGAAGGTGTCCCGATTGGCCGGCAGGCGCGCAGAGCGCGACGTCTCGACGTTGGTTTCCTTGGCGTCGCGCAGCGGAATGACCTTGAGGGCGCCGCTCGGCGTCTCCACGGTGGTGAAGCCTTTCACGAGCAGCACCGATTCGAACACGGCCCACGCCTGCTCGGGTGTCATGGGCTCGGGTGAGATGATCGTGACCCGGCCGCGAACCCGGTCGTCGTAGATGAAATTTTTGCCCGTGTGCTTGGCGATCAGATCGATTACGGCGGTGAGCTCTGCGTTCCGGAAGTCGAGCATGAACTTCTTGCTCTCGTCGACATCGTCGGCCGAGCTTGCGAGCGGCAACGCCAGTGCGGCCGCGAGGGCCAGCAGCAGCGCGGCGGTGAATCGACGGACCCTCAAACCGGGGCTTCCTTCCTGGTTGTCGGACTCGTCACCGGACGCCGCCGGCACTTCGAATTGCGTGCCGAACGACATCGGCGGGTCTCCTGCTTGCCGGCTGCCGCCGGTCAGTTCGGTGCCTCGATTACCACGGAGCGTTCGTTGCCGTCCTGGTCCCGGTACGTGATGTTCCAGGTGTCGCTGTTCGCGAGCTCCATCAGCAGCCGTGCGCTCGTCTCCGGGCTGTCGATGGAGACGCCGTTAAAGCCTGTGATGAGATCGCCGCTGTTGATGCCGGCCTCCTCGAACAGGCTGCCCGGCTTGATCGAGCTGACCTCGAGGCCCACGACCTGACCGGATTCGTAGATCGGACGCATTTCGGCCTGGGAGAAGATCGCGGCCGGCCGGCGAACCGCTTGCTTCGGCTTCGGGACCGCCGGCCGGGTGGCGACGCGGCGTCGCGGCTTGGGCCGCGTCAGCCGCTGCAGGCTGCGCGGGGCGGCCTTGGCGTTCGGGCGCTGGGCCGCGATCTGGTCGGGACCGTCCAGCAAGAGCTCCCGGAGCTCGCCGCGTTCGAGCAGGACGATCCGCCTGCGTTCGATCTGTTGCACGCTGGCCGCGCCGTTCCGGAGGCTGTCACCGACGCGAACGGAGAGGTTCTGGTTGGATTCCTGGTCCAGTATGGTCGCCACGGCTTCGGGGTCCTGGGGGTCCAGGGTGGCCAGGGTTCCGATCAGCTGCAGCGGCAGTCCGGTCTCTTCGAGGTCGGCCAGAGGGTCCAGCTCGGGCATGGCCGTCGCCACCAGCTTCGAGCCGAAGAGGTTGCGATCCAGGATCACCTGCCGGTCTTCCCAGCTCATTTTGGTGGGTGCCGAACCCAACGCCGCCGGCAATGCCGGGTCGGGTGCCGGGGTCAGCAGCGACGCGAACACGGTGTTGGCCGTGTTCGCGACCAGGAAGCAGCAGAGCACCAGCAGCCCCGCGTTGACCACCCAGCTCAGGGTTCGACTCATCGTGTGTCGCTGGCTCCGTATCCCGCCCCGACGCGGTCCGCCGGGGAGCGGGCGAGTATACCCCGGCGATGCCCCTCCTCAACAGGAATCATCGTGATTCCAAGGAGTTAGGGACACGGCTTTCTGGCGCTCCGCCAATCGCTTCAGCCGGTTTTGACACCGAAACAACGGACTCTGTTCAGTTTCGGGGCCTTTTGGCCACAATTGCCGCCGATCGCGCCGGAGCGGTTGACAGCCCTCCACTGGGGACCAGCTTTCGGCCTCTCACGGCGTTTCCTCCGTCCTCGCTCAGGCGTAACGGGTCGAGCGCCCGTCAGCTGGAGGTAGAACGAGAGCCATGGCGGATTCGGGCAAGGTCATCGGCATCGACCTGGGGACCACCAATTCGGTGGTAGCGGTGATGGAAGGCGGACAGCCGACCGTGATCACGAACGAGGAGGGCGGTCGCACGACGCCTTCGGTGGTGAGCTTTGGGGACGACGGCGAGCGCCTGGTCGGTACCATCGCCAAGCGACAATCGGTCACGAATCCCCGGGGAACCGTCTACTCGATCAAGCGCTTCATGGGCCGGCGTCTCGCCGAGGTTACGGAAGAGGTGAGACTGGTTCCCTACGAAGTCATCGAAGGTTCCGAAAGCACCGCGGTCGTGAAGGTCGGCGGCAAGACCTACAAGCCGCCTGAAATCTCGGCCATGGTGCTCCAGAAGCTCAAGGCCGCGGCGGAGGCCCATCTGGGAACCGAGGTGACGGGGGCCGTCGTCACCGTGCCCGCGTACTTCAACGACGCCCAGCGTCAGGCCACCAAGGACGCCGGCAAGATTGCAGGTCTCGAAGTCAAGCGCATCATCAACGAGCCGACGGCGGCCGCGCTGGCCTACGGCCTCGACAAGAAAGCCGACGAGAAGATCGCCGTCTACGACTTTGGTGGCGGCACCTTCGACATCTCGATTCTCGAAGTGGGCGACAACGTCGTCGAAGTGAAGGCCACCAACGGCGATACCCACCTGGGCGGCGATGATCTCGACCAGCGCGTGATCGAATACCTGGTCGGCGAATTCAAAAAGGACCAGGGGATCGACCTCTCCCAGGATCCCATGGCCCTGCAGCGTTTGCGCGAGGCCGCGGAGAAGGCGAAGGTCGAGCTCTCGAGCGCTCAGAGCACGGACATCAGTCTTCCCTTCATCACCGCGGACCAGACCGGTCCGAAGCACATGACCCTGAAGCTGACGCGAGCGAAGTTCGAACAGCTCGTCGAGGATCTTGTCGACCGGACGCTCGATCCCTGTCGTCAGGCCCTGACGGACTCGGGCCTGTCCGCCTCGGACATCGATGAAGTGGTCCTGGTCGGTGGCTCGACCCGTATACCCCTGGTTCAGCAGAAGGTGCAGGAGCTCTTCGGCAAGGAACCCAACAAGACCGTGAACCCCGACGAGGTGGTCGCGGTGGGCGCGGCCATCCAGGGGGGTGTCCTTTCCGGCGACGTGAAGGACTTGCTGCTGCTCGACGTGACGCCGCTCTCCCTGGGCATCGAGACGCTGGGCAGCGTGATGACCAAGCTGATCGAGAAGAACACCACGATTCCGACGAAGCGGAGCCAGGTCTTTTCGACTGCGGCCGACAATCAGCCCCAGGTGGAGATCCACGTGCTCCAGGGAGAACGAGAGATGGCGGTCGGCAATCGTACACTCGGCAAGTTCATCCTGGACGGGATCCCGCCCTCGGTGCGCGGCGTTCCCCAGATCGAAGTGAGCTTCGACATCGACGCCGACGGCATCCTGTCGGTGCATGCGGCGGACAAGGCCAGCGGCAAGGAGCAGTCGATCCGCATCGAAGGCAGCGGGGGGCTCGACAAGGCCGAGATCGACCGGATGATGCAGGAGGCCGAGGCCCACGCGGCCGAGGACCACGCCGCCAAGGAGGCCATCGAAAAGCGTAACTCGCTCGATTCGATCATCTACCAGGCGGAGAAGACCCTCGAAGAGAACGCCGACAAGCTCCAGGATGCCGACACCCAGAGTGTGAAGACTGCGCTCGAAGAGGCCAAGAAGGACCTTGAGAGCGAGGATCCGGTCCGCATCGACGTTGCGCGGCAGCGGGTCGAGCAGGAACTGCACAAGGTGGCCGAGGTCCTCTACAAGGCGCAGACTCCGCCGGGAGGAGATGCCGGGTCGACCGCGGGCGCACAGGCTGCGTCGGGTGCGGCGGCCGGCGACGACGATGAAGGGGAAGTGGTCGACGCCGAGTACAGCGAGGAGAAGGGGGACTCCTGAGTCGCCTTGTTTCAAGGAGGTTGGCGTGAGCCGCGGGAAGCGTAAAGACCCGTTCGGAGAGCTGTACGGCGAATTTCGCGACCGCCTGCGGGGCGATCGTTGGCAGCCCGACGTGGATGTCTTCGAGACAGAGAAGAGCATCGTGGTTTGCGCCGAGCTCTCGGGTGTTCGAAGCGACGATCTGCGCGTCACCGTGGACGGTCAGGACCTGCGGATCAGCGGCGTCCGTCTGGTCCCCGAACCCTCCGGCGTGCATCGTTTGCACCAGATGGAGATCGCCACGGGGCCCTTCGAGAGGCGACTGCGCATTTCCATCGCATTCGAACGGGACGGTGTGAACGCCCACCTGGCCGACGGGTTCTTGACCGTGACGCTGCCCAAGCGCGCGCGGGTTTCCGTGAAGGTGGAGCTGGAAGCTCCAGAGGACGAGTGAGTTGTCGGAAGATCCGGATCTGATCCAGGCCGAAGAGCAGGGCGAAGGTACGACCGTCCTCGTGGGTACCGACCACGGGGAAGAAACCGCCCGAATCGACATCCCGACTTCGATGTTGGTGTTGCCGCTCAAGAATACGGTGCTGTTTCCGTTCATTCCCTCGCCGCTGTTGGTGAGTTCCGAGCGGTCAAAGCGTCTGATCGACGACGTGCTGGTGACCCCCGACCGCTTGTTGATGGTGATCGCCGTTCGCCACCCCGTGGATGGCAGTCCCGGCGCCGACGACGTCTATCGCATCGGAACCGTGATGCGCATCGCAAGGATGCTGAAGTTCCCGGACGATTCGTATCGACTGTTGGTGCAGGGGATCACCCGGGCGCGCGTGGTGGAGTTCGAATCGGAAGATCCGTATCTGCGCGGCCGGATCGAGCGCCTCGAGGAGACCGGGGATCTCGACTCGGTCGAGACAGCGGCCCTGATGCGAAACGTGGCCCAGCAGTTCTCGGCGCTGGTGGCCGAGAGCCCGCGGCTGTCGGACGATCTCCAGCTGTTGGCCAGCGGCATCGACGACCCGTCGAAGCTGGCGGATCTGGCCGGTTCGCACCTCGATGTCGATGTGGCGGGCAAGCAGTCGGTGCTCGAGCAGGTCGACGTCCCCAGTCGTCTCAAGCTCGTGCTGGAGGGCATCGCGCGTGAACGCGACGTCGCCCAGGTCGAGAGCGAGATTCGAGAGAAGGTCCAGAGCGACATTGGCAAGACCCAGCGTGACTACATGCTGCGCCAGCAACTCGAAACGATTCGCCAGGAGCTGGGCGAGTCCGAGGATCAGGAATCGGACATCGAGCAGATTCGCGAGAAGCTGGTGGCCGCCGGGATGCCGGAGGAGGCCGAGAAGCAGGCGATGCGCGAGCTCGACCGCCTGAGCCAGATGCCAGCCGCCGCAGCCGAACACAGCGTGATCCGCACCTATCTCGACTGGATGGTCGACCTGCCGTGGTCGAAGCTCTCGGAAGACCGGCTCGACATCGTCGAGGCGCGCCGCATCCTGGACGAGGATCACTACGGACTCGACAAGGTGAAGGAGCGCATCATCGAATACATCTCGGTGCTCTCGCTCAAGCGCGACCTGAAGGGGCCGATCCTGTGCTTCGTCGGTCCGCCCGGAACCGGCAAGACGTCCCTGGGCCGCTCCATCGCGCGTGCGCTGGGCCGGGAGTTCCAGCGGATCTCGCTGGGCGGAGTTCACGATGAAGCCGAGATCCGCGGCCACCGACGCACCTACGTCGGAGCGCTCCCCGGGCGCTTGATCCAGGGTTTGCGCCGCGCCGGCACCCGCAATCCCGTCTTCGTGCTCGACGAGGTCGACAAGGTCGGGGCCGATTCCCGTGGAGATCCGTCCTCGGCACTCCTGGAAGTGCTGGACCCGGAACAGAACCACACCTTCAGCGATCACTATCTGGAGGTGCCGTTCGATCTGTCTCAGGTGCTGTTCGTCGCCACCGCCAACCAGATGGGCCCGGTGCCGGCCGCGCTCCGCGACCGGATGGAGGTGATCGAGCTTCCCGGCTACATCGAGGAAGAGAAGGTCGAGATCGCCAGGCAGTTCCTGGTTCCGCGCCAGCGCGAAATGAACGGCATCACCGGGATCGACTTCAGGATTCCGGACGACACGCTCCAGATGCTGTGCCGTAGCTACACTCGCGAGGCCGGCGTGCGGAATCTCGAGCGCGAGATCGGCGCCGTGTGCCGCAAGTTCGCACGCCGGGTCGCCGAAGGGCAGGTCGACGGGCCCGTCGTCGTGAAGCCGGAAGATCTGGCCGATCTGCTGGGGCCCGTGCGCTTCGAGCCCGAGATCGCGGAGCACGGTGGGCAGGCCGGTGTGGCCGTTGGCCTGGCCTGGACGCCATCGGGTGGAGATATCCTGTTCGTTGAGTCGACCCGGATGCCTGGCAAGGGAAAGCTCAAGCTCACCGGATCTCTCGGCAACGTGATGCGCGAGTCCGCCGAGGCGGCGCGGTCCTGGCTGCGAAGCAAGTCCGATGAATTCGACCTGGACAAGGATCTCTTCGAGCACGCTGACATCCACGTGCACGTGCCCGCCGGGGCCGTGCCCAAGGACGGCCCGTCGGCCGGGATCGCCATGGTGACTTCGCTGGCGTCGTGCCTGACCGGCCGGATCTCGGACCCCCACGTGGCGATGACCGGAGAGATCACCCTGCGTGGCAAGGTCCTTCCGGTGGGCGGCATCAAGGAGAAGATCCTGGCGGCCAAACGAGCCGGCATCCGGTGCGTGGTTCTCCCGGAGAAGAACCGGCGCGACGTCGACGAAGTGGCGCCGGAGCTCCTGGACGGTCTCGGATTGGAATACGTGGGGACGATCGATGAAGCACTTCAGTACACGTTGGCCCAACCGTCCTGAAGCCGGCCTCTGCGCCGCGTTACTCCTGATCGGCGTGTTTTCCGCGGCATGCGTCACGCGCGGGACGCACCAGCAGGTGGTACAGGAACGCGATCAACTGGCTGAGCGGGTCAAGCGGCTCGAGGCCTCGAGCGAGAGCCTGGATGCCGAGCGCGTGGCCCTGATCGACGAGCTCGAGGATCTCCAACAGACCCAGGCCGTGCTCGACCGAGACGTCAAGCGGCTTCGCAAGGCCGAGGCAAGGCTGAGCGACAGTCTCGCGATCCGCGAAGCCGAGCTGGCCGATCGCCGCAAGGAGGTCGGTCGCCTGCGCGAGACCTATTCGGGCCTGATCGAGGATCTGGAGGCCGAGGTGGCGGCGGGGGCCATCGAGATCCACCAGCTTCGCGATGGACTGCGCTTGAACCTCTCCCAGAACGTCTTGTTCCAGCCCGGCTCGGCGCGGGTCAACGCCGGCGGGCGCGAGGTGCTCGGCAAGGTGGCGGAACGGGTGAGGAAGGTTCAGTACCGCGTCGTGGTGCACGGCCATACCGACGACGTTTCGATCCGCTCCGAACGCTTTCCCAGCAACTGGGAGCTGGCCGGTGCGCGCGCGAGCGGGGTCGTGAGGATTCTGGCCGACCGGGGCGTCGATCCAACCCGTCTCGAAGCCGTATCCCGCGGTGCGTTCGAGCCCGTGGCGTCGAACGAGACCCCGGAAGGGCGCGCCAGGAATCGCCGCATCGAGATCACCCTGGTGCCGCTTCAGCCCATCTCCCCGGTTGCGGCCCGCGGTGAACCCCCGGTGCCCCGGTTGCCGTCCCCCTCTCCGGCTGAAATGGATTCGAGCACCGCCCCGTGAACGACCCCGCGTCGGCCGGGGTCCGCGCCGATCTCGAAGCCATCTTTGCTGAGGCGGTCGCGGCCGCTGACGCGGCCGACGCCGTGCGACGCGAGCTGGTGGGGGCCGGACGACACCGCGCGATCGCGGGCCACGCACTCGATGCCGACGTCCGCATCGTGCTGCTCGCCATCGGGAAGGCGGCAGCGCCCATGGCGGCCGCGTTCGTGGAGTGGGCGGGCGATGCGCTGCTGGAAGGCCTGGTGATCACCAAGGAAGGTCATGGCGAGGCGGCGCGCGGGATTCGCGGGATCCGCGTGCTCGAGACGGCTCACCCCGTCCCTGACGCGCGTTGCGTCGCGGCGGCCCGAGACGTCCTGACGCTGGTCGAGCAGGCGGATCCCGCCGACCTGCTGTGCGTCTTGCTCTCGGGTGGGGCTTCGAGCCTGGCCGCCTGTCCGGTCGAGCAGATCGAGCTCGGAGACCTCGGAGATTCCACACGCCTGCTGCTGAAAGCCGGGGCCGACATCGTTGAACTCAATACGGTCCGGAAACATCTGGCGGAGTTGGCGGGTGGAAAGCTGGCGCGTCGTGCCGCCGCGCATCACATCCAGGTCCTGGTGGTGAGCGACGTTCCCGGCGATCGGCTCGACGTGATCGGGTCGGGCCCATGGGTCGGCGACCCCACGACCTTCGCAGACGCCGTTCGAGTGATGCGTGACCGCGGTGTCTGGGACGAGGTCCCGGACCGGGTGCGTCGCTTGCTCGAGTCCGGCGTCCGGGGCGAGACACCTGAAACGCCCAAGCCGGGCGAGGCCGTGCTGGAACGCGTGCGCAGCAGGATCATCGCCAGCAATCGCGATGCCCTCGAGGCGGCGCGTGATGCCGCGGTGCACCGCGGCTGGAAGGTTCGCGTCGTCTCGTCACTCGCGGGTGAGGCGCGGGAGGCCGCCCGGGCCCTGGTCGCCCTGGCTCGAGAGGCGTTCCCGATTGCGCCGGTGTTGCTTCTCGCCGGCGGTGAGACCGTGGTGACGGTGTGTGGCGAGGGCCGTGGCGGTCGAAACCAGGAGCTTGCACTGGCGGCCGCACTCGAGATGTCGCCCGACGTTCCCATGAGTCTGTTGGCGGCCGGTACCGATGGCAGCGATGGGCCCACCGATGCTGCGGGTGCCTTCGTGGACACGGCGACCGTGAGTCACGCAGCCAGCCTGGGCCTCGATGCCCGTCGTTCTCTCGATGACAACGACGCCTACGGCTTCTTTTCCGTTGAGGGTGGACTCTTTCGGACGGGGCCCACCGGCACGAACGTAATGGATCTGGCGCTTCTCTACGTCGGGGAACTGTCGCAGCCCTGACGCGCTTTGGCTGAATTGCGAGCTAGATTCTCGGGCCATGTCGCGCATTGCCGGACCGTCCTTCACCTCACTCCTGCACCGGGCGGTTGTGCTGCTCGGCCTGATCGTGCGCGCCTTCGTTCTCTATTTGCGTGTCGTGCTCTCGAACCGCGGCTGGTTGCGCTGGTCGGATGCCGCTTCCGTCGCAAGCCTGCACGCACTCGCGGTGCGCTTTGTCCGGGCGGCGGTGCGTTTCAAGGGAGCCCTCATCAAGGTGGGGCAAATGGCGAGCCTACGGATCGAGATCCTGCCATCCGAGGTCACCGACGAGCTCGCCAAACTCCAGGACCGCGTCGATCCGCACCCATCCGGGGAGATCCTCCAGCAGATCCGTGTCGAGCTGGGCCAGTCCGTCGAGGATCTCTTCGAAACATTCTCGATTGTACCGCTCGCCGCGGCCAGTCTCGGTCAGGTACACCGTGCCCGTACCCACGACGGTCGCGAGGTTGCGCTCAAGGTGCTCTATCCGGGTATCGAACGGTCGGTGTCCATCGATCTCGCCATGACGAAACTGGCGATCTGGGGCTTCAATTTCTTCGTGGTTGCAGATCTGATGCCGGTCTATCGTGAGCTGCGCGATTCGATCCTGGGCGAAATGGATTATATCCGCGAAGCGAAGGCGTCCGAGGAGATCGCAGCGAATCTTGCGACGGATCCCGATTTGGCTGCACGGATCCGGATTCCCAGCATCGATTGGTCGCTCACCCGGAAGCGCGTACTCACCATGGAGTACATCGAGGGTGTCAAGATCAACGACTCGGCGGCCATGGCCGAACGCGGCTTCGATGTCGACGAGCGGGTGGGCTGGGTCTCCCGCGCCTTTTGCCACATGATGTTCCGGGACGGCTTCTTCCACTGTGATCCTCACCCCGGGAACATCATGGTCGACACCGAGGGCCGGGTCGGGCTGATCGACTTCGGGATGAATCAGCGCATCGAGCCGGACGTCCTGGCCGCCCTGCGCCGCAACGTGTTGGCGAGCGTCACGCGGGACGCGGACCTGTATGCGCGTTCGCTGGTCGAGGCCGGGGCCATCGACCCTTGCGATGTCCCGATCGTGAAGGAGCTGGCCGAGCTGAGCTTCGATCCCGCTTACTACAACCTGACGCCCCAGGAGGTGGCCAACCTCGATCTGGGCGAGTACTTCGAGCGCACTCGCCAGCAGCTGAAGAAGATTCGCAGCTTTCGGCTACCGGTCGGGATCGTGATGTGGTCCCGGGCGATCACGCTCCTCTACGCCCTGATGGTCGAGCTGGCGCCCGGCATCCGGCCCCTGGAGGTCTTCGGACCGTACGTGATGGAGTTCCTGCGGGGAGGGGAAAAACCCGAGGCGGCCACCGAAAATGGCACAAAAGGGCTGAATCGCAGCATTCCAGATGCGTCCAAGAGCGTGTAGGCTGTGGACCCGCCGGGTCGCCGGTTCCGGCGGGTTCTGCGAGGAAAGACGCGATCTGTCACCGGCCGCCGAGGCGAAGGCGCGCTGCAGTCATGCGAAAGGAATCGAGATGAGAAGTTGGGCCCGTCAAATCGTGGTTGGAGTGGCTGTCACGGCCTTCGTGTTCCTGGCGGTGGGTGCGACGACGGCGACCGCCGTCAAGTCGAAGAGCACCCAGACCGAGGCCACCTGGATCAGCTTCGATGCCGAGAACAACACGGTGAAGGTGAAGGTGAAGAAGCCCGGAGTGGGCGCGAAGCCGCCCAAACATCTGAAGCTCAAGAGGGGCAAGGAAGCCGAGTTCAACGTCATTCCGACGGGATCGATCCTGAAGCGCACGTCGGTCGCCATCAATGGCCGGAAGGGTTCGCTGACGGACATTCCGGCCGGCAAGACCGTCAACATCTACTGGGTGCCGGATCCGAAGGACGACAAGGCCCGCTTCGCTCGCAAGATCGACCTCTTCAAGACGGCCGAAGAGCAGGGCACCGACGCCTATTAGGCTCGGCACGCTCCGGGTCGTCGAATCCAAAAAGGGGCTGGAACGGGGGTTCCAGCCCCTTTTTTCATCAGCCCGGATTCTCAATCAACCGGGACCGGGAGGAGTGATGTGGCCCTCGACGTAGACGCGTTCAAGCAGGTGCTGGGCCGCTGGACCACGGGCGTCACGATCGTGACGTCTCGGGCGGGTGACACGATTCACGGCATGACGGTGTCTGCGTTCACCGAAGTCTCCCTCGAGCCGCCACGCGTCCTCGTGTGTGCCGAAAAGTCGTCGAACACCCACCCGGTGATCGCGGAGGGCGGCGTCTTCGCGGTCAATATCCTGGCCCGGAACCAGGCTGCCCTCTCCGACAAGTTTGCGTCCAAGCGGGATGAACACCTGCGCTTCGAGGGCGTCGACTGGACGACGGCCCAGACGGGTGCCCCCATCCTCCCCGACACCGCGGCCGCCCTCGACTGCCACGTCCACGCGGCCCACGAGTCGGGCGACCACGTGATCTACCTCGGCGACGTCCTCTGGACCCGCTGCGACCCCGACAAGCCCGTCCTGTTGTACAGCTCCGGCGCCTACGGCGACTTCAAAGGCTGATTCGTCCCCTGGTTCGAAGTGCGACGCTCGCGGCTGCGGGCGTCAGGCGGCCTTTTCCATGTCGGCCGTGTAGCTGCCGCTGCGGGCAGCACCATTGCAGCGGGCGCGGTGCAGGAAGGCCTGCTTGGCGGCCTCGAGGTTGTCGGGCTTGCCGCCCCAGGCCTTGAGTGGCGCTGCCTGGAGGGCGCGGCCGTAGGAGAAGCTGAGCTCCCAGGGAGCGCGGCCGAGCTTGTTCATCTCGTTGAGATGTGCCGTGGCGTGCTCGTCGCTCTGCCCGCCGGAAAGGAAGACGATGCCCGGGACCTCGGCCGGGACCGCATTGCGCAAGCACGCAAGCGTGGCTTCGGCGACCTGGGCGATGCCGGCCTGGGTCGAGCACTTGTTGCCCGACAGGACCATGTTCGGCTTGAGGATCGTCTCGGTGAGCTTCACGCGCTGGGCGTAGAGTTCGCTGTAGAGCTTGCGCAGCGTGCGCTCGGTGACCTGGTAGCAGGTCTCGATGCTGTGATCGCCGTCCATCAGGACTTCCGGCTCTACGATCGGGACGATGCCGTTCTCGGTGCAGAGTGCGGCGTAGCGGGCGAGGGCGTGGATGTTGGCATCGAGGCAGTAGTCCGACGGGATGCCATCGCCAATGCTGATGACGGCGCGCCACTTGGCGAAGCGCGCGCCCAGACCGTGGTACTCCTGGAGCCGCTCGCGCAGTCCGTCGAGACCCTCGGTGACCTTCTCAGCTTCGGCGCCGGCGAGCTGCTTGGCGCCCGTGTCGACCTTGATGCCGGGGACGATGCCCTTCTCGGAGAGGAGCTTGGGGAATGGCGTTCCGTCGTCCGTACTCTGACGGATCGTTTCGTCGAACAGGATCACGCCACTGATGAACGCTTCGGCGCCTTCGGTCGTGAAGAGCAGCTGCCGGTAGCTGCGCCGATTGGCTTTGGTCGACTCGGCATGGATGGAATCGAAACGCTTCTTGATGGTGGGAGAACTCTCGTCCGCGGCGAGGATTCCGCGACCGGGCGCGACCATCGAGCGTGCGGTGGCTTCCAATTCGGACATCGTTGGCATCTCCCGATTGGTGTGAAAAAACGCGGAGTTACTGTAGCACCAGCGGTTCTCGTCGGCAGCTGGAATCGGCATCGGAGGACAGCCTTTGTGGTATTCATTCCTGCCGTGGAACCCGTCAAGCTGATCGCCTGGTCCGATTATCTGTGCCCCTGGTGCTACAACGCCTCGGTTCGTCTGGAGCGCCTCGAGCAGGAGTTTGCTGGACTCGTCGAGATCGAGTGGCGCAGCTACCTGCTGCGTCCCAATCCGGGCCGGCGTCGAGATCTCGAACGGTTTCGAGTCTATACGCAGTCCTGGCTGCGGCCGGCCGCCGACGAGGACAGTGGTGAATTCCGTCCGTGGCAGGGCGACGCGGGCCCGCCCAGCCACAGCCTGCCGCCCCATCAGGTGGCAAAGGCGGCCGGCAGCCTGAGCGCGGAGGCCTTTCGCCGCATGCACCGCCGACTGATGCGCGCCTACTTCTCCGAGAACCAGGACATCACGGATTGGCAGGTTCTGCGCAACCTGTGGCTCGAGCTCGATCTGCCCGAGTCGGACTTCGATCGGTCGCGGGATCCGGCACTGCTGGAGCAGATCCTGGACGAGTACAACCAGGCCATCGCCGGAGGTGCGACCGGGGTTCCCGCCGTGTCGCTCGAGGGGAACGACGCGATCATCGTGGGCGCCCATCCGATCGAGCTGTATCGACGCTGGGTGAAGCGCACACTGTCGGCTCGTTCCCGGACTCCGAGCGACGGGGCGCGAGCGTGAAGAACGCGCTGGATCTGTTTCGCCTCGACGGTCGAGTGGCGATCGTGACCGGCGCATCCGCTGGAATCGGCGCTGAGTTGGTTCGCGGTCTGGCCGACGCGGGTGCCAAGGTCGTGCTGGCTGCGCGGCGTCGCGAACGCATGGATGAGCTGGCCAAGGAGCTCGGCGAGCGGGGCTCCGATGCGCTGGTCGTGGAGTGCGACGTGACGAAGCAGACCGACGTCGATCGGCTGGTTGCGGAGACGGTCAATCGCTTCGATGGCATCGACATCCTGGTGAACAACGCGGGCATCACCGAGGTGATTCCCGCCGAGGAGCAGACCCTCGAAGCCTTTGAAAAAGTCGTGGCCGTGAACCTCACCGGGGTCTTCCTCTGCAGTCAACGCGTGGGGCGCGTGATGCTCGAGGCCGGCAAGGGTTCGATCGTGAACGTGGCATCCGTGCTGGGGCTGGTCGGATCCGGCCAGCTTCCCCAGGCGTCCTATGCCGCGTCCAAGGGCGCCGTCGTCAACCTCACCCGGGAGCTCGCCGCCCAGTGGTCTCGGCGCGGAGTGCGGGTCAACGCATTGGCGCCGGCCTGGTTCGCGAGCGAGATGACGGCCGACATGTTCAAGAGCGAGAAGTCCCGGCAGTGGATCCGGAGTCGCACGCCGATGGGAAGGCCGGGGGAATCCCACGAGCTGCTGGGCCCGCTGATCTTCCTCGCTTCCGACGCAGCCAGCTACGTCACCGGCCAGATCGTCCCCGTCGATGGCGGCTGGACGATCGTCTGACCTGCCAAGCCACCAGTCGGGGATGAAATCCCGGACAACCGTCGACAGCGGGGTCGCCTTCGATAGAGAAAGGGGAGGCGATGGTGCGGCGAAGAGGATTCGAACCTC
>SMVA01243148.1_pt1 | contig 14118 bp, 14 predicted proteins | sample 2456451 | NCBI WGS metagenome assembly SMVA01 (sample SAMN11095933, study PRJNA526329) | marine sediment metagenome | biome: Marine sediment; feature: Surficial sediment; material: Deep marine sediment; isolation source: Hadal surficial sediment | place: Pacific Ocean | collected 2014-05 | depth...
GGTCCGGCGCTTCGGCACAGCGTGTTTTATGGACTTTCACCCGAGGTAGCTAGGTTCGTGATCGAACTAGATTTACGGTCCAAGATTACAACCGCTTCAAACACTCCAGATACTCTGTTTCATCAGGCACTGTGTTATCCCGTTGCGCACGCCAGAGTGCTTCTCCCAGGCATTCCATCATCGCATGCTCGGCGTCGTGTACGCCAAGTCGATTGCTCAGCTTATGATGAACCTCCTGAATACCAGCAGGTCGGTTGGTGCTGGTTTGCTCGCGCAAAGCGATATGCATGCCCATGTGCAAAAACGGATTTGTTTGACCCCCTTCGGGGGTATATTCCTTTGTTATGGACTGGTCTTTGTCATCGATCAAGCTATGGTACTCGGGGTGTAGCCCGATCACGTCGGCGATCACCGACTCCATCGGTTCGAGCGCCGATCCCGATTGCATTTTTTTCCATACAGTCAGGTAAGTTTGGCGGATTTCGTCGCGTGACTGGAGCATTTGTCTGGCCTAAACTTCGGTCTTGTTCCTGTAGTCGCACAGGTCTTCGATGGTGCAGCTACCGCAGCGAGGTTTTCGTGCGATACAGGTATAGCGGCCATGCAGAATGAGCCAGTGGTGTGCACCCAGTTTAAAATCGTCAGGAACAAGTTTGAGCAATTTCTTTTCCACCGCGAGCACGTCTTTGCCGGGGGCGATACCGGTGCGGTTGGATACACGAAATATATGCGTATCGACCGCTATGGTCGGATGGCCGAAGGCGGTATTTAGAATGACGTTGGCAGTTTTTCGCCCAACCCCGGGCAGGGCTTCGAGCGCAGTGCGGTCTTCGGGTACCTGCGAGTCGTGTTGCTCGATCAAAATGCGGCAGGTGGCGAGGGTGTTTTTCGCCTTGGTGTTGAATAATCCGATGGTTTTAATGTAGCCCTTCAGACCATCCTCGCCCAGTGCCAGTATTTTTTCCGGGGTGTTAGCGACAGGGTAAAGTTTAGCGGTCGCCTTATTGACGCTGACATCGGTGGCCTGGGCCGACAACAGCACCGAAATAAGTAGCTCGAAATTTGAGCCGTAATCGAGTTCGCTGGTGGGATCGCTGTCGTTTTCTCGAAACCGGCGAAATATTTCATATCGTTTCTCACGGTTCATAAAACAGTTACCTTAAACGGTATCGAGCAGACCATCGATCATGACCGCCTTTTTCTTTAGACGTGCATCGAACAGGTTCTTACCGACAATCAGTATCGCGAGTCCAAAAAAAGCGCCGGGTGGCAAAATGGCGAGCAGGAAGCCGGGATAGTTATCGTCGAACACGATTGTGAATGATTTTGCTGCTTCGCCGAACATCAGATCGGCGTGGGAAAACAGCGTGCCAAAACCTATGATTTCGCGCATCGAGCCGAGTAATGTCAGAACGAATAAAAATCCTGTTCCCATCATGAAACCATCCAGTGCAGAGGCACCCACGCTATTCTTCGAGGCAAATCCTTCGGCACGTCCAATGATGGCGCAATTGGTTACGATCAGTGGAATAAATATACCGAGTACCAGATAAAGATCGTATAAATACGCGCGCATCAGCAGTTCGATTATTGTCACGATCGAGGCAATAATTAATACGAACACAGGTAGTCGAACCTCGTTTCGCACGAATCCGCGTATCAGCGATACCAGCGTGTTGGACAAAACCAGGGTTATCAAAGTGGCTAAGCCGAGGCCGATGCCATTGATGGCGGTGCTGGTGACTGCAAGCAACGGGCACAGGCCAAGTAATTGCACCAATGCCACGTTGTTGCGCCACAACCCATCGCGTGTAATATTGTTACTCATGGCTATGCTAGTCATAAAGGGTTTTGGCATTTTGTTGGTAATATAATAATGTATTTTTCACCGCCTCGACTACCGCGCGAGGTGTAATTGTTGCCCCGGTAAACTGGTCGAAAACACCACCGTCGCGTTTAACTTTCCACGCCCCCGGTCGAGAGTCAGCGAGTGACCGCTTGTCGAAGTCGAGTATCCAGTCAGACTTTTGCGTTTCTATCGCATCACCGAGTCCAGGTGTTTCGGCATGTTTGACCACACGCACACCGGCCATGCTGCCATCCAGGTAAATGCCAACCAGCAGGTGAATCCTGCCGCTGTAACCGTTGGGGGCGATGCTATTGAATATCAATGCGACGGGTTCTCCCTGTAAGCGCGCTCGATAAACCAGACTTGACGATTCGGTACCGAGCAGTACCGATGCAGGAACGGTGAGCGTATCGGTAGCAATGTCATTATCGAGCTTTGCGGGTGGTAGCAGGGCGTAGAGATTACGCAGCAATACACGGCGCTCATTTTCGGCTATTTTCTCACGTGTGCTTTCTTCAGTCACGGCTACAAAGGTTGTACCTATCACCGCAAAAATGCACAGGAACAGGCCGGAAATTAATATCTGTCGGCTACTCATAGTGCTCAGGCATCGTCGCCATAAACCCGGGGCTGGGTATAGTAATCGATTAACGGTACACACATGTTCGCAAGCAATACTGCGAACGCGACGCCATCCGGGTAGCCGCCCCAGCCGCGGATGAGGTAAACCAGTAAGCCAATTAAAACACCATAGTAAATACGCCCGTGGTCGGTGGTCGCCGCAGTGACGGGGTCGGTGGCGATAAAAAATGCGCACAGCATAATCCCGCCCGAAAACAGATGAAACAACGGTGAAGCGGTAGCTTCAGGCGCATTCAGATAAATGATTACCGAGATAGCGCCAAAACTTGCCAGCACTGCCACTGGAATCTGCCACCGAATAGTGCGCGTGAAAAATAGCCACAGCCCCCCGAGCAACCATCCGCCAGCAATCCACTCCCAGCCGATACCGCCAATAATGCCAAACAAAGGGGATTGTCGAATTTCGATAGCTGTCAGATTTTGCCCTAGCCCTGTTTTATACTGATCGAGTGGCGTGGCTGAGGTAAGCGCGTCCCACTGCTGGATATCCACCAGGCCAAACAGGTAAGCGATCGAATCGGACAGGCCAAGCACGTCACTATCGATGCCGATCGGCAGGTACCAGGTAGTCATTTCACGTGGGAAAGAAATCAGCAGGACGACATAACCGACCATAGCCGGATTAAACGGGTTGAAACCGAGTCCGCCGTATAAATGCTTTCCGGCGATCATGGTAAAGCCGATGCCGACCGCGATCAGCCACCAGGGCGAATGCACCGGTAAACACAATGCAAACAACCAGGCTGCAACTACCGCACTGAAATCGGTAATATGGGGTTTTATCGGTTTTTGGCGCATGCGCAAAACCGCTGCTTCGACGGCAATCGCCAGTATCACCGCAAACACGATATTAATCAGTATGCCAGGGCCAAAAAACCAGGCGTAAGCGAGCGTTCCGGGAATTAGCCCGATAATAACGTCGATCATCAGGCGCTTGAGTGACCTGCTCGGACTGACGTAAGGCGAGGATACGAATGCAGTAGTCATCGTCGTTCTATGCGCGCAGCTCGTCGTCTTTCGTCTGCTTCTTCGATTTGCTGCTGCTGGATAGCGCTTAGTTCAGTGGTGTTTTTTGGACTGCTGCCCCTGGCCTGTTTTTTCGCTCTGACACGCGCGAGTGCAGCCTGTACCGGATCGACAGTGGAATCGGCAGCTTTATTCTGGAGGCGATTCTTTTGCAATGCCTCTCGTTTTAGTCGGCGACGTTCTTCGTCCGTTTGCTTCTTGAGCAGCAGTCTTTTTTCGCGAAATTCAAAACGAACGCGTGACTGGTCAGATTTAATCAAGGCCTGTTTTGATGCCTGAATTTCACTCTTGGCCGCTCGATAATATTGCACCAGCGGGATCTGGCTTGGGCATACAGCTGAACAACAACCGCATTCGATGCACTCGAATAGCTTGTATTCCTCACTCCGATGGTAGTCCTTCGCGCGTGCCTGCCAATATAGCTGCTGCGGCAATAATTGAGCCGGGCATACTTCGGCGCAATTTCCACAACGTATACACTCGTCGTGGTAACCAGGCGTCATCGGAATTGTCGGTTGTTGCATCACTAGAATATTATTGCTCGCCTTGACGATTGGCACGCAATCACTGGAGAGCGAAAACCCCATCATCGGACCGCCCATCACCAGGTGTTGCGAATCCTGTTGGTCGACGCGATAACCACCGGCCAGGCTAATTAGATGGTCGACTGGAGTTCCTATTCGCGTTTCCCAGTTACCGGGCTGCGCGATGCCATTTCCGGACACTGTCACAATGCGCGATACCAGTGATTCGCCCTGTTCGAATGCGCGCGTAATCGCGACACAGGTGGCGACGTTTAGGCAAAGCAGGCCGATATCGAAGGCGAGCTGGCCCTGTGGTACTTCTTTTCCGGTGAGATTTTGTACCAGCTGCTTTTCACCGCCCGAAGGATAAAAGGTAGGGATTATCACCAGTTCTGTTTGGGTAAGTGTCTGGGTTTCGAGTGCCTGCCCGATCGCGTCTATAGCCTCTGGTTTATCGTCTTCGATAGCAATCAGGGTGCGAACCGGGTCAAAAATCCTCTGCAAATAACCCGTACCTCTGATGATTTCGTCGCTATAAGTTTGCATTAGAACGTCATCGCAGGTTATATAGGGTTCGCATTCTGCACCATTGATAATCAACGTGTCGATGCCGTTTTCGCTGGCGCGTAATAATTTTTCCGAGGTCGGAAATACCGCACCGCCGAGGCCAACAACGCCCGCGCGCCGAATCAGCTCGATCGACTCGGACGCTGTTAAGGAATCCAGATAGACAACCTGCTGCTGGATCGATTCGTCCTTGCCGTCGAGGTCGATGACAATACAGGTGTCCGAATGTCCCGAAGGGTGAGGTATCGGGCGCTTTTCAATATTTCGAACTATGCCCGAGCTGGGTGCATGAATCGGTGCGCTGATCGAAGACGAACTGTCGGCGATCAACTGGCCTCGCAGTACACGCTCGCCGCGCTCGACCAGTGATCTGTTTGCTTCACCGATATGTTGTTTGAGCGGCAGAATCAAAAAATCCGGCAGGCTTGCCTGCTGCAATGGCCGTGTCAGCGATTCGGTTTTATGCCCTTCCAGCTGCATGCCCCCATAGAAACCCCGTAACTCAATGCTCATTTAATGCTCATGCATCGGTTCCGGTGGCGCATCGGGTGCGGTCCACTTCCAGTCATCGATAGTCTGTTTGACTGGAACCATATCGATGCAATCCACCGGGCAGGGTGGCAGGCACAGCTCGCAACCGGTGCATTCCTCGGCGATTACCGTATGCATGTGTTTAGCCGAACCGAGTATCGCATCCACCGGACAGGCCTGAATACAAAGCGTACAGCCGATACAGATCTGTTCATCGATGATCGCGAGCAGTGGTATTACGTTGTGTTCACCATGCTCGGCATTAAGTTCGAGCATTTCGACCTCGAGCAACCCCGCGAGCAGGACAATGGTCGATTGCCCGCCGGGTGGGCACTGATTGATTGGTGCCTCTCCTTTCGCAATCGCCTCGGCGTAAGGTCGGCAGCCGGGATAAGTGCATTGACCGCACTGGGTTTGTGGTAGCAGTGCATCGATCTGGTCGACGATCGGGTTGCCTTCCACTTTGAACCGAATTGCGGCATAACCGAGGATCAGCCCAAACACCCCAGCCATTATGCCAATAGTAAGAATCGCTACTAGCATTAGGGAATCTCGAAAAATTGTGATTTTTTGTGGCAGGCTTTTGCTCCTCGGCAACTGCTCCTGCATTGCTCTAATAAGTTACATCCATGTAACGATGCAAAGCCTGCATACATGCCATCCATAGCAATAAGAGCAAGCGAAACTGCGTTCCGGAAGCCCCGCGCGGACGACTGCATGGATGCAGCGGTTCGGCGCTCCGAAGGTAGAACGAAGCAGGATGCCAGAGTCGAGAACCGCAATGTACATGTAATACATGAAGATCGACCGGGCTGGCGTACCAGCACGGTTCTGACGCCGATATCGTGGAAAAAGTGCATTTTTCCTGTGCCTAGACCTTAACTAATCCGCCCAGCCCCATGAACGCCAGCGACATGAGACCGGCGGTTACCAGTGCGATGGCCGAACCCTGGAATGGTGCGGGTACATCGGCGACATCGATGCGTTCGCGCATTGCAGCGAACAATACCAGAACCAGTGAAAAACCAAGTGCTGCGCCAAACCCGTAAATGGCCGACTCCATGAAGCTGTTTTGTTCCTGAACATTAATCAACGCCACGCCGAGTACCGCGCAATTGGTGGTAATTAAAGGCAGAAAAATACCGAGTACGTTATAGAGCAAGGGGCTGGTTTTATGCACCACCATTTCGGTAAAGTTGACCACTGCAGCGATCGCAATGATGAAAGCAATGGTACGTAAAAACTCCAGCCCCAGCGGCGCCAGAATCCAGCTGTTGATCATGTAGCTCAGGATAGCAGACAGGGTTAATACGAATGTGGTAGCTGCACTCATCCCGATCGCGGTTTCGACCTTGCGCGATACGCCCATAAATGGACACAGCCCGAGGAACTTCACCAACACGATATTGTTGACGAATACGGTACCGATCAATAGCAGAAAGTATTCAGACATCGCACTTATTATAAGGTCTGGATGTGATGATAAATACCGATTTTATAAGGGGTTATTTTAATGATCAGTCGACGAATTCACCGGCGTCGAGATTGTCGGCCTGGGCTATAAAAGTCTCGATCGAGACAGTTTTCGAAATATGCCAGTTCAGTGCACTCAGGCTTTTCTGGTAATGGGCCGAGGAGCTGAAGTCATCAAATAGTGACCGAATGGCTGGATTTTGCATGATGCTGATAATTGCGAAAGGGCTGCTAATGAAAACGCTGAGCAGGATACTCTTACTCATTTTTAAATGAGTGACTTTGGTGAGATAAAGCCAGATTGCAAACGGGATAAATACCAGGTACCAGCCGATATTGAACAGGTACAGGGGTAAGCTGGATGAAAACAAATAGACCAGTTCGGCCGTCAGTGGCGAGAGCAGGTGATAGACCAGGAATATCAGGCAGACCGTAACAGTCACAGGTATAATTTCCCAGCGATTCACTAGCAGGCGTTCGAGAGTCGATAATGCCAGCACAAATGCGGCGATTCTCGCGGCTGTTTCTGTGAGAATAAACTCGAGTAGCTCGCCCCATTTGAGCTTATTAAAAGAGTCCAGGTAATATTCCAGGCCCGCGACGAAAAGGCATAGTAATACCAGCAAAACTGCCCAGGTTGCGTGCCGGAATATATGACTAGTGCCGCCGTTGCCGGTAAGAGATTTTGTTTCCGGCATCGCCTGGCCGCGCGACAATAGGCGCGCAGTAATCCGGCCGAGCTGAAGCTTGATCGGCAAGCGAGTGGTTTTGAAAGAATGCTCGACTTTGCCCTCGAAACGCGTCGGGTTGGTATCGGCGAGATTGCGTATCTCGACAGCTCCGCTAGCGTCCTGGATGATGATTAAATGGTGAGGCGCTACGGTAGCATCGGACAAGATAATATCGTTATCCAGTGCACGTCCGACGCGGATTTCGGGTTTGTCGAGCGCATGGTAGCGATGCAGGTCGCGGGTAATAATCTCGAGAATCAGGGGTTCCATGCGATCTGCTCGATAAATCGTTTTATCAGGGGTAGCGTGGATTTAAAATCCACCCCGGTCATGATAAAGGTAATGAAAAACCCCTGCTTTTTTTGCCCGGTCAGGGCCGCGGTAAACAATACATCGCTGAGACCCTGGTACTCGACGTACTCGCGCCGGCACAGGTTGGTTTTAAACTCCTGTCCCGAGATTTCGACAAACCAGGTGTCGCAATTGAAATTACTCACCACATCTTCGTCGAGGTGTGAATCGATTTGGTCCTTGTTAAGTTTTTCGTACAGGTTATTGAAGCGCAGACTATTCATCTGATCCGACTCTAGCCAGAAATATTCATACACCAGATTGCCGACAAATTTGTTCGCGCTGTCGAGATAAACTAGATTCTTGTTCGCGCATCGAATCTGAAAACGCTTGTAGAGTGCCGTCGCATTTAACTTGGCGCTATTATCCCAGCAGCGGATGGTTGGAGATATAACCCCCGGCAGCGAAAGATTACGTAGTTCGATAGTCGGCCATTTATTGTCGAGCACCTGCTTGATATAGCCGTTTTCGTATTTCAGTAACTGCTCGGTCACCTCGACCTTTAAATCTTGATCGATTTCGAAGGGGTCTGTTTTCGCGCGCTCGAGCAGGCTGTTGAGGTATCTCGATGGGACGACGAAACTGATATCGTTACGTGCGGTCGCGACATTGATGCCGATCACTTCGCCTCGCTTATTCAAAGTCGGGCCACCGCTCATGCCGGGGTTAAGGCTACCCGAAAACAGGATTCGACTGTCGTCGGTTTGATTCAGGATACCGCCGTTGGTGCCCACTACGATATTGAGGCCGAGATCGAGTGGATTGCCCATCGCATAAATCGGTGCTCCGTTGGGTGGAAGGCCACTGGTCTTAGTTGCTTCACCCAGGACTGTCGGGCTTTCCAGCAGGGCGAGGTCACGCGCGATATCGAGTGAGATCAACTTCAGTTCGCCTTTGCGACCGTTTTGACCCAGATAGGTGATATAAAAAAGCTCGGGTTCCAGGATAATCCGACTGATGACATGATAATTAGTCGCGACTTGCCGACCATCACCGATGATGAATCCGGAGCCGATGCTGGATTTTTTGCCGGTTTCCCGATTGAGGACCCGTATTTGCAGTACCTTGTCCTGGTGCATCTGAAAGATTGCTTTTGTTTCGAGTGCCTGTGCGCTCTCGGATAAAAATCCCAGCAGTACAATCAGCCAGATTGCTTGAATTATTCTCATGAGAATGCAGGAGGCGTCGATTTACCTGATGCGCATACCGGGCTTGGCTCCATCGTCTGGAATTAGAACGTAGAGTTCGTCATCGGCATCACCTGCCGCCAGTACCATGCCTTCCGATACACCGAAGCGCATTTTTCTCGGAGCCAGGTTGGCCACCATAACGGTGAGTTTGCCTTCCAGCTGTTCGGGGTCGTAAGCAGCGCTTATGCCGGCAAAGACATTGCGGGTTTCGTTACCTATATCGAGCGTGAGCTGCAATAGTTTGTCCGACTTTTCTACCCGTTTGGCTTCGATGATACGGGCGACACGCAAGTCCAGTTTGGCGAATTCGTGGTAGGCGATTTCGGCATCGACTGGTTCGATCGAAGGGTCGTTGGATTGAGTCCTGATATTTTGCTCCTTGATCAGGTCTTCCTTGCTGGCCTCGATCATGCGATCAATAAACACTTTTTCGATACGGGTCATCAGGGGTTTAAAGCGATTGATCGGGTGATCGAGCAAATTGTTTTCGAGGTCAGCCCACATTAAAGGCTCGACATTGAGAAATTTCTCGGCCTCGGCTGAAAGTCGGGGTAATACCGGTTTTAGCAGAATAATCAGTTGTCGAAAGCAATTAATACCAATGGTGCAAACGTCTAGCACTTCAGCATGGCGAGCTTCGTCCTTGATCGCGACCCAGGGTTGCTTTTCGTCGATGTACTGATTCACCTTGTCCGCCAAAGCCATGATGTCGCGCATTGCTCGGGAATATTCGCGGTTTTCATAAGCCGTGGCGATGTGTTCGGCGGCAGCTATATATTGTTGACTCAGACTGTCGTCGCTGATGCTGCTGGCGAGGCGACCCTCGAAGCGTTTATTGATAAAACCGGCACAGCGGCTGGCGATATTAACCAGTTTACCGACCAGGTCTGAATTCACCCGAGTGCTGAAGTCCTCGAGGTTCAAGTCGATATCGTCGATGCCGGGCCCGAGTTTGGCCGCAAAATAATAGCGCAGGTATTCCGGGTTCAAGTGGTCGAGGTAGGTTCGCGCCAAAATGAATGTGCCACGCGACTTCGACATTTTTTGCCCATCGACGGTCAGAAATCCGTGGCAATAAACCGCGCTGGGTTTTCTGAAACCGGCACCGTGCAGCATCGCCGGCCAGAAAAGGGTGTGAAAGCGGGCAATATCCTTGCCGATGAAATGGTATAGCTCAGTTTCACTATCGACTTTCCAGTAATCATCAAAATTGTGATCGTTTCGATCACACCAGTGTCTGAAACTCGCCATATAGCCAATCGGCGCATCGAGCCAGACATAAAAGTACTTGCCCGGCGCGTCGGGTATTTCAAAGCCCCAATAAGGTGCGTTGCGAGATATGTCCCAGTCTTTCAATCCTTCGTTTAGCCATTCATCCATCTTGTTGGCAATTTCCTTTTGAATATGTCCTGCCCGGGTCCAGGTCTTGAGCATATCTTCGTAGTCGCCGAGTTTGAAAAAATACTGCTCTGAATCCTTTTCTATCGGGGTTTCACCGGTAACCACGGAAATCGGATTTTTTAACTCGGTAGGCGCATAGGTGGCACCACACACTTCGCAATTATCGCCGTATTGATCTTCTGATCCACAGTTCGGGCATTCGCCCTTAATAAATCTATCGGGTAGAAACATTTCCGCTTTTGGGTCATAAGCCTGGGAGATAACCTGGGTGCGAATATGTCCGGCATCTCTAAGCCGGGTGTAAATAAGTTCAGCATAATAGCGATTTTCATCCGAATGGGTACTGTGGTAATTGTCGAATTCGATCACAAAATCTGCGAAGTCGGCTTCATGCTCGATTTTCATGCGTTCAATCAATACCTCAGGAGTTACACCTTCGGCCTGGGCGCGCAGCATGATCGGAGTGCCGTGAGCATCGTCGGCGCAAACAAAAATGCATTCGTGCCCGCGTAGCTTTTGAAAACGCACCCAGATATCGGTCTGGATATATTCCAGCATATGGCCAATATGAATCGGGCCATTCGCATAGGGCAGGGCACTGGTGACTACAATTCGACGGGACTGTTGGCTCATGTATTAGCTTGATCCGGGTAAAACCGCACATTCTAGCCCGCATAATGCATGAAAGGAACGTGGAGGCCCAACTATCGCACGAAAACTAAGTGATATTTTTTGATTGTCTCGTGTAATATGCATGCCCCCATTTGAACTACCCAGTGAATTGATAAAAATGTCAATGAATAAAGCAGATATAGAAAGTGCCCTCCGTGAGGTCGAAGACGAGAATATGGGAACGGACCTGATGAGTGCGGGTCTGGTCAAGGATATTAGTATCGAAGGCGAGCGAGTGAGTGTCAGCCTGGTGCTGGGATATCCCGCTGCCGGTTATTTCGATGAGTTGAAAAAAATGGTCCGCGAAAAGCTCTCAAGCCTCGATGGGGTCGGAAAAGTCGAAGTCGAGGTGTCGAGTCGGATCAAATCGCACGCGGTACAGCAAAACTTGAAACCTTTAGCGGGCATCAAAAACATTATTGCCGTGGCGTCTGGAAAAGGGGGTGTCGGTAAGTCCACCACGGCGGTAAACCTGGCGCTTGCATTGAAGGCCGAAGGCGCTTCTGTTGGCATTCTCGATGCTGATATCTATGGCCCGAGCATCCCTCGTATGCTTGGTTGCCAAGGTCAACCCGACTCGAGCGATGGGAAGAGCCTGGAACCGATGATGGGTCACGGCATCCAGTCGATGTCGATTGGATACCTGGTCGAAGAAGATACACCGATGATCTGGCGCGGCCCGATGGTCACCCAGGCACTGGAGCAGCTGCTCAATGACACCAACTGGAAAGATGTGGACTATATGGTGATCGACCTGCCCCCCGGGACTGGTGATATCCAGTTGACACTGTCTCAGAAAATTCCGGTCAGCGGTGCAATAATCGTCACCACTCCACAGGAAATTGCTTTAATGGATGCCAGAAAAGGATTGAAAATGTTCGAAAAGGTCGAGGTACCGGTACTCGGTATAGTGGAAAATATGAGTACCCATATCTGTAGCCAGTGCGGACATAGCGAGCACATATTTGGTGAAGGCGGTGGCTCGCGTTTGGCTGCGCAACACGGTGTCGATTTCCTCGGTTCCTTACCGCTCGATATACGAATCCGTGAACAGGCTGACAGTGGTAACCCAACCGTGTCGGCCATGCAGGATAGTAAGATTAGTGAGATATACCGATCGATTGCACGGAAAACCGCGGCTAAACTAGCAACCAAGGCGAAAGACCATTCGGCCGCATTCCCAAGTATCGTGATTCAAAATAACTGACCCGCAGGTTCATCCCGGCCTCCGAGCCGGGATCTCGTGGTTGTGACTGGGTTTATAAACCGGTCATAATGGGAGTGCACCAAAACTTAAAAATTGCCACTCTGGTAGTCGCTATACGCCTGTTGTAATTCCTCACGCGTATTCATCACAAACGGCCCGCTACGGACGATTGGCTCACCGAGCGGTTTGCCGCCGATCAGTAGAAACCTGGCCGCCTGTTCAGTGCTTTCGAGCTCGATAGACGCGCCTTGCGTCAGAATTGCCAGTTGATCTCTCACCACGCTGACCGTGCCACCCTGATCCGATTCCAGCGTGACCGAACCTTCGATCACATAGACAAACGCATTGTGATGTTCTGCTATTTCCTCTGAAAAAGACGTGTTTACATCAAGACTAACATCCAGATACAGGGGTTCGGTCAGTGGTTGCGAGATGGGCCCCGCCGTGCCTAGCGATGTTTTGCCGGCTATTACCCTGATTTTGGTGCCGGGACGTGATTCCACCGGGATATTGCTGGCATTGTGCTCCTGGTAAGTGGGCTCGGTCATTTTATGTGAGGCGGGGAGGTTCACCCAGAGCTGGAATCCTTCGAGTCGGCCGTCTTCCTGCTCAGGCATTTCAGAGTGGATGATACCCCTGCCTGCCGTCATCCACTGAATGCCGCCTGCTTCGATCACGCCTTCATTGCCGGCATTGTCCTTATGGCGCATACGACCTTCTAATAAATACGTAACGGTTTCAAATCCACGGTGTGGATGCGATGGAAAACCGGCAATATAATCATCGGGATCGTCCGAGCGAAACGCGTCTAATAACAAGAAAGGGTCTAGCTCCTGCAATGCCGGCTGGCCGATGACTCGAGTCAGTTTGACGCCAGCACCATCGGTGGTAGGCATTCCGGTGATTAGGCTACGTAGCTTTCGTGTTTCGGTTCTGTTGATATCGTTCATGGTGTTCCCCGCTAGGCCGCAGAATTCAACTGGTAACTCTGCTCAATTTGATCCAGTGCGTTTTGATAACTGGCATCCGCATCGACATTCATCTGATCGGCCGCAATAATGTTGATATCCTCAATGCCGATGAAGCGGAATACCTGTTTCAGGTAGTCGCTAACGAAGTCTACCGGGCTTTGCAGGGGCACACCACCGGTGGTAATAATGATATCGATGCGTTTGCCTTTAATAAGACCGACGGGACCATCGGCAGTGTATTGAAACGTAACGCCGGCGCGACATACCAAATCGATCCAGGTTTTTAATGTCGCCGGAATGCCAAAGTTATACATAGGCGTGGTCAATACGATGTGGTCGGCCTGCCTGATTTCGTCGATTAACTCGTCCGACAGGGCAAGTCGCTGCTGCTGTTCCTCGCTGCGTTGGTCAACCGGGGTGAAATTTGCGGTCACCCAGGATTCGTCGATAAAAGACATCCCCTGATTCAGGTCTCGTTGTTGCACGATGGCGCCAGGATGTAATGCCTCCAGCTTGCCCATTAGTTGATCTCCGAGTTTTTTGCTATTCGAGGTATTAACGCTCGCGCTGGCATCGATACGGAGAAAATGTTTTTTAAAGTTCATATGAGTAAGCCTGAAATTAATTGTTTGAATTAACTGCCCATTGGCCGGGCCCGTGAACGAAAAGTAGCAATAATCCCCCGCTGATAGCGAAATTTCTCATAAACGTGACCATTTCCATCTGCTGAGCGAAGTCACTGTGAAAAATAATTGCGGTGAGTAAAGTAAAGCCGGCCAGCAAAAAGGCTGCAATTTTAGTCTGGTAACCAATTAAAATTGCGATACCTGCGAGCATCTCAACTGCTATTACCGCCGGCAGCAGTAGGCCGGGCACACCGACCGACTCCATATACCCCTGCACTCCTTCGTAGCCGCCTATTTTTCCGAAACCGGACATGATAAATAGAATTGATATTAAAGCGCGCCCCACTAGTGTCGACA